>Ga0210059_1003007_pt1 | contig 26780 bp, 19 predicted proteins | sample Ectturendosymbi2_FD_188042 | JGI IMG/M metagenome (GOLD analysis project Ga0210059, IMG submission 188042) | Ecteinascidia turbinata endosymbiont from Florida, USA - Sample 2 (SPAdes) (version 2) | ecosystem: Host-associated > Tunicates > Ascidians > Unclassified | place: Key West, Florida... | reverse complement strand
TGCGGTTCCACTTGCACAAGGGTTGCCGGAAGTGATTGAGCCAATTGATGTCGCATGTTGATTATCTGTGCAGCAATAGAGATCGCACGCCGTGGTCACTCTACCACTGCTTTGTCTATGGGGACTTGTATACTCGCCAGGCGGTCGCGGTATCTTTTTTGTGGTGTCTGTCGCTCATCTCTTGATTTCCGCGCCTTACGACCAAGTACATTCATCTGGTGCTGTCCCCTTGGACTTTGTCGATTTCATGTAGTGGCACGAATGTGACCACTACACTGTCAAATTATACCAAATGTGGAAATTGAATCTTATTCAGGATGGCCTACTTGACGTCGCTCTTGGAAGTAACAGTGGTGAACCAGGTCGAAGAAGAACCACCAATCAACATAGCAATCGATATAGAACCGACCTTTATTGCGTGTGGACCATATCATCTTGCTGTGGGAATGAATAACAGGGCTTGGTTCTACTGTTTTCCTGACAAAGGTTTGACAATCATTCTGGTGTTGTTGTTTTGATGGATTTCGTTCACTCACTACTTGTTTAAACTTATAATCAAACTCCTTTGGAAAAATACTTCGAATTTTCATTAATTCTAGACCAGCTAGACTTAGAGGGTGAGAAAGCCAGTTTTGAAAATGTTGTTTCAAAATGTACGAAATACAAGTTATTTTTGGTGTTTCGGAATGGAGTCCTGTATGCACCAGTCTTATTTTGCTAATTAATTGACGCAGACACTGAAAAAGCGAGAGACAAAGAATACTTGGGGACCATACAGAACATGAGTCTCAATGCTGATTATGCAGCTGTCTTGTTTGAAGGAAAGGTTCAGCTGCACACGGTATGTATTTTCAACAAGACTCGTATAGCCAAGTCAGTCCCAACATTCCTATTAACCGAATAAGTTGAATAATTGTAAAAATGAAAAGCTGTAGAACTGATAAGGGGGCCCACAAAGTGGTGGAGCTGCTTCATTTGTCTCAACATGAGGCTACCACTGACCGAAATTAATCATTTTGATGAATGCGCCTTGAATGCAAATTAATATTCTGTCGTTTGTTTTCAGGATTGTTGTTTCTCTTATTTGCTTGTAAAAGAAATAGCGTGTAAGTTCGGAGTTTCGAACTCGTTTTAATCTTGTCTTCTGGCCACAGAATACAATCAGGTATTATATTGGAAATTTGATGTTGATTTTGCGTGATCTAGTCATGATGGCAGAGCTTCGAAATGTTTGGCAGAATGTGCGTTTCAAAACCTTTGAAAACAACCGTAAAATCTGAGTACAAGTCTGTTTATGGTTACTTTTTTAGCACTATTGGTTTTGAAGAAGTCTTAACGTTTGCATCCTTCATTGAAAACTTCTTAAAAGTATGTTCAAGCAATTTTTTCGACTTTCTCTTCATAGAAACTCGTTTTCGTTTTTATCATACCTTGCATCCAACCAATAACTTGAAAGCGTTTGTGTTTCACTGCAGTCTCCATTTTTTTCCAAAACTTCCACAGCACTGTCTTTCGAGCATTATCCTACGACAAAGTATTTTTTGAAAAAGAAACTTGAAAAATTCGAGAACGCAAACAAAAGGGTCGGTTTCTCATTAAAATAAAAATTGCTTCTACTTCGCCTATCGAATCTCGTTCACATGCGCAACACATGTTTATTGCCAATAGCTGAGAACAGCATATATTGGATACAGTGGCGGATCCAGACCAGGTGTTTGGGGGAGGGGCAGTCAAATAAGGCAGCGCCAAAAATCCTTCGCTTGTTTAAACTAACGCAGCTTGTCTGCGACAATCTTTGGGTGTATCACACAAAAGAGATTACCTTTTCTAGGTCAAGAAAATGGCTATTTGTGTTGGTCAAACTGTGCAATCTATCAGGGAATCACCACAATTTAAAATCGCCTTTCATCATTAATTCACAAGAAGTTTGAAGCAGGTCCAAACAGATAGGTCCTATTTTTCACAAGCTACACATAACTGAGAACGCTATGGGTGTCCCAAACAATCTTTTGTATGTTCAATAGGTGTTTGAAAGATATACACTCAGGTAGTGATCCTCAAACCGTTTGTAACCGCCGACCGGCCAATGCTTAACAATTTTACCGCGGCCCGGGAGTACTCTTGTTACAGTGTTTCTATGGGAAGAATCGACAAATCACATGCCCAGAAAGCGAGCCGTGTCAACACCAGCATACATTTTGTAATTTCGCTGCCCGGGGCTTGAGGACCGAATGCCCTAAGCATGCTGCGCGCTAGTGTTTAACGTTGTTTTGGATATCCGCACATTGGAAACAAATATATGAAACGTATTCCGAACTGCTTAGAAATAGAATGGTTCTTCTTACACTAGAAAGTAACAACTCAATTTCCAAGCTAGGAGCCGAATAAATAGCAAACTTGCGATCATATTTCCAGACGAAGCTTGTGCAGTTTCATGGACATGGAAAGCATATTTATTGCTGAAGCGGATAGTAAAAAACAAAAAATAAATGAAAGAGATTTGCTATGACATGACTCCCATTTTAGGTAGCTCTGCTGGCTATCGTGAAAAACGATCTCATAGTCGCATGATAGGTTCACACTGGGCCTGAAAGCATATTGCTCTAAAATATATTTTAACGCCACTAATGTAAATAGACTTTCAATCAAATGTTTAACACTGTTTCACATATTTCGACATTGGACAGCTGATGTGAAGAAAAAAATCAATCTCACTAGTCCAGATTATGAAGAAAAGGTGTGACACTGTTCAAAAGAAGTACGGGCAGTCAGAATGACACCATCAAATCTACAGTAAATACCTCCAAATTCAAGCTCTAGTCTCCCTGATAAAGTCAATTTCCACTTTTGTGTATACTACTGCGAACCCCCTAAACACGCTTTAAGCTACCACCAATGCTGTTGATCTGACGATGGATCTGCTTCTATCCAGGCCAGCAAACACGAGCCAGAAACAGCCTATAACTCATTTAAGACCATGAATCTCTGACAACACCACAGGTACCAGTGAAAAAGCTAAAATTTGCATTGTTTTTCTGCTTTTCTACTCAAATTTATGTGATTTACGCGGAATGATCTAGCCCAGGGTCTCCGAACATTTTCTGTCCGAGGGCCACATAAGGTAATACAGAACCAGTCCCGTCGCCACGGGGAGGCTTTGGTGGGCTTAGCCCCCCAAATTGAAATATGAAATACTATAAATAAATGGAGTTTTTACGTTTAAGCCCCCCTGCACAAACGTTCAAGCCCCCTGAAAAAACGTAAAGCCCCCCTATTGAAGACTTCCTGGCGACGGTTCTGTACAGAACATGTTGAGAGCCGGACGTCTTACGTAATGTGATTTTTTCGGGGTATGTTATATTTTACCAAATCAACAAATTTTCGTAAATTTATTACTTTTCATCAGTAACAAAATTTCTTCGCGGGCCGTAGTTTGGAGACCCCTGATCTCGCCAATAAGCTACGCATTGTGCTGTCGGTTGCAGATTTCGCTAATCATGCCAAATGTCTTTTCGTGGCCGGCGTGAGCTGTCTACGGGTTTGCACTTGCAACAAAAGGATTAAGACAAAACCATATGGCCAGGGGCGAGGTTAGATGGCGCACGGGGCAAGAAGCAAGTTTGGTGCCCCCATGTTCGAAACTGAGGTCGTGGGGAAGAAAATGTAGTGCATTGAAGAAAGCACAAGATTGACATTTTTGGACTTTTCGGCGCCCCCCGGATTTGGCGGCCCCATGGTGACTCGGAGCCTGGGTATTTGCGCCCCCCTTGCCCCCCTCGTTACGCCCCTGCATATGGCCATCAGTCACTGTTGCCAGGCGCGTAACCAGGGGGCGATAGGCGTCGTAATCCTCTCAAATTTTGAACTGCAAATATTGAACCGTTGAGCAAAAATTGCCGTGACCGCGTACAGCCGATTAATCAGCTGTAAATAGTTGGTATTTTGCCAAAATTTCTGTGTTAGAGCTGACTGCTGAATGAGCACCATGGTTTGTTGCGACGCATCCTGCTACCAGGTTCTAGTCATCCAATGCTACGCTGCACTGTCCCCGTTGACGGAGTGAGATGTTGCAGAATTGCATTGTTAGGTCATAATTCCTTGAGCTACCGGAGCACGCTCCTGTTTTATTTCGCTAAGACATTTCGGTTATTTGTCCCGTAAAAGCATCAAAACTCGTAACTGTATTCACTATCCTACTTTTTAGGACATTATGACCGAATGATTGATTTAATTTTTTTAGGTAATTAAAACAAAAATTCGGTCCATGTCCCATGACCGAAAAAAGGAGGCGCGCTCAATGCATTTTTGTCAGAAGCCTGCAAGTTGTTTGGTAACGTACGGGGGCGTAAGGAGGGGGGCACAATTCCCCGGACGCCAAATTATTGTGGGGAATCGAATTGCTGTGGGGGGCGCCGAATGACTGCGGAGGGCGCTGAAAAGTCCCGAAAACGTCGCAAGTACTTTCTTCAATAGAGTCCATTTGCTTCCGAAAGACCTCAGGTTCGAACATGGGGACGCCAAACTTGCTTCTTGCCCCGGGCGCCATCTAACATCGTTACGCCCTGCTAACGAACAAATGTTGCTATAGCTTTTCAGCTAGCTGCTATAGTTGCTACAGCTGCAATATGGTTCAATCAGGGTCATTTGTTCCGACAAGAAACTCATTCACTTACCATGGTATTGCAAGACTAAGACGCAGACGCACTGCGGAGTGGACTCACGGACTGCACTGATAGCAGACCTGAAACTGGTTTTTCGTTTTGCAGGCTTCTAAAGTTTTCCATTGTTTATTGCCTTCTAATCTTCACTACTGCTTTTCCTTTCAAAGCTGCCACCAAGCATTAAAAATGAATTTGTAACAAAAGCAGACCAATTTTGCACAGCGCAACGGCAAGTCCAGAACTGTGCTAGCGAAAGAAAGATATCGTGTTTGTGATTGTTGGGCAGTTCTCACGCGGAAGGGAACAGGAGTTTTATTACGAAACAATAGCATTGTTGTTTTTGGTCGGTAAGAGGCTGGGTCAAAGTCCGTCACGTAAGCACCGAAGTTCAACGAAGTGTAAAGCATTGTTTAGTTTCGACCGAGTATTTTTAGTCTTTGTTTTTACTTCGATAGGCACCGGAAAAGGGGCGCATTTTTATCAGAGGGGTGCCATTTCAAGGGGGCGCCACAGCCGTTTGGGGGCAGGATCCGCCACTGCTTGGATATGGGGTTTATCACCCACGTTCAGTGGTGTGGACGGATAACGCCCTTCTCTTGCTTCTCCACGTGGCGCGAAATATCGGCGTTTTTTTGTCAATTTTTAAACCAAATTCTTAACAGAAGGTATTAGCTATGGTTACTGTGGCAAGTCACATAGTTCGATGGTGCGTTCCACATTTCTATTTTTGCCACTGTATGCTGTTCACGTTGAACCTCTGGAATCTTGTATCAACTTGTTGGCATTTTGTTTCTTAGGTTGATCAGAGAATGCATTCTTCTGTTGAAGAGCGAGAAGCGAAGCTCTTTCCTGAGCGAGATGATGTAGGTGCAATAACCTGCTCCACTCTCACCAATGAATTTCTCATCTATGGAACCGAGGTGAGAGCATTGTTCCTCAACATTTTTTGCTTGACGTACCGCAGAGCCTCGGTCAAACATGCTGTGAGCCGTTACTAATTTCCCCCATACGTGCAAATGGTCGGTGTATTTGAAAAAAACAGCAAATATAATAACAGTTTGTCAAAGGTACTTTGGCAACAAAGCTGAAGAAATAAGGCAGTTCTACATTTTGTTGATGCAAGCATTGACAGCTTAAATTTGCGTCTAATTGATGGTTGAACATGCACTGTTAGTCAAAGATCCTGGCACTGACACCAGTTGTTGCATTGTTGAGCTGTTGATGTAAAAACCTGCCTGCAGGAACTGAAGCTGATTCTGACGATGAATTTGCGGAAAACCTTTGGCAATCGCCATGTTCTTTTACATACTCTCTTGCATGTCTTAAGTAGGAAGTACTTGCACTTACAGAGTGGATCTCTTAATTTTTTTCTGATCGAAGACTGGGCGCAAGTAAATGTATTTCGGCACACTGTTGGAATACGCAGCATCTACCCTGACAGCTGTGGATGTCACATTGTTTTTATCGACGAAAAAGGCGACGGGTAAGAATTTTAAACAAATTTTGATGTTTATTGTAACGCCTTTCTTCGATCTGTTATTCTGGCTTCTGTGACGTTTCGTGTTATGGGAAAATTTTTCTTTACCAGCTTCATTTACAATCCGGTTAATGACTCGACATTCGAGATACCATCACTGCCAACAAATTGCAGTGGACTCCTTTGGGAAAACAATTTATTTGACAAAGGAGTTTTTGTTGCGTTTGATGACACTACTATCAACACTTACATGTTTCATAGAGAATCGATCGAAGGTAGGAGGTCTCCATACCACCATTCCGTGTTTCGTGCTTAACAACTTTTAAATTGAATTTGAATATAGTATTTTTATATTTGTTGTCAAATGTAGTCAAGCCTTCGCGTTTCTCTTCGCACGCTCACTCGGTAGCGATCTGTGATACAAGATGCCTTTCGACATCGAAATGGTGAAAAATATCCGCAACCTAAGGCACGGCTGCCCTCCCGGCAACCCGCAAAACGTTATGACAATTAGTAATATTTCATTAGCTGGCTAGCAAGCAATATCAATAGCTGCGTTTTTGAGTTACGACGGCACAAGTGAACTTAAGCAGGCCGTCGTGACACTGTGTATATTCATTCTACCTTCGATAAACGGATTTGCGTGAGTCAGCTTGCTGGCGTGACTCTTGGGAAGACTATCTTGATCGTTGACAGCAGTTTGGAAAAGTACTCGTGGATATGTTCGCATTCGCTGTTCTGCAATAGTATCGATTGTGTTCGGTGTGGAAAACTAAATAGGAAAGTACTATCTTTTCCGCTGTGTGGTTGCTATGCAAGAATAACGACGGGAAGCCGGGCGTGTCCATTGCGTGCAATGCATAGCTTGCAGTTTAGCTTGCACTTTCCAACATGTTACTTTGAATGTTCTTACGTGATATTTTATAATGACAGGTCCCCATGTGTCACTTGTTGGAACCACCCATCTTCCAATCAACCAAAAGCCCCTCCTACTGTACAACGGCTCATTAACCGTGATCATTGCCAGCGGGAAGACGAGCTCGCTGTTGCTTGAAACTCATTCATTCTTACGCGCAACAGAAAAAGATGGCGAACTACCGGTGATTGCTTTGCTACTTGACGTTTGTACGTAACAGCTATTTTATGAAGTGGCTTAACCCATGTTTGGCTGTGAAACTGTATTCTTGACCTGGACAAGCCAACATCTTCATCGAAAAGAAGTGTATGAGTCATTTGTACAGGGTATCTTTGCACTGCCTAACTTTATGTTAAAGACATTTTTTACTCAAACAGTAAATATATGCGATATTTTTAAACAAACGCGCAGAGGGAATTCAGAAAACTTTCCGGTGCCTGCATTTGAGAGTCAGCTCTTGTTACCACTCGATTTTCTTCCGAATTTAAACCTGCAGTTAGTTAAAATGCTGCTTTCGCCTGTGATTGCTTTCTGTGGCTTACATTGTGCTAAAACGCAACTTAACTGCTTTTCCGTCAACCGAGTATTCGCAGTGATGCAGTCGAGGGAAACGCCGTTCCCCGATTCTTTTGATGAGGACGTTCATCTATGTGTGGCGCCAACACATTGTCGATTGTATCGTTTGTTCAGTAAAATTCCCAACTGTCTTAAAACCAAACATATTTATTTGTAACAGTGCGTTCCATACTGTATATTTTACCTTACACAACAATTTAAAAAATTGAAGTTTGTTCAATTTGTTATTTAATTGCGTAGGATGACGCAAATCAAGAAGCGTTCCGGTGAGATCGACGTTCTTGTAAACTGCGTTTTCTCAGGATTTCTTTTTTTCCAAACGCGCTTGTTCGATGCGCAACAAAGGAATATGTTATCGATTCTCAGGCGGATCGAAAAAGCCTGGAACAGGCGATCGGTTTGCGGAGGTGGAGAGAGGCCTGGCTTGTGTGCAGCGCCTTGAACGATAAGCAGAACTGGTTCAGACTGGGTGCGGCCGCCCTGCAAGCTCTCGAGGTCAGCCTTGCTATCCGCGTCTACCGATGCCTCGGTGATGCAGGGATGGTTCTAGCTCTGGAAAAACTACGGTTCGTCCATTTTTTGTCATTCGCTATTATTCTTTGGCAGTTGTTGGTCAGTCATTCGTACAATTTGAATTGCAACTTATGCAGTAAAACGAGAAAAGTGAACCTGGGACGGTGAACTTCCTACTTTAGCTAAACCCACGGTTGTAGCAAGTCACTCACGAAAGAGCCCAAATACCGACTCAGAAACATCAAGGTTGTGCTGATTTTCTTGTAATCCCTGGCCTCTCATCTGGACCAGGTGTAACTTTTTGTGCGTGATTCATGCTCTAGCAGTGTTGCACAGTACTCTCTGTTAAGGCGCCAGACAATCGAGCAGTAAATTTTTCTATTTGTCGCAGAGATGTGGAGGACACTAATCTTCTGGCAGGAACTTTGGCCAGTTTCATCGGTGAGTTCGACATCGCGCAAGAGATGTTGCTTAAATCGAGTCAACCTTTGGCTGCGCTCGATCTCAGACGGGATCTGATGCATTGGGAAACAGCATTACAACTCGCCAACCGACTTGATCCGCTTCAGATACCTTTCATAGCGAAGGAGTATGGGCAGCAACTCGAATTTACGTGAGTTTATACTTGCAGGTGTTTCAAAGTTTGCATCCCAGAGACTGAACCGAGTCAGTCAGTTGTTCCTTGCCTGTTTTAAAACTAGTCGACGCTTCAAGTTTGCTTCGCGCGTACTTCATAGCGTTAATATGTGTGTAATCTCTACCATTTATTTAGATTCCCGCACTTGACATGCTGTGAGGTTTTTAAAAATCAAATCTCTGCCGTTTATACCTGAGGTGTTTTTTTTTCGGTCATAGACCGAATTTTTCTTGAAATGACGAAAATCAAGTCAATTCGGTCATGAGGTCTGAAAATATACACTAGTGAAAATTGCTACGTCGAGTTTTAACACTATTATGGGACAAATGCGAAGTAATCCACTGGATTACTTCCCGTATTGTGGCAGCATTCTCTCAAAAACTCCGACGCGTGCAAAGAACATTGAAAATCGCGTAAAAGCTGCACGCTGTGCATATGGGCGGCTCAGCCGTCGCGTCTTCAACAACCATGCAATATCCATCCGCACCAAAGTCATGGTTTCCGGACCGTCGTTCTTTCTACTCTTCTCTCTGCCTGTGAAACTTGGACCTTGTACCGTCATGACATCATCAAACACCTTGAGAGCTTCCAACAGAGAAAGTTAAGACAACCGCGTAACACTCGATGGGGCTGCGGCTTTCAAACAATGAAATCCTCAAGCGTGCTCGGCCTTGTGCGGAAGCCACCATCCTGCAACACCGTCTCTGCTGGGCAGGGCATGTATGGATGACCCCTCCAGACTGCCTCGAATCACGCTCTACGGCAACGACTTGATGAAATCACGTTCTACGGCGAACGACTTATGGCAAGTGACCGCCAACGTCGCAACCCTACAAAACTCCGCAAAGGTTTTCTCGAGGTTCCGGTCAAATGCTTTTTCGAGGTCGAGAAAACAAGAGTAGACATCTATGGCATATTCCCAAGATTCCTCGAAAACTTGCTGGAGAGTGAAAATATGCTCTGTAGAGCAACAGCCAGGAAGAAAGCGCAGTGGGTGTTATCCAGCTTAGCTTCAGTTATCTCGCGCCATCTTTTATCAAGGCACTTGGCGTTTACATTTTTTCAGAAAAGCTGAGGGAAATGCCCAGGTAGTTGGTGCATTCCCTTCTGTCTCCTTTATTGTGTATGGGGATGATTAACCCAGTTTGCCAATCCATGTGTGCCTTCCAGATCGCCATGCCCCTGGAAACGTACGAGTTGGCCAGAGAGTTCCTTTGTCCAAGGCTTTAAGTATTTCACTTCGGATTTCATCAAAACTTGCACCCTTCCGATTCCCAACCTTCAACATCTTGACAGCTAGGAAGATTCCAATTGCAGTGATGTTATTTTCCTCCCCAAAATGCACTTCCTGTGTGTCAGGTGCTATGAGAATGACTGGGTCCAAAGGATCTGCAAAATACTCCCCTCAACTGACAAGGATATTTCTAAATAGAACATCGTTTCAGCCTTGGTGAGGTTGATGAGCGCCATTAAATGTATTGCAGCAGCGACACCCGGATGCTGGAATGTGGTTTATGCGCGAAATTTTCCCAAGCTGGATTTTTGACTGCGGAGTTTCGAGCCCCCGCTTATCGTGAATGCAAAGAAGGTTCGACTTTCTTCTTAAGCCAGGCACTGAAGGATGTTTCACCTCCTGGTCCCTGCAAGGGCTTATATTTTTGCCAACTACCAGCACACTGAGTTGTTTTGTCCACAGACCCGAGCAGCTCATGAAATGACAACTGCTTTTAAACAGCCACCACTCTTCGTCGTATATACACTCTGGGAACTCTCGGGACAAAAACAGTTTGTCTGCAAAGTCTTTCTTACACCCCTGTCCACCTGGACCTTCCACACAGTACGTTCGTGCTGTTTTTCTTTTGGTCATAGACCGAAATGTTTTTGAAATGACCAAAAAAATGAAGTCATTTTGGTCAGAATGTGTGAAAATATAGGCTAATGAACGCTGTTACGGCGAGTTTAATACAACTGTGAGACAATCGGTCGACAGTTCTGCTTGTCTTGAGCGTCTAACACCAATTGGCACAAGTCAGCTGACGCTGCAGAAATTAATGAGTGACCTTTAACCCAACGGTCCTAACTTAAATTAGCTCTAGTTTTTCGTAAATGTAATGTTCTTGTTAGTACTAAAGTTCGCTACTGACTTCGTAATTCTGGCCACTCGTCTTAAAAAAAACATCAATGCACGTTACGCTGAACAATTTAAAGAACAGGGTCAACAGCCTTTGGGTGAAAAGCCACTCTTAATTTTGGTTTGAACGAGAAATCAATGACTCGACACAAGCCTTCGTAAAGAAGTTACGTAAATGTACGACTTTGAAGCTCGAGCAACCCGAGAAGGCACTAACTCACTATCATCACCCGTATTTTATGTGACAGAGGCAACTACACTGCAGCGCTGTCGCATTATGAAAAAGGCTTGATGCGTAAACCAGAATACAAGGAACACGATGAAGCGTGTGCATCGGGAATGGCCCGAACTTCCATTCGCTTGGGGGACATAAGGAGAGGTGTACACTTAGCGCTACATCATCCCAGTCGATATTTGAAAAAGGTTTGTATACTTCCTTTCTTTACTCGACCTTTTCACAATACAAAGTACTGCAGGTAATTCACATAAGGACAAAATGTTTTTTGATAAAATATTATTGATTTGATCAATTTAACAGGAATGCGGATTGATTCTGGAAAGCATGAGGCAGTTTGCAGAATCTGCAATTCTCTTCGAAAAAGGAGAATATTACGATAAAGCCGCGGCTGTTTATATTAAAAGCAAAAACTGGCTAAAGGTTGGCGAGCTCCTTCAGCAGGTAAAATGTTTTTGTTTGGTAAAGCAGTTTGGTTAGTGCAGGTGTCTTCAAACTATGGCCTGCGGGCCAAATCCGTCCCACGAAGCCATTTCATCCGGCCCGCGAAGACGTTTTGTCAACAATGAAGAAACAAGATTTGTACGAAACATTTGTTGATTTGGAGAATGTATCATACCATGAAGTAATTACATTGCGTAGGATGTCCGGCCCTCGAACTGTTGTGTAATAGCTATGTGGCCCCCTGACAAAAAAGTTTGGAGACCCCTGGATTAGTGTCATAAATTTAATAAATTTGCTGAACTGGTGGATGTTGTGAAGATATTCTTGTTTTTGCTATTGTTTGAGCAGTCCAATGAAAACCTAGTTTTGTTTGGTGTTTTTTTGTAGTTATGCCCAGAAATGAGGATTTGATCTGGTTGCTCTCAGAAATGAGTAATTCCGCCAGACTCAAAAATTGTTCTTAGTTCAATGTTTTTGAATTTTTTTCTGTTTCCGCATCACTTGTGGTAATGTGCCATTGTGTTTAAAATGATATTTGAATGTAACATAGCAAGATTTATTTGAGGTGAACATGGGTAAACTACGGTCTGCAAGCCACATACGGCGTATTACCCTTTTCAGTTCAGTCCGCTAAACTTTTCCAAATTTTACCAATAAATCCAATCGATATTTTCACATTCCTTGCCATGTCCATGGTTCCCCAGTACAAAGAGCATTTGTATAACTCCGCTCCAAGTGTTCTCTTCCCTTTTTAAAACATGTTCACCGCTATTTGGTTTCCCAACAACCTCCTTCATGAGACTCAACCTGACAAAAGCGATTACTGCAAAACCACAGCATTGAACGACAGCTTGCTGTGCAATGATTTGCCAAACTTTGAAAAACCATTCCAAAGTGGGGAAGCTGTAAACCCCTCTGTAAAGATGAATGGACTGAAGAAAAGTAGTCAGAGAGGGCCAGGTTTTACGGAATGGACAGCAACATGTTTTTTCACTTAAGTGTAAACAGCGGTTGTGTGTCTGATATACCACAAATGTTGTCGTTTTTAATACATTAGTCGTCACTTTGCTACGAAGCGTGCTAACTATTCCAGTGAAGAACAGAAAGCTACTGTTGAAAGGTTAGTGATTGATTTACAGACTCCGCAAAATTTTTTTCACCGACAAACTGCGATTTTCAGGAGACACTCGCTGTGTGGAACTGATGACGTGTACGCAAATGTGATAACCTTCAAATCGAAGCTAGTTTTATTCGCCAGACATATTTCAAACAAGGCATTCGCTCATTTTCCCACACTGAGGGAGGACAGCCGAAACACGGAGAAACGCAGCAAGTCACTGGACGATCTGCGCAGAGAATTCTGCCGCCTGTTTTCTGATTTTGAAAACTTGACCTGTTGCTTCAGCTGACAATTACCTGTAACAGCTCTAAACTTGCTGCAAGCTTTCGAGAAATCAGCGGACTGGGCTCTGCTTTCATGACTTTGGGATGATTCAGAATTGCGCATATCTGTGTTAAGTGCAGTAATCAGCCTCCACAAAGGCGACGCAGTCGAAACAATCAGCAAATCTTTGAAAATAGGAAATTGAGTTCACGAAACTCTACGCACGTGGGTGTGAACAGACGTTTAGCGTCGTGAACATCAACAAAGCTTGCAGCATGTCAAAGTCAACTGACCACCACTTTAGATCTATCCTGAGAATTGCTACAACAAGGCTAACTCCAGAGTTTGATTGCACTGATTACAAAGGAAGATCAACAACACTTCCCACTAAAATAGAGTGACTTTATTTGCTGTGATGCAAAATAAATCAATCATACTAGTTCACAAAAACAATCCATCCATCTGCTCCCGATCCGATCTGCTGTCAAGTTGACGAAGGCAGTGCGACACGTGATTGAAAAACTTTTCCAGCCCTGATCTAAACGAACTCGTGACTCCTCACAAGAAAAGTCTAACTCAGAAATCAAAATGCCTTGCCTTCCATCTTTTATACTTGAAAACCAAATTTCTGCAGGGTGGTACAATCTAATATTACTTTAGCGTTCAGTGTTTTACTACACTTGTTACAATATCGCAGCTACAAAACAAAGTATAAGAAAATCCGGCCAGAATTCCGGCTAGAAACAAAATACTTATCCCGGTACATCCTTATTTTTTGTATTACCCTCGATTTTAGCTCGAAACTGCTCTCACTGCTGGCCTGCCTGTAGAACTGGGTCAACTTAGTCGGTTTTTATTGTGGAAAACAGGTGATGCCTCTCACGTGGAAGTGGTAGCCTTGTAGCGTGTTGTTCAAAGAAGATGACTTACGCAAGCCTTCGATTTTCTTTCTCAATCATCACCCACATTGAAACACACTGCGTCACGTAGAATGCGAAATGTTCGAAGCAAAAAGCTATTATCTTACCCTCCTGGCGAAAAAGCACAACGCAGAGCTCGAAATGTCGCAATTCAGTATATGGTAAATGTTTAGACGTCTTTACCAACTCGATTCCGTTTTATGCAACAGGTAACTTCACTTAAGATTTTCTTGCAATACGCTAAAGCGAAGGAAGCTGACGGCAAGTTCGTTGAAGCTGCCGATGCTTATCATCGTGCGAAGGATTTTGACAGCGAAGTCCGTATCTACCTGGACCACCTGGGTGATCCAAAGCAGGCGGTGGCTATTGTCAAAGAAAGCGGGTCGATTGAAGGAGCGAAAATGGTTGCCAAGTAAGTTCATGCCGATTGATTTTTAAATGTCATTTCACTTTTGTTGATTGTTCGTGATTAGCTCATGTCTCTCCCGTGTCGTTTAGCATGTGTAGTTTTCCTTTGTCTCCACTAGAACTGTTACGTTCCGTTGCCTGTCAAATAACACAATGTTTAAATTTTCTGAATCTGCGATTGTTTTTGTGTGAAAATAATCAAATGTGATACTCTTGAAAGCGAATTATATTGTCAGCGCATTTGTACGCTTGATTTCTGATGCACAGGCGGATTCCTTTATTTCGATCACATTCACGTACTCTGTTTGCTTCCACTGCTTGTTGGACTGCGCTGCGCTGATGTTGGTGCTTCGCAACAATGGTCTTCTCGTGCAGTTCAATAAAATCTCTGATTGTTCTTAAAACTGAACTTAACACTTTCCAATCTTCGAAAACTAACCAGCTTCGAACTTCGGGTACGACCAGAATGGAAATCCTGGGACGTGTCCAGTTCTTTTATGAACCAACAATGAGGATTGACATTAACGTATTGCCGTCGTCCACGATACCCAGTCGGGAAAAATGCAAAGTCATTTAGTCTTGAAGTTTCGTTGAACGCCAGCAATTCCCTAGCCATCTTCTTAAAAGACTGACGCACGAGTGGACTTACAACCGCTCTGTTTGCATTTCATTCTCTTCCCGTTTATTTTTCAAGATTTTTTATAAAGTTGGGAGAATATGGATCCGCCATTCATTTCCTAGTTTTGTCGAAATGCAATGATGAAGCGTTTCAGATGGCCCAGCAACATGGTCAGATGGAGGTATCTTTGCATGAGTGTTACTTTTAGGTGTAATTTGTTTTGTGTTTTAAGTAAGCCTCATATTCCCAGCTGCTTGGGAAGATTGGGTTGCCCGTTTTGGTTTCTGGCGCGATTGATTCGAGGAGCGGCTTTTAGTTGTTTTCGCGTAAAAGATAGAAGGGACGTTGAAATACACCTCTTGCGTTTTTCAACAATACATGCCGAGGGAGAGAAGTGCTTAAAATAACTGTGACGTTCCTGCTGGAAATTTTTCGGCACGTGCAGGAGATTGCAGCTGTTTCTCACTTCATGTTTTTAGTGTAAATCTTGCTTTACATTTTCCTTGCTATCGGAATCACGCATAATGAGAAAAAACGTGTTAATTGTTTCAGTTTATCGACGTCTTTCATCGGTTACGTTTCCGCCTTTACCTTCCGGAAAATGATTTGAACCAAAATGTTTCCCCGTTCTTCTATTTTATTGTTCCAGTCTTAAACAGGAATACCAATGCGATTGTGGTTCTTCGAATTTTTTGTTTTTGAAAAGATTTCGCGCATTTATTAACTTTTCACCGACAGACATACGCTGACATCATCGGTGATGATGCAACTGCCGAGGATTTCAAAAGTATTGCCGTTCACTTCGAAAATGACAAAAATCATCTTTTGGCTGGAAAGTTCTTTGCGAAGTGTGGCGAATACCAGCGGGTAAGCAACTTTTCATGCCCAGAAGCCACCAAAGCGTTCCGCTACGTGAAAATTTACAGGTTTTGTGGCAGTAGCAGCAGCCTACAGCAGCAAATAAGGTTGTTCGTAAATTTTTGGCCGCGCCCTAACTGCGATTGACTGGAGCCAACATCTCAAAACAACTTCATGAATGTTTTCTTCCGACCAGCATGTACTTCCCTGAGTCTCCGTGTTGTAATGATCCTTTGCGAAAGACGATTATTGTCGTATTCTGGATTTCTACTGCATGTAAATCACCAAAGTTTCAAGCTTGCTATGGCGTTGTATCGCACTTGGTTATCTGACGTGACTGTCGATGCATGAAGTCACGTGTTCTCGCCGCAGCTTAAGTTTGAGACGTTTGTTACAATATAGCACAGAAATGCGGTTGTAAACACTGTCAGGTCATATCATAACTAGGACGTCGAAAAACCACCCTACAGTTATCCAGTCAAGGTGCCCTAAAACTTGGTTAAATCAAATACAGCGTTACCATGCGTAAACACAGATAAAAGCCGTAGGCTTTCGAGGAATCAGCCGATTGGGCTCTGCTTTCATCTTTTTGCGATGATTCAAACTTGCACTTATCTGTATTGAAGTAACTTCACTCCAAAGATGTGAGCACTGACGATGCGTAGTGTTGTTGCCTGAAATCGATTTCCTGTTTAAAGATTTTTGATTCATTCCATGTTTGTTTCACCTGTGGAGTGAAGTTACTTGCAAATATATGAGATACAAAACAGGCAGTAAACTGAAAAACCAAGCAAATGAAACCATTATATTCTGTGAGAAGATAGATGTAAAAACAATAAGGCATATATCGAAACATGGTTTAATCAAAACAAACCTATTCATATTGTGCAAAGGAAGAATCTTTAAAGTGTTTGGAGAACGTGCCATGTGGCAAAGATTTCAAACTCTCTTCTATTTCTGTCCAGAGTGCAGCTCCGCGAAGAGAAATTGTCTTTTTACCAGAATTCGTAGAAATCCATTGCACGGATTAATTTTGGTTGTCAGCGAGTCTGGTTTGGTTTTGTGTGATGCAGCGCTTCTAATGCGTATATTTTCGTTCACAGGCTCTGAAACATTACCTCCGTTGCTCAGCGTCGGACAATGCGGACGAAGCCATCGGAATGGCAATCGAAGCCGTTGCGCGAGCCAAGTCCGACAATCTCACTAAACAGCTGATAGATTTCTTGCTGGGAGAAGTGGACGGTGTGCCACGGGTATGTGTATGGTGCTCTGCTCGAATAGTAATGATCTGAAAATCACCGTGACTCTGGCATACGACCTGAACCTATTCGTGTTGTTTACACCCAGATCAACTAGAGTGTGCACTAAACAAGGAGTCCGCAAATACTTTTGAGCACGACCCTAAAATACAGTTGAAAATTCTCGCGACCCAAGCATTTCGTGAGCACATAATTTTATAGAAAATACTTCACACATAATTTTATAGAAAATACTTTCGTGAGCACATAATTTTATAGAAAATACTTTATTATTTCGCGACCCAGAGTGGAAGGTCTCGTTTGGGTGGCGACCCACTATTTGCGGGCCCCTGCACTAAACCACTGAAAATGTTACTTTCATCATAACACTGCTCCGCTAATGTTGATTTTTGCCAGAATCATATACCTGGTCTTCTTTGAGCCTGCTCTAACAAACACGGTGTGGTTTTTGGACTGAGCTACACGTAACCTCATTTGCTGTTTGCGGTACATTAACAGCAAGCTCGTCGCGTTGGAATTTTAATCGTCGCATTGCTGCTTCCCAGTCAAAGACTTCACCAGAAAAGTGTTAATTTTATATGCCTGTCATTTTTGACAAGCATTTAAGGCAGCAGCTTGTTGACTCAGCTTAAGTTTTTTCAGTTCTTTTATTTTGTCTGAGTTGACCTTAACGTTACACAGGACGCCAACTTCCTATTCAAACTATACGTGGCGTTGGAGAAATACAGCGACGCTGCGCACACGGCTGTTATTATATCAAAAGAAGAACAGAACAACGGGAACTACAGAAGAGCAAGAGATTTGTTGTTCAGGTGGCGAAATGTGTGCTGTTGTTTACATTGCATTTATCTCGGTTCTTTTCATTTCTCTCTGAAAAACTTACAACATATGTTTGTGCCTTGCGTCTGCAAATGTAGACTCGGCACTTGACAATTCAGAAATAAAAGTCAAGACTTTCCTTTAACACTGCCTAAATACTTGCTCAGTATGCTGAGAGAGCTGAAAAATCGTCACATCAAAGTTCCAGCCGAAATGGAAAACAACCTGGTGATCCTTCACTCGTATCTTCTTGTGAAAAATCATGTGAAGCGTAACGACCACCTGAAAGCGGCCCGGATGTTGATTCGCGTCGCTGAAAACATCTCCAAGTTTCCGCTGCGTAAGTGCAAAGTGCAGCGTAATGAATAATTCGTCTTCGCACTTGACAGTGTTAAGGACTGACTTCTCTGGTCAAGTCCTACTTTTATGATATCGTTAATGTTTTTCTTACCTTGATGGTGCAATTTAACCATGTTTGTCTCCCATCCTTCAAAACTAAGATCCATCTGTGCATTCATCTGCAAAAACTGATGATGGCCTCATAAGGTCTTGGCAGAAATAGGCGCAGATGTTGTACATGTATTGGGAGTCAACCTTGGCCATGCTCAATAGAAAATCTGAGCCGCAGTTAACATCACTATCGGATAGTGTGCACAGTCAAGTGTGCTTCAACCAACTCTGTACAAGATGTCCATTACGTTAATAGGTTTTCTGTCCTGGAGGTCTGCAAAGCAAATGTTGTTTATCCTCTAAAAATTTTTGATCGACTCGGCTGCTTGATTGCTGACTCATAAAATATCAATCTTGGCATGTGTCTCAGCTGTCCTTGAGAATGTGCTGGTAATTGAAAAAATATAAGGTTGCAAAACTGCGCGTGCCCCCCCTGGTGGTGTAGCTGATGTTGGTGTTTGCACATAAGTGCGCATGCCCGACAGTAGTAGGTGCCTTCGCTGGAATGAGTTGAACATTTACAGCATCAACACGAAATGTATTCGCGTATGCTCAAATCATTTCCATCCTTTGCAGACATTGTCCAGATATTAACGACAACAGTCATTGAATGCCACCGATCGAATTTGCGCAACTCTTCTTTCAGCTACGCGGCCATGCTTATGAGGCCGGAATACCGAAACAAAATTGATCCCAAGTACAAGAAAAAGATTGAACAAATCGTCAGGTGACCTGCTTGTGCGCCTTTCGAGACAAAGCCACTAGTGTTGCATGACTACTTCATTCGTTGGCCATGTGGAGAGCATGTTGATAGGATTTTGTGAACGCTTTTCCAGATGGTCAGAACAGTTTGACAGCCTAGACTCCCGAATCGTACCTTACGTAATGATTGGACAGTATTACGACTTGTCACTCAATTTTTATCTGTTGCTTAACACGTGGATAGTTTAATTCTTCAAGTAACTGCCCTCGTAGCATATTTTTGGTTTTATATGCTGTTTGTGTTCTCCTGTGGTGTATAAGGAAACTTTTTGAACGCGTAACAGAGCGGGTTGGTGTTTTTTTTCTTTGTGCTTCAAAATAAGAAAAAAACTGCTGTATAAGAAAGACAGTTTATTCTTATGTTTCAGTTATTTAGGATCGTCTGCAGAGCCTTTCTCACGTTTTTACGAAGCCCGTTGATAAAATAACTTATGTTCTTTTGTAAGCTTTGTCCAACAACTGTATCAGTAGTATGTCATTTTTTAAGCCTAACTTCCACGATAACCTTCTGTTTCTTCTGCAGAAAAACAGGAGGTAATGCCGAGGAAGAAGAGGAACCTACGTCACCATGTCCATACTGCGAGTTTGATTTAACAGAAACGGAGTTGATTTGTCCGAGTTGTCGGAATACAGTTCCTTTCTGTATTGCGACGGTAAGTTACGTTCAGGGATGTAGTGCTAACAAAAAAGGTGTGGGGACGCTCCCAAAAAACTAGCCATTTTAAAACAGTTTCAAACTCATTTTAAAGCAAAACATAAAAAAGGTGTGGGAACGCTGTTTCCACGCGTTCCCACCCCACTGCGCCCCTGGTTGCGTTGCAGCAGTACATTGTTGAATGGACACCACCGGCCCGGAATCGATGCGATGACTTGGTGCAGAGACGCTTTGAAACGAAATGTAAACAGTTTCTTTTTTTGGACCAGCTGTGTTTGTGGAATTCGTTCAAACTCGTGTGTGCAAATCACAGTCTTGGTAGGTCTTGCTAAAAACGAAAATATTACGTTAAAATCTTGGAAACGCTAGATAAGTATTTCGAAGCAGAGTTGAATTAACATTTAAGTCTATGCTTTTAATTGCATATTTCGTTGTGACAAACTTGTGCAAAATCACAAACTTCCCGTTGTTGCTCAGACTGCGGTGTTTGAAGCACTAGGAGTCCTCACTTAGAGACCCGCATGTTGATAATTGTGAAAAAGACTCTGGAGTTAACCTTCAGTTCCCAGCACGTGCTTCACCCCAAGTAACAGCATTAATGCAAAGTTTCATGAATATCTTTCGCAAGTGCTCACGACCAAAAATATTTGATGACATAAACCTTTTGAATTTAATCTCCGAGTTTTAACGATTTTCGGAAAGCAGAGCATACCAATGAAACGTATAAGACTAAGTAAAACTTACGGCGACGTTTGTGATGCGAGTCCTTTGCTGGAACTCCTTTCGGTTTTAAATGTCAACAGGGCCATGAAAAGAATTTTGCTATTTTGTATTTAGAATTTTAAACTGTGAGCAGGAATTTTAAAAACTGTAGTTTTGTAACGTAATTTTCAATTTTAACTCCAGATGCTTATGTCGATTTAGAGCAGCTGTGTCCAAACGAAATTGCTCACTGAGCCAAAAATTATGTCACTATATTACCCAGGCCGCACATTGAATGACTTACTTTGATCTTAGCAAAGTAAAGTTTTTAAGCTAATGTACTGAAAGTGATCGAATCCTAACTGCAATGGTAACGACTGTTTGGCACCATTAACACCATTATGTGATTTCATAGGCAAGTTTAGTGCCAATGGAACAAGAAAAATGGTAAAAAGTTTTGCAACAAGATGGAAGTGGACATATGAAAATCTCCCAGTACGCGGTACAGACGTAATAGAGGTACTGAGGACCACCTGCACCAAAAATGTCAAATTTAAGATTGTCAAAATAAGGACGGGTTATCAGTATCAGTATATAGGCTACTTTCCCTACAGCGAAAACGTAAACTGGGCAGCATGCGCGCCGCTGGTAGGACATAGCTGATTTAGATGAACAAAGATCACTACTTTAAAAAAGTGGATGATTCAAACTTTTTTTCAATGTTTCGCTCGATTTCGTTTTCAGCAAGATTTGCAACATACATTTAGCAGTTGGTGAACGACTAATTCAGTGCGTGATGCGGTCGAAGAATCTCTGCACTGGATCTCGAACGAATTCTGATGATAAACCTTTTGACGAAGGGTGCCATGATTTGCATCTCAGTCTTAAAGTCTTTGTATACCTAGTCGCTTGCACAGAGGGCTTGACAATCTGTCGCCATCGCAAGTGTCCGCTACTCCCCTTATACTGGAATAAGTCCCAGCTGCTGCTGGCAGTGCAGTCTCGTGAAGATGTTCGAACAAACTCACGCCTGGACATATGTGGGTTACTGTAAATTGGTTGAGATCGAGACTTCGTCGAGGCGAGACCAAAACATGAATGTTCGAAATCGAGACTCGAGATCTGGAAGTTTCTCAGCTGGCGACTGAAACCCGGCTCCATGTCTTGTACTGCAGCAACATATCTGACCCGTCGTCAATATTTTTCTTGATTCAGTCAGAAATCTGTAAAAATGACTCGTAAAAAGAGGTTGTTGGAGCAGCAAATTTGTCGAACATCACCTAATCACCTATTTTTGTCCACTTCTGCAGTTTTTCCTTCCGCTAGGATATGCCTGACAATGAGCAAGTTGATTTGCTGGAGTTTTACCTTTGCCATTTTGATGTAACATTCCAAGTACCGAGACAAGGCCGAAACTTAGTCTTCGGGTTGGACTACGTCACTGGTGAAGCCCAGTTTGTTTTCAAACTGAAATAAATTTTGTGCTCATCAATGTTAGTTTGGTATCTTTGTCGGAAAAAGTCGCTCATTCCTCTCAGGTTAAAATATGTGTCTAACTTATATTCAAGTTTCTCGGGTTCAACTTAATGCAGTTGTAACTATGCTAAAAGTGATGATGATGAAATGATTTATGTACTTGGCACTTCGTGTTATTCATAACTATTCGACTTAGTCCATGCCGAAAATATTTGTTGTAAGGTTTCACTCGGAATCTGCCTTTAGTCTAAATCTGGGTGGTGCAACTACTGGGCAGTGGGCACACGACCACTTGTATTAAAAATTGACGTCGTATACGAAAAACGCAGACGAAGTTTCTGTGTTTGCATGTGCAATAGAAGAAACTGTTAGATCGCCTTTTAGTAAGTTTGCCCGTCATTGTGTGTATTCTGTGAAGCCAGGTAAGTGACTCAGCAGTACAACACTAGGTTTTCAGTGACCGCAACACCAATGCTCTCACCGCCTCACGTCAAATAACGCTGTGCAGTGTGCACCCAGTGGCGTAGCTAGAGTTTTGAGACAGGGTGGGCAAAACGTAACTGAAGGGGCCCCATTGGCCACCGTAGGTGGACCACTAGCCAACACTCAGGAAAAAGTTAAGAAATGATAGCGAATCCGGATGTCGTGGATGTCTATACTAGCTAAAGAAAACGAAACCATCCCGAAAAACGCACAAAAAAACAACGTACTGAAAACCAAAACTATACTAAATATCAAAATATAGCTAAAAGGCGGTGCAGTTTTTACATTTAGTTTACCCGGGGGGAGGCTCGTCCCCCCTTGGCACCCGTCAGTTACGCCACTGCGTACAGCGTGAGCCAATTGAGTGATTTCTTTGTCTCTTTGTTCCCGCCACTACGATACACTAAGCCTGGGGTCTCCAAACTTTTTGCCCGAGAGCCACGTAAGCAATTACTCAACAGTCCGAGGGCCGGACATCTTACGTAATGTGACTGTTTCGGTTCGGAATATGTTACATTGTGTCACTTCAGGTTTTTCGTAAATGTATTACGTTTTCATTATTGACAAAATGTTTTCGCGGGTCGGATGAAATGGCTTTGCGGGCCGGATTTGACCCGCGGGCCGTACTTTGGAGACCCCTGCAGTAAGCACAAGTTTGACAGAGTGATTGCGACGTAACAGCGAACGGTAGAAGTGCATTAGTCTGCCTCTGGATGCAACTTAGGTGAGCATCTCGTCGATATTACGTGCAAGACATGGCAATGAGCACAAGGTTAACTCAAACTGTTTTGAGAAATGAGAGGAAGCGCATTTACTCATACAGAATTATGGAAAACCATTGTGTCTTGTGTCAACAAACGGTTTGGGTGATGAAGGAATGTAGTATCAGGCAACATTATGAAACACTGCACAACACACAGTGTGCCAAGTATGTGGGAATATTCCGCAGCAATATTTTCACCAACTGAGGTAAGCATGAGAACAGCAGGAGATGATATTTAACTTTGGAAAGTCTCAGACGAAGTCTGGCAGCGTCGTATGATGTTGCTGTGATGAAATCAGTTGTTCATATTCACATGTACCCTAGGCGAGGATTTTGTGGCAGATGAAAAGCTGGAGAATATACGCCCTTTTGTATTTGTGTATATTAGTGGCCCTCCGTGCACGCGTTAGGGGGGCAGCTGCCCATGATATCGACAAAGTTGGACCACTCTGGTCTAAACGATAATAACAGCGATGCTACAAAGCTGGACAATTTAGGATTCGTCCCTTTTCGTGTAAAATGCTTTTTTATTTTCGTATCATGTGATCAAAATTTTATGAATGTTTGTGATCAAAATTCCGCGTAACACAGTTTCTTTAATGATCACAGCAAGCAGAGAAAGCATTAAATGACGTTGGGATTTATTCGATCACACGAGTAGCTTCTCAGTCATGGCTATGCTCTTGATACAAAGCTTGTGTTGTATGACGTGACACGTGACGACGATACAGGGCCGCAACCAACTGAAATATTCGGGGAGGAAAAACGATTGCAACTTGTTGTTGTGCCTAACAATTACCGGAGTTTTCCGGAAGTCCGCCCATGGGCGCTTATTTTAGGTGGGCGTTTATATGGTGCTAATATTTGAGTTGAATACCGGTACTATTTGTACCTGTCACCTTACACGGTACGTCCAACGTTATACTGAGTTTGAATACTATTTGTAGTTGCCACCTTATACCAGTGGTCGGCAAACTTCTTTATCGCGGCCCAGATCACCTTTTCAATAGCTATTGAAGGCCCACTACATTTGAAACCACTAGAACAAAACGAAACAGACACAGGCAATATGCAACTGCCGTATAACAGCCCGGGTGGTTACTTGATTCACGTCTTATTTTCCCAATTTGTCTTTTTCCAATTAACGGCCCAGGGCGGTCTTCTGGAAACCCCAGTAACAAAGTTATTGGTGGTTTCCAAATGCTTTTCAAAATTTCGGGGGTGAAATTGCTTGGTTGTCCCCCTGGTTGCGGGCCTGCGACGATATATTACACATAATCTTGCCAATTTTGTATATTTGCTTGTCTTAAAGGCGTTCTCTTATGTTGAGAACGTGTGGTTGCTATGCATCATCTGACTCGTGATTTGGTTCAGCTTCAATTAAAGTTGTTTTTCATAATGATATGATCGGTGTCTTACTGTGCATCGGTTCTTCTGCGCTATTTTGACAAAAGACGATATGAACTTTTTCAGGGCCGTCACGTCGTCCGCGACAACATGACCTGCTGCCCGCGATGTGAATTTCCTGCAATATTCAGCGAGTTGCAGATTTACTTGGATGCCGAACCTGTTTGCCCGATGTGTTCTGAAAAAGTCACCTCGGATGAGTTGATACGAGTAAAAAACCCGACAAAAGTCCTGGGCAACGTCTAATTTAGTTTTCTGCGTAATTACTATGTAGTATTGTACGTTTGTAAATCAAAGTGACATTCCTTGGTCATGAAGGGACATGCATGTTTGACCTCTGCTTCCTTCAACCAAGCTTTGCTGCCATGCGTGTGGTCACGTGCCTAACTAGTCTAAATCATCACATGCTAAATGTGGCTCCAATCAGATCTTGCTGGCGACACAAGAAAGCATCGAACGTGCACAGTCTGCTACTGAAGTAGATATCGTCTGATGCTTTAATGCAGTCAGCAGCTGGATGGGGGTAAAAATGTGTCATCCTGCGTGAAACAAGTCACGTTAAATTTCGCTGCACTGAGAGTGATATCTGCCTTTGTGATGAGATGTGAAAACTCATGTCGAAACGGCGGTGGTTAAAAAAGAAACGCACTTAACCGCCAGAGGTCTCCTGTGGTTCGCTTTGAAAGCGACGGTGGTGAAGATTTTAGATATAGTTATTTTGTGAGGTGTGAAAATTCAAAAAGTTTTTGAAAAAAGTCGTAGTAAGCTATTGATCTTTCGCTTCGTTATAGAATGTGTCATTTTTATCAGATTGCTTGTTTTCAACGCTTATAATACGCTCATTATGTGTGTTTCGTAGTATACACTTCAATTAGTTGATCGTAAGTGATAGGCTGCTTCGTTTTTCTTTTTTTACGTGAAAAGTTTGTTTATTTTTATACGTGTATATGCTTTTCAAACGGTAAGCAACTGCTTTCGCAAATAAACTGTGAGAAACAAAATACCACGTCGTGCGTTTTCTCGTAATTCGTGTTCTGCTTTGGTGGACGTCCCGTTGTGAGTGCTTGAAGTCGCATTTTGCCAGCTCCTAGTTACCCAGCAGATATCTTCCTTGCTTTGGAATGCTTGAAACGCGTTTGGTTTTTAGACCATTTTGTCTTTTCCCTACATCTTATCTCGTATCTTCCCTGCTTCTTCTCGAATCACTTCAAGGTCATGTGCGTCCGTATCAGTGTTCCATGCACAATGTTGCATTGGGAATAGAACGGCAAGGTCCACATTTGTCCAGGATGCTGGTAGTAGGGGACAGGAAGTAAGATGGGTCATGGTTTGTTTCTCCCCCACAGAAGCACTTGACATCACCATCGTTTTTGTAACCCAACTTGACCAGATTGACTTTACAGAGGCCCATCGCAGTTCTCAGGCGGTTTTGATAGGTCCAGCAAGGCCACATCGCGCTTGATCCAGGGAAAGTGATTCCTGTAGAATGATGGCTAACTTGTTTGGTTTTTATGTGAGGTGTTCGTGCCATATGGATATTTGCTGGATGTTGAGGGCGTTTACGCACTGGGGGACGCTAGATCTCAAACGTTTATTTGGTGTTGCATGCTTGAAGAGAGGATGTCGGGGATCGGTTTCTTGCTTCAGTTTCACGTGTTGTGATGCCACATTTCCTCTATGTACGAATGAGCTGTGTCACACAAGCAGGGGCGGCTCGTCTAGACGGGCTGCAGCCCTCCCTGAAAAATGTAAGGCAAAAGATTCCGCCAAACGGCCAAACTCGCCTTAACTTTGGATTTAGTTACGAAAATTTCATAACGCAATCATTTTCGGTACTTCCAACACTATTTTTGTTCAACATTTCCTAGAAATTGAACAAAACCAATGTTGCGCTGTTTTCCAACGACGCCGCTTGTGCAATGACGTTTTCAGCACACTTGCCGATGAATTTGGCGATTTTGGGGCTGTCCGGCACAGCCCTAAAGGAAAGAAACCAAACAATTGGCTACAAAAAACATGGTGGTATATCCGCCTATCACAAAGCGTTTTTGACATTTTAACGATGAATTTTTAAAGAAAAAACGGAGGAAATATGATCTTGACTGTTTTTTACTACCTGAATTTCTTGGATATTGAATTTTATAATTAAGTTTAATAATGCTTTTACTAGTACTTTGGCGATATTGGCGGCATTGGATTCAAATCTGGTCGCCAATCTCGGGCTG
>Ga0210059_1003006_pt1 | contig 26784 bp, 13 predicted proteins | sample Ectturendosymbi2_FD_188042 | JGI IMG/M metagenome (GOLD analysis project Ga0210059, IMG submission 188042) | Ecteinascidia turbinata endosymbiont from Florida, USA - Sample 2 (SPAdes) (version 2) | ecosystem: Host-associated > Tunicates > Ascidians > Unclassified | place: Key West, Florida... | reverse complement strand
TTTTTTTTTAAATAGAACCAAGAAGACTTTCCGCATCCGTAGAGGGTTTGAACACCTCTCTAGCTGCTGCAGCTGGCGAGTTATAACAAAAAAACATCGAGCCAATTAATTGGCTCCGGTGGTCGTTAAAGGGTTAAACGATTTAACATTATTCGCAGATATAGTTGTTTGAGCATGTTTCCCGTTCAGGTAATACCGAAAACTGAAAATCGTGCTTATGGCCAGTCCAACCTCATGCTTGGTATTGAAGGGTGAGTGCAAAGCTAGACGCGCGGAGCTGCTGGTTTACCGCCAAAAGTGTAGCGTTCACTGCGAGGGCAATCGTGAGGGATAAATGGCTTATGGCAGCCAAGCGTTTATAGCGACGCTACTTTTTGATCCTTCGATGTCCGCTCTTCCTATCATTGTGAAGCTGAAGTCACCAGGCGTTGGATTATTCACCCACTAATAGGGAGCGTGAGCTGGGATTAAACCGTCGTGAGACATGTTAGTTTTGCACCATGGACGTCCGAAGGGGGGCAAAACAGGCATTTGTCCCCCCCTGGAACTAAGAAGCAAAAATTTCTAGAAAACGTGAAATCAGCAGTTTAATTCTGATTAGTTCGGTTAATTCTTGAAATGAGAGTTTATTTGCCGATATGACACTCACACTCCACAAGAGTTAGGTCCACTGTTTAGGTAACACGCAGTGATGAGCTTGCAATTCACTAAATCCGCTTCTTTGCCTGCAGAAGCAGGTTGCGAAACTCTGAAGCGTTTTTTTGCGTAATAATAACATGGCAACAAACTTTCGAAGATGCACGTCATGTCACGGTGGTGTAGGCGTTATGCCGCATGTAACTATTGAACGCACACATCTTGGCAGGTAATGCAGCCAGGCAGTGAGTGTTGATAGCGGTGAGGCACGTAGGTTTAAACCAATGGTGGGCGAATTGCAAGTCGCCGACATATTTTGTGTTGCTGTTCTGGATGAATAGCAATACCTAAAATTGATAGAGAGTTGTTGCCTCATATTTAACGTTTGTTTCATTTACCAAATGTGTTTACACACGTTCGTGAAGTTAGTCACCAGCATTGTTCCCTGTAAGAAAATTTTACATTTCAGCAAATGCTTGTTTTAATGCGCATGCAATTTCACAACCATGTGGACAGTAGACACACGACCTGTGAAACGTTTCGAAAGGGCTATGCGATGTGTATACGATACCAAATTTTGAATGTTGCAAGTGCGCAAGCACGAGAGTTCACTGCGTAAATGCTCCAGTGGTTCTGCGCAGTTGCGCACCTTAGAGGGAATACTGTCAGGGAGTCTGCACGATTTGATATCAACCACTACGACAGTGAACCTAAATCGCAACAAAGACACATATTGTCAAACGCATTCTGTCCTTTTCCCAATGACAGAATGAGAACGAATGTTTTTCGCGAAAATGCAATTGCAGACCACAAAGTGGAAGGATAATAAATAAATTGTAAAACTACTGGAGGAATTCCGAGACAGATTGGACCATTTCGAAGAGTTAAAACCATGTTTAGCATTCCTGTTGCAAATACATTAAATGTTAATGTATCGGTAACGGTGATGGCTGTTGAGTTCGCTAACCGTTTATTACAAACTTGCTTGCTGTAGAAATAAAAGTGACCGAAATGCAAGAAAATCTCGTTGGAAAAAGACTTTAATCAATGTCATTCTACTTTATATCTGGCGACATGTTCCAGAAAATAAATACCCAGAATTCAAAATACCAGTGTATAACTCATTTCTGTGTATAGCACAACATATTTCGGTGAATTTTTTTCTCTGTAATGAAGTTCGTAAAATCAAACCATGGGGCAACCCTGAAAAATGAACACTTGGGAGAATTAATTCGCACAGCTTTTGCAACATACTGTCCAGATTTTCGGGGACTAGAAAATAAAACAAAAAGATAATACTGACAATTCCTGTACATCATTTCATGTCAAAGTTGCATTCTTTACCGCATTTGTATTGACACTACAAACTGCTTTTACGGCTCACTGGTGTTTTTGGTTTTCTGCGAATGACTCTTCCATTGAACATGTTTGATCACCACTGGTTTATACTATGTGTAAAGAGGTATTGCTGCCAACAAAGCGCATTTTATGCAACCAATGCTCCCTCTAAATGTGCGTAAATGCGCAGTACCACCAGACCATTTGCGCAGTGAAATTTCATTCTCGCTCACTTGCAACATTCCAGAAAATTGGAGATGCACGAATACAAGGATAAGCTATTTGAATTAAATGTGTAGTTTATTCGTATTTTCATACCATTTTACACTTATTCTATAAATTCACAAAGTTAGTACCTGCTTTACAACTCTGCTGACTCAGTCTTAAAACATGCTCACGAAAACAAACATTTGCTCAGTGAATTGTTTCTTTCAAGGAAAACCATGTATACAACTGTTGCTGTAACACTGGACTTTTTTTGTATACGTCCATTTGCATTGCATCGACAACAGCCTGAAAAAGATAAGCAAAATGTCGACTTTGCCCCCCCCTGGAAAAATTTCTGCGGACGCCCATGTTTTACCCTACTGATGCAGGATTGTTGCGACAGTGTAATTCTACTCAGTACGAGAGGAATCGCAAATCTGGTTCGTGTGCTTGGATGATAAGCCAATGGTGCGATGTTACAATTTGAAGGATTATGACTGAATGCCTCTAAGTCAGAATCCCGCCAGGAAGGCGATGATGCACTCGTGCCCCGCCGACAATGTGCACAGTTAGGCGGTCATTGGGTTGTTGCTAGAGCCGATATCCGACCTTACGCGAACGCGGCAAGAGCCGCCACCTAGTTGGTACATCCTCCTGTTCGAAAAGCGGACTGCTAAACCGTTTGCAAATGACATAGTTGAAAATCGGAGTGTTGTTATCACTAGAGCAGCCTTTTCACTGCGATTTGTTGAGAGTAAACTTCAAGATCTATCGATTTGTTCGCCTGAACCGCGGGCGCAGGATACAGGCTTAGCCAACCGAGATAAGATCTTTTGATGAAGGCTAGAAAGGGGACATGCAGGCTACCCAAGGATACGATCCTGAGAATACTGCATGACTGTCTTAACAAAAAATGGACGAGGGTATTCATGATACACAACTTTAATAACACTGAAAGTTGGAAAGACAAAACTAGCAACACATAAAGTTATAACAACTTGGCATCGCCACAACTTTAGATTTTTATCAGATTTCTCTGTATTCACCATCATTGAATTAGAAAATTTATAGCACACTTTCGCCCTGGAAAATCCTCGGTTTCCTAAATATTTTCACACTCTGCAAGGGACCCATAGAACCACAGGCAACAAGCAAGCAGATTCAAAACACTAAATTTGTTTTCAATTTCATTCTTATAACTACACTCAAGAACATGAATCATCTCACAAAAGCATCCAACCTGAGACTTGTTTTGGAAAGCTTCGAGGCTGGATGGATCAAAGCCGCCCTGTTCTTGCATTGAAATTAGTTGTTTGAAAAATGTGCAAAAGTAGCAAAAAAATCATCATATATCTTTTTGCAAACATTGTTCCACTATGATAAGAAACTTCATTTTCGACAGTAAAAAAATTATCATTTTGTATAAATTTTTGCTCTTCATTGATAGTTATTTTTCAGAACTTTTTCGAACAAATTTGAATCCACAGTTTCGGAAGTTGTTTTGAAGCTTTTCTTTATTTACACATGATAGAGGCTGGTTGGGACCTTTTGAAAGCAGAGTATTTGAACATTACAGTGGTTGGTGCGGGCCCCTTTACAGTACCTACAATACACATTGCAGTTACAGTTGGGGCCACTTTTAAAGAAAGACACTTACAAAATGCAATTGCTCTTGGTGGCCGATATCAAGCCAGAGTAGTTATACATTGCAGCTCCTGATGGGGGCCTCTTTGAAAGCAAGGCACTTACACACTACAGTGCAACTTGGGGCTCCTTTGAAAGAAGAGTACGTTTCCATTGCAGCTGCTGTTTTGAGCCCTTCAAAAGCAGAGTACTTACGCATCACAGTGGTTGTTGGGGGCACTTTTGAAAGCAGAGTGCTTACTACTGTGTATGATCAGCCTCTGGGTATATTACATAAGTGGGAATGTGTTTTTCACCAAAACTGAGGACACTTTACGCGCGAAACACCTCGAGGGGGGCCTAATAATGGGCCCGAGGCATGTTCCTCGCTCGCCTCGCCTGAAACACACCACTCCTTACTTGAACTCAGTTCTCGTCAGAATCCTCGTAGAGCTATGAAAGCGCACTCACTGCAGGAAGATCCGTCGAAAGCTTTATTTGTGTTCTTTATCAGGATTTTTGTTTCACATTCAAAACTTTTCAATTTGACCAAAAAAACGCTTCGACTGGATGAACGTTTATAGAAGTGAAATGACAATTAGCTAATCAATTCGCTTTCACTTTGCAATGCTAAATAGTTGTCATATGGCAAAGTTTGTTTCTTGATCATTAACCTTATACTTCTGTGTCCATTTTATGTACAAATGCATTTCTAAGTTTCAAATTAGCTTCTATTTCCAAATATCACTTTGCAGAATACTTCGCAGCATCCATAGTAGTAAATCGTCAGACACTTCAAATTTCAAATCAGTTTGTGTATTTTTTCCAGTAGATTCACACCATGTATCATCTTAATAAGAATTGGAAGCAAATAGAAAAAAACGATAACCATTCATGCTGTTTTGAAACATTTGCCTAAATCTCTTTCAAAGCTTCGGACTTGTAAATCCTACTCCCAATAGACCTTGTTCACTTTTGGCCTCGTTCTGCAAAGTTTAAAAGGTACAGTGTTCATTTTTATACATTTCTTAGGATCTTGATTCATTCATTAATTTAACACCCGATTTTACCCCTCGGGAAGGTCGTGGGAGCAGCGGACGTAGGAGGACTCGACATACCTCAAATCTTTCAACAACCTCCAATAGTTCTGCAGGCGTCACAGCAAGACTAACCAAGCAAGATCAGACACGTTGTAACACTACGTGGTATTTGGTCGACCTCTGGGCCTCTTTCGCGTGGATGCAGCCAAAAGGACCCGCTTCGCCAATACTTTCTGGAATATTCTGGACAATCCATCGTAGCTGAGATCTCACAATTAGGAGATGAATTGGCTCGACATTCGCAGATTTGCGAAATTCACTGCTGCGCACCTGGTCGTGAAGTCTTACCCCGTGAACTTTCCGCAAAAATCCTCTATCTGCCGCTTTACTTCAAATAGCACTCTTTCAGTCAATACACATAATTCATGAACATACTTCACGTGACGATTGGAATACAGACAGATTAATAAATGTGTGAATACGCAAATTTTGAATGCGTTTGAATTGAATTGAATGAAAAAAAAAGATTTAAATTGAATGAAAAAAAACTTTAGCAGTCGTGGTTTCGTCAGACTGGAACACACTGAAGGCCGAAAAACAGACAATCTCATCCCCTATAAGTATTGCTGTGGAATACAAACTCAACCCAAATATCGCTGGTAAAATCATTCATGTGACTTCTGGAGAAAAACCCAGCGTAAAGGAATTCACTTATCAAGCTTTTGCTGACAAAATGCCAAAAAAACGAAAAACATTCTGACGCCATAATTTTTCTTGAAAAATGAAACAATCAGCTTGCGAGGAGAATGGAGAAACGAGGAACATCCTGAAGACAGCCACTTCACGAAATGTTTGTGTTGGTGACAATGTACTGAACCAGAAGTGCATGCAAAATCAGTTTCACACAATGAAAGATACATGTCACCAACAATTCGACAGAATGAAGTCATGTCCTGCTTTGAAGGAAGATTTCGTGACGCCAAAAGTGCAACAATGGAGGCATGTTCGCTGCGATTGTTGATGAAATTCTGTGGATTTGTGTGCGGTGCTTCTATGAAAACGAGATAAATCAAAACTTTCTTTAATTTGTTCAGTCCCTGCTAAAGTGACCTGCAAACACAAGGACCGTTGTTGTCCTTGCGCAAAATGGGCAATATTTGTTTATTCGCTTATACTAACTAACGGACAGGTTTAGCCGCGTGCGTGGGGTTTGTACAACTTATAAAGTCTTCTCAAGCTCATCTGATCAGAAAAATACAACTTGTTGTTTTTGGAAAATTTTTATATGAAACATATCAGAAGCACTTTCCCAAATACAAATGTGGGAAGCGCTGTTGACAAATGAACGAAAAGGCAAAGAAAATACAAATAGTCTGCCAGTAGACGTCATTGGTTGTCCGTTTAAGGTTTGAATCGAAGCTAACTTCAGGCTTGTGGTTCTATCTGCAATAAACGTAAATTAGGTCGAGACATGAAATACTACACAATATTAACGTTCAGGTGTGCTTTACAAGAAATTCCATGCAAACGCTTAGCACCTTCCCTACCGGTGAACCTATATATGCATATTTCTAATCCTACACCAACAGCTATCTCCTGAAGTACGAACTCCTGTTTGCACAGCGGGGTGCCAGGAATTGCTCAAAGACACACTCCAAATGACTTAAATTTCACCATTGGTATTCATAACCAAAGTGGCCAATAAAAGTAACCGTAGCCAAAATGAACAAAGCATTCAACGTTGGTAGACCTGGTCAAACATGCCAATAAAAACCAAACCTTTCACCACTGGCAGACTTGGAAAAAAATGCCAGTAAAAAACAAAACGTTCACCGTTAGTAGACTTGGAAAAAAATTCCAACAAAACAAGACTTTCACTGTTGGCAGACTTGGACAAAAATGTCAATAAAAACTAAAACTTTCACCGTTGGTAGACTTGGATTAAATGCCAATAAAAAACAAAACTTTCACCGTTCGTAGACTTGGATTAAATGCCAACAAAAACCAAAACTTTCGCCGTTGGTAACGTTGGCACCACACAGCAAAATGTCAGACGTTTATTGAAAAAGCTGTCTTGGCATTTGATTGTCTCAAACTTCATGTCCAGAATAAAATGATTGACTCTTTCACAACAAGTAACAAGCCTTTTTAGGTTAGCGTAGAGTTCTAGAAACTTACCTTAGGAAAAGAGAAGTAAAGGGTTCATCATGTCGTCAGTAAAATGATTTGACATTTTACTACAAGTGCACGCACGAGGTGCAGTCTCTAGTTCTAACTGGAAAGCAGGGCTCTCACAAATGCAACTCTTAAATCTCTAGAACAGTGCCAAAAAATCCCTGAAAATCACTAAATCTGTGGCGGTGCAGCATAAAATCGGAGTGCCAATGATAATTCTTGAAAATGTAACCAAATATGATTTGCAAAATTAACTGCAACAGTTCATTTCACCCATTTTCATACTTTTCCGAAAATCCCTAAATCCCTAAAAAATCCCTAAAAAGGATCAAAAGTTCCAATCTAGTGACAAAATCTCTGAACGTGAGAGCACTGCGGGAAAGTCAAAACCGCTTTCTTTCCTCTGACGCAACAAGCGTCATACATTCTTTTGCCTGTTTCTCAATGAAAAACACGAGTTGAACAGGACCAATTCCCGCCAAATTGGTCTACGTCGTCAGTGCTTGCACACGTGTGATCTATTCCCCTGCCGGCTTCCGTAAATGATTGCTGGTGTGACTTACCAGCTCACCTGCATGCACAAACTCTTTTCGTCCAAATTGGCCAAGGTTACTTTGAGGAGCTTGGTGTAGGAATTTTGTTTCACCAAAGGTAACCATGGGTCAATTTGGGCAAATTGTCGTTCCCCATCGAAAACTACAAAACTTCTGCAGATTGCGATAGGACTGCCCGAAAGAGCGTCTGAAACGCAGCTACCGAATGAACCAGCTTTCTACGTTAACATTACATTTTTTAAATTAAGTTGAAGAACGGTGTGCCCATCTTGGGCAGACGTTACCTGAGTAGGGTTTTACACTAAGACCGCCAAAATTTCGTCAAGAGCGCAACCGGCGCAGGTTTTGATTTTGACCCCTACTCGGGAAACAGCAAGGTTCTCTGTTCAAATTCGTTTTGCTGTCTTGTTAAAGTTGACAAAAACGCGGGGTGCCGTAAACCGTTCCACATCGAAGTGTCATTTCTTGTATGAAATCTTCATATCACACTGTTTACCGTAGTTTATCATGTAAGAGCAGTTTGTGATGACGAATCTAAGCTTGCGCAGTTGTAATGCTACTCAAGCTATTGAAAGGAACTGTCACACATTTATTTCCAACAGGACGTTTTTTATTACACAGAGAAAATAACACCAAAACACAAAATCTTGACTAAGAGATGAACAATTTTTGAACGCTGGGGAGTTCTGTGCATACACACTGAGTGATCACGTAATGGTGCAGCCTGCAAGCCGTCTTGTGGAGTAGAACCGTTTACACATAATGATGCTCTAACAGCTATACACTTGCCGCATACCATTTTGCTGCAACGATGGCAATATTTGGCTGTTTTGTTTTGCGAAAAGTTCGTTGCAATTTGACACTTCTTCCGTTTAGGTGCGGTATTCCCTCTTATGCCTGGAATCTTTGGCGAATGTTGCGCTTGTGGACCACAAGACATCTTACTGTTCATGCATTCCTGTCGAAGTTCAGTAGACAATTTGAAGATGTCTTTTCGTGAAATTTTCTTGTTTTTTCACATTTTGCAAAAAACGAAAGTATTGATACAGGCCAAATCCAAGATGTTGTGAAAAACAGCAACTGGCCACCGACGAGTACCCGCTTTCACCGAGTACGGCCGAGCAATCTGGTCTGCACCACATTTAGTTTGGCTATAATAAAGCACAGTTTCTGGCTTTTTTTCTCGTGCATAGAAACACTCGCAGATATACGTACGGAACTGATGATACGTCCTTTTTAGGCTTGCATTGGTAAACAGTTAGTATTGCATGTTCACCAGTTTTGAAAATATGGCTTGAATAAAACTGCTGCATTGTTTTTCCCATGGTGGAACTCTCCTAGCCTTGTGCACAGTGGCAACGATGCTAGTTATCTTTTTTACTGCTCTGTTGTCAATTCCAAGGATGTGAATAAGCTATCTGTGGTCACATTTCTTCCTGTTCCCAAATATGTTTCTATCAGTTGCAAAACAACTCCATCGGGCGCAGTTCATCTTTTCCGAGATAAAGCAGATCATCCACAATGTACTTTGTCTCAACATCTTCAGCCAACCAAAACTTGATTCCGAATTTGTCTGGCTTGCTCGCAATGTACTGGGTAAATCTACATCGCGCTTTTGTTGGAAACAAATGCTCATCTACGGTGATATTGGCGCCAGGTTTGTCACAAGCTATGCTATTAGAAATGAAAGCATTCCCAACCTTTGATATCAATGAAAATTTGTCGTATTGAAGGTCAACTGATCTGGTTGAGCGCAAGGCGAATCACAAAAATCTAAGAATTTCTCGAAAACGGTTTCTGCACATGGTCTGTTGAAAAAAACGAAATGCCCCACTCTTTATCCCAGGACATTTCAGAATAAACATTCATACCACCATACACACCACGACCACAGAGCAATGCAATAAATGCCTGTAGCTCAATCAACGGTGTTGCAACCAATCCGGTGGTGTTGCGTTGATTGTGTGATTTAACCACGAACAGAATGTGCGTGATGAACAACACCATACATATATGTGGCGCGAACAAGCAATAATAGAGTGTTCATGGCATGTGAACTCTATTGTTGCTTGCTGCCACAGTGCGAAGCTTTGCGCATATGCCGCTCGGGATTTCCGATCGCAACAACGGAACTTCCAAGAACCATTTTTCAAAACTTCTTGAGCTTCAGTTTCTGTACACGTTTGGATAGTGAGTGAGCACCTTCTTATCAAGCAATAATTGAAAAGTACAGAGTGGAGAGTCTGTCATCCGTTTTGCATAGTGAGCTTGGCCAGGTTGCTCTGTCAAGACATTTTGAACAGACTGCTTTTATGTCTCGTTAGAGCCGAAATCGATTAGATTCCATTTTGTTTCACCTTTGGCAGCTTCTTCCTGCACTTCGACATCTGATTACTGGAGCAGGTTTGGAAGACATGTCCTCTGATCCACTCGCAACTCTTTCAACTTGCGCATATTCTGACGTCAATAACGCCAAAAGGTTTTCACATTTTAACTCACCATCGCTCTCATCACCTGAATCATCTTCATTTATTGTCATCTTCTGTGGAATTTATTTTTGAGCTCAAAACCGTTTTGGTCTTATCGACATGATGATCATATACATGGGCGCAATTAGGTGGGGGACACGTGGGACGCGTCACAATTTTTAAAATAGTGGGGCTATATTATGCTATATCCCCACATTTTTCTCTTTGGATTTCGTAATACATTAGTTTCACACCAAGCTGTTCCCCTCACATTTTACAACAAAATTGGGCTCAGGACTATATATGATAGTACATGAGACTTGCTTACTAACTGTCCACCAGTGGAGTAGTTTTCACTTTAAAGTCAATGTAAATTTCCAATAGGAAATGAAAAACGACGGTGTGAAGCTCAACCAACTGTGAAGCGAGCAAAGTGTCAACTGGACAGCTGTTACAGTAGCCTCATAAACAGTTGTTGCACAGCTGTTAGTCCATGTGTGGAAACTCTCTGTCGCGGGTACGTAGCTTTGAGTAGAACGTTTGAAGGTTTCTCACTTGAAAAGTGAACAAGGTCAAAACTACCCTTCAGACGGTTCAATAGAACGGTGATCGCATACATTCATTGATGAAAAATTTTTCTTTCAAATTTTGAGGTGTTGTGTTAGACTTGTATTTAGAAAATGCAACGATGTTCATTGCGCTGGCCTTTTACAAACAATTTTATGTACATTAAAAAATCAAAAGTGGTCAAAACTCGGCGGTTCTAAAGCAAACTGACTCGACCACACAGTTAGACCTATATCTTGAAAAGCTGCAAGAAAAGGTCTATAATGACGCACCAAATTTTATGGGTCATCTTAGTGGTGTTCAAAAACTTAATCAACAAATTATCAAAAAAGGGCCACGTGAATTGCAAGCCCCAGTGTCAAAATCTTGTCCTGGTAACAAGCTGTTCTAGTGTGGAATCAGTTTCCACTTTTTCATGGAAAGTCTGAAAAATCTTACCTGGTTGATCGCCTTGTCTCTCAGAAGAAAACAGTTTGTTCATGAGCAAGATTTTTGCAATGCAGACACCTTGAAGTTGAAGTACTGGAGTAAGATTATGGTAACATGAAAGCGGTTTCTAAGAAGCTTTGTTCACATGGTTTTTCAGATACCCGCTGGGGACGGATGTTCAGCTGCCTTAGTATCTTGTTAACAAAATAAGATGAATGCGATGCTCTTGTCTACGATAGAAGAATCAACAGGGGACACTCACAAGAAAGCTGCAGATTTTGCCAAATGCACGAAAAGTTTTGAGTTTTTATCGTGGCAGTGATCACACTACACATCGTAGGTTTTGTGAAAGCAGTATTCTTGGAATTACGAAAATCAACAGTAGCTATGATCCCGTTCAGACACAGACTGAAGCTAATCGCACAGAGATTGTCATCAGCAAACAAAGAACTTAACTTATACACAGTGTTTGCATTTATACAAGCGTGCTGTGGCCACTGGGAAAATGCAATGTCAATCCATAGAAACCACGCTCAACGCCTCTAGGCGCCAAAAACTTCGAACAAATGATGAACGTGATTCCGCACAAGCATACCTCTGGAGAAATGTGGTTTACCAATTTGTTGATCACATCACTAGCAAAATGGAGCGACATTTCCCACATGGAGAAATCTTTAACCTTCAATTTTCTTATTTCATGTCTTACAACATTTATAAATTGGGCAACACTGTGCTCGGGTCAGTGGAACAATACTTTCATCTCCCATGCAATGGTTCCCCGATGCAAGAATGTTAAAGATTGAGGCAAAATCGAGATAAATTTGACGATCATGAGAAAATTCAAGTATGTACTTTCCACGATGGGTGTAAGCAAGGAATCGATCAGCAAATTTTTAATAGGAAATCGATTTCACGTAAAATTACGCACCCTCAGTCCTGAAAATTGCAAGCAAAGCTTACAGGTGAAAAGCTGCTGTTACTTCAGCCTTTCAGCTTTTCACCTTTAACCTTTGCTTGCAATTTTCAGGACTGAGGATGCGTAATTTTACGTGAAATCGATTTCCTATTAAAAATTTGCTGATCGATTCCTTGCTTACCCCCATCTTGGAAAGTACATACTTGAACAGAGATATGTGCAAGTTTGAATCATCGCAAAAAGACGAAAGCAGATGGCAGTCGACTGATTCCTCGAAAGCATACAGAAACACTAGTGCTTTTAAGTGATCATGAGAAAAATTTCAACACATTACCACTGAAGGCTGCAGTGGCAAACTGCGAATTCTATCCAAACACAAACTACATGTTGAATAAATCTCATAACCGTAACAGTCAGCTCATGCTGCTGTGAACGATCCTTCTCTGCGTTGAAACGGCTCAAGACTTGGATCGGGAACTCAAACTCACAAAAATGGCTCAATTGCCTGGATTTATTCAATATACATCGATGTGAAACGACACAAAATTATCAAGCAGACTCCTGCATCCGTGCACATGAGGATTGTGCTTGTTGTTATTTTTTTCTACTGTACGTGTTTTGCTCTGTGTTCTGTGAATTATTTTATACATTTGTTGCAATTGCAAACTACAAGCCTGATCTGACACAGTTTCGGTTTCCATTAAATTTTCTGAGCCTAGATTAAATAGGGCATGATGTTAGGTTTACATAAACTATACCTAATCAGGAACGAATTCAACATATTCGCCTCGGTAAAATTAAACCTTCTCAAGGTCCGCGCTGTTGCTGTGATTTTCGGTAAATTAGTGTTTTCCATTTGTTGATTTTGTCCACAATGTTTGGAAAAATTTTTTTGAAGTTCTATTCCCCAACGAACTACTGAGTAATGAACATTACAGACACCAATATCATTTATGTTTTCTACTTCATTCTGCAGTACATACAATCCTAACATATGTCCATAATTATCTGGGAGATTCAATGGTCTTATGAGGTTCAGATAAACTTCGTTTAAGAACCAATTAAAGGCATTTTTAACAAAATATAAAATCCTCGTGGTCCAAACATATACCTTAAACAAATGTATTTATGGCAAAAAAATGAGAATTTTTTTGGTCGAGCCAGTGCAATGGCTTTCAGGATGTTCAAAACATGCTGATTTTTGGCCAAAACTTGCCCAACTATTACGAGACAAAAGCAGATAAATTGGGATTTGAAGATTTTTTTACAGATCGCAATAATGCCAGCGGTATCACCCCGTGATGTCAAGCTGCTCCACAAAAATTCTGCCCAACATCTGTAAACATAACTATTGTAGAAGACTTACTGTATGCATGTTTTTCGATTGTTCGATTAGCACCCTAGCACAGTCGATTGGTGAGTCATGACTGAAAACGTCCTAGTCATGGCGTTGAAGGGTTATTTTTTGTGAAATACGCCTGATGTCGACTTATCGACAAAAGTTGATTGTTCATCACAAATGTATTTTCAGAAAGTCACTGCAAGGTTTTGCAAGCATTTGAGCTTCAAGGTAGCCTTGAAATGTTGTCAAATGCAACAAACTCATTCTGTTCAAGACGAAGAATGTCTTTCTGAAGTTATCTGCAACGAGCTTCAAAGTTGCATTTGGTCAGTCTGTCTGCTTGAAACTCATCGCAGCTGTATGCAAAGGAGCTAAACACCGCAGCAACCGTGTTGACGCCAATCATGCGAGTGCTCTTTGTTAGTATCATATGACTATGCTTGTTTTTCACCAAATAATCGTTTTAGCGCGCTAAGTGTATGCTTACCTAACACCACATCTCATCTCCATCTTCGTGTTCTTTCATGTACAGTATTTGTGCGTCCTCGTTACTGCAATGCATGGTTTAGTGTACTGCGTTGCGTTTGTGTGTAAAGACGTTATAGATTATACCGAATGATGATAGAGTTATTTTCACGATCGTTTGAACGGTGTTACGGAAATCTCACCATTAAGATTTTTTGCTTTCCTTAGTATCATTCTATAAATGAAAATAGCTCTGTTACGTATATTAGCGCACGATTACCTAACTACACCATATTCTAAACTTTATCTACTTGGAATTATTATGATTTTCCAACAAAATATAGTTCGTTGTTTTAAGATTCTCAAACGCAAGTGGTAATAAAAGCACAAACGTATTGACATCAGAAAAATGCGTGGATACCAGCAAAGTGAAGTGCGATGCAATTTCCAAATGCAAAACGAAAGACATAACCGGAAGCCACATTGTTGAAAGTGCACTCTTAAAGAGCAATACAAAGGAGAAATCCTTGTATATTGTGTTTCAGGAAATGAAAGCTTATTTCAGGGGCGTAAGTTATGGAAGTAGCATTCCCTCTATTGGAATTAAATCTTAACTGCTCTAAAGCTAACCTTACTCAATATTTGTACATTTTTGTAATTCTTTAGCTGGGATTTCAGTTCAACACAGTGGGTGGACGACAGTTTATCGTGGCATACCAAAATGATTCATTTCAAAAATATGTGTAACTGCATCGTGACACTGGCGATCTTACAGAAAGCATGACATAAAAGCAATGGAAAAACATTATCAACTACACCAACGGTGAAAAGCATCCATTACCGCTAGGCACAAGCAGACCACAGCGTGTGAAAGAATGAGAAATATGTTTCGTTTGTTTGCTATAATCTTCTCAAGGTTTGTCGTGTTATTTTCTGTAAACTGGTGAACACGCGTCTTGCTTACGCTATTTGGTGTAGGGTTACTAATGTGTGTGTAAGGTCCTTGCCTATCGAAAGGAATACTTTCCCAGCAAAGAATGAGACATTAAAATCTTGAAGAGTATATATTTCGCCTACCAGATGTACATCATCAACTTTGTGTTTATTGGTCTGGAAAGAAATCGAACCCCATACGGTTTCTTTGCACAAATATTTGGATTAAAAACTTGCAACCCGAGAAAGCATTATCATAAACACAGCGTAATTGATAAAATATTGAGGAAGAATATATTTTGAAAATGTTGGCAGTCTCCAAGCATTTGTTGTGTGCAATACTTTAAAGGACTTTTTCATGAAGCTGACACTGCGTGTGCTTGCAAATGGAAGTCATTCGTGTTTTATAAAAGATGCTTGTTGCAAACCATATAACAAAAAAATCCAAAGAAATCTCAATCTCAACTTTTTCACTAAAAATTCTTTTTCGTCTTGTGTTCATTGCCTTTCTCGTAAAAAAAAACATTTTGAAACGTCAGTGTTAGGCGGTTGAAGCTACACACACATTCAATAACGTCTATCATTTGTTTCCTTGCACGGTTTCGCGTGTTTTGCATATATCATTTGATTTTTCTCAAAATTCTTAAGCACTCCCATGTGAACAACTAAACTCTGCCACAAACATAAGGTCAGGATCAGCTGGTAAGTTGATATTGTGCAATTTTCGGTAAAATAGCATTTTCCATTATTAATAGGTTTGATCCATAGCTTTGGAAAAGTTTTTTTGATGTTCTTGTCCTCAACTAACTGCTGAGTAATGAACAACAGAGACACAAACGTTATTCTGGATTTCTACTTTGCTATGCAAAGTATACAGTCTTTACGTCTGTCCATGATTATCTTGGTAATCTTGTAATGATCTTATCAACAGTTTTTAAAAACCAAATAAAGATGCGCAAGATTGAGTGGTATAAAAGAACTCTCTAGATATTTTGCCACTTCATGAAAATATTCAATTCACCACATACGCTAAGTTGGAACATTTACTACAAAAAATAAACATTCTTGTTTAAAAATAAAATATGAATCTTGGTATGACATAGCACGTTTCCACAGTGCTTCACACAACTAATACCCCTTTTCCAGTATTTTGGTTCTTCTTCGATTTTGTAGTTACAAATTTGTGCGCTTTTGCAGGGCAGACGATTTTCATTTCAGATCTGACGAAGTTTTTCAGTTCCTGCAGCCTTTTTTTTGCACAGATGTTGTTCAACGAATGAAGATATACAATAGACTTTTAAGAAATTCTGAAAACCACAGATATACCTGCATGCGAAAAGGAGAAAATAATTTTTTCTTAATTCAAGTTCTAACGTAATCAGAGCCTGTTCGATTTCGAAAATTTTAAGCCGAAAACGCAGCAGCAAAACATTGAATACAAATGCATTTGCATATCTTCGTTTTGTTTTGTGCTAACATGATTTCCTGTTTATATGTCATTAGCAGTAGTATACTGGCGATAAAAGGAGGAAATGTATTCACATTTGCCAGGACAACGAAAGAACGGAACTGTTATCATGTCAGGTGTCCCTATAAAAGCTGGCATTAAAACACATTACCGTGAATGAAAAAGTCATGTAAAACAGACCAAAGCGACGCAGTAAAAGAAGGGTATTTGCAGCATGATACACAAAGCTATGCAAGGGGTGCTGCGCGCAACCGTTTCACTCATTGGGGTGCAACAGTTTCGCGAGGAACTGAACTGGACAGAGAAAGTGTAAATCAACCAACACTGAACTACCTCCAGGTTACCACAACCCTTTCGCATCCATGCAACGTGAGCTGAAACGCAGTGGGTGTAGGGAGAGTTAAATTACGGCAACAAAGCTGTTTGAGTATCCGGACAACCATCTGGATGCTTCCGCTACTATGAGTCGAAGGCTGTGGTTGCTCATCTTCAGCGCTCAGAAACAACACGAAAACAAAATAGCAGCAACACAAAAATCAAATATTAATAAAATATAAACGCTTTTTAATCCAAAGCTTAATGCAGTCTAAAGAAAAGTTGTAGCGGTTGAATTATTCCCAGAGCAATAAAAAACTACCTCACGAACACATTGCTTACGCTACACTTAAAAAGCGCAAGCAAGATGCATGTTCACAAGTTTACAGTAAATAATACGACAAACGTTAAGAAAGCACGTTGAGGCACTTTACATGAGAATTGCGAGAAATGAATCGGTCTTCTCTTTGTTTCACACGCTTGGATGTGGTCCTACCTAACGGTCATCACAGCGTCTTACAGTTTGGGGTTATTATAGTTTATAATGCTTTGGCATTGTTTTCAAGTCACGATTATCGCAAGATCACCGGTATCACATTAAAGCAGGGGTCTCCAAACCACAGCCGGTAGTGCGCGAAGTCATTTTATCTGGCCCGCGATGGTCTTTTGTTAATAATGAACAAACAACATATACGAGTACACGAAAAACTTGTTGATTTGGCAGAATGTAACATATCCCGAAACAATCACATTACGTAAATCTGCAGTGGCGCAGACGACAAGTTGATACGAAAGAGGCCTCACGTGCAAAAACAATCTCGGATTTAGAAAGGACATTTCGCAATGCGAACGGTTGCATCCACCATTGCAGCAAGCAACAATAGGGATCAAGCGCTGCGACCGCTCTGTTACTGCTTGTTCGTGCCATCTACATATGGGTGTTGGTCTTCACAAACATCCCGTTGGTGGTGAATCTCACATTCAACGCCACACCAACCGAAAGGTTGCAAAAATATCAAGAAAGCAATTCAAATAGTGATGTTGAACAAGGCAAAAAAATTATTTAAGTGAACAAGCAAACGGAGCGAATAGGCAACTGTACCACATTAGCCTTTGGTGAATCTGTTGTCAATCCACTGCATTCAGTATATTTTTCGTTTAATAAAAGACTTCGCCGAAATCAACTGGATTTGTAACCAAAACGATAGATCATTTTCTGTTGGCATAGGTGTTTAATCTTCGGAAAAGTTCTGTAATGAGATAAGAAATTCCTAAAAAAACAAGAACTGACAATTTTGAACAAACTTTTCCAAGGAGATGGCTTTTTTGAAAAAATGTTTTTCATGGAAATGGAAAACCAGCAAACCTTTGCGGATGCTTTAATTTGCTGATGACATCATATTACTTGATAATAAATCATTGAAAGAAATGCGATTGATCTGAAAGACCACAAAAAAATATTGAAAACAGTTTGTCACTTTGTTTTGAATGGCAAAACTGATAACAAAGCCTCAAAATATGCATGCAACGAAATTTAATGAATTATGTCTGCTTTGTTGGAGAGTCAAAATTGTTGTTTCTATGCACAAATTACGACAAAGATTTGAATTAAAATAAAGTACTGAAATGCGAAATAATCACAAAATGAAATGTGGATGCTTTGCTTTGCTTTTCTGTTTTTTCAGTGCATGAATAACACGAGGCGACATGAGATTATGGAATGAGAGATTTCTTTTTATTTTTGAAGCATGATCGCTTCTTACAATTCAATGACGTAGCACACTCGCCCTCACATTCATTTGCACTTGGAATGTTTTCAGACTGATAGTTTCCTCACAAATTTAAAAATGTCTTCTGAAATGGCCATATATGTTCGACAAGTCGACTTGTTCAGTGTGGTTTATTGACGAAAGCCCTTGTGCGATCCTTGCATCTCGTTTGGATATTTTTGCCCTAATTATGTAAATTTGCATGAAGTATTGACTAAAACTGTAAATCTTGGAACGTAGACAGAAATGTCATCCAACACATTTTTTCTCCTCGACTTGCTTCGGCTTTACACATTGGTGGTAATAATGTCTCAGCGTGCCAGGTTAGCTCCACTTACCCTAATCTTAATTCTTCATTCTTCTTCATTCTTCTTCATTCTTCTTCATTCTTCTTCATTCTTCTTCATTCTTCTTCATTCTTCTTCATTCGTCTTCATTCTTCTTCATTCTTCTTCATTCTTCTTCATTCTTCTTCATTCTTCTTCATTCTTCTTCATTCTTCTTCATTCTTCTTCATTCTTCTTCATTCTTCTTCATTCTTCTTCATTCTTCTTCATTCTTCTTCATTCTTCTTCATTCTTTTTAATTTTTTCAATTCTTTTTAATTGTTAATTATTCTTAATTCTTCTTAATCCTTTTTCTTATTGGGTTCAACACTTGCACTGAAGACTTTCGTGTAGGGTCTAAAACCTACAGGGATGTGCGTAACAGCTCTGAAATTACGATCCCATCTTCCTTATGATACTGATGATATACTTTCATTCCCACTGATCATGAAAACACCTTGAAAGGCGGCACTAGTGCTTCATTTATTAGTAGTGCGAAGGCTATGCTGCGAAATGACATAGAGGAGGAAAAGCTTGGTTTGTCCACGTAACCCCACCCATGGCCCATTCAACACTTGGGCAGCAACACTGAAATCCTCCTAGATACTGCGCAGTTGGTCAAGTAACAGACTGGCAATGAATTGAACCGATTGAAATTGAATTGAACACAGTTGACATAAAGGAGGATGGAACAGAAAATTATTTTGGTAATTTCTTTACACGTCTACTGCAACCTATTGCACAATCAATAGCTTTTTGGGAGCTGTTAATTTGCATGGTCGCGTCTTCTTCGACTAATTTTGCGAAAACACATTAACGAGATTTTGGTGCAACCGAAGGAACTACGGAGGAGCCATCTAGAACCAGCTTGAAACTCTCAATTTTGGTGACAAGCGTCTGTTGCCTTTGATAAAAATTTCATCTATTTTTGAAACATGCTTTACTGTTAAGATGGGCTTACTGAGAACAATCCATGACTTCCTTTAGTAAAAGGCGTACGTATTAGCAAAATACCGCCATATGTCGCTAGTGATTTGTTTTCGAAATCGTAAGCACAAGTCAAAGATGTTATGTCCGGGCACTGGACAGCTTCAAAACATCAATTGCCTCAATCACCTGCAAGCTCGTACCAGTTAACTAAACACAAAAAGGTCGGATGCGACCCTGTTAAAGTTTCCAAAATTCCATGTCGAACTTTTTGGCCTTACTATAGTTGTAAATTTGCACATTACACTTTTTATTGTCATTTTTATCCAAGTCTACCTATGTTGAATGTTTTGTTTTTTTGGAATTTTTGTCCATGTCTACCAACGTCGAATATTTTGTTTTTACTGGCGTTTTTGTCCAAGTCTGCAATGGTGAATATATTGGTTTTTAATGGCATTTATGTCCACGTTTACTTTCAGTGAAAGTTTTGGTTGTTTTGGCCACGATTACATTTATTGGCCACTTTGGATGTGAATACCAATAATGGAAGTTATGTGATTCGTGGTTTGCTTTTGAGCAACCTTTGGCATCGCGCTCCACCACACGCGAGTTCGCCGGAGGAAATCTCTGGCACCCTGCTGCGCGCACAGGAGTTCGCAATTCGGGAGGCAATTGTTGGAACAGGATTAGAAGTGCGCATATATACCGCATGTTCATCTGTAGAGAAGGTGTTAGGCGTTTTCATGCAATTTATTGTAAAGCACAGTTGAACGTAAACACTGCAAAGAAAATTATTTTTCGAACGCGCTATGTGCAGGCCCTAACGAGGTTGGGACACCATAGGGTTGATTCAGCGAGGGACACAATTTTTTTGAACTATTGTTACACCGTTTTCACGGCCTTGCGGCGGTAAGAGGTGATTTAGATTCAGTAGCAAAGAATTAAATCATGGGTGCGTTCTACTGAATCCAGGTCCGTATTCGCGGTATTACTTTTGCAGGCCTTACCTATGATAGTCACTTAATTGAGTACAAGTTCTGATTTCTAGAATCACATTTTCACGTAAGGTTATTCTTCAAAGTAAGCATATAAATAGGGCAGTACTTACCAAGACATATTCTTCAGAATTCATGACTTTCTTAAGAAGTACTAATATAATACACTTTCTAATTCCTGACCTCAAGATTGCCTCGATTGACAGCCAACGCGTTTTGATTCTTTTGTCATTTAATTGGATCGCGAGATTTTGTCTTAAGACTAACTAAACTAGAAAATAAATTTGACTTTAAATTCAAGAATTTTTGTTTTTAAATCAGAGTTTTTATAGATTTTCCCTGATATTCAAATATTAATTGGGAAACATGGAAAGCTTTAGTTTAACATCTGCATCTCGTAATTTCCTCTTAATTAATTGAAAGTAACCTGTCTTTCCAAGCAATCGCATTGAGTAACGCAGTTCACCAAGCCCTGCCTACTGATGTTCAAGACTCGCGAACGCGACATGACTTTATTCCGGATATGAACCGTTCGGCGAAACATGCGTTATTTCTGACGGCATAGCTAGAAATACATTCCTTAGCTAGATGCAGTCTGAATCATTCCGTACTTTCGCATGTAACATGACTTCGTGACAGTCAAGAATTTCCAGACTGCTCTTTGATAGCTGCGCGAACTTTAAGTCAGAGTTTCAGACTGTATTTCTCGTTACAAAGTTTTATTTATTCGATTTATTAAATGACGATCGATGATAACATCACAGAATTCTCTATGAATGTTAACCAAACACCGAGGACAACATGTTTCCTTTACAAAGGTTCAACAGACAATAAGGTGACTATCAGTTTTCTCAGTTAAGAATTCGGGTAGGTTTATCAACCACACTTTAACTGCCCGTTATCTTCTCGGTCAAACAATCAGGGGTACATTGCGAAAGCAACGAAGTGACCTTCATTTCGTTTAACAGAGCAATCGGGTGTACACCACCGTGGCGGTGAAGGGACCGTCATTTTACTCATTCAAGAATTCAGGAGTACCACAAGGTAACAGAAAAAGTGTCCTTTATCTTCTAGTTCGAGAAACTGAAAGCACAATGTCGCTGTTTCCTTGTTCGGAAACTTTCGCATTTCGTTTCTTAACCAGGGACAACGTTTTAAAACAGGACATCACCACTTGGATTAACCAATAACTGCAATGCTAGCTGACAAACTTACGTCGGTAGAACTAGCGTTTAACAACCTGGATTTCGACAGTCTCAACGGATCCAGGACCACTATTGACAGGGGCTACCCTGCCAAAGTCATTCAAGAACCAGATCGACCAGTCATCTTTGGTACATACCCAAAACGGTGGTTCATCTGACAGCGAGTAGCCCTGCCAAATCATCCACGCGAAATAGGCCGACAGGTATTAACCGGACAAGCCAGGTTCGATTCCTATTGCGGAATAGTCTTAAAACACCTCAACTGCTTCTAGGCGGAACCCTACGACTTCAAATGCGTGGGTATAGGCTTAACTGGTGCCACATGGCTCGCCAGCGAAGCAAGTCTTGGGAGGAAAGACTTTCTAGTCTTGCATACTAGGTACTTCTTTCGAAGTGAGTCAAGCAGAAGACTGGCTTCAGTCTCCAATGTCGCGTTATTTATACTTTTCGACGTCCATATTCACCCGATGGTGTCCATTTAACTCCAATGTCAATTGGTCAATCTCGCCTTTCTGGTAATTCAATTTTTCCCGAAACGTGACTGACTTAAGTATGACTTAAGTCTGGAAGCCTCGAGTGCGTGACTCGAGCCTTGTGATTTTCTGAGTCCCATGATTTGTCTTGTGACTTGAATTATGTAATCTTCTGCATTTGGTGACACGTCTTGTTACTTGAATGATGTAATCTTCTGTATCTCATGACTCGTCTTGTGACCAGTATTGTCAATTATAGCTATGATGTAATCATCATGAATTGTGCTCACTGGTTCATGACTGTTGTTCTGGTTTTTATTGCTTTCCAGTTTAACTCTGACTGGTACCAGTTCAGTTCAGTCATCACAGCCTTAGCCTTCAGTAGAGCAGTAGTTCGTAGGCTCAGCCTACTGTACAGCAGTAACTCACAGGCTCAGTCTGTTGTACAGTAATAGGTTGTTACAGGCAACTTGACTGTAACACTATGTCCAACAGATGCAAACTATGTCAAACGCATTCTTTCAGGGGATAAAAAAATTTTTAGGGGGTTTTCCGCAGCTTCATTCCCTGCCCTCCAAGTAATGGGCCTGTATATGTGTCCAATTACTTGGTCTAGTGCCGTATGTTAGACGTAATATTCATTAGCAGTTCAGCAATCAAACTGATTGCCCAACAATTGTTGTAAAGCATTTGCCCATTTTGGGAAATTTAACTTATGTGCCTGATTTTCGTAAAAATGCCCATTTTTGTCATGGTTGGTGTGTGTGCCTGAAAATTGCAATGAAAAAAGAAAGAATTTCTTGTCTCATTCAACATAATTTACGTTTATTGCAGATAGAACCACATGCTTGAAGTTAGGTTCTATTTAAGCCCTTAACCGACCACCAATGACATCCCATGGCGGAAATTTCGGATCTTTCTTTCAAAAGCACTTCCCTCATTTTTATTTGGGGAAGTGCTTCTGTTCTTTATCATATAAGACTTTTTCCAAAATCAACAGGTTGTTTTTTCTGATCAGATGATTTTGAGAAGACTTGCTAAATTGTACAAAAACCCGCGTTTAAACCTGTCAATTCGTCAAGTATAAGCGAATAAACAAAAATTGCCCATTTTGAATGCAAGCATCTCCAACTGATCAATTACATGCATATAGGAGGCGATTCACAATGGAGCTACAAAATCCAAGGCGATTTATTTTGCAATTGTTAGCAGTGATGTATGTCTTAAGGCTTTGCACGATTAGCCAGGCTTTCTGGAGGATGAAGTGTAAAGACTACTCTTGATGGAGTGAAAAACGGTTTGAACGTACCTGGGAGAAACACAAATCCCTCAGTAAGAACAATGTGACCTATTGGTCGCTAGGAAGAGTTTCGGTCCACTAACCTGTAACACGTCCCTAAATTTTTCGAAAAGTCCGATCTTACACCAACTGCAATAGGTCGCCTAAGCAATATAAATATATTTAACCAGTACATTCCCTTTACAGAACGTTTTATTTATTGTGAAAAGCATAATCAACATGTTCCAAGTGTTTGTCCTATAGTGGATTCAACACAGCAATATGCTTGAAATGCATGACTTTTATAAATGAAAAAAAATACTTTTGGAAATAAAAAAAGACAAAACTCTTTGTAAGCCTATCTGTCTGTGATTAGGATTAGTTGTTTCTATCACACAGCCCGTTAAGTGTAAATCCCAGCGGTGTGCCAATGTAGGGACGGCCATGTAGAGAATCGATAATCTATACATTCTATAGATCAACTTTCAAACAAAGAGTCCACTTCTTTGTTCCAGGATCTCGAATTAAGGCAACCTGGCGTCTTGAGGTTACCAAGCCTTGCAAGGCTCTCGCAAAATTTCTCTCTTTAAAAGCGTTCTAACGTCCATTGCTTTCTTTGATTACAGTCAGATAATACAATATATTCACTAAGACATGCTAACGTCAAGCAAGAGCAAAGTAATATACAGCGCTGGTACAAATCGTAGGACAACATCGAACAGCGATGAAAACAGCAAACAAATGACATGATGCAGATTAGCAGGATATCAAGTCTCAGTGTTGTGTTGTTCACAAACAAGTACGTTGCATCAAATCCAACAATTGAGTGTACACACGAAATAACTCATACAAATCTCAAAACATTGTATGAATCCAAGAAACACTGGCATGGCAAAGCGAACACCTAAATATAAAGTAATCAAGTCCCAGTAAACAAAATTTAACAAGTAATAAACAAGCTAGACTTGTAACAAATTTGTCTACGTTGTTGATCGATGAATTGATTTTTGACGTTTGTCAACTGTTCAAGGACCACCATTTGGCTTAGGTTGCTTTTTGTCGTCGGGCTTGGTAACTTCAAGTTGTTTTTTGTCGTCAGGCTTGGTATTGTCAGGTTGTTTTTTGTCATCCGGCTTAGTGCTTGCATTGCAAGATTTCATTTTTTCTGAACATACGAACACCTTTGGGTCAGAAATAATACACTTAAAATAAAAGCGAGTTGGAGCGAAGTTAATATCGTTGGATTTTTTTAACCACTTTTGCAACGAACTTACCACAAAGTATAAGCAGCATAATGCAACGCGTTATGAGAGATCAGTAGACCACTTTACAACACTGATTATCACAACCCCCAACGTTACCCTTTAACGCCTGCACCAGCCACTATGATGGCTGGTACTTTTTTGTACATAAGTCACTAGCCGCTAGAGCTAGACATCTCTTCACACCATCTACGTAATACGTATTTGGGAAGTCTTCTAGTTTCGAATAAAGACATATTTTTTGATTTGGCTTTGGGGCTCTCTGTGGTTTACCTCATAACTGGGGTTGTTTAGCGTTTTTTTTACCAACTTTACCTGGCCCTGGACACCAACCCAATAAGTCATTTTTGGCTCAATGTTTTGGATTCTAGGATATCATCCAAGTCTTTAGAGCGCTTGATTGGTTTTCTAGCATAACTGGAGCCAACATTTTAGTTCAAAAACGAAAAATTGGTAAACATTTTGCTCCCACAAACGCTGACACTGAGTAGATCATACTCATATTACATATTGCAATGACTCGCCAGCAGATTGAGCTAGAGAGCTGGAAAAACCCTCTAAAGATGGGGAACGTCTTGCAGTTTGCAATAAAAAACTTGTTTCAGTTTTGGTTGTCGGGTTCTTTGTTTATGTTTACATGATATATGTACGTTTATGCAAAACCTGTTTATATCCCAGTAACGTCATCATTTCCTGGGAGCTGACCAAAGGAGCCGATTTTGGGTCTCAAAATTTTATGTGATTCTAGGCTATAATACGAGTCTTTAGAGCACTTCATCAACTTTCTAGCGTTTCTGGTTCCAAAGTTATGGTCAAACTTCCGAAAATTATTTAGGAAAATCCTCCAACTTCTTCCAGAGATTCCCGAAATTTTTGGAATTTTTTTGGCACAACTTTGGAACAAGAAAACCTAGAAAGTCAACCAAGGGCTCTAAAGACTCGTATCATAGCCAAAAATTAAATAAAACCTTGAGCCACAAAATCGGCTCATTGGATCGGTCAATGACGTCATCATAACCAAGACGTACCCCAATATTGACATTATTGACCGAAAACCCTAAACCGAAAACTTAAAACAATCTTTTTATTGCAAACTTTAAGATTTCACGAGTTTTTAGAGGGTTTGAACAACTCTCTCGCTCAATCTTCTGAAATGGCAAATGATACCTATTGTGTAATTTATTTTTGTCGAAAAATGGGGGTTTGAGCCATAATATTGGCTCCAGATATGTTAAAAAGCCAATGAACGGCTTAAAAGACGCAGAATTTCAACCCAGTTTCTAAAATAATGAGTCAAAAATAGATTGTGGGCTTGGCAAGCAGCGCCATATAAATTTGGCCAAAAATTCGAAAGCACCACCACTTTTTTTAATTCAGCTACAGAGATCTCAAACCCAAAAATGAAAACTTTTTTTAATCGAAACTGGAAGACCTGCCGATTCCAATGAGTGTTTAAACAGCTCTCTAGCGGCTGGCGATTTATGGCCAGAAAGGCTCCTTGGTCAAACACGCGAGGAAAAATGAGCGATTGGTTTGATTCTTTTTTCGCATTTCATTATGTAGCAAGAGTCCAAATTATAATGTTGGATAAACCGGTCGCAACATTTACAGTCTCGCTTTTGCAACATCAGATTATAATGCAGAAAGGAATTGCACGTTTGAACAGAAGAGGCCCTTCACTGATTCTAATGCAGACGCAGTGTTGAGGCGCTACACCATGAAAAGACGAGCTTTGCATTGCATGTCACGAAACTTCAAAACAAAACACATTTTGAAATATTTCATGTGATTTTAACCTGGTTTTGTAACTTTTTCTAAGTAACAATGAATTAAACCTTTAAGAAATAAGGATGAATTAAATAAAATATATTTAAAATCAGAAACAAAGGGTAAAACAGATTTCTTCCGATTTTGTCTCAAAATTAGGAGTCTATTTCCACAATCCTTTTTAACCGAAAGAGAGCAAGATGTCTTTGAAACCCTTTAACTCTCGCGCCGGCCAGTATAGTGGCCTGTAAATATTTGATCAGCCATAGCTCCGATCTAGAAAGCCAGTGAAAACATCCCTGGAT
>Ga0210059_1003005_pt1 | contig 26786 bp, 15 predicted proteins | sample Ectturendosymbi2_FD_188042 | JGI IMG/M metagenome (GOLD analysis project Ga0210059, IMG submission 188042) | Ecteinascidia turbinata endosymbiont from Florida, USA - Sample 2 (SPAdes) (version 2) | ecosystem: Host-associated > Tunicates > Ascidians > Unclassified | place: Key West, Florida... | reverse complement strand
CAACACACCATTTGCAAAGTGACCCTTCATGAATTTCACTGCAGGCTAACCACTTAAACTCCTCCAACCATCGCACTTGGAAACGTCGCTTCTGGAAGCTTGTGTGTACCACACGAAAATCGTATGGAGATGGAGTCCAGCTATTTAACAATACAGTTCTTCGGTCGCGTTCACTCAGAGAACTCCCCGCAAAGTTCCCAATGTCAATAATCTCATGCATGCTTGGGGGATTTGCCGAAATATCGTCGCTACCAGTTGCACAAGACGGCTGTGGCTTCTCTTCTACCGGTGGGCAGGTAGGCCTACTGTTCTGACACCGGTCAATAAAATCTTTTCGAGGCTGCTTACCCTGATCTGTTTCATACGAAGATGAATGTCTTTTTATTTTCAACACAAACTTGTCCGATTTCACTCAACACTTTTCGCTGACTAAAGAGCGGCGTGCAACTGATTAGCAGAATAGCTAATTAATTCAGCTTGCAGCTAGCTGTCACTCACACCTCGCACTGCATATCAGACAGTCTTGCCACTGGGGTCAATCTCGTTAACATCAGATTATTACCTTTTTTAATATCAGATTTTTACAATACAGTTTAATATAAGCTAAATGCTTCCATTACCAATACAGTCCACCAGGTCTTTGGTGGACTTAGCCCCCCAAACAAAACTCCAATCCCCCCAAATTGAAATATGAAACACCTTAAATCAGTGGAGTTTTTGTTAAATTGTAGAATGTCAAGCCCCCCCTACACAAACGTAAACCCCCTATTGAAGACGTTCTGGTGACAGTTCTGTACCAATGCCTAGAAAAATGCGATAATCCACGTTGAATCCGAAACTGAGCGAAGTATCGTCATTAAATGGAAAAATCGGTTATATGCGTAACGTGTTATGTTATCCCCGATGCTGGGAAGAAAGCTTCAGTTTGAAACCATTACCAAACACACATTGGAGTGGGAAATCGATGAAAGAAACTTAAAAATTCTTAATCTAACTATCTTCATCCTAAAAGGACATAAAATTGGGGGAAAGAAACAACAGCTCAGTCAACATCAGATATGCTGCCAAAACATCAGATATCAGAAATTTCTCTCAAAACATCAGAAGTGGTAACACTGATGCATATCATCCACGTGTGTACTTTAGGAAGTTCCCAGCTTTGTGACGTATAAACTACACATCTATCGACACTGTTGGTAGTTCAAATGTCAAGCTTGTTTCCACACTGGCAGAGCACGGCAGCACCCAGCTCTTGTTATATATGGTAGCGCAAAACACGTAGGAATGAAGAAACCTGCCTCAATATTTTTCAAATCTCGAAAATTCATAATCGCTTGGTCTGACAACGAATGTGTTGCTAAGCCTGTGGGACTGCCAAAGAACATTTTGCAATGCACCCGATCTCAACTTACAGTACAATGTTGGTGATAAACTAAGTAAAAAAACATAAATATTCTGATCGCTAAGGAAAGGGCTTGAGCCCCTTCAGCCCCCCCCCTGGCAGCGCCTTTGATGACCACCAGTTGCTATTTAGGACCAGTTGTTTTGTACTTACGAATCCAGTATGCATAGTGGTATACTCACATGAATGCCCACATAATTTGTGATTTAACAGTTGTTCACTTGTTCAAATGTATCTTTAACTTTGGGCCCAGCGATGTTCATATGCTACAGGTCCCGCGCCACCTTAATCCGGAACTGCTATTTACACGTCATTTAATCCCGCGACGGTTAATTACTGAAATTTAATCACTAGACAGTTAATCACGCAGACAATTAAACACCCCAACATTTAGTCACTTAGACACATCATCACTGGACAGATCAACACGCATACGCTTAATTACTCGAACTCTACTCCACGTAATCCACTGTTTTTAGGTTTATACGGTCTTAGAAAACAAAAGCACTATGCTGAAGCGAAGTTTCAATTGCGAAATAATAAACATTTGAATAATCAGGCATTTTTCTGCATTTTCAAATCTTCCTCAAGCCTTTCCATTTTCGGATAAATGTACAACCATCTGCACTTGAATTCCTAAAAGGGGTTCTTTCATATAATTTCATACTGCGAACATTGGTCTGTGTGAGCAATCTAACTCAATTATGTCTGAATTACTGTAGCTCGTCAAAAGAGCTTATGACAGCGAATATTTACATAAGGTCATAATTCAAACTGCATCTTTAATTTTTTCTTCCGCACAGTATCTAATATCGCCAGTCTTCCCTGGCTTCATGAAATGTACTTTTTCTTTGCTGAAATCCCGCTGAGGATTCAGAATGATAATAATATGTTCCAGAGTGTGTGCCACTATTGAACGGCTGACAAACCATCCTTACAACAAGCTAATAGTCTTATGCAGACAGTCTCTTGCCTTAACTCCCTTGAATTAAGTATTTGACGTTTAGTCATTTCCTGAAGCAATGTGTCAAAGCTATTTTTGAATGAATTCTTCTGCAGAATTTTTTACCGGATGAGGGCTTGTGTTTTAAGGTTTTTGTGCGTAACCCGTATTGCATTCTCTTTGTAGTGCGATTATGCGTTATATCGTGTATGTGCCCGTAATAATTACGATGTACCTGCGTTCCAGCATTGAGCACGATGTTCACCTTGACTTTTGTGTTAAGTTCATTCATGGTAAATGACATGAGATGCGTGCTTTGGCCGTAGTTGTCACCGGGAGTCATTTTGAAAGTCGATTCGTTTCTAGAAGGGAAGAGTTTTTAGGAGAGTTGAAGGAGAGAGAGACTGAGATTGTTGGCACGTTGTTTGACGGGCAGCTATGTTTTGTGTGATAGGATTCGATTCTCGCGTTTTTTCGTTTTTGTTATAGGTTTGCGTTTGTTAGGGACTAAGGTGGGCCGTCTTATGTTCCCTTGGCTAATGGCAATTAAGTAATCACCTGCGCTAGTGCGCAGCAATGTTTTTAAAAACATTGGTCAGTTGCACCAGCTTGTCTAACGGCAAGCAGTCATTTCTTGTTACTGCCTCGCTACGTCAGCTGGCAGGTGCCAAATGCGTTAAATACAGTGATCTTGGAATCGTTGCAAGCACAGGTTAAGTTTATGAAACGGTTACAATATAAATCCTCGGGGACGATGTCTTACGTGATTCTACCACAGTTGCTCTCCATTTGGAACTCCTCCTGATGTTAGGGTAGGGTGCTTTCTTAAATCAACGCAGGACATTCCGAAATCGTTACCGTGCTTTAGGTGCAACCGTTTTGGCCACGTGGCAACTCACTGCAGAGGAAAGGCGTTCCAAACGTGGAGATGAACATAGCTGGGCTTCATGCACAGCTACCGAAATAAAGGTACCTTAACACATGAAAGTTTTGAGCAAAATGCAAATATTTTATTTTTGGGAAGCACATTTTAGGCAATTTTCTGACTTTTCGAAAATTCCTTTCACTTACCTGTTAGCTTCTTCGAAGCTGTTTTTTGGCTTGGACTACGTCTAAGGGCTCCAACTAACAAAAATTCTCGCCAAAATAACTCATCCCTGTATCGGGAAGGAAATGTTTGGGTGAATAAACACGATATAAAGAAAATTCCATTTTGGGGATTTTAGACTTTGCCTTTGAAAACAGCGGTTTTTGAAATGCCATCTTGAAATGAACACAAAAATTCCACCAAAACATTGGCAATTTGCAAGTATTTTAGCAATTTATTAGATAAGAAATACCATACTTTTTTTCTAAATATTTTTATTTGAAATTTGGTGGGATGCTGTACGACACCAACGGCAACCTGTTCTGTAATTTTAATATTTAAACTTTTGGGAAACGTCACGACCACTGCAAACGACTAGGAAATTTCTTTTGACTGGGAAAACTTTGGAAGCACTCAACACTTCAAAAAATGATCTAATCAAAGCCAGCTTACGAGTCATTTAGTAAGTAGACGGCTTCTAGCAGGTGAAAATAAACTCCAAAGTACAGTAATTGTCTAGTTCAGTTATATCGAAAATTTGCACGATGTTCTGTTTTGTTTAGAATTGAGCTCTTACACTGCGAGCACAATAACCTATTAAAGAAGTTTTCAGTATTTTTTAAAATGCCTCGTGTTTGTGTAAATTCTGCAGATAACTTCTGCTATATCTGTGGGGGGTTCACCGTGTCTTCGTAAAATCGTCTTTTGACCATCAGAACAAGAAAGGCATATCATCAGTACTTTGGTTGTAAAGTCGGAGATCAGGACAAGCCTTGGAATCATCACATTTCCTGCAACTTCTGTGTGACCACGCTTAATGAATGGTTGAAGAAGAAAAGAATGGCATTGCCATTTTCAGTGCCAATGATTTGGAGAGGATCTACGGATCACGTAAACGATTGTTACTTCTGTCTCACGCCTTCCATGACAAAAAGGATTCTACAGGAAAAAGTCTTAATAGAGTATCCTAACATGCCATTTGCAACTCGTCCTGTTCCTCGCAGTGACGAGCTACCTATTCCTGAACCATATGAAATAGGTCTGTTGAGTTCAGATGATGCAGAAAGCAGTGAAGAGTCTAGCATTTCTGAACCGTGCACATTCAGAAACGAAGAATTTCGTATTGCAACATCTGAACCACATTTATTCAACGAAAGTTAACTGAATGACCTTGCTAGGGATTTAGATTTGCCGAAAGTTAAAGCTGAGCTATTGGCTTCGAGATTAAAAAAATGAAATTTGATTCAAAGTGTTGTCAATGTTTGTAGTTTTCGTACACGTCAACAGTCTTTGGCCCAGTTTTTAGCATGAAAGCGTGGCGTGTATATTGCACAGATGTTGGTGGCATTATGCAAGAATTAGAGTACTCCCATAGACCAGAAGAATAGAGACTGTTCATTGATTCGTCGAAACTAAGTCTAAAAGCTGTGTTGCTGCATTATGATAATGTGTTGCCATCAATTGCCATTGGATATGCAGCTCATATGAAAGAAACATTCGAGAATCTGAAGCAGCTTTTACAGTGCATAAATTACGAACAGTACTTCTGGCAACTATGTTGTGACTTGAAAGTAATTGCAATACTACTGGAATTTCAGCCTGATCATACAAAGTATTGCTGTTTATTGTGTGTTTGGGATAGTCGTGCAAGACATGAACATTACCTTGAAAAGAAGTGGCCAAAAAGAAGCACTTCGAAAGCAGGTGCAAAAAAATGTGAAGTACACTCCACTCGTTGAAGCATCAAAGATTTTACTTCCCCCATTGCATATTAAACTTGGCTTAATGAAAAATTTTGTGAAAGCGGTGAATCAGGCTGGAGCAGCTTTCCAGTACATCTGTAATAAGATTCCTGTATTAAGTCAAGCAAAGCTCAATGAAGTTATCTTCGTTGGACCGCAATTCAACAAGCTATTAAAGGATGAAGACTTTGATCACACCTTGTCTGGAACAGACAAAGTTGTCTGGAATGCATTTTGAGATATGGCACACAACTTTCTAAGGAATGCAAAAGCTCCAAATTATGTGAACTTGTGGAACACATGATAGATTCCTACAAAAATAAGGGGTGCAACATGTCTTTAAAAATACACTTCTTACATTCGCACTTGGATTTTTTCCTTCAAACTGTGGTGGCGTATGTGACGAACATGGGGAGCGTTTGCACCAGGATATTGCAGTTATGGAAAAACGGTACCGAGGAAGATGCAGCCCATCAATGTTAGCTGATTTCTGTTGGACTCTTACTCGAGATCAACCGGACTTGTCTTACTGCAAGAAAGCTAAAAGAAAGCGATTGTGAGCATGCACATTTCTTTTGTTGCATTAGCGTTAATGCATGCATTCGTACAATACTAAAATTGAAAATGTTCAAAAAACGGGAACTAATGTCTTTTATTGTTATTTTCGGATTTAGCGCCCAAAACTCTACAAGAAATAACTATTTCCAAGAAAGAAAAAGAAAATTTTGAAATTTTGTTGACCTGTGATCAGCGATGCCCTCGACAGTAAATATACGAGCACATCATGAAAAGCTTGGGCAATCTGGATTTTCTCGTATGTATTGCTTTATCCGATCAAGGAATTTACCCTGTACAAATGAAGATACCAAAAATGTCATAAACAATTGCAGAACGTGTGCAGAAGTAAAACCGAGGTTTTTGAAACCTGCTCCAAGTTCCCTCATAAACGCGACACACCCGTGAGAGCGTCTGTCTGTTGATTACGAAGGATCTGTCCGGGGGCCCAAACTGTATCTTTTCGTTGCAATGGAAAAACACAGCCAGTTCCCATTTGCCTTTGCGTGGTCTTCTGTGGGGACGAAAACCGTCATAGTTTGTTTAAATAACTTGTGTTCAGATATGAAGGCTTGTTTTGCAGAGCGAGGTGTTGCTTCCAGCCGTTCCACACTCTACCATTCCACATAATCGAACAGCGTAGCGTGATATTTGATACAGCTGTTCAAATTTTCATAGAAGCACTGAAATTGCGGTACACGTCTATATTAAGGCATTCTAAACATTTGAGATGTTCAGCCACACAAGATTGGTCCTTAGTCAGTATCGGCGTTTCCTTTCCAAAATGGTCGTCATTTCACTGTACGTACACCCACCTATCCCAGTCTCTACTTTCATATTTTTACCCTAGTTCCTGTAAAAAAAGTTTTTTAAAAAGCATTTCTGATATTTAGCTCCTTATGTATTTTTGGCAATGTAATTAAATATTTTCAATTTTGGCCAACGGGAAGGTCAAATAAACGACCTTTATTGAAAGATACATTTTCGAGATGAATGAATTTTGCACATCTTTCGAGCTATATGAAAATGAGTGGATTACCTCTGGTAAGAAAGCAACATCATGGGCTTGTCTTGTTATACTTCCGAATCCTGTTCATTAAATTTGCTTTCATCCCAAAAGCCTTTTTTGTTGCAAAATTTGAATTTGAATGCCACCATAATTATGTTTTGGTATTTGTACTGTAGTGCTAATTTCAGCTTTGAATTGCAATGTACAGTAGACTAGAGTACACACTTATTTTTATTATGAAAAAGAAAACGATAAATTGCGTTAATAGTATTCCATGTGAAGTGGCTATTCTTTACGTCCATCATACAAGGACACATGGCACACAAGGAACTACATCCCTTGAACACAATATAACTTTTTGAGCACAGGTTCATTTAGCTCTAGAAAGCTTTTTCATTTAATTCTAGCAGCCTTTCAAAGCCTTAGGGAGCGTAGTCCATAACGGTTCGTAGGATGTGTATTTTGTTTTCCCCCACCCCTTCCTGTGGACTGCGTCATACCGAATACTGATTACTGACTGGTGTGGTGTTCGGTGTCAAAACGAAATCAGTCAGCTCTGGAAACGAGTTCCATGTTGCACAAACAGTTTTTTTTCATGTTCCACGAAAGTTGACACATGTCGCATTCAGTCAAGGCGTGAAAAACAGGGGCAAGTGCCTCCTGTTACTGAAGGAAGCAGCTATTTCATGGGCAGGGATGTAGCGACATTTTTGCCGTACCACAGGTAATCCAAAGTTCATCCACACATGGTAGTGTTTGGGTTACCATCACCACCAAGACGACGACGTCGGTGTCTACGGTTCGAACTTGAATTCGACGATGGTCATGTTTAGCAACATGCGCCACATGCAGCATGATGCGAGTCAGTGGCGTAACCAGCCCAAAAACTTTTTGGAGGCAAATGTTTGATTTTAGGCGAGCAACAGTATTTTGTTTGGAATTGTGCCTCTCAAAGCACAAAATGACTACATATGCTAAAAATTTTGGGGGAATACCACCCTGCCCCCCTTGCTACGCCTATGATGCGAGTGTTCGCCTCATGACTGCATGGAACAAGAGATCTTCCATATTTTTGTCTCGGAAGCAGATCACTGCTTCACCATCAGTGACTACCAGCTCCTTTGTCTCGTTTTAAAAGGACTGCACCAGCATATCAGACAGGAAGGTGAATCATCATTGTTTGCGTCGACTCGTAGGAGACTCCGCCAGTTTCCTGGTAGGATTGCGGTACTCACCACACGCCTTCGCAACCCTTTTCCTCGTTTCTCCCTTGTTTCATTCTTCAAGTAGTCATCTGTATAACTTTCCCAAATGAGATCAAGACATGATACACCAGGAAGTTACCGCTCCACGTACTGTATTGGATAACTTGGTGGGTATATTCGCCGAATGTCTTGGCACTGCCCAGTTTCAACATCTGCGCAATGACTGCCCGTCGAGGACAATAGAAGTTACAGTAAGTGCATCAGTAAGTCACTTTTTCTACCTAGGTCTAACTTGCCCATATCAGATACAGCGGCGTAGCCAGAAATTTCAATAGGAGGTAAAACAACAACCGGGTTTCAACATTTAAATATTCAATGCCTCGTGTTTTCAAAGCATCATCCATAAAACGTGCATTTGTCTAGCGGTTTCTTCCTGAACAATTGTGTTGAGATTTAAGCCGGCAAATGAAAAAATTGTTTTCAGTGAATTGACAAGTTTTAAAAATTTTGATAGTGAAGTTCCAAGCTTCTACTTTGAATCAGTGCCACCATTTATTCATAAAAATTTCCTGCAAAAGCCCTAGCAAAAATCTCAATGCTATAGACGATCTGCTGTAAGCTTTTTGCAGCCAATATTGCAGTTGAACAAGAAATCATATTGCCGCCATTATGATTGGGCTTTTTATATTTACACACTTCTGATTCACACCAACACACGTTCAGTCGAAGCCAAGTAGCGAATTTGCTCCAAGACACTGGCTTCCGAAGCAGGCCTTCCAAAAACTTTCGCACATAAGACGTCTATCCTGTTGTCATCTAGTTTTTGAGCGATTAATTCACGAACATAGCTGATGAACATAAACGCTAGAGTCTTTCAACACGTTTGATAAATGTTTGGAGTTTTGATAATCCGTAAAATGTTTTGGCTACGTTCAACTTTTCCGTTAAACCTGTGTATTGTAGCTACTTTCAACATACTTCGTTTAAATTGTAAGATATACAATGGAACAAAACTGTAAACACAATTGTAACTCCAGTATTGCAAACAATTGACCACGCTCAGCTGCATGTAAGCACAGCTTAGCACTACACGCAATTAAATTTGTACAAATCACGGTTTCTAGAAAATGCAATAACTTGTGTGCGGAATTTGAAGCCTTAATGGGAAAAATTATATTTATTTTCATTTTAGTTACATGCGCTTTTCCAAAAACGCAGATTGCAAGCTCAGGGACGGATATTAGGAGAGGCTATGTAAGCAGTCGCCTCGGGCCCCCTCTTTTTCAGAGATGCCGTGCCCTCCACCCTTGAGAGTTCTGAATTTAGATTTTGATTCGTTTTATTAAAAAGATTGTGAACCATTCTAGAGCCACGTTTAGGAAGCTCTGAAGCAAGTCATATGTTTTTCAAAAGAAAGCAAAAATTATGCCAAAGGGGGCAGCTTTCAAGTGTACAGCTTCAAAACGTTACGAATGTTTGGTCTTTTTGTACATATATTACGCTCTTGAATTCAGTTCATAAATTGAAATGTGAAACAAATTTAACTCTTTCATCCACTTAATCCCACATTTACAGTACCTTTAAAAATGGCGATATTTATGGGACATCTCCCTAAACGTTTCCCACGGGTGCCTAACTTTTAATATCCACCCCTGTGCAAGCTATCCTAGCATCTGTATGTAATAGCAATGTTAGTGCCCTCGCAGCACCAACAAAATGAAAAGCATCTTGCTACTTATGTTAGATTTTGCTGCTGAGTCGTCTCGTTGCAGCTAAATGATTCCAAATTATTTACTGTAGGATAGGTTGGCAATTAACATCAGGTGAAGATTGAAACATTTTGACGCTGTTGTAGCAATTGTATATTGGAAGCCTTGCGCATTTTGCGTTGCGACGTGTATGTGGAATCTGGTTCAATCGGTTCGCAACCGCTCAGAGCGTCTAAATCCATTTCACCGCTACTGCAATATTCCTTTTGTGAAACAGAAATGTCTGCCCCGTGATTCTAAGAAGTAATGCATTCTTAAGGCTTTTTGGTAGTGAATATACCGTTACTTTAAGAACCCCTTCAAGTGGGGGGCCCACCACTGTGAGATCTCACAACGTCGAACGGAAGTTTGGAAGCCACAGTAGGAAGTGCCCTCGTGTAGCGACGCACCTGTTGTCACCGAAAGATTCATGATCCTCACGATGAGCAGAAGAAAAACAGAATGACGATGCAGAGAACGTCACCGAAGATCGCCAAAATAACAAAAATTGTGCTCCGTTTGGCAGCAATGTTTCTTTTTCACTCATGCGTCTTTCACACAGTAAAAAATTACGTGGCTTACTGCTATCAGCAGTCACTGTCCGCTGCATTACCCTCCAAAGACGTCTGCGTTCAACAGACACATCTGGGAAAGCGCCTATTGGGATTGGTCGTCCTTGGAATTTGAAATTTGACATTTTCCTATTAATTTTTTAACAAAAAGGTTGTTATCTTAGTTTCGAGTGGGACTAATGAAATTTCACCACTTCTGACTCCCTGGAATAAATTCTTGGCTACCCCAGGAAAAATCCACGATTGGTCCCATCTGGAAAATACGCTTCCCCCGTAGCTTCATAGTGAAGGTTTGTTGCCATGTCATTGTTACGCAATAAAGACCAACAGAACAACAACCTGGTCGCAAATTTCGCAACCTGCTTCTGCGAGCAAATGAACGGACATGAGTGGACTGCAAGCTCGTCACTACATGACACGAGAACAGTGAACCTGGCTCTTTTACAGTGTGAATGTCATATCAGTAAATGAACTGTCATTGCAAGAATTAAATCAAATAATCGGAAATAAGCTGCTGACGTCAGTTTTTTTTATATAAATTTTTGGTTCTTAGTCCCATTTTGCAATGGGGAAAATGCTCGTTTTGTCCCTCCCCCCACTTTCGGACGGCCATGCACGCTAGGATTATCAGAGAGGAATTTGCGATGGTCTTGAAATGACGTTTACATCACCATTAGGTGGGATGCAGCAATATGGTGCTTTAAAACGGCTGCGAAATGCGTGACTCCAATAATTTCCACTTGCGGTCAGCGATTACAAACGGTTAGATGCAGGTTTGTATTCGACTAAAAGCTGAAGTAGGATATGTTCCATTAGGCAGTTTCGTTTATTTGCACTGAAGTATTTCTTTGGCTTATACATCAAAGATTCCAATAACCTAAACAACTTTGTTGCAACTTATTGGAATTGGGGGGAGCATTGCCCCCGTGGCCATCCCCTAGCTGCGCGCCTGATAAAATAAAGCGGAAGGACGTGCTTGATTTTAATGATGGAAGAATTCATCAAGGTTTCCCTCACGGTTTTGACAGACTATGTAGAATCTTGCAAATAAGGCTATATCATTCGTCATAGATTTTCTTTGGATGCCTTCGGTCTTCTGTTTGGTGTAGAAAGTGCTACTTTGTTCCTGCCTAACGATTCGTCATTAGTCTTGGTTCTATCGATCAAGCGATCCTTTGAGTATGTCAGAAACTGTTGTTGCCCAATCTGTTTCGCAGTGCCAACTGATTGAACCATTGCAGGATCGGTATCTCCTTTGTCTTAAACCAGTAAATCTGCAGTTGTCCTTCAGAGCTTGCAGAACGACCAGAAACGCTTTCCTCTGTTTGTGTTCAGAAGACTTTCCTTCATTGGCAAGTTTTCTTGCATTATTAACTGGAGGCACGTGCCGACAAAATTTAATCCAGCAGATTGCACGTCACGTGGAGCCACAGTAGAAGCACTGATCAAAGGTCGCTTGTGGTTTTATGGCCCTGAGTTTCTGCAGTGCACCCCCGACTATTGGCTCAGTCGCTTTGAAAAAGCGGAAATGTCCTCGGAAGATTTAAAGGTATTTGATAAACCTATCGCTAACGTTTTCATGGTTGAAGGAGGTGTTTCAGCAGTTGACTATTTGATATCGTATTTCTCGTGTTTACATCCACTATAAAAGGCCTCGGCCTGCTTCCTTAAATTCAACGACTACCTGAAACGACGCATTCGCAAAGTCAACATACCATCGTTGAAGTCGCCCTTGACTGTGAAGGACCTCAAGTCAGCTGAAGATGAGCTAATTAAATACGAGGAACGTGTGGATTTTGGAAGCTGGATGAAGCAACTCTCATGTAATAATGCGCCAAATGGGCATTCCAGGTCGTCTCCACTCTTCACGTTGAAGCCCACACTGGTTCAAGGTATGCTAAGAGTTGGGGGGAGATTGGATAAAGCACCAGTGGCTTATCCTGTAATACTGCCCCATTTATCACATTTAACATTTCTTGTGATAGAATTTCATCATGTAGGCACAGGACACTGTGGTTTGAATGGGGCATTAAACTCTTTAGCACAAAGATTTTGGATTGTCAAAGGAAACACTGCCGTGCGAAGAGTGTTGCGCGATTGTGTGTTGTGCCGCCGTCGCGATGTTAAACCTGGAGAGCAAATTATGGCCGACTTGCCAGTAGAACGCTTGAAGATGCGCGCCCACCCGTTTGCCTACACTGGTGTGGATTACTTCGGTCCAATGTTGATACGGCAAGGAAGAAGCTCTGTAAAGAGGTACATATGCTTGTTTACTTGTTTAACAACTCGTGCTATCCATCTAGGGGTAGCTGGTGACTTGAACAATGATGCGTTCATCAACGCTCTACGTCGTTTTATTTCCCGAAGAGGGGAGGTGGTGCACATTTATTCAGATAACGGCACAAATTTCGTAGGAGAAGAAAGAATTCTTCGAGAAGCGATTCAAACCTGGAATCATCGCAAAATCGAAAACTTTCTTCAGCAAAGAGAAATTCAATGGTCTTTCAATCCACCGACCGCAAGCCACATGGGCGGCGCTTGGGAGCGTATGGCAAGCTCGGTACATATTCTTGTATCTCTTTCAAGAGAACGGACATTGACTGATGACCAACAGCACACACTGCTCCTCGAAGCGGAGGCAAACCTGAATTCGCGTCCTCTCATGCCGGTGACTTTCAACGAAGACGGAAAAACGCCACTGACGCCGAACCACTTAGTGCGAGTAAATCCAATGACGCCGCTTCCCCCCTGGCCTGTTCAGAGAGTAGGATTGCTATGCCATGAGACGTTGGCGTCATAGACAATGCTTGGCAGACCAGTTTTGGAAACGTTGGTCTCGATAATATCTGAAAACTAGCATTGCCCGTCAGAAGCGGCACCATAAAAGAGAAACTTCGGGACGGGTGATATTGTTTTGCTCGTCGACGATGCAACACCACGTTCTCAGTGGTCGATTGGAAGAATAATCAGCGTGTGTCCAGATGAACATGGCACGGTTCGAAATGTCATGGTTAAGACCCGCGATCACGAAGTGCGGAGGCCTATACAAAAACTCTGTTTAATCATTCTTGCACAGAATCAGTGCAACGGCGAGAGAGAGCTAACTAACGATCCGTCGACTCTGGCCACTGAGGACGGTATCTGCTGAATTCAACTGTGCAGAAATGTCGTTGTGTGGACGATATTTACTAAATTCAGTTACACGATATGTCGTGAACGCGTCTTCTCTGGCATTTCATCAAATATTTAGTCTGTCAATCAAACGCAAATTCCTTGTTAAAATTGACACCGGGGTGTCAAACGCAAATTCCTTGCGAAAATTGACACTGCGGTGTCAATTTTGGGGGGAGTGTAGAATTTAATTTGCCCTTTTTGTGTGTTTTCTTTTTTACAATTTCGCTTTGGTTTACTTATTCGTCCTTTAGTTAGGGCGCCGGACCTGTCTTTGATTGTGAATACCTTGTAGATAGGGGTCGTTGAAGGCCAATAAAACATTGCATAAAATTGCTTAAACATACTGACGTAAGTTAATGGCGTCACGTTTCAATGTTTGTGAAGTCACAATTTGACGTCATTTTCATGTTTCCAAACCAACATTTTGGCGAAGTTTGTTGACACATTATACATATTCTTCTAAACGCACTCTCCTTATTTTCTGTGTCATTGCACTGAATATAAACTATCAGCGCTCTGAGTAAAACACATTCATCGCTACGTCAGAGCAAGTTACAACCGCAAAATCAGACTGCGCTAATGTCTCGTCAAATACAAGCAGTTGAGCATAGGTGTTCGGCTGGACTGGTTGGCGCACACCCCCCTTTGCAACATCGAGTTTTGGTAAACTACACAAGACTTTAGAATGTGCATAAAGTACGCAAGAAAACTTTCGCTTTTTTGTTGTGTATAGAAGTCCAGCAAACTTTTAGTTTTCCTTTTTCGCTGCTGAAACATTATCAAATTCCTGAATGCTTCTATGTTAACAATTGCTACTTTGGGCTCGTGCAACTGTTCTATCATGCTAAAGAAATTGGTAATGTAGCGAATGCCGTCAGCGCATGCGCTGTGCAGCCGATAATTGTTTGGGGTATAGTGAACTACCGCGGAACACAAATCTTAAAAATGCGTAGTGCACTAAAGGTTTGCAGAAAGTGGTGAGATGCTTCCTGGATGCAGACGATAACCCAGAAAACCTAATTATTACTTTTTGTCCCATTTACAATGTTCCTTTAAATTTGCATACAAATTCATTCCGTGGTATTTGCATTAAGTCGACAAATTAACAAGCAAAAAGTATACGAAAACAATTAATCTACTTTGCGCAGTTAACAAAACCATATCAAATTCAAGGGGGAGGGGTTCCCCTTGCGTACTCCCTTGTAGATTGTGCAGGGATCTGCGTGAGAATCATATTGCTCATTGTCTATTTATCTGAATCTGTTTAGGTTTAGACTTAATGCGTTTTTCGCTTATGACAAGACAGTCATAAACCAATTAAGGGTTGAAAAGTCAGCTGTTGAGGATCAGTCAGAGAGAAAATCGGTGTGAATATTGAAATGAACGACTTTGTTTGGAATATTGTGCAAACTATGTTTTACGCCTGCTGTTACATCTTGCTATCAGGTACACGCCTTAAACGCCGATGCACTCCTATCTGCTTTGCTGCTTTGCTGCTTTGCTGCTTTGAGTGCAACTGGTGCCGAAACCTCGCTGCTGTTAAATGCTTATTACATTGAATAGTCCTCACCCTATCCACGCTGCAGATGGGCATTACACTCCAGTCTATATTGGAATTTTATATCATCATCACCTCAATGAAACTCAATCCTTCGATTATCATGTCGACTGTCAATTTATCAACAAAATCATCTAAATATATTTTTCAACTCGTACCTCTCATCTGAAATTAGATCAGTTTTACCCAATCTTTCACTGGTCATGGAATTTCTAGGAAATATTTTCACTAGATTTCTTTTTGAAAAACTTCTTTCATATGAAGCACTGGTGACGGGAATAGTTACAGCTACCAGTAACAATCAAACGCAGCTTTTTAAGTACATATAAATGAAAAAAAAGTTATCTACTGTATATGTCAGCCAAACGAACTTGAAATTGAAATTAAGAAAATATCTGGGGGGTAAGCAAAAATCTGGGGGGCATGGCCCACCCAGTCCCCCCCTTGGAATCGCCACTGTACTGCTTTCCCCTTGTCCAAACTATTTGGGAACGTGTCTCTCCGTCCTCCCTGAAACTCGATGCCTGAAAGCAAGCGCAAGGCCATCGATGTATCGCAAGGTTCAGAGAAGATGCGATACTAATTGAGGAGTCACCGTAGTGACTGTATCGCAGGAGCGCGATCAGTCTCTCAAGGAAGGAACCTGATTACTTGAGGTTGCCACAAACACTCCAGCTTCGATTGCGTTCTTTGATTATATTCAGGTATAGAACAAACTCTTCAGTTGAATGTGAAGTTAGAGCAACGTAGCGTAAAACGGTTCAGCGTAGAAAAACGCCTTCAATAGCTTTGAGTTTTCACAGGAGCAACCGGAAACAATGGTCAAATGCCGAGGTACAGGTTACCACGCTACAATGTCAACTGTTAAGATGTTCACAAACACGCAAGCTGCATCAAACCCACAGGCGCATCCAGGAATCTTTTAGGAGGGATCAGGGAACGAGTTCATTCGGTTGTGTACTGACTGCATAGCAGTGAAGACCCATTAAGTTCCGAGGTCCTCGATGAGGGTCTGAGAAAGTTTCCCCCAAAAAGTTTTGAAAACCGTAATGAAATTTGAAAAGCGTTAAATATCAAGCAACCGAAGCCATTCCAATTTTTAAAACAACGCACCAGGGCATCGCGATGCCCACTTTTATTGTCACTTGTATTGTATTGTCTAACGTCTTCACTCCCACACACAAGGCGCTAGACTTTAAACATGCATCGCAGTAACAAGCTACACACAAACACATGAAAGAACACGAGGATATATGCGTGGCGGTAGTAGAGAGTATACGCTTGATTGCGCTAATACATTTACTGTACTTTGATGAAATACAAGCTTTTAAGAGACACGTATGAATGACGCCATCATGATTATTATAATGTAGAACTGCGATGACTTCCAATTACATCAATTTACAAAATGCATGAGGGGGTAGCATGCAGCGAAGGACCAAGGATCATTTAGGCTGCAGATCTCCCAAGGACGAAGCTGCTTATAGTGTTAAGGGAACAGTTTATATGAGTTAGTAAAAGTCTTTTGCTCTCGGTATAAAATGTAATGTGTATAATTTGGTTATACGGTTTATTGCAGTAAAATGCATTGCAGACAAGGCCAAGCCACCAGAAGAAAAAGGGTTTAAAGTTGTCAAATTAAACATTTGCTGTTTTCACACATTCATAAATATTCGTGAATGCTGGAGAGGAAATACGTCAAAAGCTATAGACCATTTCAGCACCGCAATGGTGTCACGAGATTTAAGCAGGTTGAGAATCATTCGCGCAATGATGCTTTGCGGAAAAGAACTCGCAGTCAATGCATGCATGGGAACGGAAATGTGCTTGCTTTGTATCTACAGATTAAGGCATCCCATTACTTCATACACTGGTTTGATGCGACCAATTTTTGTGATCCCAACAAAAACCAAATGATGTAGTATATAACGGAGATACTTCATGATTTGACACTTTCCGCTGTAACGACGTTAAGTAATTAAAATAAACCCCATGGTTGATGCACCAACCAATAAGAACACGAAGCATGTTTGTCGTAGTCGAGTAATACATATTTCTTATACTCTGCCGAAAAAAGTGCCAAACACGTTTCATTTTTTATTTCTGAAGGAATTCTTGACCAGATTTCTATTGCACTAAATTTTATCATTTCAGCACCTGAGTTTGAACGTGCTTTTGGCGAAGCAAATCGTCGAGTTTTGATTTGTCTTGTATTGTATGAATGAACATCTGTAATGAGTTTCAAATAATAATTTTTAAACAAAGCAGGTAGCTGATAGTTAGCATATTTGTACATGAATTTGTTCACTTCAAGAATGTATATATATCTTTTAGTTGGAGAATTTTTTGCGTTTTGTAAATAGTATTAACTTTAGTATTCAAAAGGGTATTTGTGTTTAAGCATCTCATGGCGCGGTTTAAACAACCGATACTGGCTGCAAATGACATGAAGCTCGTGAGTTTATTAGGCTGTGATACAACATACGTAATGCTTGGTTATTACCACAGTGTTTAACTTTGTATTATACCAACATATAGTAGAACACAACTGTTTACAATGCTCTTTCCACGTCAGTTTTTCAGGTGGTGTTGCGTTGATTGTGTGATTCACCACGAACGGGATGTGCGTGAAGAACAACACCATTAGATATACGTGGCGCGCACAAGCAATAATAGAGTGATCATGGCATGTGAACTCTATTGTTGCTTGCTGCCACAGTGCGAAGCTTTGCGCATATGCAGCTCGGGATATCCGATCGCAACAAAATGTGGGGGCTCGTCCGGACATCTACCGACCATTAAAACAGACAGCGACTTGTCTTTTACGACTAAACAGCAGCAAACATATCGCAGAAAACAGCTAATGGATTAGGCAGACGACAACTCACTCACGGCACTACTGACGAAAAGAGCTCAAGTAAGGTTCTGCGAGATCGTAAATACATGCACAGAAAACTGAGCAGAAAAACGCATTCAACGAACGGCGTGAATATTGAGTCACGTGTTACGTAAAACGCTGTGTGAACATGTGAACGGTTTGTGTCCAGCCGGATGGCTCAATGAGCAGTCTATTACAAAGCACTGGTTCCAGTCCGTACATACTTGTCCATATAGTTGGGCCACTGGCCGCAACACCAATATATTTGGATATAGTAGAACACAACTGTTTACAATGCTCTTTCCAAGTCAGTTTTGCATCTACAATAACTCCAAGGTACTTGTAAGTCAAAGCTCTTTCAATACGATTCCTGCTCACATTTATTATGAAGGATTCTGTGTTTGCATGTTTGCTTGTGATCAACATATATTTTGTTTTGGAAATATTTAATGAGAATTTGTTTGCAGTTAGCCAAATCATTACTTTTGCCATTTCACGGTTAACCGAGTTTGCCCATTTGGGAACCTCTGGCCTATATATAAGACAAAAGCAAAAACATAGAGCACAAATAAAGGACAAAACTATCTTGTTGGAAACAGCCTATAAAATTAAGGACAAATGTTAGAAATAAGGATTGTATGGCAGCCCTGCCTATATTTGTTTGATTGCCACTGGCCAAACAGAGCAAGGGCCGCCTCCACGTGGGAAATTCACTGCAGTAATAAGCGGCGGTTGTGACACTTTGCAAATTCGTCCACTGCGAAGTCAAAATCTGTGTTAAGCTTTATGTGTGTATGAAGCAAGGCTAGTCCGTTCAAACGGTCCTCTCGGGTTGCGGTGCGGAGACGTTTTCAGGCGGCGCAAGGCAGAGAAACGTCGTGCAGCCTCACATGTTGTCAATGGCAGTGCAGCTGCAATTTTCAAGAGCCTGAAGATGTTACAAAATACCTCTTCATCACACTGGATCAGGGCTTGTAGGGGACTGCTGGGAAGCTTCGATTGGTCGCAATTGGTGAACTTGATTGAACTTATATGTAGCTACAAAGGTATTGACAGCAATGAGGACAGATTTTCCTTTAACAGCTTAACCAAGCCCTCAACGTGATGGCGCCAGTCATGAGACTTCCTCATCACTGATGGGACAAGGCATAGGTGTAGGAGCAGGCAAATTTTTGGGGGTGCGAAAGATTTTGCCCAAATTTCCCTAAACTTGCCCGAAAATGGCCTCCATAAAACAACTGCATTTCTTCTCATGTTGGGCGCATTTTTAAATCAATGCACACTACAAGCACCATTTGCGCCCAAGTTTCCCCCAAACTTGCCCAAATTTCTCCTATCTTGCCCGAAAAGAAGTAAATAGAAACAAGATCTCCCAAAATATAACGTTTGCACTTTCATTTTGGGTGACAATTTTGCAAAATCAAGGCACCTACAGCGATTTTGCAAACGTTCTCACAAATTTTGCTCAAATTTCCACATTTTTTGCCCGAATCTTAAGTGATTTTACCCGGAATTTCACCAAATCAAAAGTTCTGGGGGTGCGGTTGAACCACTTCACACCCGCTTCCTACACCAGTGGGACAAGGCATATAACCCCGTTGTGGCTTTCCTGGTGTGTTCGTTGAACGTATTGGTTAACTCCATCAACAGGTGGTCCAGAAATGGAATAGCAATGGTTTGGCACTAGCATTCATCAGGTGTAGTCGCTCTGATGTTTTCCCTGTGTTTGAATTCCACACATGCGCTGCATCGCCACCTTGGCAATATTGGTTCCAGCTTCTTCCGCCATTTCGCGCGTCTGTTTCATCCGTTCTCCGTGGAACTCCCCAACCCCATGACGTACGTCGTGAAGACTCTTCCTGGCGTCTTCCACCAGCCCCATCGCACGGTGATGTCGAATGAGCTCTCCTGCAGCATGACTGTGAGGCTCTTGCAGACAATAACCAAAGCCACCAAGAACTATCCTTTTTTATTGCTGACAGTAGACCATTGGCATCGGCTATGGTTTACGGTTCCATTGCACTGTGTCCTTCTCCAGCGCGATATCTCTGAAATTTTTTACGATGATTGGAAAGAGTTCGGCAAAGGTTTCCACGGCTGTCTGACTATATCGCGGTAACGCAATTCCAGAAATATTGTACAGTAAGTTGAAAAAAGTTTATTTTAGAAACAGCAGAATATGGGTCGATGAAAAAAGCATCTCATTTCGTGCTGAGCTGAACTTTTGTTCAAATATTGTTGCTGGCAGCTCTGATCCTAATCAGTAGTCATCTTTAGCATAGCCTACAGCTAATCTAGTGCACTTCATTTTCAGCCCATCTAGCATGTAAGCTGCGTATTACGGTTAGGTTTGCTGTTTTAGAATTTACGCTGTCACTGAGCGCTCTAACCTAGCCTGCAGTTAAATGCATTATAAGTTTGTTGTCGCGTGATTTTGATGTCTTCGCTTAACTAATAAAATGAGCTGCACTCATTCATGAAAGCTTTCTGAAAAAAAAGTATAGTCTGAGCTGCTTATTCAACTTTTGTCAACAAGATGTCCAATCTCACCCAAATGGAACAAGAGTTTAAATACTTACGTGCGGTTTATTCAACAGTGGGAACATATTTTTTGCATAAAAACGTGCTTATCAGACGTTTTATTTGTAGTGAAATAAAGACATTGGGACTGCCCAAACTCAACAATATAAGCTTTGCATTTAATATTTTCGTCCCTATCCCTGTGCAAGAAAGTTTTATTCAAAGGCTATCCAAAAATCACACCAATGGACGTTTCTGTGTCGGGAACCAACGATCAAAATACGTATTTGAAAATTTATGGGGTGCTTTAACCTCTTTAACCCCTCCCCTGGGTCCGCCTATGAAACACGAATATAATTTGCCTCAAATCACCAAGCAATGGGAAAAACATAAAAGCACACATGCAATCACCATATTACGAAACATCACAATATCAAAATTTTTATAGCAACTGTAGCCTTGTACAACAGGGTTCATTGGCTAAGGCAGTTCTCATAGCTTTTTCATCCTCATGCTTACCAAGTGCTAGTGTAGTTTTTCGATGGTAGCATTTTTTCGTTATTTCTGTTAAGTCCCACATCGGCCATTTTTCTTACAAAATTTTTGCAACGCCATAACTTGCCAGTGGATTGAGCTGGAGAGCTGTTCAAACCTTCTGTCGATTCAGCAAGTCTTGTAGGTCAGATTTGAAAACATATTTTGTGTTTTGAGTTTGGGATTTTCTAGTGGCAACGTCATAAGCGAAGCATGTTTTCGCCTTTTTGGTTAAGTTTGCCAGGCCCTGGGCGCCAATCCAACGAGCGACTTTTTTTGGCTGAGCTTTTTTTGAAAACTAGGCTGTAATTCGCGTTTTCAGAGCTCTTGATTTGCGTTCTGGCATATCTGGAACCAAAATTATGGCTCAAAAAACCTATTTTGTCAAAAATAAAAGCGTTTCACATAAGGTATGATTAGCCCTCTCAGGCCAAAGTTGGCCAGCCATAACTCGGCATCAGATTGAGCTAGAGAGCTATTCAAACCTTTAAAGACCCGTAAAGTCTTGAAGTTCAGCATGAAAAACATTTTAAGTTTTAGGCTTGGGGTTTTTAGTTGATGACGTCATGAGTTGGGCATGTTCTTCGGTCTGTTTGATGATGTCATCGGTAAATTCAATAAGCCGATTTTGTGGCTCAACGTTTTATTGGATTCTAGGCTGTAATACGAGTCTTTAGAGCCCATGATCGACTTTCTAGCGTTTCTGGTTCCAAAGTTACGGCAATAAAAACCAAATGTTTACAAATACCTGGGGAATTTCCCGGGGATTTCACTAATTTTAATATTGGGTTATTTTGCCCTAACGTTCGAACCAGAAACGCTACAAAGTCAATCAAGCACTCCAAAGACTCGTATTATAGACTATAGAATCCAATAAAAATATTGAGGCACGAAATCAGCTTGACTGGTCAACTCCCACAAGATGTTGACGTCATCGAAATGTCAATAAACATGCATAAAGATCCTGTAGTTATGTAAACATCAACAAAAAAAACGACATCGCACACTTAAATTTTTTAATTCTAATCAACAAGACTTTCCCATCTATAAAGGGTTTGAACATCTCTCCAGTTCAATTTGCTTGCGAGTTATGGCCATGTATAATATGGGTGGATTATACCCAGACCAGCGTTTGTGGAAAGATAACTTTACCAATTTTTTGTTTTTGAGCCATAATTTTGGCTCCAGATATGCTAGAAAGCCACTCAACGGTTGTAAAGACTTGGATGACACCCTAGATTCCAAAACAACCTTGGGCCAAAAAAATGGCATATTGGGTTGGCGCCCAGGGGCAGGTAAAGTTGGTAAAAAAAACGCAAAATCACCCACAGGTGCGACGTCACTCACACATAACCCCAAATCCAAAACGAAAAAGCTTTTTTTCAATCTTAACTAGAGAGACTTGCCAAATCCGTAGATGGTTTGAACAGCTCTCTAGCTCAATCGGCTAACGAGTTATGGCGTTGCAAAGCTTGGCCAAAAAAGCAACCGGTGTGCGACCTAAAGGGTTGGGTTAATTCGCTTTGTTGTGCGTTATACTACGGTGGAGCAACCGTTGAAAGTGACATACAAGCAAGACAAATTGACTAAAGCTAGAGTAAAATCTAAAAAAACAGTATGACTTACAGTTTGCAAGCAACCTTTCCCTATATCAGATTCAAAAGATAAATAAAAATCATTTCCAAATGACTATTATCACTGTCAGCAAATATCAATGATCGAAAAACCACAGACTTAATCTTGACGCAAACAAGTGGCACATATTAAAAGCGGGGCAGTTGTTAGTGTGGCATAAATAAACAAAATCAAATAAAACTTGCGTCAGTGATTAAAGCGGATAGTCGTCAAATCTATCTATCCTGGTTTCACAGGTTTGTACAAAAAGCAAGTTGCATCACGTACGATGGAGTGTTGCGCGTTGCACGCAAAAATGAAACCATACAATACCAAGCAGGTTTTATTGTAAGTTGTGGAATAGTAGGATGAGCCAGAGTTGTCTGACCAAATTATCAAAAAAGAGCAATGGAGTAAAATCAGCATTTCAAACAGTTGAAAATGCTGCTCTCTTATTTGCAAAACAGGGCGATTGAGGGAAATGTTACCAGGGGTATGAAGACCGACCCCAGGCCCCTCTAGCTTCTGGGGCCTTTTTCGAAACTTGTTTATGCAGCAATGCTAATCAGAATACAATAGATGAAACAGCTACCACGGTGAGATTCAGAAAATAAACTAATTGTTGGAGCCTACTAGCAACTGGCTTTCACAAGTAATTTAGGGCTTGATAACAGTGCGTGCTTTCATCTTTCCGGGCCGCAATACTTACCTGACCCGGGTACGATGCACCTCTTGTTCCCCCCTCTCGTAGGACTTGCTAGAAAACCACCTATGACTTTCAATTTAAACATTTATGAATATTTTTGTTCGTTTTTCGTTTAATCATAACTTGATGTCAGTAACAGTAACTATTACAATTTCCTATCATAACACAGCAGTGATTCAGTTATCGGATGAACAAAATGAAAAATTGAACAAAAGTATCAAACATTCAAAGTCAGACAAAAAAGAATCGGATGAAGAGCCACACCGCTGATAGTAATGGGTATATTGTCAATCATTTCGAAATAAATCATTCTTCACAGAACGGGTCACCCTGATGTTAACGAACATTTCAAGTTCTTGGGAATACACTGGAAATTCGGAAGAGCTTTATTATAGGCTGTGTGCAAGTAACTTGTCTCCAGGAGGGTACGGGTTTGAAATTATCAGCACAGATTTTAAAATAGGAAACCAATTTCGCGTATAACACTACGCACCCTCAGTCTTAAAATCTTATTCAAAAAGAAGGCTGTGTGCATTCAATTACTACCGCGTTATAGCTCTACAGTTGCCAGGCATGGGCTACACTGGCATAAAACAGGTACGAACGAATGCACAAACAACACCTTGCACTGCAGTTGACCAATGAGAGAAATTAGTAAGTACCTCTTTAGCGTGTTTGCAACATGTAAAATATACTGTGTGTAATATCATGTGAAGATAATATCCAAGTTTCAAAGTGCCACAGAGGTAGAACGAGAACTGTCGAATCTGCTTGCAAAGCATTTTACTATTGGAGATCGATTTTGTGTCAAGTAGGCATTTTAAATCCTGCAGTTGCAAGTAAAAACTTACAGGTGAAATGATGAAAAACTAGAGCAAGACTTCTGCAGTTTCAAACACATGCTGAGGCTTTTAAAAAACGCAGATTTTTTATTATAGTATACACCAAGACTATGACACTGTCATTACCGAAATAAAAGATAATGCGCTTTTATAACCGAAATAAAATCTAAGGTGTCGTCGGTAGAGCGAACACAGTAACCATATTTGCAAACGCATGCTGTTGACAATTGAAACTAAGAGAATCTTTTGGCCTATTTTTAGAAGGCGCAGCGTTACAAAGAGTTATAATGGCACACCATGGCAGGACGACTCCTCAAATACTCTACTTCACTTGATGATAATATCTTTGCTCTCTGCAAAGCGTTAACTCAATTGATAAGCAGTAGTCTGTTCAGAGCATGATTAGTTGATTGTTTTGTTTTCTAAATGTAAATGTTTTTTAATAAAGCAAAGCTACGCGCGGTTGAAAAAAAAACAAAAGTATTTTTTAGTTGCAGAAATACGTGTTAAAGCATAAGTATAAAAATTTATCAAACCTTTTCAATCTACAAAACACATTCTAAATTATTAATTGAGTTAAACGCAAAACCGCGTACAGACAGGGCTGGCGCAAACCATTTCAGCGCTCTAGGCAAGATGCATTTTCAGCGCCCCCACATAGCTTTAGAAGTCATCCTGCTCAATCAACCGTGGCACGATCTGTTCAAACGTAAAGAAACACATTATCTTTGCTCTTTGTAAATCTGAAATTTGCCGGTGCATCCTAGGCAAGACAAGTCAAGTCATGTTTGCGCTGTAAGTACACAGCAATAGAACACATTTCAATCAACAAAGCTTAAAACAAACAGCACAGGTTGGGCGAAAGACGGCCAAAGCAGTCACTTAATCAAGTCCAGCCTACATTTGATGACTGTCAAATTCAACAGCACAGGTGAAGCACAAAACATGAGTTCAAAACGAAATGAAAACAAAACACAGAAGCCAAAAGTGTGCTCAGTTTAAGGTCAACGCTCACAAACATCTTACAAATCACATAGCGTATGTATCACAAAAAGTTAATGCCCAGCAAGCAGTCGCGGCTTTACTCGATAGGAAAACATATGTAATGGTAACATTTTAGTATTATTAGAAATGCAACCCCATGCAACAAGACCAACATATTGCAGCATTTTTTTACCATAATCAGTTCTGACACGTTTATGATGATAATTTCCTGAAACTTGTTGTCTTGTGGCATGATCAGGTACGCAGTGTAGTTTTGAAAAAACGTTATTAAAAGAAGAGTGTAGGATATCGGCAGTATACTTATACATAAACGTTTCCAAATTAAGTTGGTACAAATGAGAAACTTTGAGAATTTTAAGTAATTTAAAAATATTGTTTGCACTTGATGTTCTCTTGCTAAAAGTCATGTATTTCAAAATTCCGTTTTGTAGCACTGGCACTGGCCGGATAACAGTTTTATACGCTCGTCCTTAATCAATTATGCAGTATTGCAAATGTGAATGGAAGAGACTGAAATAGATCAAACGCAAAATTTTCATATCAGCAAAATGTCTAATTTTACACACTACGCCACAAGCTTGAAAAAGTTACCCACAGAGACTACTGATTTGCGGTGCCCACGAAAGTTTGTTATCAATTATTACACCAAGATACTTAATGCTGTCAGTTTGCTGTACTGTATTCTCACACCATTCATAGAAATTTTAAAGTTACAGTTTTGAGAACGTGTTGCACTTAATATCATATAAGCTGTTTTATTATAGTTTATTGATAATCTGTTAGACCTCATCCAAGTATCTACTTTATGAAGCTCATTTTGAACATTAAGTTGTAACGTTTAATGTTTTTGTGAGATAAATGCAAACTAGTGTCATCTGCAAAAAGTGTAGTTTGAAAACCAGAAGCACAAGGAAGATCATTCACATAGATTAAAAATAATAAAGACCCATTACTGAACCTTGAGGAACACCACACTCAATTGTCTGAAAATCTGATGAATAATTGTTTACATTAGTACACTGCTTACGATTAGTTAAGTAAGATTCAAAAAAAGAGTTTTGTTTACCTCTAGTACCATAATAATACATCAATTTACATAGCAATATTTTGTGGTCCACGGTATCAAACGCTTTGCTTAGATCGAGAAAAACAGCACATGTGCTTCTACCCTTATCCATCTTTTCCAAAAAACTTTCATAAATGGCAGATACAGCTAATTCAGTTGATGCACTATTTCTAAACCCGTATTGAAAGTTTGTAAGAAGTTTATTTTTGTTAAGAAAATTGCTTAATCTTGCATAAACAATTTTTTCAAATATTTTGTATACTGTTGGCAAAATAGGTATTGGTCTATAATGACTGGGTATGGAAGGAGAGGAACATTTCGGAATTGGAACAATTTGTGAAATTTTCAAACAATCAGGATATTCTCCACATTCCATACTCTTATTAAACAAGTTTGGAGGTATTGGGGCAATAGTGCTTTTGGCCAGCTTTAGGAATTTGGTTGATATGCCATCAATTCCACTAGATGAAGTGTTTCTAAGATTATTTATACAAGCAATGACTTCTTCTGCACAAGTGCCATCGAGGACAAAAGATTTGGAAATGGATTTCATAAATGTAGTGAAAGATGTATTGGTAGGACGAATCCCATTCCCCATTGATACTCCAATGGAAGAAAAATACTCA
>Ga0210059_1003004_pt1 | contig 26789 bp, 22 predicted proteins | sample Ectturendosymbi2_FD_188042 | JGI IMG/M metagenome (GOLD analysis project Ga0210059, IMG submission 188042) | Ecteinascidia turbinata endosymbiont from Florida, USA - Sample 2 (SPAdes) (version 2) | ecosystem: Host-associated > Tunicates > Ascidians > Unclassified | place: Key West, Florida... | reverse complement strand
CCGAGGGGGGTACAGCTTGTACCCACATGCTGACAGCCCGGGTGTTGACAGCTGCAGGTCCGCCGCCTACCAAAGTTCCTAACGGGGCTTGAAAACCACATAAACCACTACTAACGTCTGCACACAGCGCAGCAGGCTAACGCCGCGCACTGGTGTGCAGCAACACTAACCAATTTTCTTCACAAACTGACTAAATAGTATTGGCTGTTCGCCATGTAATATAAGCAAACATGACAAATTGGGAACAGGAAGGACAACTAAACATATAGCAGCGGCTCGTCTGTCATTATTCGCATCATCAAATCCCAAGAGCGCTTCCTTCACTTCACAAGCCACCTCGGTCATAGCCACATAATGACAGAGATCTGAGCTTTGTTTGTGACATACGTTGACTCGTCTACTTCTGCAGCAACAAATAGGGCTGCACTTATCTTCTTTATATCATATCTAACCACATCACCTATGGCTGCAATTAAATCGTTCTGAATTATGCTTGAGAAGCCAGAAAACACAGTAGATGTCTCTAAATGTCCAGCTAATCTTTCATCTTTCGCAGCAAGAGTATATAAAAGTTCCACATAGTTGCTACGATTAGAGGAAATCGAACTCTCATCGTTAGTACAAAACGCTAATTGCCGTTTGGCTGGGAAGCAATTTACATTAGTGAAGTCTTTCAAAATCTCTCGGTTTCCCCTTACGTTAGCATTGTGAACGCTGATATTTAGTCTCCGCTGTTCGTTCAAGTCAAAGTATAACAATGCGCTTTCAAAAGTTTTTAAAGCAATTTTGGTTTTGAATGTTATTTTTTGACCTGGCATGTCTGCTGAGGCTTCTTGGTAGATTTTTCATGTCACAAAATCCTGTCGCAGTGAACACATTTTCATAGCAAGTTTTCCCAACGCGCCTTGTCGGTCACGCCAGTGATGCCATATCACTAGCGTAAAATTGCCTAACTACGTCGTAACAATGAAACGTTTTCATTGAAGCAGAGATATTGGATGCCTCCTTTCGCCGCCTTACCACTGTAGCTGCATGTCTGACCAGCTGCTGATGTGACATAACGCTGCATGTTCCGTATGTTATGCACAACGTCCAGGAAGTGCCAGTCTATGGAATGCGAGAGCATATGGTAGAAGGAGTACATATATTAAAAGTGTATACAAACATTACACTGTTACTGACATGAAGGTTACAGAGCTGACATAAAGGTGATTGCACGGCAAGCGCTCACCACCACAGTTTGTGACCAACTGCTCAATGCGAATGCCACCCGATGAGAGGAGCACAAGCAGTCCTTGCCTCTCTTCGTGACTGTTCCCTGAGTTGAAGAAGAAATACAAAAATTCAGATGTATTGACTATGAAAATGATTAGAATCATACAAAAATTGCACCTTTTCAACTTGAAAGGACAAATTTTTATTCAATTTGTTATTTTGGATCCCTAATTCGTTTTGCACATTTCATGATTATGCTAGGGGAGGAACTCCCATTCTTGCCTCCCCTGACGGCCCGTCACTGATTTTTTATCATTCAGATTTTTGAACAACTTTCTTGCTCTGAAAAATAGAGTTGCTCTGAAACGTTTCACTGTGTTGAAATATTTTTTATCTTTCAGGACTTTTGAGCAACTTGTGGCTTGCCCTGAAAACAGAGTGTGACCTGAATTCACTGCATTGAATATATATATTTTTAATCATTCAAAATTTTGAACAACTTCCCCACGCCCTGAAAAATAGAGTTGCCCTGAAATTTTTCACTGCATTGAAATATTTTTGTCTTTCAGGATTTTTGAGGAACTTGCGCTTGCCCTGAAAACAGAGTTTGTCATGAACTTTTTCGCTGTATTTAATATACTTTTTACATTCAGGATGTTTGTTCAACTTTTGCATGCCCTGAAAAACAGAGTGTGCCCTGAATTCACTGTATTCAATGTATTTTTTATCCTTCAGAATTTTGAACAACTTACGCTTGCCCTGAGAAACAGAGTTTGCCCTGAAACGTTTCACTGAATTGAAATAAGGATTTTTGAAGAACTTGTGCTTGCCCTGAAAAGAGAGTTTTCCCTGAAAATTTTCACTGCATTGAATATAGTTTTTACATTAAGGATTTTTGAGCAACTTGTGCTTGCCCTGAAAAACAGAGTGTGGCCTGAATTCACTGTATTGAATAAATATTTTTTATCATTCAGAATTTTGAACAACCTGCGCTTGTCCTGCAAAACAGAATTTGCCCGAAAATTTTCACTGTATTGAAATATATTTTATCTTTCAGGATTTTTGAGCAACTTGAGCTTGCCCTGAAAACAGAGTTTGCCCTGAATTTTGCAAGCCGGGGGGGCCTCGTATGCTCCTGGTTGCATCTGATCATTCAAGCGTCACATTATAGACAATGCATATCTCGGTAAAAGTATCGCGGTGGTGCTCTACAATAAAGATTTGTGCGTTTGATGCATATTAAAAGTTTTGATTCACTTTAGTTAATGTCTGTAAAAAAGGTTTGCTTAAATTGTCTTTCACTTTTTGTTATCGAATCTCTATTCTGATGTTGATGTCTCGTTCGATAATGTTTGAGTTGTCCACCACTCCAACATGCTTCATTATTCTTCCGTGTTACTTCAACGTTTTTTGACATTTTTCGATTCCGCCTTTGTCTTAATTCTTTGTCGTAGTTCTTGTCTGTTCTTAAACGCCGGTGAAAAAACTAAGTCAAATTTCAATCATTTGAAAATTCCCAAAACGCCCTGCCGGACCGCGTGTTTGAAATCGCGTGTCTCGAAACTCGTCACGAGACGCACCACTGGTGAAGGGTGATAATTCCTAATTGGGTTCTTGTGATGTGGTTTCTTCGTGAATATATTTATCAAACCATTGGCAAAGATCATGAAGATGACTAACGATGGATTATTTCACAACATTTTCACTGAACACATTTTTTTCGAGAAAGTCGCTCAGCTCAGAAAACATATCCATTTTTCCACTCTTAACTCGGCCAGTCCATTGGTGAATTATTTTGAAGGCTTTGATTTGGTTATTCACTGTCAGAATGTTAATTGATTTGCCTTGCAATGACAAATACAAACTGTTTATCTTATCAAAAATACAAGATAAGTAAAGCAGTTTTGTTAACCAGTCAGCATCAGTAAGACTATTCAAAAAGTTCGTGTTTCCTAACGTAGGCCCACTACGTAACAAAGCAATATTACTTAAACCAGGGGTGTGCAACAGGCGGCCCGCGGGCCACAACCCGGCCCGCCAAGGCATTTAGCGTGGCCCTTGCCAGCACTTTGATTTTCCCCACTCTTTCCCATTTTCCTCACACACTCTGATTCATTGTGTACATGAAAAAACTAAATTTTTCGTGTGGCCCAGCTAGACGTCTGAAGTTGATTATATGGCCCTCTGACAAAAAATGTTGCACACCCCTGACTTAAAGGTTTGTAAAAGCTGTAGTACATAATAACAGACACGAAACTTACATTCATGGTAAACTCAAATTATTTCGCAACCCAGAGTTGATGGTCCCGCGACCCTAATTTGGGTATTTGGCTTGTGCACATGACATGGCATGGTTGATAGAGGAATCACAAGAAAATGCAAAATAAATGAGGGGCCGTGAAGTACCCCAAAATATGAGATAACTACGCAAAGGCAATACTGAAGCAAAACAGACACCGAGACAACATACCAGCAGAACCGTTGCCAAAACGTTTTCCGTAGCGGGGCTTTGCGTTTTGACGGGGGAGGCTTTGCCTTTGTGCGGGGAGGCTTGACATTCTAAAAATTTACAAAACTCCACTGATTTATAGTGTTTCGTGTTTCAATTTGGGGGGCTTGGAGTTTTGTTTGGGGGTGCTAAGCCCACCAAAAGCTTCGCCGCGACGACGGGAATGCGCACCAGTAACTGTTGCAATTGTTTGTTGGTTGATTGATTGTTTCTTATGACTCAGCTAATAAATAGAAATAATACAAAGAGCCATCGCGCAGTAAGTAAACCAATTGTCAGTGAACATTATAATAAATGAAAATAAAATGCCATAATAGGTGATCAATGTAAACAAAGAGTGGCACTGTGTCCTATAGGATTGGTGAAGGACGATGGTGGTTATGTAGTCAACCATTCGTCGTCACTATAAAAATGCGATAAATAGTGGAGGAAAACTGAAGATTTGTAAAAACCGACGTTTGAAGTGATTAAAAAAACTGTTGAAGATTCACATCGGTGAATGAAGCCGTACAGTTTTATGTATCGTCTATCTCGAGGCTATTGCCTCAAGACTGAATGTAGGTTGCCATCGATATTACTCTATGAAATCTTCGTAACTCACCATGTTTGCTGTTTGTTGCAGGACAGCCTATCATCGGAGATCGAAACCAAAAATAGTTGAGAAAATTAAGCTCGGAAATTAAGGTTTACTTTCAAAACGAAATTTTGACAGACAAATTTTTCACGTCAGGGCCTGTGCTATTTTAAAAAGTTTTAAAATCAGTCTCAAAGTTTCTAACAAAGCCAAGATCTTTGACGCTACGGTCTGTCAGTGATTTGGCCAAGTAAAGTTTGTCTATAGTCGCAAGTCACGTCAAGCCACAAACCCTGCTTGTCTTGGTGGAATCAGTGTTGCAGCCACAATGCTGCGTCGCTCTGAGCCACCTAAAAAGAGCTTCGCACCGACGACCCTCTGCGTAACAGCAATAATAAAGTTTTCCTGTTCCACCATGACACTAACTCTGTAATTGCTGTTACAAGTTCAACGTTATATTTGGCGTAATCATGACGCAACATCAGAGTCATGTGAAATTAGCCTGTTTGAGTTTAATCGAAGTCAAGTCTTGACTTTGCTCGAGTGCAGTCACATAAACTATCTAGTTATTGAATTTGAAGACCTGGTCAATGTCGAGTCAAAAAAGGTATACAATTAACAATTTCGTTTTGATGTTGGCCCAGATCGGGCCTACACAACAAAGAAAGCTCGAAGGGCCAAATTTACCAATATAACTGTGCCGCGGGCCTCAAAATCTATTTCACTTTGTTGTAGTTTGAAAGAAACGACAATTAATTATATAACCGAAGTCGGGCTGTTGAAAAAATTTTGGAATTGTGAAAGCTTTCGCGGGCCGTATTTTGTGCAGGCCTGGCCCAGATCAACTTCGTGTGGAGTTTCGGACACTTTGGAAAAATTACTTGACTCGAGTGGAGTCATTGCATCATTATTGCAAAGCGTGAGTCGAGTCGATTTAAGTGAAATTTTTGCGTTGAATTTCACAGAGACGATAAAAGTGTTAGGATTGGGAATTTGAAAAAGGCTTGAACTATCAGTTTTCGGATTTGGATAGAGTTTTGAAATTAAATTGTTGGATCGTATTTGGGTTTGAAAAACATAAATCTCTTCATCTCTGGCGAGGTAGTTGGAAGGGATGAGCAATGAGCATTGGAATGGACTTAGATTGGACTGAATCCGGCTTATAACCTAATTTTTGGATTGGATCCAGACCGTCAATCGATACAAAAGTTTTGATTCATCGCCGAATTTGGGCTGGGTGAATGGAAAAATAATGCGGCATGTTTGTTGATAGGAAGCAGTATGTTGGAAATTTTTATGGACGAAAATATTGACCATGGTTGGCTCTGAACTGAGTTATTAAAAAATATAGGACTTGAATTGGATCGTACAGTCGACTCGGAGTCGATGGACGCTCAGTGAGGCTCATCTCTGAGTCGGTTGTTGGCTGGACGGAGCGCAATCTCATTTTTGCTCCTAGCGACAGACCCAAGACTGCCGGCCCACGTAATTTGGTTAGCGACAGTGGTGCGCTGTGCACAAAATGCCGAGGTCCCGCGAAGTAGTTGTGAAAAGCGGTTGATATGTTCTTTTGCACAACTTCAACAATTGGATGGAGTGTTAATTATTAACTTCGGAAGAACTGAGATGAGAGATGCTGTGGAGCGCACATCTTTAATGGTGTAAGTAAGAATGCTAATGAATGCATACAAAACATAAGATACGCGGTACACAACACTTTTTACAGAAACAGGAAGCGACAGCAGGCTGTTGCTGTAGTGCATACCTAACTTTTAAGGGTACACATAATCTAAATTTGCAAATATTTAGTTGACGAAGTTATTGCAGAAACAATTACAAAGTATCTAGCGCCAGAGATAGATATACTGATTTGATTGATTATCATCATTATGTGAATCTAAACCAGCTTGCGTTGCAGACTGGTCAGCAAAAGGAAGTCTTTTGCTGGTGTAAGGTGTCATGTAACAAGCTGTTCATACGTCCTACGCAATGCAAACGCAGCTGAATTTGACGTAGTTTGTATGATTGAAAGCAAGTTTTAAAATAGCATTGCCTATTAAAAAGGTTGAACTAGATTGGATGTTCATACATAGAGGGATTAAAACTAATTTGAAACCAAGTTTGAGTGTACAAATCAACTCAAAGGATTTGATGATTTAGACCAGCCATGCATGTCCCACCGAAATTGCTTAATGAGCCAAAAATTATGTCATTAACTTAACCAGGGCCACACACTGAATAACATATTAATAAGTGCCTCACACTGAATGACTAGCAAACCAAATTTAGTTTAAGCTAATGTACTGAAAGCGTTCGACTCCTGATTGCAATGGTAACCAGTGTTTGGCACCTTTAACCATTCCATAAGTGTGATTTCAAAGGCAAGTTTAGTGCCAATGAAGGACAGATTTTCAGTATGTAGGCTTATTCTACAGCGAAAACCTAAACTGGACCGCACAAAACCTTTGACTAGGCTGCATGCGGCCAGCAGGTTGGACGTAGCTGATCTAGACTTAGAAATGCAAATGCAGTAATTGGTTTTAATGGATCTTTGTATGTTTAAATTATAGTTTATTTGTGCTGTACGGTTACTCCTAAACTGCAATATGCTATTTATGTGTGTTCACTGTTGGATTTGTGTGAAATTAGCTGATTTAGTTCATGCACTGAAGTTAAGGAATTACCTGTTACTGATGAATTAGCATAGCTCATTTTTGTTGCAGGGAATATGCCAATGGTGTTAACTTAACACAGTTTGATGATTTAGTGTCTGAAACCAGCTTGCCTATTCAGAACATGAGCCAGAGTAATGACAAGGTAATGGAATGATGCATGGTGGTTTTGCTTTTAGTATTAAAATGAAATCTTAAAATGGAGTACTTCTTTGCTCTTCAGCAGTAGCAATTAGTAATCAAGTGCTTTGCTTGTCACAACTTTGGAGCATGTCATATAAATCAGAAAACAACTTCGTATTCTGCTGATCAGACATGTTGTTTCATGATATGTTTGACAGTTCGTCTTTTGTTATTTGTACAACCACAAAAGATCACTTACTTAAAGTTAAAATCAATTTATTGCTCTATTTTTTTGTTATGCTGCTGTAGATTTCTGAAATGAAAATCAACTAAGCAAAGCTTGTAAAAAGTGAGGTTGATATGAACTCTTCACTATATATACATTTACAAACTTTATTAAAAGAGCTGTTTTCGTGCTGTTCACTAGGGCATATTTTCATTCTTTCAAGCATCGTTTCGTTGGAAAGCAAGTAAAAAACACATCACATGAAGATGTTTCATTTACTGTCAAGGTTGAACATATCTTCCCTGAAAATTCTCCGTGTGTCGCGTGTACTTCTGAAAGTGTTATTAATAATTTTGTGCTTAACAGCAACTGCTGGCTACACCTCTTGAGCAAGCATGTGTTTGGTACAGCATTCTTACTTGCATGATGTCAAATACATACCAAATAATGGTGGTTTCCAACCTGTTTGATGCATTCCTCCCTTTACTCATTTTGCAACTTTTCATTCCTTCCCTACTGAACTTTCATTCTTCTCCTGTTTGGGTTTGTAGGCCAGTATCAACTACAATTGGAACAAAGGTCTTTATTGACAATCAATAACTTGATTAATGTGGGATAAAGACTATTTGTTGTCTAATAATAATACTAAAGTTTGTTAACAAAAATGTGTGATAGTCCACCAAATAACTTACAAATATAAAGTGATAAAACTAATTGAAAGAACCAATGCCAACTTAAAAAAAAGTGCAACACTTACAACGAATAAGTAACTTAACAGTAAAGTGGAAATTCCTGCCCTGAACTCGTGACATTCCTCCCAGGGGAGGAATTCCTCCCTGGTTTGGAACTAATGCCATATAACATTGAATTAATTGAAGTCTTGCATGATGCTGAAGCTACTCTCATCTCAAACTAGATTTCTTTTATTTAAGAATTTTTAGCAGCAAGTACCTAATTTACAATATGTTGGGTCACCTTAATTTTGTATGTGCAGAGAGTCAGTTGTGACTTCTAAAATAGTTTGAACTTTTGTGATGTGTATGTAATTAGTCAAAAAGTGTCAGTTATAGTCCAGTTTCACTGATGTAAAGTTTTGTTTGATTTTTTTCTAACATTATGTTTCAAAGCTAAACTGGTAAATGTAAGGTAAATTGCAGCACTTGTGCGATCAGGTTTGGTCTGTCTTGCTTGAAAATATGTTGATTCATTTTTACTTTGCCCAAAGGAAGTGAGCACATGTGAGGAGCAGAGATTAGACCTGACCAGGTTTATGAAGATGCATAAATGTTTATATTTGGTACACGTAGCAGTGGTTTAGCACATGAAGATTTGCTGCAAATAAGAAATGCCTGTAAAATTTATTTTTGCTGTGTAAGCAGTACATGTTTTTATGTGGATGTTGATTGGAATGTAAAAATAAAAATCAGTTCTTATCTAAGCACTTGGGTTTTCTGATCAAAACTTTCGATTTTTCTATAAATGATATAAAATAATGTACAGTGTGCTGCCAATGTGACTACAAAAAACATGCTTGTATTGGAAATGTAGATGAAAAATATTCCTTGCATCTGAATGATTTATGTGCACCATGTTGAATTTTCTGTGCAGATGCATGTTGTTTCAAGATCCTCATTCTCTAACAGACTTTACTTTTTCAGACAAACAAATTCGTTTATATCCTGACTGGTTTTTCAGCAATTGGTGGATTTTTGTTTGGATATGACACTGGTGTGGTTAGCGGGGCCTTAATTGTGCTGAAAACCACTTTCGACCTGAATACTTTATGGCAAGTATGTCGGCAGTTTTCTAGCATTGCATCATCTAGTCTTGTGAATTTCTTCATTCTAAGGCTGACACAATGAGTAGTTGCTGTCTCCAGCACATCAGGTTTAATCAATGGTTTTTGTGTATGATTGATTCTAGTATGGACTCAGTTTTTATGCATCATTATGCACTACCATGTTGCAGGAACTGGTTGTTTCCATCACAATAGGATTTGCTGCTTTATTTGCACTTATTGGTGGACCACTGAATAGTGTATTTGGTCGCCGCTATGTCATACTACTGGCCAGCTTCGTGTTCATGGGAGGTTCAGGTCTTCTGGCAGCAGCAATGAATAAGGAGATGCTGCTCGTTGGGCGTGCAGTTGTTGGAGTTGGTATTGGTAAGGAGATGTGCCCTGTTGTTTTTTTTGTCATTTTGTTGAAACTGCCCTTGGTGTGTAACTGTACCAAACTTAATATTCTGAGCATCTTCTTTAGCCTGAATACAAAGATTACATGCCCTCAGAAACGTGAAATGAAATATCAGGATGCACTGCTTTGGCAAAGTGGAAATGTTTGAAACAGCTACCGCATTACATTGCAATACACAATTTCTTTTGGAATGTTGCAGTAGCTAATGAACCAACATGTAGGCTTTTCACGCTAAAACATGCATTGTTGTTACAGTATCTGAATATCAACAGCTGAAAATAGCATAGGTAAATTGTATCTTTGCTACTACCTGCAACACCAATATTGTTAGAATTTGTTTGCAGTTGTGGCTCAAAAAGAAGTACAAAGATCTTTAAATGCTAGCATCTTACCATTGACTTGCAGTATTGCACTACCTTAAAGGTTGAAACATACATTGTTCTCTGTTTCTGCCTGCTTGTGCTAACTTCAGATTTGGGTATAATAACATACCAACAGGAATTTTTAGAAAAATGGACCTTTTTGAACTGCCTATAAACATATCTGAAAGCGTGAAAAAAATTTCTTAACTTTTATGCGAAAGAGAGGAAAGGATCGAACCACATCTGATATCACAATGCAACCGTGCAGGTGCATGCAACAATTACAATAACAGGCACTGCCCCACCTAGAGCAGTATTCACCTCGTATGCAAGGACCAGTCTGGCAGCAAACTGGTTTCTTTACTAAAGGCACTATTAGCACTAAAAGTTACTAATAATTACCAACATTTTCTGCACCAAATAAAAGCCCACAGTCGACTCAAGCCTCTTATACTGCGGCACTGGCTTGCTCCTTTGTTTGCTACCAGCATCAAAAGTGCAACGTTCATATCGAAGCCAGTACTGCAGCTTGCTGTGCCAACACCTTCTGAAGTGACTTGAGAGACTTGAGTCAGTCTGATCTGACAGATCTCAGCAAGAGGAAAAAAACGAGCAAATGAGAAGATTTCCCACTGCCATGTGATATATCGGAGTAAAAGGTTCCATCCAATAAGTGGTTTATCTGCCGCTCGTTTTATATCAAGCAGACACACGGCAATAGTTCCTTTCAAATCGCAACTGCTACGACAAGATGCTACAGTTAGTGCAGTGCAAAGTTCGGGTTGGGTGGTGTTTGTTGCTTTGCGCATGGGTTATGACAAAAGGAGCTCTGCTGTTCTGTTACTCTCACGACTGATTATTCCACTGTATGCTTCTTCACATTTTATCAAAAGAATTTACACTACTCTAAAAAACAGACATTATCAGGGTTATAAGCTGGAGTGCCCAAATCATTGAATCGCATTGGTCGCACCTGTGTATCGCCCTTGAAGCAGAACACATCAGTTTTCATGCATTGTATAAGGAATGTGGATTCCAGCGCGATTGATGTCTGGTTCAAATTGCTTCACGTTGAAAAATTGTAAACATTTTCCACATGTCCACTCCTTGAGAAAGCTAAAAATATTTTTACTGTTACTGGGCAATAGCGCGCAATCATATCCCTAACAAAATCTCCGTTATGTTCTTGCCGGAAGCAAATACAAAGTTGGACCAACAACTGGTGTGTTTCAGAAATGACTATCAATGTACTTTTCACTGCTGGGGGTTTGTATCCACCCATCCTCCCTTGTGTATGCCCCAAGTTGCAAATATGCTTTGAAATATTTTTCTCGTGAACGTCGTTTCATGATCCGAGGGTCAGTAGAATCAAACCAGGTCTCGGTCTCAGTGCGTTTCAACGTAGGTCTGACCAGGTCCGGGATGATTAATTTCTGTATATGGTTGAAGATCAAATTAAGCGTTTTTGTTTTTAACGAACATTTTGTGAACTTTTATCAAGCGTTTGTGTGTGTCCTTCGTTGCTGTGCGAGGCGAAGGCACGTTTTTTACTCACTGCAGTAAACTGACTCAGACTAATAGAGGAAAACGAAAACAATGCATGATTCACCATGCAAAGGAAAGATTGGCTGTGGCTGCGGTGGCAGCCTCTTCCGACGTCATTACGCGCCTTCACACACACACAGCTTATTGTGCACAAGCGGCGGAGTTATTCCAACGACGTCGGATCCTATAAAGTGCAACTCTGCATTGTTGCATGTTACCGCGTTGTTGATTGGCAGCCTGACTCTGAGAAAAACTCGTTCTCTTCCTGTTTTACGTCATTCACTCTGTTGGTTAAAAACGTTTTTGTATCTAGGAAAACGACAGCGCGTGGCGCATGCTTCAGTTGTTCTCTAACTGGCGGAACAATCAATTCCGAGTCCTTGGGTATCGCTGGAAAGACATAAACAGCACCAAAAAGCTTGTGGCGCGTTTTTGTTGCGTTCATAAATGGTGGTTTCGCCGTATGCTTTCAGGAAAACGCGTACAGCAACTGCAGTTTGTGTGTTCGTTGCCGTCACAGTGCTACTGCGCCGGCCATTGTGTTTCCACTGCAGGAAGTGCCTCGGGTCAGGAAAGTGGACTTGTCTCTTTTATTTTCCAGGCCTGGCGTCAATGACCGTCCCGATGTATATCGCCGAGGTCGCCCCGGCGCACATCAGAGGCAGACTTGTGACCGTCAATAACTTATTCATAACCGGAGGCCAGTTCATTGCCAGCTGCGTCGACGGCGTCTTCAGTGCGGACAAGGCCAACGGCTGGAGGTAGTAAATCGCCCGCGTTCGGATCTGATTCGTATATTGAAGCGAGAATCGTTCGTCGTGTGGCATCACGACAATTCAAATCCGCAAATTCAAGCCGCACATTCAATTCCACCACAAACACAAAGCGCACAATTCAAAGTATAGTGGATTTTCGCATTGCGAAAAGGTAAATCCACCATAAAAGCAAGCAATTCAAAGCAGGCAAACGAAATGACAAAGGGTCATATGAAAATGGAACAAAAGCATTTATATTGCGAGTTAAACTACATTTCAAAGTTTTGAGCAATTCCACGTAAGCACTGAGCAATTGTTCGGACGTCGTACTGTTGCATGATACGATCTGTTCGTTTAGTTTAGTGGCTGCGCGTGGCGAAGGATCAAAGAATGGATCTAGCCGAAGCGATCCAAATCTGGGTCAAAAGAGTAGATTGCTGACACTGAAAATGAACTTAGCAACTAACTGCCAAAAATGATAAGTACGATCATGATTTTTCATGTTAACACGCGCTGTTTGAGGCATGGGTCGCGAGACGTTCACCAATTTCAGATTTGGTTCGCGCTCAAAAAGTTTTGGAAACACTGGTTTCGTTGTTTATATTTCCACATTCGGGTTGGAGGATTGCGGCCAATTACAAGACGCCCCATTTAGGCTTCACTACGTTTTTGCTCTGAAGGCTGATCCAGCGAAAATAAATCGGCATTGATTGAACCAAGAGTTGATTGAAGGCGTCCGTGACACCATGGCAACCACAAAGCACACAGCGCTTGCAAGGCCCCGACACACTTTTCATTTGCTTTTTTGTCTTGCTTGAAGCAAGGCGCTTGTACTTTCACTGTTTTTGTCCAACAGTTGTGGTAGGTCTTTTGTAGGCGATCATTAAAACAGTTCTTCGCAAATCGATTCTTGTCCGTCAGTTAATATGCTAGCAGACTAACTAGTTACGAGCAGATGATTAATTGACAGACTACAATCGATTTGCGAAAAATAATTTTTTTCAATCCATTGTTTTCTTGTTGTGACGCTACAGTTAAAATTATCAGTTTAGAATTTGCGGATTTTGATCGTCGTGAAACCGTACAGCATTGTTTTCTAGTCTCTGCGAGAACTACTGTGTAACAAACAAGTGTCATGTAGTGTGTTAACGTAGCAACGTGAGGGTTTTATTTGCTTTTGCTTGTTTCCACGTCTCGTTTCCTCCGTTTAATTTTGTTGGATTAATCGAGACATTAAATTGGAGAAATGGTACCAGTAATTTGTACTTCATATTGTTGGGTTTGTATGAAAGTTTGTACATGAAATGCTTTGTTTTTGAAAAGCTTCCGTTAGAGCTTGACCAATAACACTTAAATGTGGGCTGATGCCGATATTTTTGCATTGCTTAAATCACGCCACCAGTTAAGAGACATTGCAATACGTATTATTCAACACACGAAATAATGGGAATAACTCACAACTGAAGAAATACACGAAAACGCATGCATTTTGGCAAAAGAATGATTTAATAGAATCAAAATTTAACAACTTTGAGTTGCAATGAAGAGCTGCACAACATTGCACTCCACGCAGGCATGCATCACCACAACAGTCAAACTTCGCCCACTTCCCGTTTGTGGTGCACGCCGAACGAGCGGCCTCAGCACAAGACGGGCGAGTTGGCGCATGCACAATAATTTCTTTCGTTAAGTGCGTTTTGCGCGTATTTTCTCTTCCAGGTTCATGTTGGGCCTTGCGGCAGTGCCGGCGCTCATACAGTTCATTGGGTTCCTGTTTCTGCCCGAAACGCCGCGTTGGCTGATCCAGAAGGAAAGGTACGACAAAGCGAAGAAGAGCCTGAGAATGGTGTGTACCATGTTTGCGACGGAATTTTCTTCTGTTTCCGTCGCGAACATTAGCTGCTAAAAATTTCTCGGGTTCTAGAAATAGTTTCGGACTGCAGTTCAATGGTTCGATCAAATTGATCTCCCTCAACACTTTTCTATTGTGACGTCAGTGTTTACATCCGTTCGGACAATGTCGGTGACGTTCGGACAATGTCGGTGAAAATCGGAAATCCACTAAGATAGTCGAGTACTTCGCGACATTCGGCGTCTGCCGTATAAGTACTTTGAAGCAATCATTCCAGGTTCCTATGGAGTCTGGAAAATTACAGGGTTCCTACGGAGTCTGGAAAAGTATAGAAAAAGAATTTGGTCATTTTCCATCCTGGATAAGGCTGGAAAAAACTTTCTTTGTCCGTTCGTTTTGGAAAAAGAAATTACTTTTCCAGACTTCATCTTTTAACATAATTTTCATATTTTATTCAAGGTTGATATAATTTTATTTATATCGTGTTAAATATTATACTGCCTGCATTTGACCTGGGTAGGTGATTCGGAAACGTTAAGTCTAGAAAAAGTCAGGAAAAGGTCTTGAAAAAGTCTGAAAATTTATTTTCAAAATTGCGTAGGAGCCCCGTTTAAATGTACACCGTTGCCACGTTCACGAAAAAGGTTGCTAGGGGCGTTGCAGGGGTGTGGCGCTGGTTGACAAACGACATTACAGCCTTGAACACGAGTATATTAAATTCCGTTTTCAGATGAAAGGGTTCCGAAAACACCTGAAGGTGTTTGTTGAACATGGATTTTAATGCGTAATGTTTGCACAGCTATCGGACAACTCGGGCGTGCTTTATAAACTCTTTGCAAAACAGGTCACCGCGAGCGAAGATGAAGTTGAACGCGAGTTCCAAGTCATCAAATCGACAGTTGACGACGAAAAAGCCAGTGAGTTTTCACGTTGCGTTTTTATTTCAGAGGTGCGCGCATGTGGAAATCATGCAAACACACACTTGTTGCTTTGGTGTTGTCACAATGATTTTTCTTTGGTGTTGTCACAATGAAACACACAGTTGTGCTTTGGTGTTGTCACAATGACAAAAATCCGATCAGTGTCCATTTATTTTGTTCGTTACTAATTTCCGGCTACCAGCAACTAACAGCTGTTTTTGACATCGCGCGCTGCCAGTCCACGTTTTCTGGAATGCGAAAAGCTGAACCGTGGCGACGACTCCATTTCAACTTTTTCGGCCTCACGTCATTCGCCGGGTCAGTTGGCCATTTTGACCATCTTTCTCTCCGTTTGCGCGGCTGTCTCCACGAGAAGTGTCTGTCGTTCGCCAAAGGCAGCGGATTTTCATTTGATAAACACAAATGCTAAGCATTACCGTGGCAGCAACCAGCGTCCCCGAACGCAATAAAGCGCAAGTTCATAACCATCTGGTCGCCTCTGCTCTGGCGCACGTCTTCATTTCAGTTTAGATCTGTGGTTCTCAACCTTTCGGACCCATGGACCAACTGTTTTAAAAAACTATCCTATGGACCACTTTGCTATGCTGACACCTCATGTACAACTGGTCGAAATTGATTGTGCAGTAAAAGTTGCAATTTTCAGGAAGGTTTTATCAAGGATTTATGAAACTCTCTGTGGACCACTAGAAATTCCAGGTGGTCCACCTTGACCACGTTGAGAATCACTGGCTCAGACCCTGCATTGGACAAAAGTTGTGTTGCGGGAATGCGCAAGTTCAGTCGGGTGGAAAAAAACGACTTTATCAAAAACGTCGCTTGTCCTTGCAGTGGACGTGTATCGAACAGCAGGCGTTTTGCCGCATTCTCAAAGACGAGTTCGACCATCGACGATGGTGCACACACGCAACATCCATCGCTACCTTCAGACAAGTGAACTCCCTGCGACCGTTCCTCAAACGTTCGCAGTATGCCATTCGACTCAATCGCCACTAATTTAATCCCCGTTTCCCGCCGTTCTCAGCTGCAGCAGTATCACAGTTAGACATGCAGTTTTATCGCTGAATAACAAGTCGCTGTCCAACCAAGTGGCGTCTCCCCCATTGCCTTCGTCCGTCTAAAATTTTGCGCTTATAACATAACGTGCGTGTGCCATGAATTTCTCGCGCGTGCACTACGTGTCAACGTTGTTTACGGCACACTCGGCTGAAGAGGTCTTCCTTCAACGTTGTTTCAAGACACAAACACGTCTGTTTGTTTGTTTTCTTCGCTGCAGACGAGGGCGATCTGTGCCGCGTGTTCAGCGACGTCGGCGTCCGTCGCGCGCTCGTGGTCGGCTGCGGCTTGCAGATGTTCCAGCAACTGTCCGGGATCAATACAGTGATGTGAGTGTGTTGGCGGTGTGCGCGTTTGCAGGCAGGCGTCTGTTCGAGGCCGAACGTTTGTTACATTTTAACGCTTCTCAACCTTTTCGAGGTCGTGTACTGACCTAAACCTGAAATTGCTGGAAACCGTATTTCGAATCCTAGAGCTGCTGCCCCGCGACCCTCCTGAGAGAAAAAGTGTGTATGAAAACGAATGAATGAATAACCACTTCACTTGACAACAAACCTCTTTGAGGAGTTAAATTATTTCATTAACATAAAGCAAGGGAAAAATTATTTTGTCTGGCCATAGACGTCGAAAGAATTTTTGCCAGGAAGGGCAAAAGTTGTGAAATTTCATTTTCCCCTCTCGAAACTAAGAAAACAACTTTTATGCTAAAAATGTATCGGAAAAATGTAAAGTTTCAAAATCTGGGGTGGTGCTGTCGCCCATTTGTCTGGCGTTGCTCTCCAATGTCTATTGTGGCTTTTGATGTATATATGCTCATTTGCTCCATTGAGCCAAAGCGTATTCGCGGTAACAGCTGAGTTAATGCGCTCGCACCTGAAATTCCTGAACCAGACCCACCACCCACTTGTCTCCCCCAAATGTGCTCGATTATGACAAACAGCCAGTGTTCGATACCTTCTCGTTTTGACCCTTGTTCGTTTGTTGAAAGGTACTATTCCGCGTCGATCATTCAAATGTCCGGCGTGCGCGACACGCAGATCGTCATCTGGCTGGCCGCGGTCACCGCATTGGTCAATTTCCTCTTCACCGTGGTCGGGGTGTGGTTGGTTGAGCGGGTGGGGCGTCGTCTCCTGGCCTTGATCAGCATTGCCGGTACGTTTGCTGGTTGTGCTGTCGGGTCGTCACGGGCTTGTTTTGGTTCGCATCGTTCAGCATAAAGCATGTGCACCTGCAGGCTGCTGCAAATATATTTCCCGACGTTGGGCTGCTAGTTGGAAGTATTGCAGACCGTACCCGTACACGCTTTAACGGAATCGTTGTTTGAAGCAAACTGTGTGAAGTAACAATTGTGGTGTTTGCTGTGCATCGATTAGGTCAGTGGTTCCCAAACTGGGAGTAAATTACCCCCGGGGATAATATGCGATTCTTCGTGGGGTAACGCGGAACCAAAACCACAATGTTGTTCTGTTTATGAACGATCACTGCGAAATATTGAGGGCAATAAGATATAATCGTTACCTTGATTTGGGTAACGGTTCGAACAAGTTTGGGAAACACTGGATCAGATACTGGTTGAAGAAAACGACATGTTGAGGGGCGTGTTAAATCCTGCAACGGGTAATAAGCTAATCACTACATTGCAGTTCGTTGTTTTTTACCAATAACATTACCACATCTTGCCTGTATTTCTTTTCTGTTGAAATGCACTACACTTTCCAGGGTCTATTTTTCGTTTTTTAAACATTTTCATGTTGCACAGTATTTTTTTCCAATTCCCTGACTTTTAGTAAAAGCAAAATCTTCGTTCCCCTGCTAATATCTTATTTTCTAAATCAGTTGTTCTTAACCTTTTCTCTACAAAACCTCCCTCAAGTGATTGCGCTTTGTTTCGGGCATTCGAGCGCCCTGACTTGAAATAGCTTGTAAAAGTTACAACAACGTGAAAAAACAAATTGCAATTTAGTTTATGTTGTAGAGCGTGTAAGAGCTCGCGTCCACCTGAAAATTTATTCACACCCATCCTGCGGAGGCATGCTCCCGGTTAACAATCAATGTTGTGAATCTTTTTCTTACTGGCTTCAAGCGCGCTGCGACAACAAATGCAGAACTATCGCTCGACCTTGCAGGTGTGGCCGTCGCTCTGGCGTTCCTCTCATGTGGCTTCTTCCTATCGACGCTCCATTCCCCCCCAGTAACACTGAACTCCACGCAACACGCGAATCATTCTCGCCCGGGTCGCTGCTTCACCTACGAGTAAGTCGTGCGCTTGTTCAATTTCAAAATCGTCTTGCAAACAGATCTTTACCTCCCGTCCCATCCCGCTAACCAGCGGCTGTGTTGCTGCTTTCAATTTCGTGCAATGTCATTATTTACTTCATTTTTTCAGCCGTTGCGCCCCTTGTGTTCGATCCACGATGTGCGGCTTCTGTTACATGGAGCAGGGTTCCTCGGGGACGTACAACTCCAGCTGCGTTCCGCTCAACCCCGACAACGCTCAGGTGAAACGAAAGATGCGCGTCGGAAATCTTAAAAACATCATTTTACAAAAGTTGTTTTGTGAGATTCGCGATGTGTTTTGTTGCATAGCTTTTAAAAAACGTCGACTGTGGTCCAATAGCATTGCGTCGTAGTTGAGCGAGACAAGTTTTCGATTTTCTCGAGCATTTTAACTGTTTTGTCCTTTTTTAAAATTTGCTTGAAAAGCGGTAGGCCGTTCATCGAAACTCAACAACAAAATTGAACGGCCTACAACCTTTAAAGGCCTTTCCCGTCCATGGCAATTTTCAATACATTTTTAACTTCGACACCGCATTTACCTTCTTTGTCAATGCGTTTGCTAAGCCACAGTCACCTGCTGACTTGCCAGACTCTTGCGCCTTGTACAACAATTTTAATCGTCCTGTCTCAGCAAATTCTTCCATGCTAAACAGGTTGCTTTGGAGGGGCGTTGCAAAACGCACCAATCAGGCGGCCCCTACTTCGCGTCCAACTACTGTCCGACCAGTTACTCGTGGATGGCGATGGCTGGAATGATCCTCTATCTGGCGATGTTCGCTCCAGGTTGGCGTTGCTATAGTGACTGCCCCATGATTGGCGTTCGTTTTGATGACGCTGCACAAAGTTGAAACGAAAATTGTATTGAATATTTTACGCGAATTGTACTTAAACGTACTCTGCCGTTTGTCTTCTACTTTTGTGTAAAATGAATTTTAGAAATTTCACGTTCGCGTCTTGCATGTAGCTTTGAATAATGGGGTGAATTTTGTGACAAATTCTTGTTCGTTATGTTCTACAGTTGTTTTGTTATTATTTTCAAGTGGTTAAGAAGAGGTTTGTTTCAGATGCAAGCACTGTATGTGATCAGATTGCAAAGTTGTGCTTCAACTTGTCAATATGCTCGCGTGTTGTTGAGTTTTTACGGCACGGAAACGTGTAAATTTTGACTATGCCCTTTAATCATTATCCTTTGCAATAGTGCGATTGTACGGGATTTTGTGAGAAAGACATCCGCGTTGAAAGCTGCAATTGATTGATTTTTTTGCTTTTTGGATCAAACAACATTATGTAAAACTAACCTGCTCTCAACACGAGCCTGAAAATGCAGTCAACATTGTTTTTTTTTGCTTATTCTCCGTAGTTACCCGAGCAATGTCAAAGAGCCAACTTCCGAGTTGAACGACATACCTGTGGCTCTTGTTGTGTTTATGATTTTCCTGCAGTTTGGGTAAATAATTGCAAACACCGCTGATTAGCTCAGATTTTAATTATTTCGCTTTCCTGCCATCACGAATTACCACATAAAAAGAATTTATCAGCATTTAGGGTATTTAGAACGTCGCTTGTTTCCACGCCTTGTGTGAATAACGGTTGTGTTTCGTCACAATCTCATGTTTGTTTCACGATTTTTGAAAAAAGCTCGTCCGTTATCACCTGAAATCGACTGTTATGAAGGTATGGGCCCGATGCCGTGGACCATCAACTCCGAGATCTACCCCCAGTGGGCCCGGAGTGCCGGGAACGCGTGCAGTGCCGGAACCAACTGGGTCTTCAACGTCATCGTCTCCCTCACCTTCCTGACTGTCGCTCAAACTTTCACCACTGAAGGTGAGGAAAGGAGAAAGTTTTTTTTTCTTTCGTTCACCTCCGCCACTTTTAATAAACTGCTTCTAGTAGCTTAGAAAATGTCCTGCATGCATTGACATGCATTCGCGCCGCAATCAGCTTTCTCAGCAGGTTCGTTGAATTTTTTTATAAAACCTTTTTTGCTCAGTTGGGTGTTCCAAATCATTACCCTAGCTCTCCCTCTTACGTTTTGGATGGTTTTAAGAGTTTTTACTGGTTTATTGTTTCGGTTGGTTGTGACGTTTTGAGCTGGTTTTGATCACCAAATTCGAAGCTGGTTCCGTTTTGCATAAAGTATTAAATGGTGCATAAAAATTTTGCATTATTGCCAATTTCATTCACTCCAGCCACTCTCTGACGTGCGCAACTGCGCAGTACCAACAGATCATTTGCGCAGTGAAACCTCATTCTCGCGCACTTGCAGCATTCCAAATTTAACATCTCGTATACATACTGCATAGCCCTTGTAACGCTTAAAACGTTTCACTGTTTGTGTGTCTACATCAGGGTTGACGAACCTATTTGCTATCGCGGGCCACTTTGTCAGTTACCGCTGAGTAATCGGGCCGCACAAGTTTTTAGTCATACTATGAAACCTGATAGTTCATGACTGCTGGTCTCGCCTGAGTGCTTCGCGGGCCGCACGAAATTCTTTTGCGGGCCATGTTCGTCACCTCTGATCTACATGGTTGCGTAATTGCAACCACATTGCGCACTAAAGCAAACATCTACTCAGTGTAAAATTTTCTTAGAGGGCACATTGATTGACTCCTTACCATCTCCATGAAATAAAAGGGCATTTAATTTCAATTATTCCATCTTCACCAATCAACCCATCGGGCGACGCGGCTAAATATGGCAACCGCGCAGAAACGCACAGTCACGTTTGTTTCACAACCATTTGCCTTTCACGTTTGTACTGGTTTAAAGCAACTGACTCGTGTTGTATGCCATGCTCAACTCCATCATTTTTTAAACTGGTTGGATGTATGAATTTTTTGCCATATCGGACAAACTGGCCCTTGCTGCTCTACATATTTGCCCGAAGTTGGAGGCAGGAATTCTTTTTCGTCTTTCGTCAAACCAACGTTCGTTGCGATGCTGTCCAGTAGTTTCTGCAGCTAAAATGCGTATTTGTTCTCGAGAAAAATTGTAGCAATGGCTAAGTAAATCTTGTTGCCTGTGAACATCTCCAACATTTGAACTCAGTTCAGCTGCTTGTGACGAAGTAGGTGCGACCTGGGCGGAAAATTTTTTTTTGATGCCGTTCAAACATAAATGATAAATCGAACTTTGCTTGAAAATATCTATTCACACAAAACAAACACTTTTAACTTCCTTGAACACAAATCATACACTGAAAACTAACAAAACATTTTTATCTGATATCAGATGTTGTAAAATGTTAACAAAACAACTTACTGAGTTTTCTGTTGCTTGTACCTGACGGGCTGGTGGCAATATACTGTGATCAAAAGTTGTGACCGCTGAAGGATTGCTGTCAGTCTGCAAACGATGACACAGTTTACTTCCAAGTAACACAACAAACACTTTGCCAAATCTTAACACAGCGATTACACATTTCAGCCTTTTAAATCACCCAAATACAACATTAACTTGCTCATTGTTAATAACTCGCCTGATTGCTAGAAGAAGCGTCACTTTCTTCTGTGCCCAAAGTCATATTTGCCATTGCATCAGAAAAACCGTCAGGAAGAGACTGCTTGTTGACGTATTTCACCAGTTTTTGAGGTGAATTTAATATCTCAGTACTGCTTGTAGATGTAGTATCAATGTCGTCACGAGAAGACATATTTTCAACTCTGCTGCTTCAGCTGAGATCAAACGAAAATGCTCACGCCAACGTATACTCAGTGTAACCAGACTTTCGTCCCTTTTGTCAGCGGTGTAGAATGCTTGAGTTCAACAATGGCGTCGCGTAAAACCAAAAGCAAATAATTTGATCGCAGCTCCAAACACTACGGTCGGTTGTGGAGCAACGAAATCATAGCGTGACGCTAAAACAGTGGTTCTTACCCTTTTCTTACCCACGCCTCTCTTGAGCGATTGTCTTTTGTTTTAAGCCCTCCTGACGTTAAATATGCAAATTGGACGGAACACTTTTCCGTTCAAAACTCAGCATTTTGTAGAACGCGCCAAAGGCTTGCGACCCTGGAAATTTATTGACACCCCTCTTGCGAGGCACGCCCCGCGGTCAAGAACCATTGCGCTAAAGAGTCAAGCGCTGCCCGCTTGGAATGCGTTGTTTTGATTTTAACAAAACTTGAGGTCAGAGAAAAACGCAGATTCTTTGACAACGGCAGGTTTTTTAGAAAAAGTCACTAAATAGCCTTATAATGAAAATCACGGCCAAAGAAAACGATACAAACGACATATTGCAAATGTTTCGATAACAGGAGTTATCGAAACGTTTGCAATGAATCACTGAGTATTTAGAAAAAGGTATGTGTGAATAGTTATCGTGCAATCACGCTGCTTTTTTTATAGAAAAGCATCATATCAAACTCTTTTTGCCTCAAACATCAAGTAACAGAAACCTTGGAAATCAAGTAATGACCACAAGATTGAAATTTCGGTGTTCCAAAGCCCCATTTGACTATCTACTAGTGGCAGCACCAAACGCGGTGGTATCGCCGATCAATCCAAAGCGTAGTGCGACCGAATAAGCCTTTTCATTGCACTAAACTGTCGCATACAGTGCGTCGTTTCGCGCATGCATGGCTGACACCAGTCAAGCGTTGGTGTCGTCATTTTTGCTTTGGCTTTCAGACTTAAGTGCAGATGTGTCTTCACGTTCGTGTGGATTTTGCGCCAAGATATTTGCAACTCAACGCGTGATTTTGATAAACTGCGTCTCTCTCGCAGGAGCGTTCCTCTTTTACGCCGGCTTAGCTGCTCTTGCTTTTCTCTTTATTTACCTATTCCTGCCGGAGACGAAGGGCAAGCCGCTGGAGGAGATCGAGACTCTGTTCCAAGCGGGATGGATCGTTCCGGGAAGAAAGGAAAGCAGAGGTGGTTTTGCATCCTTGCGCGAGCTGAGATTTGCATCAATTGTGTTTAAAGCTGCTTGCCTAACACTTGAAAAGCATTCTTGGGCTCCAAAGGGGAGCTTCTCATAAAGTGCCCTGCTCCCTTGAAAGAAATGGGGGATAGTAATAGGACTACTTAACGTATCGTCCGCAGTGTGCTGTTTACTTCATCCTTGTAGACGACATCTCCTGATTGACTCTTACAACTGCTGGTGTTTAAAATGTTAAGCAAGGCTATTTCAAGTCTTTCAATAGCAGCGTGACAAAAGGTGTGACAGCATTTTCTTATGAAAAGTGCACATGAGGGGGAGATCGCTTTCCCGCTCTGCAGATCAATGTAAAACAGGCCACGATCGTAGCAATCTAAGACTGCTGTTTCTGCTCTGCAAAGATTAGGGACGGGGCCCTACTAAACTTTTATGCAGTCCTTAGCCCAGAAAAGGAGTACTTTTTGACTTAATCGAGTTGTACCAAATGTTTGGTGCGTTTTCACCTTCTTTACTCGTATGGGAGACTCCTAACTGAGCAGTTCATTTTGTCCAAAATCGCAGTCTCCCTGCATCGCTCTCTGAGTAGATGTTTTATGGCAGGTCAAGCTGCTTAGGCTTGCACTGCCAAATGCGCCGGGTAGTTTACTAAGGTGTGTCACAACGATCGGTTTGTTTTCTTTTCTCAGCTTATCGCGTGATTCTGGACCGGAATCATTCCGACGATGATAACGAAGACACCCTCTTCTCCAAATGACATCCTGACGCGTCTGTGCATCCTGCAACATGGAACGAGTTTTGCAGTAAAGTTCCCGGGTAGTTCGGCATCGTTTGCTGAGCTACCTGATCTCGATCTGAGTTTAATTCGAATCTAGCGTGGTACCTGCAACAGGACTACTCGTTCTTCTGCGCTAACTCCTTTTTAACGTTGTATATTCACATTTAATCATTTGGGTTTCTTGCCAACGCCGCTGCGGGCGCAGTGAGTGAGACGTAAACAACAATTGCCTTTGCGCGCGATTATGACGAAACACATGGAAAACAGCTGGTTTTTCTGTGTTTGTGACCAACGCAACGGTCATGGCGATTGTATAGAAAGAAGCTGCGAAAACTTTTGTCATCGCGTCAAAGGGAGCCATATGCCTGTGACGCAACAATAGAAGGCATTGTACTCCGGGTGTGCGTGCTGCGGTCGATGATTATGACGTCGTTAATCACGTTGCGCGACGATGGCAAAAAAATCTCGCGCGTGCAATGAAAAGTGGTACCTACTGTAAGTGTCGGGCTGCGCGTGCCTTCACTGCTGAACCGCGCAAACCTCCATCCTCACTGCAAACCAAAAACTTTATTTATTGTGTTTTACGCTTTTTAAAGTTTCACACCTGAAACAAGTGCAATCATCGCTATACAATTTGTGATACACGCGTTCCTAACTTTTACAGTATTGCTGCGTAACGATTTTAATGTGAGAGGCGTGCTTCTTAAAACTGGAAATGCTGTTATTGTAACCCGCGTCTTCAGTTGTCTGGCGAACGTTTACCAGTAAACATTTCGTATCCATACTAGTGCCATTTGTCTATTTCCTTTTTTTCTTCCGCATACCCTCAATCTTAATTGTTTACTCTTTGAATGTGATGGAAAGCTTCTCTGGCCAGTGATAGCGTTTGCGTTGCCGACACTTCGTGCGAACTGGTCAATCTTTTACCTTTCTTTGTGTAAATTTAGAGGAAGGGATGAACAAAAACGCCTAATGTCCGGAACTGTTAATTTTTCGGCCATGAACCGAATTTTTTTGAATGACCGAAAAAAAATTAAATTAAATCCGGTCAAAAATTTCCCAAAACGAAAGATGACAGAACGCTTTTCAGCTGTTTCGGCAAATGACCGAAATGTGTCAGCGAATAATAAACAGGTCGAGAATGCACGGAACGTCTCAATAATTAAGACGCGCCGTGCAGCAAATACGTGATTTCACAAAACCATGAAAAGATTATCTCTGGTGCAGGATTGAAGATGCGCTGACTTTACTTAGTGTAGGTTTTAAAGTAGACATTTTTAGGCTAAAACGCCGTCGATCTTGGATTTGCGGGAGAAGGTAAAGCGCTGAACGTTAAACTACTGTAATTAGTTTCGTGTCGTTGTTGTTGTGCGTTACTTTACCTTTCAATCGTCACTCCTCAAGTTACTTGCTTCATCCCTGCCTGGGTTTAGATGATGGTGGCTTTGGTGGTATAGACATAAACATGCGTTCTATACGCTTTGCGTCAGTTCCGTTTCGTATGACGTAAAAATAAAAGAAAGAAGTATTTTTGTGACTGTTCGTGAGGGGGAAGTTTGCTTCTTCCCACTCGTCGCTGGGACGGAGAAATGTCGAGAAGTGTCTAGCTTGGTTGAACACCCACCTGCATCATCGTGGCACATTCGAAGTCACTGAAGCCAGGTTTCGGAAGCCTTAGTGACCAGTACACACAGTAGTTGTTGCAACATTCTTTGCAGACTTCCACCATCCAAAGGTTTGTCAGCGGCACGTTTCAAGACCCTTGCAAAGTGGTTGTTGCCAAAGTAATCATTTTTCAAATATAGCAACTAATATAATCTGAAAGCATAAAATGTCCGTATTAAATACGCAAGCTGGAGATTTGAGTTATTTCGATTTTCTACGAGCCTCGTAACTCATTGGATAAGGAAGTTTAAATCGCCGACTGAATGTCCACCACTTAAGCTACTTCGTTCAAAGCTTGCGACAGCAATTGTCAAATCACTCGCAAAATGCGTTCATTCAGCCTACCCCCTTAAAACCTACGAAAGTAACTTTATTCACCATGATTTCGTGCAATTCGGAAAAGAACATTCTCAATATGAGGCCATTTTGTTGTCCATTGTTTTGACACAAGAGTGTTCTGAAGTTCACTTCATCTCTTTTACAGTAGCGAAGCCGTTATGAGATTTGGCAAGCAAACATTATTGAAATCGCCCCCCACCAACCTTACTGGCTGGATCCGCCACTGTTGGGAACTTTCTTCATGTTAACGCAACCGAGGGCTTCGCTTGCGATTGGTTCTCGAATGCATTATCTCATAAAGAACTTTTGTTCGACATCGAGATGAAATTTGATTCAAGTGGAATACTGTATAAGATTTCAGGACTGAGGGTGCGTAAGTTTACGTGAAATCGATTTCCCATCGAAACTTTGCCGATCGATTCCTTCCCCACTTTCAAAGTACTTTCTAGCATATAGCTATGTGCAAGTTTGAATCATTGCAAAATGATAAAAAGCAGAGCCAAGTCGGCCGATTCCTCGAAAGTTTAAGAAAACCTAGAGCTTTTAATTGACTTTGACAAGTTCTAGAAAATAGCAGTTGAAACTAAATTAAGCAAAGTTAGAAAAACAATTACAGAAAACTTTGAGGAAAAATTACAGATGATAAGAGCATGCCTATGCACACAAGGGAGTGGATCTAGACCAGGGCCGGATTAAGGGGGGGGCAACGGGGGCAATAGTCCCGGGCCCTCCGCTCCAAGGGGGCCCCCCGTGATGACAAATATTTGTTTTAAATAAAATACTCGTTTGAAAGATTGTGATTCACAAGCGATACAAGAATACAAAT
>Ga0210059_1003003_pt1 | contig 26790 bp, 19 predicted proteins | sample Ectturendosymbi2_FD_188042 | JGI IMG/M metagenome (GOLD analysis project Ga0210059, IMG submission 188042) | Ecteinascidia turbinata endosymbiont from Florida, USA - Sample 2 (SPAdes) (version 2) | ecosystem: Host-associated > Tunicates > Ascidians > Unclassified | place: Key West, Florida... | reverse complement strand
TGTGCCATTATATTCTCATTTGCTCTAATGTTCGCTAATGGTTGGTTTACTGCATGCGATGGCTTTTATGGTGCTTCTGCTTATTGGCTGAGTCATATGAAACAATAAACCATTACCATTACCATTTCGTTGATTCCTACCATTTTTTGACCCATAATGTAATCGTTGTATTCTTTTGTTGTATTCCTATATGACACAGCGCCCCTCTTTGTTTACACTGATCAACTATTGTGCCATTGTGTTTTCATTTGTTCTAATGTTCGCTAATGGTTGGCTTATTGCATACGATGGCTTTTATGATGCTTCTGCTTGTTGGCTGAGTCATATGAAACAATAAACCATTGACCATTTTATACGGCTATGTCTAGCCTAAGCCTACTGCTAGTGCTAATGATTCGCTTGTGCTTTTATTCTGTACTTGGTTGGTGATTTGTTTGTCCGATTTTCTGTCTTACCTTTATAACTGAGCTTTTCATTGCATTTGATGCAACCATTATTAGTCATAGTGCTATTACATTGGTACTATATTTAGGATTACTATTACTGACTATTATTATTAGTAATAATAATGGAAGTGTCTATCCGTACGGCACCGTATGGCTAGCTTCTGGGGCTAGCCGTACGGCACTGTCATCAGGGCGCACTGTGATTGGTGAAAGCAGTGGTGCGCAGCGGTGCGACACGGTTGTCGTTGAGAAGAGCGGATGAGCGGTGAAGAGCATCTTTGTGCTGAAGCGTGTCGTTGAGCAGTGAGAGCACATCGTTGTGGAATAATGCAGGCTCACTTATCGGTGTAAACTGGAGTGCAGCGCTGAGCAGAAACCCAAAGTGCGCAGTGCACATCAATGTATAACAGCCATACCAGGTTTTAGGGTTAGGGTTAGGACCTCATAACTCTTAACCGTGTCGCACCGCTGCATACCACTGCTTCCACCAATCACAGTGCACCATGATGAGAGTGCCGTACGGTCAGCCCCAGAAGCTAGTCATACTGTGCCGTACGGCTAGACACTGCCAATGATAATAGTGCTTGCCTTGAAGTTTTCAAAATGTTCTACAGTGCTATGACGTGAAGATAGACCATAACTTAACTTGATTTAGTTTCCAAAGGATTTTCATTTTTTTTGGCATCGTCCTTTTTGTCTCATGAGGCAGACACTGCTTACCGTAGTAACTGTAGCCTTAACCTAACGCTAAGCTAACCCTAACCTAACTCTAACCTAATGCTAACCTAACACCAACCTAACGGTTACCCCTAAAGTAAAAGTTTGGAAAGTTTTGAAAAAATAAATAAAAACTGGTCCCACAAATTGAAATGTGCAAGCAGTCACTATATTACGAAAACGCAAGGCACTTGACTAAGATCAGAGATGAACCCACAGCCATTGGCATGGTAGACTTGAAACCTAACTGGTAGGCTACCAGGTTGACACCGGTTGAGTGACAAACTGACCATTTTATTCGAACCGTGGTATGCGGGGCGGTTCCCTAGCCACTTTCAACAAATTTGCTATCACGGGCCATATTATTTGTGGAATATCGCTGGTGGGCCGCAAAAAAAATTAATTAATTTCATCCTAACATTCTACCTTTATATTCCCAAGAAAATAAGGAGAGAAAACTATCATGTCAGAGAGCGAGAGAGACAGCTCTTGATTGTTTATGTGAATTTACCGTTTACGTGTCTGCTTGATACGAAGTTTTGTTTTGATGCGATGCTTTGTTCTGACTTGGGTAATGAAAATTTTGATGTGGGCCATATCAAATGTTCACGCAGGCCACATTTGGCCCAAGGGCCGCAGGTTCCCCACCCCTCATTTATTGCTTTGTATGACTCAGCTAATAAACAAAAACAATACAAAGAGTCATCATGCAATAAGGAAACCAACTGTTAGTGAACATTAGAATAAATGAAAATATAATGGTGAAAATTTTTGATCAATTTATTTCGCATTTAGTAGAACTAGTTTGCTTTTATCAGAACACAATTGATATAATTTTGTATTTAAACAAGATTTGGACTTTGAAACTGTCAGTTTATCAGATTTTGACATTGAAATGAAATTGTCAGATTGGACTTAGATTCGAAAAACCCAGATTCGTTCATCTCTGCAGAGCAGTGATTTGTGTCAATACCTAAACAATGTATGAAAACAGAAAGCAATCGGAGCAAGCGCACACAAATGTGAAATTGTATGCATAACAAGCATTTGCGTTTAACACAGATGATGGAGGACAAGCACTTCAACTTGCCCTCCAAGCGCTTCAGGTGATGGTGGGCAAGTCCTTAACGAATTTAAAAAGAAATTGGCTGACGTTTTCCCTATAATGATACAGTAGTACCTTGCTGATATAATGGTTTCATAGCTTCAGTTAAGGTCTGAGGATGCAAGTAATAAGTATAGCTATGAATTTTACAAACTTTCACTTCAATTCCTGAGTTAACAGATAATGTTGATGATTGTAAGCAGAAAAGAATACATAACGACATAAGCAAATAGCATGATACTGCATGAGAAGTTTGTGGTGTAGTTTATTGCTGTGCAAAAATGGTTTTCGTTCATCTTATTTGGGGCAGAACTCTAACAACTCAAAAAAAATTCCACAGACAATGCAGTGCAGATACTGCAAAGTTAGACCATAAGACATATTTAGCCTACATTGCGTCCAACAGTACAAGAACCTGTTTCTAATAAAGCAAAATGAAAATTTGGTTATGTTACTTCTATGGTATCTAAAAAATAAACAGGTGGTTCTATAACGTGATGGAAAATTGCTTCAAAAACTTCTTCACATTAGGCCAATTATATTGTAGTTCTCTTTTCTTCTTGTCATGACCTCTAAGTCAAATAATACACAAATAAGATATGCTGTACATCAGGGGTGGCCAACTTGTCTTCAACTGGGATCGACTAGAAATTTCATGATAACTCGCGATCAACAAGTCAGTAATAAACTCACAAGTACAAAATGTCATAAATTGCAATAAAAAGGAATATTGACAAAAAGCACTGCTACAGCTATAAACAATTGGTTGAAGCAGTCATATGACATGTTTGGAATGCATGACATTTGTAGTTGACCGTGACATCTGTAACGGCTTAGTCTGACCGATGGATGAGTGATATCTTGGTTTCAGTGCTGGCAAGCTGTTGGTGGCTTGTTGCCTGCATTGTGTAAATTGTAGGCTAAACCTTAATCCTAAACCAGTGGTTTTCAAACATCATGAGCCATGGCCCCTTCTAAGTTTAACAGGCAAATACTTAATATATCGTGACACTTGGGTTATGCAACATCATGGCAAAACTACCTAGTGAAGGCCTCTGCTTGTGGCCCCCAAAAAACTACTCTGTGGCTCCCAAGGGGGGCTGAGGGCCCCATTTGAGAAACCGTGTCCTAAACTCTAACCTGGTTGTCATTGCATATCCTACTTGCCACGTGACCACTTAGACTAATTGTGTTCGACTAAATGCAAAATAGCCCTAGAACAGTTTTTACCTCATGAGGCAAACTAGACAATGCTTTTTAAATTTATACATCATTTATACTGTGTATGCTTGTGTATAAGTTGATCTTATGTATAAGTCGATGTTTATTTTAATACCAAAAATTGTGTCATTTTAAGTATTACCTGTGTATAAGTCAACTGTAGATTCCAGGCACAGTCACTGTAGGAAACAGCAATCGGATTGTATGTTTGCACAATTACTGGTATGTATGGATCGAATCCTATTTAAAGGTACATATGGATTTCCAGTGCATTGGAGTTTATTCAGTTATGATCGAGCACTCTGTCACTTGCTTGTTTACTGGTAATAAACAATTATGCAGCTTTTAAAGAATTGGTTGTAATTTAATATCTAAACCTAGAGAGAAACCCACAAGCATTGGAAAGTTGTTTCTTTACTTCTAAGGCTCTATGTAATTACCACAATAGCTTATCACTCTAACACCACTCATATATTAATATTTACCATACTCAATTTTTGATACTTCACATTTGTTTGTTTCACCTGCTATGTCAATTGGTTTCTTGCCCACATTGCATGAACTGTAGGCTAAACCCTAAAACTGAACCTAAACCCTAATCCTAAACCAGCGGTTCTCAAACTTTCATGAGCCATAGCCCCCTTCTAAGTTTAACTGGCAAATAGTTAATATATCGTAACACTAGGGTTATGCAATATTTTTTTTTGTTTATCAGCAATAGGTATTTTTTTCTTTATCAGCATGTAATCATTTTCAGTGCAGTTTAGATATACTTTGTTGTGTTTTAACTAGTCATCAACATTAATCAGGTCCTAGTTAAACTTGTTGTTTAATACTTGATGAACGTTTGTTTAATCAGCCGCAAAATGTTTTGTTTTTGTTTGATATTCCAAGTAATGTGCTTGGTCCAAGCAGCTATAGCCTATTCTATGCTGGCTAAAGACAAATTAAAAACTAAACTTCCTGTTCTGTGTATGCAAGAAATCAACACCTTAAACTTCATTCTCCACAGTCGTGAATTGATGTTTGTTCAGGGTTAATAATCGGTAATGTGACTGACCATTTGCAATTGGAAGTTCCACATCAGGGGTGGCCAACCAATCAGAAACCAAGAGCCACATTTCTTACTGTGTTACTGTAAAGAGCTTCATCATACACATGGGCACACAATCAACCCATCTCTTCCTCATCCACACACATACACCTTTGCTCAGCCAGATTTATTGTAAGTATCACGCACCTATAAGATAATGGCAAAAATTTACAAGCTGTTTGTTGTTAGGCATATCACGTAGTGTGACCTCGGCTTTCAAGGTGAACAATTTGTACAAAATTTTGTGACTTACAAATAAATAAATATGGTTGTTACATAAGAGCTGCCTAAAACCAGGCAAAGAGGTGCATGCGGGTCACAAACCACAGGTTGGCCAGGCCTGCTCTTGGTTTTCTGTTAGTTTTTGAGGAATCAGCAGACTAGGCTCTGCTTTCATCTGTTTGTGATTATTAAAACTTGCACATGTATCTATATTCAAGTAAGTGCTCTCCACAGTGGGGTTAAGCGAGGAATTGATTCCATTTGAATAAAGTTGTAGGACTAAGGATGCATAGTTTTACATAAAATCAATTTCCTATAAAAAATTTGCTGATTGATTCCTAGCTTTTCATTGTGGAAAGTGCTTTCTTGAACACCTGCAAATTGACTAAGTACACTGCTCTGTAGCATTTGATTGCTAAACATTTGTATGCAGTTATGACTTGTGACTAACTGTAAAGTAACCAAGCACAGGGTTCTTTTTTTTATTTTTTTGATGAAAATGCACACATTACAGGAAATCTTGATAAGCTTCCCAGGAAATTTACGTTTTTTTCAAGCCTTGCTTGCATATGTTGCTTGAATACAGCTGTGTTCCAGGCACATATGGTTGCAGCATCTAGCTGGACTGAGCAACTCCTTGCCATCTTAATGACAATTGGGTCACGGCCCGTTTTAACCAAGGTCTTCAGGCCAAGACCAGAATTGTTTTCCCATGTTAAGTCTTTGTATTGGAGTTGTCAATTAAGGATGTATCACACAACCAAACTTTTTCCATATTTGCTGGTGGTCACAATCCGTTTGATATTCAGTTTATAATTTTCTTTAATTTTTATTAATAAGCTCATAAACAGTGGATGTGTAAACCCAGCATTAGTGTTTAAAAAAGGAACAACTGCACTGCCTTTGACACTAGAGGTAGGTTAAGTCAGATTTATCTTATGGCCAAGCATACCATATGCCTTTGAAGGTGGACTAAAGAAATATTGTATATGTTCCCAATATATTAGGATGGTTTTTATTGATGTTAACATTTAGACTCAATGAAAACAACTGATACAAAAGAAAATTCAGCATAAGAACAGTATTGTTAATAAGTTTGGTGTCCAGAACCGAGGCATCAATTGAAAATGCCCAGCAATGTTCTGAGAGTTTATGTAAATCAGCAAATGTAACCATATCGCAAAATGTTTTAGGAAATCAGTAAGCAAAATAGTATTAAGGTTTCCAGACACACATAATCTTTGTAATTTTGAAGTGTTTGACTTTGTACCTGCATTGGTAAAAAATTGCCACTCAGTGCGAAAACATGGTGATATAAATCTATAGGAAACATGTTATTCAAAAATCACTGAACGTTATTCAATACTTCTTGGTTGATTAGTGATTTCACGTTTTTAAAGTTTTCAGAAATGCACGTGTGATTTGGGGATCACATAAATACAGTCAGACCTCGCTTATCAGGACTCGTTTGTTTCGTCAAATAATGTCAGTTTAGCGAGGTATCCGGATAATCGGAATCGAAAGTATATAGAGTGAAATTCTTTTCAAAGCAAATGTTCACAATCATGGGCGTCGGAAGGACTTTTCCAGGAAGGGGCCAATTGTGAAATAATCCAGGGAAGGCAAAAATATTTCTGCAGGGGGGGGCCGAAAGTGGCAAAATTACATTTTAACCACTGGAAACTAAGAAGACAGCCATTTTTTGCTAAACTTTTGATGGGAAAATGTCAAATTTCAAAATCCAGGAGGGGACCAGTTCCCCCCTTTCCGACGCCCATGTTAACAATGTAAACAGGTGACGATGTGCAGTACAAACTCGCCTAAGCGAACCTTCTATGGGGAACAGAAAAAAACTGTGGACTCAGACGAACTGTCAACTTAAGCCAAAATGTAGACTGCATGTGGAATATGACTAAATGAAACACTCATAGTTTTTTTGTTTATTGTCAGATCCATATCTGTAAGATAGTATGCATTCAGAATGAGATTAAACGCGAAAAATAACTGTACAGGAGACCTAACTGCGTTCTGCCACTGTTGCATTCATTGTGCGTAGAAAATTGTCTTTCACACTTTCATTGTGATTTAATAAACAATTGAGTCATAGTTGGCGTAATCCGGTTTAGCGTTTTTTTTTCTATTGATTTGGCATATCCGTTCCAAAATTTCCGTGTCGGAGTCGGACTGCGAGGTTTACGGATTAAAGAGGTGAAATGCACTGGGAACAATCCGTTCCTAGCGGTTTTGTGTCAGATAGCGGGGTTTGTGGTTAATCGGAGTTCGGACAAAAGAGGTCTGACTGTAGAATAGAATTTGCCTAATTCATCACCTGAAGGGGATCAGAAAAAAGTGACGATTTAGACGAAGTGACGAATTATGCAAACAGGTGAAAACTCTATCACAGCAGCTCGTATACGTAACATAATAACTCGTACGCATCGTGCTTTTATTTGCAGTAAAATACAAGTTTATAACGTTGTTTCAATAAGAGCTGATATACTCTATAAGATCTGTGTCTGATTGTTTGCTGAGAAAGGATTTCTTTCCATAGACAGTTAATGACGTTATGTGTGTTTACTAAATTAAACTCTTTAATTCCTCTACTCCAGGTGTTCCCAACCTGTGGTACGCGAAGGCCGTCCAGGTGGTACGCCAGTAATTTCCATATTTTCACACAAACCTGGATTCACAGCTTGCTAGTTTACGTATCGGGCTTTGTTTCTAAATAAATACATTTTCTTGTAGCTTGCTATTCCTATTGTATCGTAACAGTATGACTTTCGATGCGCTGTTAGCAAATTTACGCCACGCATCGAGCAATTGGTGGAAGGTAAACAAAAATCTCATTAAATGTAGTTGTGGTCTTTTGTTGTTGTTTTAATTTATATTATTCTTGTGAATAACTAAGATACGATCAAATTATTTGTTCTGGAAGAAGTGGTTCGCGTTGACAATACGGGGTGCCCAAGTGGTACGAGATCGTAAAAAGGTTGGGAACCCTTGGTCTACTCTATCTAGACTCCTCCATTTAATCTAACACCTTTTGAATAAACTTAAGACTTTTCGCGTGCTCTGAATGGGGAGTCGGGTCGCGCTTCGCACCTCGTGTATAAATTGGATAAACAAAGTGTGAGGTGCAACAATTCTCGGATAAAGATCCTTAATTTGTTTGAATTCCCACACGTGTTAAACTAGCTGCTAACATGAAAAGCGAAACTGCAAATGACGTATTAGCCGAACAAAACGCTTCTCAGGGATAGAAAGAGGTGACGAATTAGACGAACAGAAATGTACACAAAAGATAGGAATTTTGCCGGGACCGACGAAAAAGCAACGAATTGACGAATTAGACAAATTCTACTGTATTAATAAAATGAATGGACTGTACCTTTTCAATGTTTTGTTTTGCTTAGGGCCTTGGTAGGCTGATAAACCGGAAGTTACTTGGCAAATAAATACTTTCAGATTTATCTGTCTGTAATTTCGGGCTTGTACGGCCCTTGACAATTGCCTCTCTGTTACGTAGGCTATCTGCAAGGTACGCGTACACATTGTAGGCTCAAGTGGATCGTAGTGCTTCAATCAGGTGCAAATCAAAGCGTCAACGGACGATTGCTTTCACGTTTTTCTAGGACAGTGGCTCTTAACCTTTTATCTATCACTCAAGTAGTTTTCGTTTGTTTCAAGCCTGCTGACGTTAAGTAAGTTGTAAAAGCAAATGTATTTATTGGTAAATTTATTGATCAAACTTTTCATGCTGTAGAGGCGTTAAGGTCTAGCGCCATCCTGGAAATTTATGGACGTTCCCCTGACCCCAACTGTTTTTTTTCACTGAGACAGTCATTTGTACCATAACAGTATTAAAACTCACCATAACAGTATTCACTAGTCGGCCTTTTTTGACACTGCAACTTGATTGACTTAAATTTTTTCGGTCATTTCAAAAAAGTTTGGTCTATGACCGAAAAAATAAACCCAGCCCCCCAATTAAGCACCACTGTTCCACTAAGAAAATCATAAACTAGTCTGTCTTTCCAATTTGTAATGATGATTTACACTACACAGAGGACAGGCATAATAACCGTGCATATTTGCAAGATTCAAATAAATCCCTTCTATCGGTTGCAAAGTCGACAGTCTCAATTTGCATGACGTCATGACTCTGTAGGATCGTTACACAGCCTACTGTTGGCCGATGTGTGTGTTTGTTGTTTCACGTGCTTCAAGAATGACTGTCTGCCATGGGCTGCAGAACTTTGGCATCACTTCCGGAGCAGTATAATGACATGGCAGTTTTTCGACAATGATTGGCGATTTTGTTTTTTACGATTACTGCCTCGTAATGCTGTGGGTTTGTTTTCGAACTGTCACCGCTTGCAACATGTGATCAGAGTTCAGAAGGTTACGTCATACGCTTGTTGCAGTCAGGAAACCTCACTTTGTTTTCTGATTAAGCAGTGCAAGAACTACGTCAAATTCAAAAGGCTAGAAAGGTTTCTGGTTTTCGGTTAAAGTTTACGCGTATTTTCCAGCTGCGTCGAGGTATCTTTTTTATTCAAAGGTTATATTCTAGTCTTCACGTAACGTGATCAGCTTGCAGCTGTGTGCGACCAAGCGAGAATAAAAAAATCGAGGTATTATGTCTCTCCAGAAAACCAAGCCAGTGCACGCTGCAAGTAAACGGCAATACCCTGAAGCAGGTTGAGTCGTTTGTGCTTGGGGTGGTATTCACGGGTGGCGGACAAGGGAGATTGATACGCGGACTGGTGAAGCAAACACAGTTCTGCGTGAACTTCATCGCTCTGGTCACAAAACGACAGCTTTCAAACACCGCAAAGCTGTCAGTTCATAATCCAGGCCTTTTTCGATCTTCACCTATGGTCTTGAATAATGATTGAAAGGGTACTATCCCAAGTACAAGCAGTAGAGATGGGATTTTGGCGAGGAGCTCACGGCGTGGTATTTCGCGAGAAAGTGAGCAGCTGTAAAATTCGTAAAGTCCTGAATGTCAAGCCACTACTCCGAATCAGGCCTGTAGCCAGGTTTTGAGGTTTGGGAGCTAGATTTTTGTTTTTATTGTATGTTTAAAACATTTTCTGGGCACAACAAAATTCGAGGAAGCACAAACAAATTTGGGGGACACTGACCCCGAACAACCGCCCGTGGCTACGGGCCTTCTCCGAATCGAGAAATACGAACTACGATGGTTCGGCCACATGAGCAGAATGCCCCAGGAAAGATCAGCGGGTCAAGTCCTTCTGGCTACACCCATGTGAAAGTGGCCCAGGATTGACCAAGGATCAGGTGGCGTGATTACATCTCCGACTTTGCTTGTTTCCGTCATGGTATGAAGCTAAAAGAACTATCAGAGATGCCTGAAAACTGTGAGGTACTTCGAGTCTTCCTAGCTAGGGCTTTTGCCCCCGCGACCCTCTTGAGAGGAAAAGCAGGTATGAAAATGAATGAAAAAATGAATACACACAGAGCTGGAGGAAGGGCCCCGCCCCTGGTAAAAAAGGGGCTTCCAAATCGAATGAGGAATTTCGTTAGGACATGTAGACACACCCGAACTGATTTCACACATTTCCCCTTTAAAGGCTTACATATATCTAATACGTCAAATAGATTGATCTTCCCACGACCCACAGCTTCCAGTTATCTTAGCTAATCAGTACAAAATGCATTGTGTGTAACTTCGTTGTCAGCATTTGCCTTGGAAACTGGCAGCTGTGTAGGTAATGTTGCTTAACCCACGTTGATTGTAAGCATTTTAGTATAGTCTGCTAAGAATTTATTCAGGAAAATTATGTTGTAGACCTGTGTTGTGTCCCTTTAGTGTTCAAAAATAGGATAGCTGGTTTCCAACGTATACAATCAAGTAAAATCGTGTTCATAGCTCGTGCCTATATTATCCAGTGTATCTTGCATTAGAGTTGTCCAGTGAGAACGCAACAATTCGCACCAATGAGAATCCAATCATTTAACCAATAGCACTGTATCTTTCATGATAGAGTTATTTTAATCAATGAGCAATTGTTTTACAGCAGTGTTTACAAGCCTTATCACAACATGGCGCAAATTTTATTCACAATGTGAAAAATAGCATTGTGTTTTTGTCTGCAAAAGTTCCCTGTTTTTAAGCAATATTCCATAGAGAGGTAAGGCTTTTCATTTATATTCGAGTTAGTAATATAGAAAATATTTTATTCTTTGCCTGGTTTTGTTTCATCGTTGTGTTTGTCTATGTGGCCTTGCAGTGGAAGTTTCACTACTATTACACTAGCTAGGAAAATCGTGGCTTAACTATTCGTTACATCCATCAAAATTTTTGTTTTTCTGGTGTGAATTTAGGAAAACAGCCTAAAGTTAAATGATAAAGTTGTCCTTAAATGACAAAGTTCAGCAGTTCTCTGGAATAACAAAGTTGACGATCACTTTCCGCGCTTGTACAATAAAATTTTATTTGGTTGATCATTTCAAAGAAATTTACGCTCTGGTAGTTTCTATCTGTATTGCCTGTTGATTTTAAAATGACTACCTCTAAAATTTGATTGACACTTGACAGTACTGCTATAAATGTTGAACTCTGTGCTCTCTTCACTGGTTTTCAAAAGCGCTTTTTTGATTCGTTCGTAGTTTTTGCTATTATTGCTGTTTACTGCTAATTAGAACCTATTTTTGTTTTTTGTTTCAAAATGACTTGTCGTATGACAGGTCGAAACGGCAAGATGTTTTCCTAATGAATTCACACCAAAAGAGTAAAAATTTTGATTGAAGAATACCTGGTGGCAAAGATGCAACAGGTTCGCTAGATCTTCCGATTTGTTGCTTTAGATTCAGGTTGGGGAACTTGCGGCTCGCGGGCCAAATGCGGTACGCGTGAACATTTAACATGGTCCGCATCAGAATTTTCGTTACCCAATTTAGAGTACAACATCGCATCAAAACGAAGCTCCATGATAAGCAGGTACTTAATAAGTCAAGGGAAGTCTCTCTTCTTCATAGTTAAATAATGGTATGATTTTAGGATTAAAGTAATTGAGTTTGCGGCCCGCCAGCGATAGTGCACAACTCGTGCGGCCGTGATAGTAAATAGGTTCCCCACCCCTGTTAGATATTAGGCAGCTGATATTACGTCATCTGTATGTATTGTAACTACAAACTAGAAACATGCTTTTGTTTGTTAAAATAAATGGACGTATTTGTTCATACAAGCATTGTATATGTGTTAAATGCAATATATTGTACAGTATATTGGAGACCTAAAGTCCAGGCTTGAGGGGCCTAGTCCCAAACATCCTAGCATTGGCCCTGAATACACAACTGTACATTTTCTACAAGTCCACCATTTTTCTGAAACAACGCACAGCTTTGTGGAATAACTCAGGTGGTCAATATATCTGAGCAAATTCCATTTACCTGCCGTGTTTCACCTTTTTGGGCCATTCACCTCCTCGTGGACGTACAGTCTAATGCAATGGTGGAGTTCGCGGGCCAAATGCACCCAGTGAACATTTAATATTGCCCGCATCAGAATTTTCGTTACCCAAGTTGGAACATAACATCACGTGAAAACAAAACTCCATGACAAGCAGACACGTAGAGTATACATTAAGCAAAGAGAAGTAACTCTGTCTCCTTGAGATGTATTCTCTCCTTATCTTCCTTAATAAGATAAAGGTAGAATTAGAAAAAAAATTAATTAATTTTTACGGTTCGCCAGCGATCTTCCACAATTCTTGCGGCCCGCGGTAGTAAATAGGTTCCCCATGCCTGGTGTAACGTCATGCAGCTTCCTCATGCCTGATCTAACGTCATGCAGCTTCCCTATGCCTGATCTAACGTCATGCAGCTTCCCCATGCCTGATCTAACGTCATGCAGCTTGGAGTTTCGTGCTTTAACAGATCACCGCTTTTTCTTCTCCAGGTTTGTCCTTCACCTACAGTGTTTGAATCAATGAAAAAGGAAATGTCTGATACAAGGCTAATCGGAGCTAAAGTAACGAAAAACTTAATGCTGTGTGCCTCAATGGCCATTGTGGGTTCAACGTTTCAGTTCGGTTACAACACTGGTGTCATCAACGCACCGCAACATGTGATTGAAACATTCTTCAACGAGACATTCCAGCAACGGTATGTGGTCGTCGTGTCTTCAAATCTTTGAATGGTTTACAAGTAGTGGCAGAGGTTTATATCCAATATATACATATGATTTCACTTATCATCCAGTACTTTGCCGTGCAACTGCTAATCTTTGCTTGTTTTATGGGGACTTTTCAACACTGATTTAACTATTTTAGCCTCAAAATCCTCAGTTTTATGACGGAAACCACACTCAGACAGGCTATACCATCCCGTAGTTTCGGAATGTCATCGTTAGCAGCAAGCAGCTCAAGCTCTGTCGCAAGTTGGTTCGAAATATTCAACTTGTGTGGAAGCGATTTTTTTATAATAATCGTGAAACATGTTTTTATAAATTATGATAATCGTGATAGCGTCATTTATTCTTGTGTCCTTTGTTTGTTTTCCATCAAGGTAAATATATTAGCGCCATCAATCGTATACTTTTCTACCGCAGTCCCTTACTTATCCTTGCGTTCTTTCATTCCTTTGTGTTTTCCTGCAACAGCGATGCATGTTTAAGTATAGTGCGTTGCGTGTGGGAGTGAAGACCTTCTACAATACATATTACAATTAGATTTCAACAATCTTCGATTTTACTGTGAATCTTCTTTTTTTAAACTGTGTTGCCGGTAGGGATGTGCATTATGAAACATTTAGAGGTTCTAGAATATTCCGGAATCTTTATTTCGAATCAGAATATCGAATCCTATTCCGGAATAACTTGCTAAGAGCAAAATTAGCTGATCGCGCAGAGGTTTAGAAAGCCGATCAGCGATCACACGACCTGTTGATTAGCTCGTTACGTCACTACACAGTGCCGTGAGCTTGTTGAGTGTTTCTTACTCAGGAGCGCAAGGAGTGACACTGCAAAATTTATAGATATTATTTGTTTTGCCAAGTTTGCAATTTCTCACGTTAATCCAAATTTATTTGGAATCTAAACATTCGAAACAACTCTGATTTTTGGATTCGAATACTGAAGGATTCATATTCCATTATATGCGTACCTATTTACCGGTAGCTGTTGGTAACATCTTACATCTTTCCCCTGTACGAGTTAAGGGGGTTTGACCGACATATCAACGGTAATACTAACCAAAGCTGCATTGGCTGGAGGTGCAACTGGAGTTAACCGCGGTTGTTGTCTTTTTGTTTTGAAGTAAAAATGTTTCACTCAAGGACATGGTTCATTTTTTCAGCTGCGTGTGACAGTGGTTGGTTGTAATTATGACGGAATAACGCAGTAGTCTTAGTAAGGTTGTACCACAAAGTTGTTAGCGAAAACTCTGATATTATTATTGTCCACCTAACAAGGCCCTGAAAATTTTTCTTGATTTGAAGGTATGGTCTAGCGTTAGTTGAGGTAACATTAGGCCCGTGGCGAAAGGTTGCGGAGACGCAGGCTGCTGCAGGGTTGCAGAGCATGTAGCGTTTCATGCTGACGGTATTGTTGTGGCTTGGATAGAACTAGCGATGCTTTTTCGGAAGGATCTGGAATGATGTTGTAATCCGTAAGAATTACATCACTCTTTCATTGGAAACTGCCCAAATGTTTACAGCATGTGCCATGAAGTCTCCCAAAAGGATCGTGGATTCGTTAGCTTTAACTCTTCTCAGGGCATCACTAGTTTACTCCAGGAATTCCCGGTTACAGTACACTTGCGTTTGGGCTGTACCTGTATCAATCACATGGGACAGTCTATGAACTTCAACCTGAACATGCACAGCCTTCCTCCCATTGGATTCCATTCATCAACACAGCCTGCAAGTTGAGGGCCAACGGATATGTCCACTCCAGCTGGTGCAAAACATCTTGGCTCAACGCCTGAGTAAAAGAGTTTCTATCCATCGTCCAGCTCCACAGTGTTGGAACCACTACACTTAGTCGGTGAGATGTCAACAACATCTAGAAAATATCGTTTGGCTTCCTCAACCAATTCGTGCTGTTTCTCTGTGAGCGAAACAATGTTCCAATTTCCAGTAACTAGCTCATGGCAAGATAGTCTTTTACTTGTGACTTTCAAGTCTGCAGAGTAGAAACAATCTACGCTGTCCCCATTCGCCTCCCAAGATGCGTAGCGGGCGCAACGTGGGCCTCCACGTCTGAGGAGACGGTCACGAATTTTTTGAACGGGTTGCTCTGCCTAAGACAGAACGCGGTCTGTGGTCACGCGCGCAACGACCGATTCGAATTTTTGGCGCCATTTCATGGTAGTATCTGCCCAAATTATGCCGTTGGACAGACTGGTCCGCGCCACTTACGCAGCAACATTTCTTGGATCAGGGTTTCCACGGCATGGCATTGCTTTGGGCACATTTGTGTAGGAGAGGCCTTGCTTTGATTCTAAATAATTGCAGATATGCAGCAACCAACACACCTGAAAAGAAAAGGGTGTTTTACGCTCACTTTTATTTTCCGAACGAGACAGGGCGGACGATGTTTTGGTCCCTTCTGTCTCATAACCGCTTCATCAAATCTTATTTACACCTGCTACATTGAGACAAACTATTTACAATTCCTAGACTTAGGCCTTCTAAACACTGACACATACACAAGTCACGCCACATAGCTGGAAGCCACGTCCAAGCACTAAGAGCGACACGCCGCATCCCGTAAATGGTCTTCATGCTATTGCTCAATTAACCACCAACACATAAAATTTGTTACATAATCAAGGACGTACTCTCCACATCGTAATTATAAGTGAAATCGATTTCCTATTAAAAATTTGCCGATCGATTCCGTTTTTAATAGGAAACTGATTTCACGTAAAGTTATGCAACCTTCCTTGCTTACCTCCATTGTTGAGAGAACGTTCTTGATTATGTAACAACACAGAATATTTGTTACATAACCAAGTACGTATTCTCCACAGAAGGGACAACCAAGGAATCGATCAGCAAATTTTTAGGAAATCGATTTCACGTAAAATTACGTATCTTCAATCCTTAATCATATATAATCTATTTGAATAAGGACTGAGGATACGTAATTTTATAGATATGTACAAGTTTGAATCAATGAAAGCAGAGCGTAGTCGGCTTATTTTCGTAAGCATACAGAAAACGTAGTGCTTTTAACTGTTGTTACAAAATATTTGCTAAATACCTCTGTATCAATTCAATCTGGACAAGTTACATCACACAGCCACAGGCCACGTCTAAACAAAGAGCACCGCGCCTCGAACGGTTGTTTGTTTATAAGAATCGTTCTTCATGCTGGTGCTCAATTAACTATTAGCATTGGAAAGAACTTGCACCACTCAAACGTCATGGATTGTTACAAAATTGCGTTGAATAGTTTTAAATTTTTAAATTGCAATGCAGCGAGAAAAACAAGAGTTCCAGCCTATTTACCCAGTAGCTTTCTTGAAACTTCCTTTTTTGACATTCTGTCTTGATTACTTGTTTTGTTCAGATACGGATATTCTATTAGCGGATCAACTCTGAATTTGTTATGGGGAATCACTGTTGCTATATTCGCTGCCGGTGGTATGATAGGATCGCTGTGTGCTGGAGCAGCAACAAAAAAACTGGGATTGAAACGAATTTTGCTTTACAACAATGTTTTTGCAGCTGTTGCTGCTATTTTTCTGGGCTGTTCGCAAGCAGCAAGTTCATTTGAAATGTTGATTATAGGTGAGTTTGCCGTTTTTGTATCTGTCTGGTTATGTGATGTGATGTGATTTGCGCAATTGAAAAATTGTTTTATCGTGAGCAGTACTCCTCGCAAGTTTGAAAAACGCTTGTAAAACCTTTACTATTTACACAGATCGCACTACAGTGTGTCAGGAATCAGTTCAAAATAGTTCAAGTTTATTTTCAGTTGTACACTTAGGCCTTGCGAGAAACAAAGCTTGAGTTGTGTGCTTACTCTCATTAAGTAACAAAGGGCGTAATTTGCGTGACAAAGGATTGACGTAATTTACGTGACAAAAAGTTATTATCCAACTGCCTACACAGTAACCAATATCTCGAAAGCATCAGGTGATAAAAGAATGAACTATTTTTTGATGCATTAGGTTCATCTTGTCATTGCTATCAAAACAAAACACATCGCAATGCTTTGCGGTAAAATGCGTTGAGGAATGGTACTTCATCGCTTTAAACAAATTTTTGCGTTGTTATGCGGTGTATTTCATTTGAAATGACGGGTTTAACTTCACGAGCTTTCGTTTGTGAGAGCCGATTATTTTTCTGTATTAAACAAAGTAAGAATCGCTTGAACCGTGTATGTTAGATTAACTGACACTCGCAGAGCCCATTTATCAGAATTGTGGCATATTGGAATTGTGTGCTCCAGTCTCGTGCTCGGCATCAATAGTTGGGTGTAAGGATAAGGTTCACGCGCGATGCTGCCATCGACACCCCATCAATGAAGCATCCACAATGAAAACGGTCGCTTGGGCCCGGTGCAAGTAAACGGCGATGGGCGCTGCAGACCACTCGTGACACTCCGAAAGGAGTACAGAGCGAATATAACGAAACTAAACTGAACTGTTGTGATGCTAACAATGCCTAAAAAGTTTCTGTATGAAACAGAAAGGAAGTTTCTCCGAGCGCAGGTTGCCTTTCTCAGTTCGCTTTGTGACTGTATTCACTTTTTTTCAAATGTGCCCCATGCATGCAGGCCGACTGCTGATTGGTGTCAACAGTGGAATCAACATGGTCGTTGCTCCCATGTACCTCACCGATTGCGCCCCTGTTGAATACCGAGGAGTGTTTGGTACATTGGGACAGTTTGGTGTGGTGACATCTATGCTCCTCTCGCAAGTAATCCGCCGTTTGTTTCATGTTTTCTATGCCAGACCTCTATTACGTTTATGCAGTCATCAATTGTTTGTTTGTTAAGGTGCTCGGCCTCCAGTGGCTCTTGGGAACTAAAGCACTTTGGCCTTTACTGCTCGGTCTTACTGGAGTTTTTGTTCTCTATCAAGTTCTCGTCCTGCCTGCCTGCCCTGACAGTCCAAGGTATATCGACGCGGTTGTGCAGGAGGTTGCAGAAGCTTCAGAACGATGGTACACATTGTCGAGGCTTCGGTTGAAGCAACTACCCCGGCTATTATTATGGAGCGCTGCAGCGGTTACATAGTAGATTTAGTATTATCATTTGTATTATAAAGGTAAAAAACCTCGCGTCCTAATCGTTATTACGCTTGATTAACCAGGCAGTGATTGTGTAATTGGACCACTTATTCTGTTTTTTTACGCAGAACTCTTGATGTTTCGTAAGGTTCCCGGAAAATTTGAATTTTTTATTTTCGGACTCAACTTGATTTTAATTTAAAGAAATAACCCGTCCTGTCCTGTCAGAGGTCAATTAAAACAATCACATCTGGTGCTTTACTGAAAAGTTATTGCTACTGTTTCTCGCTGTTAGGTCTTGTCTTACTGAACTTTTTGTCTCGTTTTCGACAACCTCTGTACCGTGTGCTGTCAATTTCTGAAGAAAGCAGATAAAAGACATCTTTCTCTTCGAAAAACGTTTGCAATATTTGTTTAATATGAAATAAAATCAGCAAATTAGTTAAAAATTTGTAGGTTTTGGAAATGGTAGGTATGGCGTTAGAAGCAATGGGGCAAGAAGAACCAAACACGTTTTATAGAAGAAAGTTTACCACTCAAGTTTAAAATTCGTGAACCGTTTTTTGGTTGTGATGCTTTGTAAACGACTGTTGTGTAACGACTTGATGGAGTCACATGCTTTGTAGTAGCATCGTATCGAGTTTGGCAATCACCGTTGCACACTCTGAACAAACAGTTGTTGTGTGTGGTAATAATGTGTTTCAACGAACGAGTTAATGATCATACTAATGTAGCGTTTTGTGATTCTACCCTAAATCGGTTCTGGAATTGTGGTGGCGTGTTTCTATGAAACGAAACCTTCACAGCTGTTCGGCAGTCGTGCTTTCCTGTGAATTCGGAGTAACTTCGTTTTCCGGCCGATATGGCGCACCCAACACACTGAGCACGGCCCAAGCCATCTGAGTTAAAAGTTCTGCCAATTAGTGCTGACACGTTAGGTTGGTGACGCAGTAATGCTTAACGGTTGCCTTTGCCAAAGCAACTGGCTCTGATATTCCTCAGCATACCTTCCGCGTCAACATCTTCAGAGATGCCTTTTTCCAGTGCTAGGTTAACTGCTACCAAGATGAGAACCGGCAACGGGCAGATGTTTAGAATTCCTTAATGTATTGCGCTGCTGCTGTATATTTGTACTTTAATGGTGTTTTTGTTGTAAGTGACAAATTGTGTGCATGGTGGTTTTGCTGCATCGTTGTTAGCCAAAACATACCCTTAAAGGCCATAATAGCCCCAATAGATGACTCAGAAAGTCTTCAATAGGGGGCTTGATATTAACAAAATTTGGTAAAGCTCCGCTGATTCATAGTGTTTCGTATTTCATTATGGGGGAATAAGCCCACATGGTGACGGGATTGTAGTTACCTTTCCGGGCTGTTTTTTTCGATTAAAAAATAGCGCATGCAACCCACCTGAAGAACTTCTTAAATAACATTATCAACAAATCTCACCAGAAAGGTTGATGTGATCTTTCATCCCATATTAAATTTAATGAAAATAGTATGTTCTGAAAGTTTTTGTTAGTGCTTTTTATCCATTTGTTTTCATAACATGAATTCATTAGCAATCAACAGACTTGCTGAATTATGTTCATTATGTATTGTAAAGCAAGGTTGAGATCGAATGTATATCTCATGCACACACCTGTCTGATCAAATTGTCGTTTGCATTGTATATGCCACGCTTTGTTATGCTAACGACAGAAAGTATTGTAAATGCACCATAACATTGACTGATGGTAGAAACAGAAATTCTGCAAGCCGACTTTCATAAAAAAAGATATTAGTGTGAAACGAATCAAGACAACAAATGCTTGTAACTAATGCATTTTTTACCGTAAGTCAATATGCCTGTCAACAAAAGTCAAAACTAAGAAAGCACCTTCAGGTTCAATTTGTGTTTTTACAGCAAGTTCATCGGAGTGAATGTATAGAAAAAAGCTTTTGAGTAACCACGTCGTGGAAACAAGAAAACTGATGCGTCGTCCACCTTTCTTCGCAACTTACGTGGAAAAGTTCATTCAAGCATTTCTGACATGATATAACCTACGCAGTGCCGCTTCGTACGTAGGTGGCTCCTGGTAGTGAAGAAAAATGAGCACGAGGCGTTCGCCGCTCTCCGATGGTTGAGAGGAGACTCGTATGACGTCAAAGATGAGATCGAAAGTATTCGTCAAGAAATGCAATCAACTGAACATGAACAAGAAAAGATCCGTAAGTTTTTAATAAATCGTCGTCGTAGCCAGATTCCAAGCGATTAACTTTTTAAGGCAACTACGTTGTTCAATCGGCTTACAGTGTTTACATTGCTTGAATTTACCCACGAAGTTAGCAAAAATAAAACCTTTCATTAACTGTAACAATGGTCATTGATTTTCGACAATCTGTAGCCTAACTTTTTTCATTGGCAGCCAGTTACAATAGAGAGGGTTAAGTTTTGAAGCTGATATCTGTTTCAGTTACAAGCGTTTCGTCTCTGGCAGGTCAAGTTTTAATAGCATCTGCCAGATACGGTTCGATAGCTATTGCTGTTTCAACAGTTACTTGTCTTCTGAAGGTTAACTCTACTTCGTTATTGCAATTGTGTGCTCGTTAGTCCGTCTAATTACTCAATTTCACTCTCGCGGAAATCTGATGAGGCGATCTGAGATTGGCGGAAACGCTTGAAGCAAACCTAGTTTTAATTATGTGAACTGAAGATTATTACAGATGTGCAAAAAATAACGGTTCCTCAAAAAGTAACAAACTTTCTTTAACGATTATTGACAATTACGCCATTTGCAAAGTAACAGAAGTGTTGGGACCACCTCCTTCGGCGAAAGAGAAGTGACAGTTAGATTTAAGCGAAGTAAGCCTAATATGTTCTTGTGGTGAGAGTTGCATCATGAAATAACTGCCGAAACAAGGACTGTGGCATCATTCTCGCACAGATTGGGACCGAAATTTCTGAGATAAGTTGCACAAAGTCTGAAAAGGAACATTGTGCGATGAGTTCTGTGGAAGTTTTGGAGGCAACTGCCTGTTTTGAAAATTTTCTGAAATGTAGGTTTATAGTTATTGTGAAATCTGCAATTACTTCATATATTTCGTCTTAGAAGTTAAAAGAGAAAAAATTTTTTTTCAAGACCTGCTCTAATTAGCGGTTTGTGTTCTTAACCGGGTGCTCTAGAAGGTTTCACTGTCTGCAACCATTATGTAAGTGTAAAATATAGTGATAAGCAGATGTTATACTGGTGTTTTGTTTTAATAGTTGGATTTGAGCTATTTATGTAAGAATATATTTTTTTCTGTAACGAAGATAAATACCATGAGTTCAAAGACCAAGAAACATAGGCCAAAATTTTCAATGGCAGTCAAGAGAAGCCTAAAGCAGTAAAAGAGAAAGGTGCATTGGAGAAGTATTTTAACAGAACTGTACCTCAGAAAATGCACAAAAAGCTCAAGAAGAGCCACACCACAGTGTAGATGGCAACAGCGTAAACAGCTAGCCTGATGAAGTTATGACAGATATGTTGTCAAGCCCGCAACCAGAAGGGGACAACCAGGGGATTATCCCCTAAATTTTCAAAACCATGTTTAGTTTTTTGGGACAACAACAAATTACAATCATTTTTCTCCCCAAAAAATCAACTGGTTGCGGCCCTGCAAATAGTCAAAGTGGAAGTTTATGTGCGCGAAGTGAGAAGTCATTTCGAAATTGTTGAGTCTGACTAAGAAAGAAGCTGGTGCATCTGATGAGGCTTACGAAAATTGAAAATTTGTTGGAACTATTGGATTAACAAACGATTCTGCTACATAGCCAGTTGTGAGTCGGAATGTTAGGAACTATTTAGCCCAAAGAGGCGAACCACCTACAGTTACAACAGACGTTTTTCCCAGAAACGAGAGTGATGGGACACGTTTTTTTAATTTCCCCTGCAAAAGAGTACTGCCAGGTTGTGAAGGGGTAGATTGCCCATGGTTGATAGACTCTACATCGAAAATAGAATCTGTTGCTATTACTGCAAATTTTTAGCTCTGTATGTGCAGTCGCACTTACACCAAATATCTCATCTCTGGAGGTATTGGACGTAGCTACTCATGTATTTATTGGGTGTTACGGCGTTATCAGTGAAGTTTATGCTGGAGAGGTGAAAGTGGGGTCATGCCACCACCCTCTCTTTCACATAAACGAATTTCTATCGTTATGACGTGATGCCCCCCTCAAAAAGTTCTGCACACGCCACTAAGTGGGGCCCCGCATAAGTGCTTCCAATCGGGCCCCGCACTTGCTAAGGCCAGACCTGGTGCCAACCATCTGGAACTGATGGAGAAAGCCATTCCACGCCACGTTTCTGCAAAACAAAAACACCACGACAGCAACAGGAAAGGCAAAACACAGTCTGTTCGAACACATACTTTTTGTTGATGTCAAAAAAATCCATATAAAAAGATTCATCCATTTTATTATCGCTATCATTTCATATCAAATTAAACCAGGTCTCTGTTTTCCAGGCAAACCATAGTTAGAGCTCCAGAGTTTGATTTCCCAGCTTCAATGGATCGAGCAGTAAGATACTCATTGCAGTAGAGGATCAAGATTGTAAAGGCCTATTTCGCGACGAAATCAGTTGTCCAAACCCAATGACAATTTCGGCGGGACTTTCCACACAGAAACGCTCCAACCAGACTCACAACAAAGCGCCTCCTGGACAAATTCAGGGAAGCAGGATGTCAGGATGCATACAGATTAAGTTAAAGGTCGCAGTGGTCGGCCACGGTCAGTCAAGACAAAAAATCTCATTGTGTCTGTGAAACAACGTTTGGAGTAGTCTCCAAGGAAATCAACAAGACGTTTTTTCCAGGAGACAGATCTTTCAATGAGTTGAGTTATACACATAATGCACCAGGATCTTCTATTTCAGTATATGATACAAATTTTACAGCTTCAGACTGATGCAAATAAGACTGAGAGACGTGCTTTTTGGCAAACCATCCTGATTTCTTGGGCTTCACTGTTTTCAGTAATGAGGCAAATTTGCAGACCTATCTCCTTTGGATTGTTTTTTGTGAGGATACCTAAAATAGGGTCTTTGGCTGCTCGCTAACAATCGCCAAACTATTGATGTGCTCAAGAATAACATTCGCACGGAGATCGAGAGAATTCCTCATGGTATATTGGACAGGGTCATTACAACCTTCAATGTGAAAGTAACCACGGTGATTTAGCGCCAAGGAGCTTGGATCGAGCACATTATAAACTGTTGAACCGTGCTCATGAAATGGTGGTGTATGAGGAAAGAAATTGCACCAAGAAAAACTTACACGTCAAGCCTATGACAAAAAGTGCGAAGTATTCCTTTCAATACGAAATGATACTTTATCAAAAATGGATACATCTTCTTGAATCACCCTGTCCAAAACAATACGAAAGAAACAGTCACTGAGCAGGCAAGAAACTAGCACGTAAAGGACAAGCTGTACAAAGCTAGTACAAGTGTTCTTCAGCAAAGTCCAGACAGTGTCGGGAACCTAGGATATGGTATTTCCGGATTCTCGAAGATCCGCTGCTTCAGGGGAAGTCACGTCTGTCACTTTCTGATTGGTGTTAATGTTGCCATAAAAAAATTGTGCATTTTTCTTCTGGTTTGTTCTGCCACTCCCACTTACGTTTTTGGAAACACTGTGCAGTAGCTGCGCGTCTTCAGGATGATTGTAGCTTCTGTAGAAGGATCGATTTATGGCTGTATAGTGGTAGATAATTGCCGTTGTTTTTACTTATTTAGATGTAGATGAAATTTACTTTACAGTTTCATTCGCACATTTTCCTTCCACAAACACTAAAATATGTCTCTTTTCAGTCAAAATGAGTATAGAAAATTATTCTACATTCATGCAAAAGCTGTTGATTGTTCAAGCAAAGGGTATAGTCACTCCGAACAAGGAGAACAGTTGTTCTGTAAGTAATAAGCAAACTACGACCTTAAAAATTTCCGGGAAATGTTTTTCGTAAACTCATTCTTGTGAAATGTAGTGGACTGAACCGAAAGTTGGGCAGATATTTGATGGTGAACGTATTTTTAGTTGTTCCTTCCGGAATAGTTTTGGTTAAAAAGTTGAAAAAAACGATTGTACAGAAATGATTTTTTCCATTGGGGCGCAGTAAGAGTGAAGAACCGAGAACGTAGAACATAAAGGGTTTTGTTTGTTGGTGGATTATCTTTTTACTGGTGTAACGGCCACACTTGGGCGCTAACGACCACTTAACCCATTTAATGTGTTTTTTGTTTGGTTTGTTACACTCAGAAAAGATTTTTCGAGAAAGAAGTTGGGTTATATGGAAATATCTTGTTGTGCTAAACCATTCTTGTGAAATGCAATGGATCCGAACCGAAAGTTGGGCAGATATGTGATGATGACCGTTATTTTGGTTGTTCCTTCCGAAATAGTTTTGGTTTGAAAAGTCGAACAAAACGAGTGTGCAGAAATGATTTTTCCGACAAACTGAAAACGTAGTCATAGAACCAAAAGGTTTTTGTTTGTTTGAGTTATCTTTTTACTGCTGTAACCGCCTGACTTGAGCGCTAACGACCACTTATTTTTGTCGACTTTAATGTCAACGTTTCTTTGGTTTGTTACATTCAGAGAGTTTAATCGAGGCCGACGATCCAGGGGTCGGGAACCTTTTTGGCTAAAGGAGCCATGAAACCTACATATTTTTAATTGTATTTCCGTGAGAGCCATATAATATTTTTCAACACTTAACCCTTTAAGTCCCGCGAAAACCACGTTTCATGCAGAGCTTCGCAATCTTATAACTCGCCAGGCGATTAGCTAGAGAGCTGTTCAAACCCTCTACGGATTCAGCAAGTCTTGTAGTCGAAATCGAAAAAAAAATGTTTTCGTTTTCGGTGGGGAACGCCACAAGTGGGGGTGTTTTTGGCTGCCTGGCCCTGGGCTCCAACCCATTGGGCCATTATTATGGCTCAAGATTTTTTCGGAACTAGACCAAAGCCCGCGTCTTTTCCGCGAACCCTTCAATGACTTTCTAGCATATCTGTAGCCGAAATTATGGACAAAACACCAAAAATTGATGAAAATTTCAGCACCCACAAACCCCAGTCTGGGCTGGAAAACACCCCTTTTCTGAATGGCAGTCACTCGCCAGCGGATCGAGCTAGAGAGCTGTTCAAATCCGGTCTGAATGGGGAAAGGCTTGTAGTTTAGGTTGAAAAAAAAAACTTTTCGCCGTGCGATTTCAGCCTTTTTGGCTATGTTTACAAAACCACAGGTTGTTTTGACAGGTTTCTATAAATAATCCGTGACGTCAACGGCCCGTGGGAGTGCGTGAATCGAGCAGAATCAGCGGCGCAAAACCGCGCGAGATTTAAATGCATTCTAGGCTATAATACGAGGTTTTAGATGGTTTGATGGACTTTTTAGCATTTCTGGTTGATGAGTTATGGAAAAAATGGTAGAATATTAATATGGGAAACCCCTGAACGTACTTGGGGAATTCCTGACATATTTGGAATATTTTTGGTATAACTTTTGAACCAGAAACGCTAGAAACTTACTTTTGAACCTACTTTTGTATAACTTTTAAACTAGAAACGCTAGAAATCAAGGGCTCTAAAAACGCGAATTTTAGCCTAGAATCCAAAAATACTGCGAGCGACAATATTGGCGCCAGGGATCGGATGATGACGTCATATAATTAAACAAAAAACAGACTCCCATCATGAGCCCATTGGCACAAAACCCCCCATCCAAATTTACAAAATTTTTTTTTTATTCTAAACTACACGAAGCCACTAGTCATTACAGGGTTTGAACAGCTCTCTAGCTCTATCTGTTGCCGAGTTATGGCCGGCCAAAGCTTAGCCTGAAAGGGCAAATTATGCTTTTTCTTAAAAGTTAGAAATTAGGCCCAAAACTGGGTTTTTGGCCCATAATTTTGGCCACAGATGTGCTAGCAAGTCAATCAAGGGCTCTATAGACGCGAATTTTCACCTAGTTTTCAACAAAACTTTGAGCCAAAAGAATGGGTCAAAGGGTTGGGACCCAGGGCCGGCCAAAGGTGGCCTACTTTTCCAAAACATGTCCTCTTTGTGACGTCACCTCCAGAAAACCCCCCACCGAAACAGAAAATTGTTTTTTTTGGATTTTGGCTACAACACTTGCTGAATCCGTAGAGGGTTTGAACAGCTCTCTAGCTCAACCGCCTGGCGAGTTATAGGATTGCAAAGTTTTACAAAGAAAAGTGGCGCACGCGGGTTTGCAACTAACTAACTTACTAACTAACGTGTGGGTTTTTAATCAAAATCAAACAATTTTAAACAATGGTAAATGTCTGAATTTTCTATTTAATAGCATGTAGAAGGAAAATTACTGAAAAAGTTTCAGTCGTATAATCGTGTTAAAAAAATATCAAGCGAGCCAAATGCCATCACCAAAAGAGCCACATCTGGCTCGCGAGCAATAGGTTCTCGACCCTTGTGGTAAACTATACATTCGGATATACGCTTGCGTCAGTGATGCTAAGTTTGCGTTGAAATTTAATTTACTGGCAACAGGCCGGTAATTTCCTAATAAAAAGCTTTATGGTGTAGCCAGTCTTGCACAGTCTTAAATGACCGCAACGACATCGGTTACCAGACGCTAAGCACACGAAAGATTCCCAGAAGCACTGATTGCTCGCGAGCTGTTTTTAATAATCGCTTGACGGTGATAATTTCTTTCCAGAAATCGCTGACCTGTTTCGACATTCACACCTTCGGCGGGCACTGTTGGTGGCTGTGG
>Ga0210059_1003002_pt1 | contig 26792 bp, 16 predicted proteins | sample Ectturendosymbi2_FD_188042 | JGI IMG/M metagenome (GOLD analysis project Ga0210059, IMG submission 188042) | Ecteinascidia turbinata endosymbiont from Florida, USA - Sample 2 (SPAdes) (version 2) | ecosystem: Host-associated > Tunicates > Ascidians > Unclassified | place: Key West, Florida... | reverse complement strand
TTTCCTGAGGTCTTCACCGGTAGTGTTTTCAACTCAGTGTTGATTGCCTGTGAGACCACCAAGCCAAGCTCTGCCCTGGTCCACATGGAAAGTGCTGATCGCCGTGGCGCGATTAATTTTTTTTTTTACACTTATTGCAGTCGCAGCTCCGAGGATTATGAAACTTGCAGAGTGACGGAATACAATGACGCAAATGGCAAGTACCTGGTCATCGAGCAGGCTGCCGTTATCGCCGAAGATGAAGCGGACTCGATTGGTCCTGAAGTAGACAAAACGGTAATTTCTGCCTGATAATTGCGCCTAACAAAGTTGAAGCAAGCTTCTGGTTACCAAACTGTGGTACGCGTACCACTGGTGCAGCTATGTCCTAACTTCATTGCTGGGCCAAAAAGACCCTCTCCTAATGAGGGCCGCACATAGGATGACTTTCGTTGTTCTCACCAACTTAAAATTTAACTCAAGCTACTGAACGTGTTCGAATCCTGTCAGCAATGATAACGACTTTACGGCACCTAATCACTCCATAATTGTGATGTCATAGGCGAGTTTAAAGTGCCGGTGGACCTCAAAATAGAATTCAGTTTAGAGTGCAAATGCAACAAAAGAGGGAGAAATCAGAAAACTAGAAGTGAGTTTTGCACCTCAGACGCATGGAAATCTGCCCGTGTTTAGTCCAGACGTGCTAGAGAGGCACTGAGGAACACTGCATCAAAAACGTCAAATTTAAGATTATTAAAATAAGGACAGGTTTCCATTGATACTGTATACACACACACAACAACAACGGAACCTTCGACTGGTAACGGGTTAGACATAGCTGCTCTAGTGCTACGCGAATGAACCTGCTTTGTGTTGTTCTTCACAAAAAATGTATTCACAGTTACTGTTCTTACTTATCGAGTACTGTTCAATGTTAATAAATTCCTGAATTTTTGTGTGCTTCCCTTGATTCCTGGAAAGCTTACAGAAAATTTTGAGCTTTTGTTTGCAAGCTGTTTGATTCGAACTTCTTCAGGATCCAAGAGAATCATGTTAGCGCTGGAATAGTAGAGGTTCATTTTCTGCGACTGTCTTACCGACGGTTATTTCAGTTAAAGAGCGGCAACGTTTAGATTGATATCTTTTGTGGCAAGCAAAGTAGTCAGTGATAGGTTGCGTCCTAAATTGTTTCTTTTTTGAACAGTTGTAGTGTGTTACGAGGTATGGCTTATGGTTACCGATACATTTGTTTTCAATAATTTACAGGGTTGCACCGATTAATCCGCAGATAAGTAACTCGGCAGTAGGCTTTTTGCTACTGTATTGGAAATATGTCAAAACGTGTGTAAGGAACAACATGCGTGACACAATATTGCCCTTCAGCAATAATCTAATATATCAACGACCTAACGAAATTAAACTATCTAATATATCAACGAACTTTTAATGCTTTGCCCTAGTTCCACAAAGCTGTCTTCACTACGGATACAGAACATTTTTTCCGGATGTGGTACCACAATGTACAGCCATCAATTCTCCAATCAGATAATGTAAATTTTTAGACCACCGTCCCATAATTTTTTCTTTTCCCTTATTTCAGATAGTTTGTATTTAAGGAGCATATGCTTAAATTCAATCTTGCCGATCCTGTTGAATATCCAGCATCATCATTTTTAATCGTAATTTTACCAATTTTGTTCTGAAATTTTGTCAGGATTCCAGTTTTTATTGCGATTCATCATATTTGATATCGTGAACGTTTTAGCTTTTTTCCTCGGCTTGATATGGAGGCATTGTGCAATCCCACTTGTAGACCCTAACCGGCAATCTTATAAACTTTGAAAAATTGACACACAATGCTTGTTTAAGCCATAAGGGATTTGAATTTCAAATCTCTGGCCTTTTATTTATGAATTAAGTGCTTACCCTGAAAAATAAGTTTTGATATTAATTATTAACTCCTTTGTTTGCAGAATTCTTTATCTTAAGCACTCCCAAACAGTCATCTGACACACGTATATAATTGACAATATACTGCATTAACAACATGCGTTATTATCAAATCAGTACGTCACTGACTTAAGTATATTGCAAACTGTACTTAAGTATATTGCAAACAACAGGCCTGATGTGAAAAGACCTATCGGTGCATTACTAGTGTAGGCTACTAATTTAAACCACAAAGTTATGTCGTATTGAAGGAAGTCTAATGTTATAGTGTAACTTCGGCATTTTTAATGAGATTAGTGAAGTTGACCTATCAGACAAAACATTAAGGTTTGAAAACCTGCAATGCCACAGAATTCGTGTAAAAACTTCATTCCCTGAATATTGAGCCCGTATAGATAGATCAACATTATCACTGAGGAAAGCAGCAAAGTTTAGCGGTTTTTGATAATATGGCGGTGGACTGCTGTTGTATGTCTTGTAACCGGCGAATACTGCACAAGACAAACGTCGATGTTTCGTATAGGTGTTTTTGAAATGCCTGTATGTAAATTGACCAATTCTAACCAGCGCCGAGTGCGTTGGTACTACCGTACTTCAAGCTACCAAAACAACTGCTGGGGATTTACTGCTTGAAGCCTATTCATTTCTTACAACGGATTTCAAACCAAAATGTGTTAGGCACAAAGCTTAAGGTCAAAGAAGATTCTGAATAATGCTTTGCTTGACACCCCAGCGACTCTTGTTTTTATAATACGATTGTCAACGTACACGTATAAAAAGTAGCTCAGCGGATTGTCTTAATAGTAAAACTAGGACTTGAAAGTAAAAATAAAGTTTGACATCTTGTAGTTGTTAACTTAGAACGCTTGTGTCGAGAATCCAGTAAAAAACGTTTAAAACCCAGCGTATGCGCGTCCATAAGAAAAAACTCTCACCTGTGAGTTCTTGTTTTTAAGTAGGTCCACTGCAAACCCAAGCACAAACGATAGGTCTCCATACCATACTGAACTGAATTGGCGTTTTTTTGTCGCTCAGAAATCATTTACTTCACGAGGAAGTCAGGACTCGACCTCATCGCTTTCTACGTTTCCTGTAGCAAATGAAGACGCTCGTTTACATGGTAAGCTGTAGGAAAATTTTTGCCTTTCTGTCGCGCGAAGCTTATCCATGCGCTCGTGGATGGTTTGAGAAGTCATAGTTGTAAACTTTCGGAATATTGAATAACTTTGCCCATCAGCAGATGTGCCCTCGCCATGAATTGGTGTCTGACAAAGCTGAACGTCGCGCTACGATCAACCCTAGCTTTCGCGCCAGAAACTGTTGGATCGAAGCGTGAAACATAAAACCGCACAGTTTGCGTTGTCCTGTGCCATGCGCTTTGACTTGGTGCACGCGCCAAGTTTCTGCAGAAAGCCATGCAGCAAAGTCTTGGACCTTTGTGTGTGGTCCTGCGGTTAGTCGCGCTGTAACAGAATGGTTAGTTACTAGAATTTTTGCGTCTCGAGTTTCATAAACATTTTCATTTAGATTTTTGCTATTGAAGCATTTCGATTTCGCTGCTTGCTTCACATCTCGTGCCCATTTGGATGTATGAATAGAAACAGTACTTTGACAAGCAGTTTGTCTGAGGCCTCCTAGAGAAACAGGAGGCCTTGGTTTGTATCCCGAGCGAATCGTTTCTCCACTAAACAAACACCTTTTCTTCCACGTCACGAAACTGAGGCGTTCTTCCTTTCGCTTTGCGCAGCCGTTTCGCCCCAGCTCCGACATTTTGCGAAAACGCCCGGAAGTAGCAAAGGCTCCACTGCATCGGATCCCGAAAGCCCAAGTAGCAGCAGCGTGGCTCGGTGGCCGAAATTCAACGCCGAGTCCGCGAACCAGTCATGTCCTGCCTTCAACGATATGACCTTCGAAAGCGCGAAAGCTTCTGTCGCCCCCACGAATGAAAACAAGGTACGCGACTGATTGTTGCTGTTTTAAGTAAATACGCGAAGATCTTTCGCGTTTCCTGAGAATTCCGCTGCCTTGAATTGCACAGTGCCAAGTCGTATATCGAGATTAGGGGAAGTGCTCGTTAACAGGGTGCGTGCCGCCCACCAGGAAGAATGCAACGGCTGCTTTCGTAGTTGTTGCACTCCAAGTGGCTCCTCTCCAAATGCGATATAAGAAAGGGAGCTGTCAGCAAATTTTTAACAGGAAATCGATTTCCGTAACACTGCGCATTGTCAGTCCTTAAATCGTATTCGAATTTGAAGCGCATGTCGAATGCCTGCTGTGGCGGGCGTATAATATGCTGTGCTCATGCCGTGCGTAGTAACCATGGTGTTGTGGGAACTGTTATACGAGACGTTATTTTCGGATTCATTTTTCTGTTCGAATCCGTTGGTCACGCACCAAGTCGGTGCTGCGATGAAACAGTTTCAGGCATGAAGCTCTTGGTATGACGTTGAGGTTTTGAAGATGAACGCTTCGCGGTAAAACAGTCGGTCGCTTTTATCGAACTCCGTTCGACTGCAGTCACCATCGAGAGACGCCGTTCCGAAACAACCAGGAAAATTTATACCATTCCATGATATGTTGTAGTTGTGAGTTTCAAAGTCCAGGTATCAACTTTTTTTTACTGCGATCTCGAGGCAAACACAGCTGTGAACGCTCCAGATTCCCTTGAACTGCTGGCGAAAATTTCCGGAAACGCTACATCGGCTGTCACGGTGCTTGTCGCGTTTACTTGCGCCAGTTTGTTTGTCGCGGCACTCGAGCAACCGGCGGCTTCCGCCATCGATAAGCCTTCGAAACCACGTGCTGATTTAAGCCCGACTGCAGTCACGCTTTCAATCTTTTCCTTGCCCGTTGTTGACTGCAAAATTACCAATGGCCGCCGCCAACATGAAACCGCAGTCCCGACAAGCTGCCTGCAGACGCATAACCAGCACAATTATCGCAAAATGCTGAATTCGACCGAATTATTTTGGATAGGGAAATTTAGTCTGTTAAAAACACGACAAACGGCCGAGCACACGCATTTGGTCTGTGCCCAATTAAATAAATTATTATATCAACTGACATCATGATTTTAAGAAAACCCACACCTGCAAGGAAAACAAGCTGATCTGATAGAATTAGTTCGATTTTAGTCAGATTTGACGCTGAGTAATCTCATAATCAGTGAGTATGTCATAAAAGACACTGCAAACAGCGGATTTCCTTCAGTTCCAACAGAATTGCCATGGTACGTTCGGTAATTACGGCCACCCGTGTTGGAAGTCCATGACCTGAACCAGTGCATGATGCCGTGAAATGTCGGTTACGCAATATTTACTCGGATTTGGTCCGCCAAGCGCTTTTTTGGTGTTGCTGCAAATAGCTCGCTTTTAGTTCGTTACGCCGTGTGAAAGAATTTTAGCCTGGAGATGAAGCTGGCTAAACAGAAAGTGTAGATTTTTTCCAAAGCTTGTTTTGTTCTTCCACTGGACAATGAGCATACCAAGCTCAAGCGTGGCTTGTACACCTTGTGTCTAAGCTTTTAAGCTGGTTTGCTGGTAAATTATTGTAAATTTTATGTTCGTTCTGCTGTAACGTGAAAGGTTCATTCGACGTGATATTTTGATGGATATTTTGATGCGACTCCACACAGCACAGAAATGTAGCATGCGCTGTGATATGATGCGGTGACTCCTTCACCGGTCACCTTCGTCGAACATGTTGCCCGTTATTTCTTTGCAGTTTAAGTGATCTGTTTGAAAGCGTCTCATAAGCGGACAGTGACGCGGTCTTGAAATTTATGAGTTGTGACGATTCGCTGAACCCTGAGACAAATGCAGTTTCTTCGAAGTTCGTTTTTGCTTTTGAAATATAAAATTGGAATGACTTCAGGAGGTATATTAATCCAATATAAGCGCAAAGGCAAAGAAGGCAAAAATGCTATCCCCGTCTTTTCAAACTGAGTACCTTTAGTGTACACCGTGTATTATAGGTTTTTGCCTCAATTGGGCTTAACTTGATGTTTATTGAACCGACTTCGCTTTACTAATCGAGCACCTGCTCCCAATAGGTTACGTAGCGCATACCAAAACTCAGGGTCAAAACTGTGGAAGACTTTTCTTTTTTGTCCGCTTCTGGGCCGCGCCTATGCAATGACGTATTCTTATGAAACTCTTGTATTTGCCTACGCAAGAATGCTTGCTTAAGCTTTATGGTTCGTTCGTGATTGTATTTTCGGAGCGTTAAGCACAGTTCTCTCATTTTAGGGATTTTTTCCTTGGATTGGAATTTTTGACCCTTAGGGATTTTTTAGGCATTTTCGGAAAAGTTCGAAAGTGTGTAAAATGAATCATTTCTTTTTGCAAATCATGTTTAGTTCTATTTTTGACACTTATTATGGCACTCCGATGTTACGCTCTACCACCACAGATTAAGGGGGTTAAGCGAAACGTGATAATAGCGTTCGTGAGCTCTTAACTTCTTTTCTCACCACAAAATAAACTTAATGCAACGATTGCCGTAAAAGAAAAGATGGGACAATGTGCATGTGGCGAAGTAAACGTGAAATAAAAGACATCTAGATTTCTCGTAAGTGCACTGTCTGCATTGCACAGACGTACATTGAGTCGAGCAGATGTTTGTCGATTCGTGTGGGGCGCCGTTCGTAAAAATATTATATCTGACAGATTTAGCACAAAAACTGCAATCTCTGCGCATATTTAGCTATCTCTGCGCAGAGATAGCTATCTCTGTGCGCATTTAGCTATCTCTGCGCATATTTAGCTATCTCTGCGCGGAGATAGCGATCTCCGCACGCTATTTCGCTATCCATGCATATATATAGCTAAATCTGCATGCATATATAGCGCTGAAGCGTGTCGGAGGAAAATATGGTATCCTGTCTGAAGAAAAACTTGGTGTTCTGTTTCAGTAATCCAGACAAAAGCTGGGCTACTGCAAGGCATGAATTCCCTGGCGTCATATAAAGCTAGGTGGTTTCAGGTCTGAATTATACTGTTTTGATAATAACATTGGTTTGCGCAGACGATGGGCTACAGTAAACTTGTGGTGGTGGTCTCAGGGTTAGTGCCGATTTTTGCTTAATATTTCAAAGAGGATCTCGTCAAGTCTAACCATTTCAACTGTTCTCACCAGGCGCAGCTCACCGCCTCTCAGCACCTTCAGGTGCACAAAGAGAATGCTCTCAAAGAAAGAGCGCATTGAAAGTGAAGTGCTTGCTTGGAGACGAGCACCGTTTTGTAAAGAGAATAACGCTGTCATAGAAAAAGCACATCGAAAGGAACTGCTCGATTAGGCGTTCTTACCCGAAAATAACGTGGGCAACACACATCACTTTAGAAGCATTATCACAGTAAGCCCTACTGCTTCGAGAATCAAAGAAACGAAGGATGCATACGTTCCTATATGTAATAAGCTGCAATACCTAGCCTACTTATTAGTTAACATAACCAGCATTCCTGCACTGAAATGTGAAGTCAAGGTGCGAGATTTAAAGCAACTCAAGCTGCAAACATGAGGTGCAATGCGTCCTATTTAAAGAAAAATTTAGTCTTCTCCTTCAGTGATCCTGGCCAAAGCTAGGCTACTGTATGCATCCTTCGTTTCTTTGATTCTTCAAGCAGTAGGGTTTACTGTGATAATGCTACTAAAGTGATGTGTGTTGGCAACGTTATTTTCGGGCAAGAACGCCTAACCGAGCAGTTCCTTTCGATGCACGTTTTCTATTACAGCGTTATTATCTTTACAAAACGGTGCTCATCTCCAAGCGAGCACTTCGCTTTCAACGCGCTCTTTCTGTGAGAGAGCATTCTCTTTGTGCACCTGAAGGTGCTGAGAGGCAGTGAGCTGCGGCTGCTGAGGATAGTTGGAATGGTCAGACTTGACGAGATCCTCTTTGAAATATTAAGCAAAAAATTTAACACTGAGACCACCACCACAAGTTTACTGTAGCCCATCGTCTGTGCCAACCAATGTTATTATCAGGCCAGTATAATTTTGACCTGAAACCACCTAGCTTCATATTCTGCCAGGGAATTCATGCCTTGTAGTACCCTAGCTTTTGTCTGGATTACTGAAACATAACACCAAGTTTTTCTTCAGACAGGATACCATATTTTCCTCCGACACGCTTCAGCGCTATATATGCATGCAGATTTAGCTATACATGTGCAGAGATAGCTAAATGCGCGCAGAGATAACTATCTCTGCGCAGAGATAGCTAAATGCGTCAGAGATAACTATCTCCGCGCAGAGATAGCTAAATGCGCATAGAGATAGCAGTTTTTGTGCTGTATCTGTCAGATATAATATTTTTACGAACGGCGCCCCATAGATTCGATTCAGATGTTGTGCAGATACTCGAGCACTCCACATCCACATGACATACGCGACCAGCGGAAGAGTCGATGTAATGCGATTGACTGCCTGCGTTCAAACACAGTCTACCTGTAACATCGAGCAAAGCGACTGCTATATATGCGAGCAGAACAGTTACTCGTTGCGAATAACTATTCGCCTGATTTCACAACGTGTGCGAACCATCAACTTACTCCACAAAAGGAAGGGACTATGTTCATGCATGTGGGGTTTTCACGTTGCTGTTTTGTTGGCATTCAGAGTGCCGGCGGCTCGACGTCAACAATCGCTTCATACAAGCCCGGAACAGAAACACTATACCTACCTTTGAACCAGGAGGACGTGTCGACTGCTTCCGTCAAAAAGAACTCGCGCAAAAAGAAGGTACCTTTTCTTGGGTTTCAATTGACATTCGTTCGTGACGTTTCAAGGTGCCAAGCCTCTGATTGGACGAAACTTTATGTGTCGCAGCAACAGTAGAAAATATCGTTTTACCCGTTTCGTTAAATTGCGCCTTGACCAAGGCTTAACGAGGTCTCAGGTTGTGAAAAGTATGCACTGCTGTTGCGTGGCGGGAAACACTGGACCGTTTCGGCTCGTTGCAAAGTAAAATTCAGGCCACTTCGGTGTAACATGATGCTTTTTCGTATTGCAACAGTGGCCGAACGCTAGCCATAATATGAAGCCGTGTAGTGACTTAATTCGGTAAACTTATTGAGTAAATATTTGTCGCGAGTGGTCCTGAGCGAAAACGATTATTTGCGAAGTTTCATCCGATCTCTGGCCTGGATTTTGAAGCTGACCTGCAAGCAAGAGGCATTTTTGTGTAGTTACGAGATCGTGAAAGAAAGACTGATGCAGATACTGATGATTAGAATGAAATCAAATTGCACGTTTTCAAAAACGTCTGTTTGCAAGGTTTTGCAGCGCACAGCTAAAAACGTAGGTCACCACATGATTTCAATTAAATCCTTGTTTTGTGCTTTTTGTGACTTAACACTTTCCGCGGCTTCGAGTTCTTTGCCGCGTAATGTTATTTGCGGTAGAGATGAAGGTGCGCTTTAAAACGATACATTTTTTTTGCAGAGAACTGGATCGCTGATCAGCGTAAGTACCAATCTTGTACCATAAGTACCAAACGTTCGTTTTTCACGGAGGCTATTCTAAGCGGTTTCTTGTGCAGAAGCCTATTTTAATCTCAGGTGCTTAGATTCTGAGCCTTGCTGATTTGACTCGAAAACGACTGTTAGCACAAGAGCGCCACAAGGTGGCGTTGGGAAGATTTATTTAGCAGATTTCTAGCACCTGGTTGCATTGCTACTGCTGCTATCTTGTTTCAGAATTTTTAACTGTGCAGTAGTTTGCATACATTGCGTACACTGGCTGTATACATGTGGCACGAGAGTTGGTATTATGAAAACATCCAAGAAAACATGCGGCTAGGTATGAAAGCACACAACTCATTGACCGTGCTGCTCCATTGGGCTGAACATACTTTTTTTTATCTTGCTATCAAGTCCTGACCAATATTGTCGACTTTTATGCACGATTTATGCTGAACTGAAAGTGCCTCCGTGATGTCTGAAAGATTGAAGTGTTTCTTATACTTGAAGTGTTTCTTATACTTTCTTTCTTTAGAAGTAGAGATAACCGTGTTGTATTAATCAGCTTGTAATTATATTGCATTTTCAAATCATTTGCACCGTAGCTATGGAGTTGTTGGCCGTATCTCCTTCAGTTGTCTGTGTTTGCGCATTGCTGCTGCATGGAGCTTCACATATTACGGCACGGACGATGTTGAAATAAGCATTGCCGAATTGATTGAATCGTGCGCTGCTTGATAGAGGACGCTTCTGTGTGAACAGCAGTTAGTGGCACTGAAAGGATACCGATGATGTTAATCCAGTGGTTCTTGATCGGAGGGAACGCCTCCCCAGGGGGCGCGAGCACTTACGCGCCCTACAACATAGAAAGTTTGATCAGTAAATGTACCAATGAATACACTCGCTTTTGCAGCTTAATTAAAGTCAGTGAGGGGGTGAGACAAGGACAATTACCGAAATTACTCGTGGTAGAAAAAAGGATAAGAACCACTGTGTTAAACGGTAATGTGTAGTCAAAGTCTTTCTTCGGTTTGTGTGAAGCAAGCTGGATGTAATGAACGGAATGGATCAGGATACCTAAGCTTTTAAATTATCATGAAAAACAAAAGAAAACCTAGATTTTAGTTAAATGCTTTAAATTTTGCTAAAGCTTGCTTGCTCCTAAGTAGTATCTTAACTAAAACCTGTTTTTTAGTTTTGATAAACGTTTCACCCTGATAATGGCGGTTTTATCTGCATCTTGGAAGGATTTTGACGATTACGTGAAGGGATGACGCAATATCAATAAATACCCGCGTTACAATTGCCGAAAATTCGCCGCCCTGCGTCGCTTCTTATTTCGCTGATGTGTTTATTCGGATTTTAAACAGCGTTGTGTTAAAGTTTAAAGAATCGATTGCCAATGATTTGGCACATCCTGCTCGCTATTATCGCATCACCAATTCATGATGTTTGCTCTTCCGCTTGCCCTTGAGTATTCTTGTAAGGACATTTCAACATTTTCTTTTAATATACCCTTGTGTTCAGTATGCCATCTGCATTTGTTTTCTTGTTGTTGCTGTATACAACGTTAGTTTGCTTGCTTTTGATGCAGTACTTCTAGGACAGCTATGTCCAACCGAAATACCTTACTGGGCCTAAAATGATGTCACTATCTTTGTGAGTGCCGCACATTCAATGACTTGTTTCCGTTTTAGCAAACCGAAGTTTAGATTTACTAACTGCAGTGACTACGACTGTATATTGCTTTAAATCACTCCCATACTGTGATGCCATAGGCAAGCTTAGTGCTAATGGAACAAGGGGAAAGTTAAGTGCAGAGGAACACATGGGTAGAAATCAGTTTTGAACTGAGGTGTCAGAGGACGGGTGGAAATCGACCAGTGATTAGTACATGATAAGCAGGCACCGAAGGCCATTGTATAGAACAGGGGACGGGAACCTTTTTGCTAAGGGAGCCATGAAACCTACATATTTTTAATTGTATTTCCGTGAGAGCCATGTTTTTCAACACTTAATTGGAACTAACTTACTAAATGACATGTGCATTTTTAAGAAAAATCAACAATTTTAAACAATGGTAAATGTCTGAATTTTCTGTTTATTAACATGCTTACTGTTAATGCGACTTCCGGTGCTGTATGGTATTTCTTATGACTTTGTAGTCTGGTAGATGGAAAGGAAAATTACAGAAAAAGTTACATTCGTAACAATCGTGTTGAGAAAATATCAAGCGAGCCAGATGCCGTCATCAACAGAGTCACATATGGCTCGCGAGCCATAGTTTCCCGACCCCTGGTGTACAAAATGTCGAATGTAAGATTATTACCAAAACAAAGACAGGTTGTCATTGTATTGTGCAAATTGTACAAACACAACCATGAAAAGCTTACTGGGCCGCACAAAACCTTCGACTAGGCCTTATTGCAGCCCGCGGGCGTGACATAGCTGTTCTAGGAAGAACACCGGGAGTTTTCCCACAGTATGGTGTGCGTTGCGATCGTTGCCACTCATACTTCGTTTTATCGCGCGTCGGTTTCGGTCCCGAGATTCACAGCAAAGTCAGTTGAGTCACGTCTTGATACCGGTCGTGATAATTTCTGTGACGCAAGAAAACAACAAATGGTTTCACTGACTATTTTCCCCAAGGCAAAGTGCTTTTCTCGTTGCTTGAGCAAAGCTTTCGTTCGTTGACACAGCTAGCTCGCTTTACGCTACACAGTAGATCAAACAATGTGCAGCGACTCTTACAGTTTGGAGTCGTCGGCGATAACTGGATGTCAAGGTAAACAGTAGCAGAAGCCCGGTCAATGCAACTCAACCTAAGTTGACCTGTCTTTCTCGTAAAAGCCAATTTTGTTTGTCAGCAAGCCAGTATGGCGTCAGATTATCAGAGAGAGAGACGCTAGTTTCTCTTACTTTGTTTCCTCCGCTGTAACAAAGGCAGGCAAACCCAATAGCTACGCTTTATTACTCTTTCAGATGGCTGACGACATCAAGAAAGCATGTCTGAAAGAGTTATGGCGAAAATTCTTCAGAAACACACAATATCTGCCATATAGGTTTGGGTCAGAGCTCAGAAAAGTTTATTTCGTGGTAAGGTTGTGAACGATCGACAGGCTGTTGATATGAAGTGAAAAAGAACGTTGCATCCGAGAGCATCTGGGGATTCTAACTTAATTACGAGCAGCAAGGGCGGGTACTTAAAATACAGTAACGTTTGGTGCTGGTTGTATGATTTTTTCTTTTTGACGAGCTGCTAAATTATTTCACTGTTTCTATGAAGGTTGAAGGCTTTAAAAAAAGAGCAGTCGTACACGATGTATACTAGCGTTGCTTGTTGGAATTATTGCTTCATCGTGCCTCCGGTTGTCCTTTGACTTACGTTAGCATTGTGTTGAGCTGCAGACGACCAAGGCAGTCTTACGGTGTTCCTGATCCTATGTTCAAGCAATTTCTCATCTGTGCAGTAGTTGCACAGTTGTAGCAGGTGGTTGACATGTAGTTGAGTTAAAGATTGTTCTGTACTGCTGCACTTTTGTGTAAGTGCGGTGCCAGCAAAGATGACAGCCTTTCAATGCGCTTGCGCAGCAGGGACTCCATAAACCATTTTCTTTCATTTCCTCTACTCCGTGCAGTCATTTCTATTTATTTGTTCCTTGTCATTTCTTCGTCTCAAAATAAAATTTCCTCCCAACTTTTGCACTTATTTTATCTCAAAAACAAAAGCATTCAGTTAATTTCCTGGTACATTTGCAACTGAACTTTGTGTGGTACCCGACATATTACAATGTAAAATCCTACAAACCTGTAGCCAAGGTTCTAGACGAGGGAACGGGATAAAAATGTTTGGGGTATATCAATAAATTGACGAAGTGGTAAATGCTTTATTTTATTGGCCAGAAATGCAGTAGACTAATAAGGTTACCTTTTTCATACAAAACTGAAAAGGGGGGCTTAAAGTGTATTTCTGAAGTTAGCTTTTGTTTATCAAACTTCCTTGCCGAAGGAGCTGACAATGATTTCGGGGCCTCAGTCACAGCCGGCCACGTCGCCTCACCCCCGTGACTACGTGCCCAAAATCATGCTGTACTTCGGAAAATAAGTGTGATAAAGAAAAATTAACTTTACATGCTTTCCATGAGCTTGCATCTTAATTCACTACATAAGCTGTTATCAACAAGTGCTGCCAACATTTTATGTAAAATCACCATTTTCCTGTAAAGTTCCGTCAGTTGTGATGACGGAACACAAAATATTTTTGACCCTTTGGCGCAAAATATTTTGACCCTAGAGGAGGAATTGCGGCGCTGAAAGATTTTGAACACATGCCTCGCGTTTCCGGTCGCACGCTCCTCGTTCGCTCTGGCCACAGTTCACGCTGCGGCCATTTGCCGGGCTTCCTATATCGTGTAACAGCGCCGCGACAGGTTCACGACGAACGGATGGCACAGCTTGTAAAGCGAAGCGTTTTTGAGCATGCTGGTGAGTCTGCATGCAGCGCAAGGTCACTAGCTGTAAAGCGAATCGTAAGGATCGTGTTGAGCGCAGCTCTAAATCCTGCAGCAAACAGAATGCGATTATCACGGCGTGTGAAACGATGAGAGAACTGAGGTAAGCCGAACGCAGCCCGCAGCACAGCACGACCGCGAGCTGGTCCGGAAGCAGGGAGTGACTGATCTTTGCTGCGCCCCATTCAACTGTGCAATAGAGGCTACTGTCATTTCAGCGAGCAATCAGAACGCGTTAAAGCGAGCTTCGCTAAAGATTATGCAGGAATTTTTGGAATGGAAAAGTTAATTGTGATCTGTTGTGTTTGAGGTGGCAGTTTTCAGGTTGCGAAAAATGTGAAATTGATGACACTTTCTCACGCGATGTATCTCAGTGCATGGTTTTTCCATTTATACCGTCTTGGTTTGTTGGTGGTGGTGGTAGTTTTTGTGGACGAATACGTTCGTTTCTTCGGAGATATTCTGTAAACAGGCTAAGGCTTTTTTTCGTGTTTAAAAGCAGCCTTGGACAGCTAGAATTGGTTCAGCTTTTTCAAATTAGATTAGAATTAAAATTAGAGCTACTCAGTCTTCCGAATTTACATGAGAATTACTGCAGAACAGAACAGCAATTCTCAACGTGGTCCAGGTGGACCACCGGTGGTCCACCTGGAATTTTTAGTGGTCCACAGAGGGTTCCATAAATCCTTGATAAAACATTGCTGAAAACTGTAGCCTTTACTGTACAATAAATTATGTAAGAACATTATTCCTGTGTTTGCAGTTTCAGTCAGCATAGAAAAGTTGGTCCAACCATTGGCCAAAAAAGGTTCAGAACCACTGCTTTCCGAATTTGCGAAAACCAGAAATTAAACTAAACTGGGAACTAGAATTAAATTTTATCAAATCAAGTTCAATGTAAGTTCAATGCTTGACAAATCGGAATTCGTTCGCATAATTATGATAATGGAAAAGATTGGAGGGCTTCGCTCTTCGTCTGAGTGACTGGAAAGTCATTCTGGTGGAGCCGATGTTTCTGTCAAATGTTTGTAGTGCTGCTGCAACTGTTCGTCACAACCTGCAACTGTTCGTCACAACGCCTTATGGCTGGTTTATGTGATGTGATGTGATCGTGATGTAGAAGTTTCATCTTTTCATTGCGCTTTCCTTCCGCAAGATGCATACTTGTAACACTCGTTAAACAACACTTTTGGACAAAATAACATTTTCGGTAAAACCGGAAATTATATAGAAGTGAAATTGACCACAGAAACTTTTCATAGGTTAGATCAGAATTAAAATTACTGGCATAACCGGCATATTGGTTTAATTAGACAACTAGAATTATCTAATAGTCCAAATATGTTTATAAGTTTGTCATACTGTGGCAACCTGTGGGCCAAGGAAGAATTTTTGACGAACCACGGCCTTGCAATATTGAAATTGAGTACGTTTTGCGAGATGACTCGAAAACAGGGGCGCTTGTTGCCATGGAAACGAAATATGGAAACAGGTTTAATGTGGAAGATGACTTGATCTGTGCATTATCATGTATTGAGTCTCGAATATCTTTTCTTTCTAACAACAAACAAGTTCAGCCTTCGGTTTGATTGTACCGCGCGTTGTGGTGTTAAATGTTGTTTTTATTTTTGCTCTATGCATATGCAACATTTGTCGCATTGGAGAAATTGTATATTCGGTGGGCCATGGACCTTCTGTTTGTTTATTAATCGAGCCACATGCTTGAAAAGGTTGAGAACCTCCGGTTTATGAGTTTAAGACATGATGGACAGTAGTGTTTCCAACCCGGGTTTTCCCGAACCCGAAACCCGTTTTTTGGCTATTTTCAACTACCCGAAATCCGGGTTTTTTCAACTACCAAACCCGGGTATTAAAAAAACACTGGAATTCTATAGCATTCAAATGTTAGTAAGTCTGATGACACTGAAGTTGCAGATTAGTGCGTGTAAAGCACGCTTGAACCTTCAAATATTATCATGAGGTACGAGGTGCGGGTTATTCTCGGTGGCCATCGTAGGCTCATTGTTAGTTCATTTATATTTTCATTCAGTTGACCTATTTAGACGGATCGTGACGTCATTTTGCACATAATTGGTGTCTACGCGAACTTTGGTCTTTTCGCTAACCCCATTAAATAACTATCACGTGAGGTAGTTCTTCAAAGCAATGATGTAGTTTCGTAGTTACTAGTAAGTTCATTTATAAGCTGTTATGTGTTATTAGTTCACATAGGCTACAAGCTGTGATTCTTTGCAAACTCAATTCGTTCCTTATTAGTTTGCAATAACTGTCTACAAAAAATTTTGAAGCGACTTTAACTTTGAGCAGATTTTTAATCATACATATTCACTTTTAAAGACTTTAGTAATTAAAGAAAATCCAAAGCTAGAGCCACTGCTTTTACAATAAGGCTCAACCAACAGCAAAGTGCGATTTGTACTTCTTGAAATCAAAGCACAGAATCCATGTAATCCATGACAGTGAAGGTAACAAAACTATTCCGGCACAGGAAGAGATCCGATCACAAATTGTGAAGGAAATGAGTCTTTTTGAGGCTACAAAAAAGAGGTCGATTAACCTTGAAAAGTGGTACCATGTCTTAATTACAATCAAGCCCACATCAGTGGAACCAGAGTGGGATTTTTCAACCACGGGACTACTTGTCACAAACTCAGAAACAGACTGAATGATGAAAGTGTGCTTTGATTGTCATGCGTCAGTATTATAAACATCATTGTAAAACTGTGCTTAACTCAATTAATAATTCGCTAATAAATTGCGCAGGGCCAACAGTAGTAATTTCACCAATGATATTGAGGTTTTATCACTCAAAAGCGCATTCATTTCAAAACCCGAAAAAACCCGTGTTTTCCCGGGTTTCTTTTCTCAGAAACCCGAAACCCGGGTTTTAAAATTTTGCCCCGGAGTGGAAACACTAATGGGCAGGCTCAGTCTATTGGCCTTCGACATTTGGGCGCCACTGTCATTCTCAATACGTTCGGCTTAAGGCTGGAGGTGCTTTCGGCGTGGGAAGGCCGGATTGGGACAGTGGACGTGCTGACAAACTCAGGCTGTTTTCCATGTTTTCGACCTCACTTAGCATGCATCGAGTAGCATCCTGCAAAAATCGTGCAAGAACTTTAATCATGCCATTGCTCCATCAACATCAGTTTCCTTGGCCTTGGGTTTTTATAGAATCAAAAGGTTCGTTGGTCACGCGTTGCCTGCTGTCACGACTCGAACGCTAAGAAGAATACCCTTCCCTCACCTTCAATATTCCTGCTGTTGTTTCCATGACGCATACCTCTCGCTCGCAAGTCCGGGGATTTCCAGAACTTGTTGACGCGTATTTTTTGTACAATTTGTGGTGCGTGAAGTGTACCATAAGGTGCTAGGAACGAAGTAACTTCTTTGTGTTTTTATAAACGTTTTTTTGCCTTTATCTAAAAACAATCAGGCAAAGGTTAGTTTCTGAGGAAAAAACTTGCAGAATGCGGTTATCGAGGTTGCGCGCAGAAAACTATCGACGCAATGATTACATTTAGCAACGGCCTGGAGTAGACTACACAAAAAGTGACGAATCATCTGTCGTATTTAGATGAAAATATGCACGAACGGTTGGTAACAATCAATCTTGACTACGTTATCTAACAACTAGTAAACTGGCTCACCCTCATCTGCCCTAGCACACCTGATTGATGCGACTTCGTAACTCGTGATACTTTGTACTTTGTGAAGATTTTTTGATATTGTTGTCGCACCTTAAAAAGTTTCTGTGTTGATTACCATGGCGCCCATCTCACTCTGTCAGCAATAGATCTTGTTAGACGGTCAACCATGCCAATTCCTACTACTGACAGCGGCTTGAGGTACAATGCGATGATCTCTCAATCATTACAAGGCGACTCACCTGACAGTGGTTCCAGTAAACAAGAAAGCGAACAGGTGTCGATTGTGGCCAATCCGTTGCCGGGTGATTGCTCAAGTGCATCTGCTTGTGAGCACCCCCTGGCTGCCGCATGCTCAACACTGGACGGCAATGCGGACTACGACAGCGACTCAAGCAGCTGGACAAGCCATTCGACCAGCTACGGTAGTGGCGATGCGTTAGCCGTGCAGCCGCCTGCCGATCGAGTCAGATACAAGAATGGAACGGCGGTGAAGGATAAGTTCCGGAACATGAGGCTGAAATTAAAGAACAAAATCAGCTTTTCCGATGCCGACTTGACTCCGGACCGAGACCAGGCCTCGACCGACTGGACGTCACGCCCGAATTCGTTCACCGTCACGCACGAATTTCTTTCAAGCCCCCTGTCGGGTGATCCTCCAAAAACCGTCGAACTGTCACGCCCAAAATTGAAGCGCATCTCTCGCACCAAGCGTTTGTATCGGTCAGCGCTGAGGAAGTCCGATAAGGTATACGGAGGATTGCCGCCTCCGCTTTGTACCTCACGTTGCATCTCAATTATTTGCGTTTACTGTTTGAACTTTCTGAGCTCGTTTTTCTTTCCACGTGGGCCTCATATGCCACGCTTTGCCACTCGGTTATTTTACGATGGTTGCCAATTCCATCGCTAAAGTCGTTTCGCAGCAACTGCATGTTCGCGCCTCAATTGTAAGAAAGAACTGTTTCCCGTGCTTTCTGTTTTTTGTTTTGTTTTAATACTGCTGATTATGAACTCCCTTCGTGACGTCACGCATATTTCCTTGGCAACAGACGATGGCAGAGGCAGCTTCCTTTTCGCCGCTTTTGTTGGATGTGCTCGAAGGTGTCGATAAAGTAGGTTTTGCTTGAAGGAAATGGCCATGAGGGTGACGCAAAGGAATGCTTGATTTAACCACTGGCTCGGCACAGTTGATGAGCCGCTTAGCGAGCATTCGCCGAAGATCAAACACTTATTCCTTCCCATTCATTTTGTGCAAGGCAGTGATTGCTTGCTGCGACCTATTGATTCTGATGCTGTGTTTGCTGCACGTTTCATCACACGCAGGCTTGTGCGACGTTTGTTAACATTCTGAGCGTGCATGTTCGTCTTCGTGTGCATGAAATGTCACCCCGGTCGACCTGCAGTGCGTTGACGGCACAGCAGCTTCCTTACCATCGCCGTATACGATAGCAATCAGTATGTCACCGAGGGTTCACGCCAGCGATACAACCCATCCATGGGAAAGGATACAGTTAATTGGTTAACTTTCGCTTATGATGAGCATAGCTTAAAAGCTAGTGTATTTGGGGCTTTTGATACCTTTCATTCATGGTATGTTTTATTTTATTTGCTTGCGTTTCTCTGTTATAAGAAATTTATCATGTTTTCTCTGTAAGAAATTCATCATGTAGACAAGCATTTGAAGCATAAACTTTTCCATGTCGTGTGCAGCAGTGCCGTAGCACAAGGATAATTTGTCGCTGTGGTTCCATTCTGAACTGTTTGAAAGCTACTAAGCTATTCGCTACTGATTTCAAAATTTCCCACATTCAAATAACAACACTTGTTGACACATGAGTGAGCTTCGAACGCTTGTAAAAACCCAAAAACCAACGTAGTTTTTTTTATTTTTGGATGTGATAGTGGTGTAGGTTTCAGTTAATTCGATTTTTCAGAACCGAGTCGAAACTGATTAGTGTTTCTCTGTGAGAATCTGAAACGTGACTAAGCAGAAAGCATCCGGTTTTGCCGGTTGATTTGAAGAAGACCTTGCTTCCGTGTGTACGGAAGTTCTTCAGTGTGCGATGCAAGGTTTTGCAAAAATTCCGCTTTTGCAGCATAACGGTAGGAAATGGTTATTGGAATTTGCGGCTAATTATAACCATTCGTACTCTCCTCCAAAGCAATCAACTTGATTTTTTCTCTTTTGTTACAAGCATAATTGCTGCTGACTTATTACATTGTTCAAGTTGTTTGCGACAACTAAGCAAGTTTTTCGCTTCGATTCTTTATACTGCAAGTTGACACCATGAAAAACGTCACGAACTTAGATGCTTAAAACTGTCTGCTATAGTGAATTAAAATTTAAGTCCTGGCAAAAACGTTATTGCATCTATATCAGCGATCAATCCAGTATTTTTTATAAACGTTTTCAGTGTAGTTGCGAGGGTGTTTTTGCGGCAAGTTGTTGCAATGGTCTTGCTGGGTTTCACACGCCACGATGAACCAGTGATGGCCAAAGCATCAGGTTCTTTGACAACTTAAGTTGCTGCTAAAGCTAATCAACAACCGTGTTCCTCAGTTATTCGCCTTCGTTGGTTTTGCTCGATGTGTGTCCTCTGTTACGTCATCAGTTTCCATCGGTCATCATACGTTCTTCATTCCATGTATGCTCAGCAGTCTGGAGTACAATAAAACCATAGAATTGACCTTCATTCGTTTGCTGCGCGGTGCAGTGACTTGTTAACGAGAGCGAACGTAGCAGACTGTAAACAAAACCACGTAATTGCCGCTTTTTTTGCGCTGGCATTCGTCCGTCTGTTGTTCTTCCTCTTCCGTTATTTAGGCTGAGTTGCGTTGTAAGTGCGAAGGAAATCAAGAATTCTGACCTAAATTTGAAAGAATCGATGTTAAGCCTAAATTTCTGCCATGGGTGGTCTTCATTAACGCTGTTGTATGCGAATTTATATCTCTCATTAAATCTTGCTTAAAGTTATAGAAAATTGTAAGTTCTTGCTTCCGTGCTTAAATGCTAAGCGCGACAAATTGCCGTGGCATGCTGATGTAGTACTTATAGTATTGTGTCCCACTGTAGACTGGCACTTTAAGGATTGTCGGTGTACACGCAGCTTACGCCGCTAACCGCATGCTTGTGCTTTGTAATTGCAGCAAGCCAAGCAGAAATGTGACTGCGTCTTAGCAAAGTGACCACTGCCGCTTGCCACGCAAAACCAGGAAGTCACGTGGGTTGCGTCACATCTTCGTGACTGACGGCTTAGCGCATGCTGCTTGGCTGAGGCTGTTGAGTCGCAGCCATGCTTCAAGTGAAGCTCATTTCCTCTGTTTTTCTGTAGGTCTTGAGTCCTTCGTACAAACAAAAGAACGACGATCTTCATAAGTTCTTCAAGGACTTGCCGGACAGCGAGCGTCTGCTCGGAGGTAGTTTGTTGTTAGAGCTGAATTGATGTTCGTGTCACGCGTGCTGCGGATTAGGACCGGAAAGCTGTTGCGCACTCACATAATGAATCGGGTTAACAATATCATGTCCTACCGGCGAGAGTATTACCTGTAGTTACGTACAGTATCTGCAGTCGGTTGCGGTCAGCTGCCAGCTCATGTGTGGTGGTCATGCCCGTAGCCACGGGGGACATTCGGGGGCAGTCTACTCCAATTTTTTGTCCCCCCAAATTTTGTGTGCAGAAAATATTTTTTTAAACATATAATAAAAATGAAAATCTTGTCTCCCAAAAATATATTTTGACTCCCCAAACATTAAAACCTGGCTACGGGCCTGATGGTGGTGGGCATTGAAGTGGAGGTATGGTAAGTTGAGTTCACGGGACGTGAGTTTTGTTGCAATGAAGGCCTAGAACATGAAAATCGCGTGTTGGTTTAGTGCTGGTGGGCCTGGCGTCTGCAATACTTTTAACCGCTTGTCTTTAGACCCAAAGCGGTTGTGGCAAATGCTTTTGTGTAAGTTGCCCGAAAAGTACATTTGTATTGCCACCGCGAGACTACGCTTGAACGCGTTAACGTAGACGCAGCCAGAGCGGAGTGGCGCAACGAGGGTCGGGGGTGCGAAAGGTCGTGAGTATCACCTGGACTTTGGTGTGAGCTGCACAGATCAGTGGATCAGCCCTCCAACTACGGGTGTAGTTTGCATGGGGTGGTTTTGATACGCAAAAGACGTAATAGAAAAAAATACATCTTTGCCACTTTTTGTTGTTTTTGTGACAAAGGTATTCTGAAACTTACAATTTGACAATTTTTGCACTTACTTAAATTAGCTTGTCTATTTCATTTTATCCGTATATATTTCTTCGTTCTCTCTTTTCTGAAAGCAAGGCAATATTAAAGTCTTGTTGATTGGGCTCATATCCTGAACTGACGAAAAAGTCTACGTTCAAAAGTGGCTATCGCGGCACTTCAAGCCGAGACATTCACACAGTTATGGCTCAATTACCCCCACGCACTCGGTTTAGCGCCCCTGGTTGGGAACCAGCCGAGAACACCAAGACTGATTTAATGTGTCGAAATTTTCCTCCTTGGAGTAAGCGCACGCAAAAGAGGCGACAGATCTGAAATAAGTATGATTCTTTCACTGTAATTGCAGATCATACTTGTGCTCTGATGAGAGACATCTTGTACCAGGGGCGTCTGTATGTGTCGCAAAACTTCGTTTGTTTCCATTCCAAGATTCTGCGGAAACAAACTACGGTCAGTGGCTTTTCCTGAATCTGCTATATTTAAGCGCATTGCGTAGTCAAAGAAACGGTGGTGAAAGAATGTTAACCATTGAAGAAGCATTTTTCTCAGTAAAAAAATTAATCTTGAAAATGTATTTGGAAGTTAAACCACAGGCAGCTTCGTGACATCAGTCTGCCTCAGGAACGGATGTGCGTTGCCTTTTTAATTTTAAGATCTCCGTCGATCGAGATGACGTCTTGAAACGTGTTTTCATCTGCGCTCAATTGGTTGCTCTGCTTCTCTCGTCAGGTTTCAATCAACTTCAAAGACATCGAAAGTTTAACAAAAGAAAAGACCGTGAAAGTGATTCCGAACGCAATCCAGTTCCAAACGAAATCGCACAAATATACATTTACAAGTTTCACCGCACGGGACAAGGTCTTCCAGCAACTGTTCAAACTGTGGGAAGATGCCCGACAAAACAAGGTCAGTAAGAACCTGAACCATCCAGTTTTGAAGAAAGCACAACGCGTCAATTGTGCTTCCGTTGCATTTGCGGTCTGGTCACCGCTTACACCAAGCCTGCCCAACCTTTTTAGTGTTGCGGGCCACTTTCACATGAGGAAATTTATTGCGGGTCACACACGTTTTTGTGACGTCACAATAAGCTGTTGTGGTGGTAATGAGTCCTATAGTTGCACGCAGTGTTGCCAGCTGGTATGGATGTAAACCAAATCCAGAAAATTGACATATTTTCGAAGCGTTTGCTATACAAGTTTTTGGGTGGTTGGCCCATAACAGAAACGACAGGTATAATTTTGGTGTGTTTTGATGGCAAATGTACTTGAGCCTATAAAAAATTAGGAACTTATTACGTCGCGGGCCACTTAAAGCAACCTCGCGGGCCGCGGGTTGGGCAGCCTTGGCTTACACAAACGGTTCACCATTGCCGTTTGACGATAGACATGGAGATAGACTTCAGTATCCCAATTCTTTCGCCCTATAGGACATCTTAAATAAAGCGTGTTTGACAAAAACACGTAACATCCAATTTTTTCGGCAGATCGTTGTGCTTTGCTTTCAGTGGTGGTTGTGCAGTGTACTGGAATGACACGACGCAAGGCATCTACTTATCATAAAAACCGTTTTTTTTCTGATTTCGAGCGAACGCTTGCAGCAGCAAAGCCATTAGCTAACAACGGACTACAAAGCTGAACAACTTCAATTGCTAGCAATCCCTTCGTCAGATACGCAACGATCGTGCGGTCGATGCGTTTGTTGTCGTGTGGTTTCGAATCGATTCGCTTTTGTTCGGATTCTTTCATATGTGAGTGCTGCGCGCTGCGACGGACCTGCTGTTAGCCTTACCGCGCTCTGGATTTGCTTGAGCTCCACGCTCTTCAGTGTGAAAATTTTCGACACGTCCTGAAGTGTCTCGTGCTCCACCGCTTCTGCAAATGCTTCGTTCATCTTGCTGTTTTCGTTCAGCCAATGTCGGCTCAAGCGCTCTGGAATATCGTCCACGATGAATACGGACATGACCTTGGCCCCAGTTCGGACGACGAAGCACAAAAAGGAAAGCTCTGTGCGTTTCTTGCTGTTCTTATTTTGAAGTTCTTTTAGTGCTTGTTGGGTTTGTTTTATTGGTGAAACAAGTAACTCAACGCCATGCGCGTTATATTCTATGACGCCTTCACTCCCACGCGCAATACTGTACAAATACTTGGAAGAGCAGGAAGATAGATACGTGGCGATTACAGGAAAGCACAAGCTGACACAATTGCTTTGATAAAACAGAAGCATAGATGTGTGGCAATAGGAAAGAACATGCGATGGATGGCGTCACCACGGTTGCTCAATGCTCAATGTTCAGCACTGTTCTGTGCTGCTGCGATATGTTCCAAGTAAACCATTTAAATATTGCATGGGGGGTGGAAGACTGAAGGACCAGGGGTCGGGTGGGCTGCAGACCTTTCGAGTAAAAACTTGTTATAGTGTAAAGCAGTGGTACTCAACCTGTTTTGGCCCATGAACCATCAGAAAATATCCGATGGACCATTAAAAACTAGTGGAAACTGTATTGCACGTAATTAAGTGAATTCAAGGGCATGCTCGATTATAGCCTTAATAAAAAAGTCAAGGATTTATGGAACTCTCTGTGGACCAGTAGAAAAAACTGTGTTGTACATAGGTCAGTGAACGTAAGGACATACTCAATCTTAGCCTTAATAAAAAATCAATGATTTAAGGAACTCTGCGAATCACTGGAAGGTCCAGTTGGGCTACTTGCACCAGGTTGAGAAACACTGCTGTAAAAGGAACAGTTGATAGAAGTAAATAAGACTGTTGGTCGGAGTATAAGGTTCAATGCGCTCAATGTTTTTGCTTGATTTTACAATTCTGTATTAATTAGGTTAAAAGCTACACTGTCCCCTGTCTTATTCAAAAATAGAACTCCTTCCTGTGCTGTGTGAGTTGCGGATAAAGCTTTCAGTCAAATGCAACACTATCACGACCTTTTGCTCGATCTTACTTTTTTACTCTGTTTCTAGCTATCGACTCTCCCGACCGAAACGACGAAAGGTACTCTTTTACGAGTAACAAGGCAACACGGAAGAAGAAGCCAAGTCCGGTATGGCTCGTACGCATTTACTGATTGGAAAGTTGTCAAACGTCAAGTCGTGCAATGCATTATCTTTCACTGTTCAGCGTAACGACACGCCAATCCCTGTCAGCGACACGAGCTCTTCCGCCATGAATGGCAAGCGGGAAATAGCCAGAAGACTTTCTTCGATCACGGATCAGTCAAACGCAGATGACAAGTCGTCGTCGCGAGTGAGTGTCGAATATAAACGAGCGGCGGTGGTAGCTGTGTGCTGGGTATGGTGGTGTGGCCTCAACTCAGCGGTAGGACACCACCGGAGTGAGCATGGGTGCCGTTGGCAGTAGATAAACAATTGGCGTTTGTTTCTGCCTTACTGTCTGTTACGAGTTTTCAGGATATATATCGCCCTGTCACGTCTAGTTTCGTTGACTTCTTTCCACCTGCTTGCTCTTCTCGCAAACAACGCTGTCTATAGTCAGCAAGTTTCTAATCTAATTCTAAACGAAGCCCTCGGTTGTTTCTCGGGACCTTTTGTGAAATCATATTCGGTTTTTCTTTTTTAAGCAACGCTTTGTACAACTGGTTTTCTGAGACACTGTTGTCGTCTACTGCTATCAAAAAGCACTGGCCTTGCCAAGGTCATTGCCAACAGGCTTGTTACTTCCCGCCTTCGTGCGTTGGGTTTATGCGTTGGGCTGAGGGCTGTTGTGGATGATCTTGTGTCTGAATGACATGAAAGGACCTGGTCTGAGTGACGTGAAGGTTGGATGACTGTTGTAGTAGTTGATCGATTCGTGCTCAACCGACAGGGTTCATTCGATAACCAGGACACGTACCAAGACGACGAGGACTCGTCCGACGCAGCGGAAGACGAACAGTCCGAAAGAGGAGAGGATGAAGCTGATCTTGGTTAGTACACCACCGTGGTAGATACTTGTGAAACGGAAGACTGTGTTTATTTTTAAATAGCTTACTCTCCCGTCTGTAGGGCGAGATCTATTGCAAGTTTAAGGAACTTTTATGCGCCGCATTAGTTTTAGTACTCACTCGATGTTCGATGATTTCAGCCCGTTTTTACAAGAACTTGTTTGCGCCGTAACCCCGTCGTAAAAAAACATGTAATTTTCCATCCTCCCGTGCCAAACCTGTATTCGTGCGTCTTTTCTTTTTGGCTTTCTGCAACGGTTGCGCGAAGCACCTACCGTCGTTTATTACGACATCGTCAAGCCCGCTGTAGTCATCGTCGTGTTAAGCTTGACGTCACGAATGAGCGGCTGCGCTTCACGCGTTGTGTGATTGGTGCCGGTTTGTCGACGTGCAGGTCCAGCAGGCCACGCCATCAGCGACCTGAAGCGGGTATACATGGAACAGACCTTCAGCGTTTCGGTGGATCACATGTTCGACACGATTTATGGCGAAAACAATCCTTTCTGGAAAGATCACTTGGGACAGAAAGCAAGAGGTCGGCACCGAGGCTATTATGCCGTTGTCTGTACATGCGCGTCCTCGCCGAGCGCCGCAACGAAATTCACAAAGCACAGCTAGTTGTTCGGATTGTGCGCTCGGTGCAACGTCGTTTTCGTTGGATCAAGTTGGGATTTGATTGCAAGGGTTGATTTTTTTGCCATAGACTTGACGATCACCAGCTGGGCGGAAGGAAGCGGTCAGCACGAAGGACATAAAGTTCGAATTCTGGAGTACGAGCTCATTCTCAGCAACCCACTCGGCCCTAAGTCGTCCCAGGTCCACGAAACACAGGTATATAGGTTGTATGGTGCTGTTTAAACGGCTCTGTTTAATACGTCGATGACGGAGTGGCAACTTAACGTAACTGTTGTCCGGAATATATGATTAACCAGGGTTATGAAGCCGGTGCCCAAGCAATGTTGCAAGGTTGGAGCCGGAGCCCAAAACTAGGTGGTAAAGCCGGAGCCTGAAATTTGGGTTCTAGCTC
>Ga0210059_1003001_pt1 | contig 26793 bp, 14 predicted proteins | sample Ectturendosymbi2_FD_188042 | JGI IMG/M metagenome (GOLD analysis project Ga0210059, IMG submission 188042) | Ecteinascidia turbinata endosymbiont from Florida, USA - Sample 2 (SPAdes) (version 2) | ecosystem: Host-associated > Tunicates > Ascidians > Unclassified | place: Key West, Florida... | reverse complement strand
TTGGAGCGCTGATAGTTCATATTCAGTGCAACGACATGTATAATAAGGAGAGTGGATGTAGAAAAATATGCATACTATGTCAACAAACTTCGCCAAAACGTTGGTTTGGAAACATGGAAATGACGTCAAATTGTGACGTCACAAACAGTGCATACCAAAAACAAATAACCACCATATGACCTAGAACCAACACCCCCCATGAAAATTTTCTGCGTACGCCACTGTCTGGTAGTACTACGCAGTGGCGCACCTCAGAGGAAACACTGGTGGAGGAACTTTTTTCATGGTGGGAGGCCATGTGCGTCCGCAGTGGGAATGGCATTTGCCCCCTGAAATTGGGATACGAACCAAATATGTCTGGCAAACCTGAAGTCAACAGTTTAATTCCGATTTAATTTTTGCAATGACAGTTTATTTTCCGGTATGAAACACACTGCACAAGAGCCAAATTGGCTGTTCTGGTATCCTGCCGTGATGCTTACAGTTCACTCATGTCCGCTTTATTTGCCTGCAGAGGCAGGTTGCGAAACCTGGGAACGGATTGTTCTACCATTGGCCTTTATTGTGTAACAATTACATGGCAAAAAATCTTCAAAGGTTCGCTTCAATTTGCGGCAGTAGGTGTTTTGCCGCCTGTGGCTTTTGAACGTAGGCATCTTGGCAAGTAATGCAGCGAGAAAGCCAGATATTTTAAAATGTGTGAAAAGAAGCAAGGACGCCGGATAGCAGGAAAGTGACGGGGCATTTCCCCCTGCTCTTTCAAAAGGGGGAGGAGATCCCTTTTTCATTACTGCGTTATGGGCAGGTCGTCGCCAGGATGTCGCAGCAGGGGGGGCCAAAAATTACAAGGGGCACATTTTTAAATACAATGCTGGATGTATGCAGCAACCGCCACGAAAAAGTCGCTTGTGACATGTAAAGTTTATTCACATTTATTTGTTTATTTCGACCTAGAAAGTTGTACAGATATAAACGCCGAACCTGCTGAGCACCGTCATTTGATGTTTTGCAACCTGGACAAGGGCAGAGACAAGAAATAGCATATTTTGCAAACAGTTAAAACTGCTATCTGCTTGTAGATTGTCCTCGCTTTTCACCTATGTCCCTCCCCTCCTATTTCACGTCTCACGAAATACAGCATACCAGGCGGTTCGCTATACAGCAGAAATAATGCAATTAGACGATACAACGTGGCAATTGAAGCACAAAAGCAGAAAGAATGTCATCCTATGAAACTCTCCGTCTAGAACAAACTTCGTCAAAGAATGGTTTTGACTCCCTTCTGGAATCAGCATAGCTCTGTTATCTGTTACACATAAATCCTTCAGTATACGCAGAGCCGAATGTCGCTGATGCGACGCCCCTCGGCTAATCCAGTTGTAAGGCACCATCTCCCACTGTTACTAGGGAAAATGGAAAAGCGCTAGGCCGAAAATGACGATACTGACGCTCTAAAACAGAGGTTCTCAACCTGAGGTACATGTACCCCCAGGGGTGCATTTGCCTTTCTGAAGGGGTACATTTGAGGTTAGCAATATGAGAGCAAAAAATAGTTACATTATATTTATTTCGAAATATTTATATATATATCAAGATCATATGCTTATCGTTAATTTATATATCTGTGAATAACCATGATAAAATATTTTATCATGCGAGATTTTAGGAGTACATGTTCATGGTTCATCTGTCGAAATGCTGAAGGGGTACATGCTCATGTGTCGGAATACATAAAGGGCACATGGGAAACAAAAGGTTGGGGACCCCTGCTCTAAAAACACGGTCAATAAAAATTTGTACATCTTTACTGCAAACCAAAAAAAATTTGTAGATCCTTACCGCACCCAAATGGTTGCAACTGCTAGGATCACGATTCGATTTTTGTTACTTTTCCAAACTGCAAAAATCGAATGCAATGAAACCGTCGCGCGAAAGGATGTGTGGTTTAAACTTTCCCTTATGCTGAACAACTAATCTAAGGCATCAGACGTCAGACCCCAACGCTGCACGGTCCCTTTCTTGCTGTTTGCGTACTCTTTGTCTCCTTGGGTAGAGTTATGTGGTTGCCATTTGGTGAAGTGACTTTTGGTTATTATCTAAGTTCATCAAAATTTCTTTGAATTGCCTAGCATGGGAGCAGTACAAACTTGCGCAAGTAGCAGTGGCATAGCCAGCACAAATTTTTTTTGGGGACCAAACTGTTTCATTTAGGCGAATAACGCTATTTTCTTTAGAGAAACGCCTCTTGAAGACTATATTTTCTAAAATTTTAAGGGGGCACGGCCTTTTTGCCCCACCTGGCTACGCCTATGGCAAGTAGTGTAGGCTACTCAATAGCAATCTGCTTTCTGAATAAATGAATAGAAACGCTAGTATTGCTCAAGATCAGAAAAAGCAACTGCGTTTTTATTGTAGGATAATACTAGCCTTACACATATCTCTTATCTGCAGTATTTAAGCTTTGATCAGGTGCGTATCGAACCTTTTGCCTAATTCACACATAAGAATCGACACGATTCACCAAACGCAGGACGCAGTCAAAGTGCTTTGAGTATATCAACACTATAGTCGGCATGCGGCTTGACCAATGGTCATTCTGAGATTCATGAAAACTCGTTGGAAGACCTTGGCGTTATCGACACAAAATCTGATCAAATGAATAAAAACGAAAAACAAAAATTGTTGACGAATGTATATTTATCGAACTGATCATATACAGTAACGGCAATTGACTCTATGCGTACCACAGTTTGCTGATTTTTGAGGCCCTAGGCTTACGCCTACATAGCCTATTGGAAAATCTGGCCCTGAGTTTACAACCTACGTGTGAGTACTCAAAAACTAATTTCACAGTACTCTGTGTTTCGTACAACTTTACTGTCCGTCATGAAATACAAACAAGACGCGCTCTTGGTTTACCATAAGCGAAAATTTTGTTTACATAAAGCATTCAAGACCCCTATGTTGGCAATACCGGCGACTAAAACAGTGGAATTTTGCGTTTCTGTTTACTTGAAAAATGAACGCAATGTCGCAAACTAAATGCATTCAACAAGCTATTGCTTGTTGACTATCTACAACTGTGCATAGCATTTCTACAGCTTCGTGGTTGTTCGGGGGCCAAACATGAAAGGGGGGGCACAGAGTTCAAATGGGGGGGCCAGGCACCACTGGCCCCCCCGATGGCGACGACCATGATTATGGGTAATTTTATGGTTTATCAAGATCGAATTGAAACAAACTTATTGCAGCTGTTCGCGCAACAAGAAAATTCATAATGGTTGTCTATCATTTCTGTTATTATTTTTGAGGTCAATATTGTTGCTGGACAGAAACAAAAATATTGGTTACAATTTGCTTGTTTTTTAAAAGTTTCCATTTCCCTCAACTTTTATACTACTCCCCCTGCCCTACCGTTGTTTCGGCGTGCCTGAAAAGGAGCACGAGTGAAAAAGAAGCATTGCTGCCAACAAAGCGCATTTTTTGAAACCAGTGTTCCCTCTAAGTTACATAAATGCGCGGTACCACCAGACCATTTGGGCAGTGAAATCTCACTCTCGCGCATTTGCAACATTCCAAAACATTGTGAAAACATTGAAACAAAGGGAACTTATTTGAATTATGTGTGTACCTTGTTCGTACAGTATTTTGATAAGATTTATACTTACTCCAATAATTCACAAGGTTTGTTATTCGTTTAGAACTCTGCCAACTAACTCTTAATGGAATTAAGTTATTCATGCTCACTGAAACAAACATTTGCTCAGTGTAAAATTTTCTTGGTGAAACCACTGTCTGCAACTGTTGCCGTAACACTGGGCATTTTCTTTGTGGTGCTGGAAGGGCAAAGCGTTTTGTGTACGTCAGTTTGCGTTGCATCGTCAGCAACCGTTTTTTTTTTTTGTTTTTTTTTTGTTTTTTTGTCGTTTTTGCCCCGCATCCTGGAAAAATGCATGCGGACGCCAGTGGGGGGACACAAGTGTACGTTAAAAAAACTTCGGAGGATTTTTTCATCAAGCGATTTACTTTAAGAATGGACCCAACACTGGCTGTGTTTCTTAAACATAAAGAAATTTCGAAGTGTGAAAGTGGGGCCTGGCCTCTCAGGAAAAAGTGGGGTGCCTAGTCCCCCGGTACTGCCACCCTGCTTACAAATTAAGTGTGTAATACCACGTACGGTTTCAGTGTGTACGAATGCTAAACGTGTGAAGTAACTAATATTTTTCGAAGTCGAAAGAAGAGTAACCTCTTATTGCAAACCGTGGTGTGGAGAAAAGCTTGAAAAATAATGAGGTCACGTTATCGCAGTTACTTATGTGTTTTGGAGTGTTTTTTCAAAGAAACAACCCGTGATCAGTGCAGTGTGGTTCATTTCGCAAATTTTAAACAAAACCACCACCTCGTTTTTCCTAAGACATAAAAACTACAAGCTCAGTTGCGATTTTAGGCTCAGGGGAACCAACGGGATGACGCCAATATTGGAATCGCTTTGCCTCCAAAAACATATACGTTTTAAGAAAAGACATTCATAATGCCAATGAAGAAAAATAATTATGGTCGTGATAAGCTACATGGTTCATTAGCAAATATATGAAAAATGCAGGTCGTTATTTTTAATAAGATACAGTATCATACACCCTTCTGGGAAGGTCAGATATCTTTGGATTAGAAGTCGAATGTTTTAAAAATAAATTTGATGAAGCGCAAACCTATTGTTTGCTACGTGATGTTCCAGACCATATTGTAATGATCTTGTTTTTGTTGCTTTATTCTGGATGTTTTGATGTTGTATTTACTATTTTTTCATTGGTTTCATTATGCTACAAAAATTCAATATGTGTCTGTTATGAACAAAAAATGGTGAAATTGCAAAACTAACTGCTAGTTTCAATCTTCAAAAATGCACAAGACGATTTTTGCGCGAAACATTTTTGTACCTGTTCTTCCCAAAATTAACTTTGAGCCATTTTGTCAATTTGGTTAAATGCTGACGAGTAAAACATAAACTAAGACTTCCAGGCTATTGTAAGTTGTGGCAAATTAGTACACCATTCATGAATCATTGTTGCAAGAAGGGCAGAAAGCAAGAACCGAAAGCGTCAACTCGACTGTATCTTTGAAAACACTGCAATTTACTGCAAGGAAACACTGTATTGCTAAGTGTCCAAAGGTAGTCGTCAATCGATTTTACAGACACGCACATTTTCTGTAGAAAGAACACAACAAGGATATCTGTGAACAAACAAGCAAACAAGCATTTAAACAAAATCAATATATGGGATAGAAATCACAAACTGCAAATTACAATCGCAACTCGTGTTTGGATTGGATAATACTGCGACTGAAACCGAACTAAGCCTCTAATGTGCACTGCGTTGGAGCTCGTAGAATGAGAACTATCTGTATCCCGGTCATTTTAAGCGGATCCACAAGCAATCAAACGGTGCTTCGTCTTGAAATACTGCCAATCAAGATTTTAATTGTCGTTTTTTTGCCAACACTTCTGTTATATTTTTTTGCATTCACACTGGAGAATACCTGAACATTTTGGCTCATGGACAAAAACTGTTTAATGAGAAAATCGCGAGACTTAAACTTTACGTGCAACTTACGACACATACTCAAATGTATTAATGGGGCTCTGGTACGAATTTTGCTTTAGAAAACTTAACGGAAGATATCTGGTCCTGACAAACCAAATTTCGTTGGAAGCACTTTGCCATGGCAATTTGGTTTGTTCCAGGTTATAAGCGTAGGTGATGATGAAGCCGCTAATAAAATTGTCTTCAATCCTTACACCACAATCCTTTCCTTACATCCGATTAAATCCTGAATAACAGCCCAAATAAAACATCTCAATTCTGGCGGACTCCTGCCTTTTATAGCTAGGAATGCCACTGCAAAATACGATCTAAAACAGAGTCATGAGAGGATCCTGATATGTGCGCAGGTATCCCGAAGAAAACCTTGAAGAACTCGTCGATTCTTGCAAGCCATGCATATCAACGCTTTCATCAACAAACGTAAAGGTTGTCTACGTATGACATCAAATTATTATCAACGCAAAAAGTCTAACTGATTACTGATTGCTTTCCTTGATGCACACTATAATTTATTCATTGAATTTAACAAAATGATTTCGCATAATTGTTGCCACTCAATCGCCACAACCGTATTGCATGAAACCATTTATGAATTAATCTTTTCACACATTACTACGTGAAAAACAGAAACTCTCAACGCAATATCGAAATCACGATAATTTTTTTTTTTCGGAACACATCGGATCCGATACAAACAGGCGTTCGTTGCCTTCGGGCGTCGATTGTCAGGTCATTTTCGTGGCAGTGAATTTAGTTTTCCAGTAACTTTTTGGAATTCGAATCGTGCATGACGCTGCTGAGCCCCTTGGAATGGGCATCGTGTGCTGCTCTGACCAGTCGTCCTTCGAAGGATCGAAGCAGCTGTGTGAATAAACAAATCAACATCCGATTTGAAAAGAGTCAGTATTGGGAACATAATGCTGTTGCGTTAAGAAGCCATTCGATGTTATATGAAGTTTTGAAATTCATGAATTTACTTTAAACGTTAAGATTATAAATTACTTTAAAAATCAAGAGTTTTCGAGAGACCAAATGCAGAGTAACAGATTTGCATAAAAATTATGTCGTGTATGAGGTACTTGAAGGTGCATGTGAACATGTGCCGCGTGTTTTCTAAAATCTTTCAGCAAAGGGTCAGGCATTCCCAAAGTGTCTTACATGCATACAAAATTGATAAATGGATTAATTTCTCAACTTGTGTCGTTCGAAGCTAGACCAGTGCACTGCATGTTACCGATAGACTTTCCCAAGAACTACTGAAATGATAGCATTGTTTGTACTCTAACAGTTTCAGAGGCTCGGAATTCACTGTTCAGTTGTGCCTGATATTTACCGTTTAACCTGAAAACTGTTGCAAAACCTTCGAGTAAGCACTAAAAAGAAAGAGATTTCACACTGTAATTTCGGAAACATGTCAAAAAAGGCGATAGACCTCATATGGTCCAAGAGGGTATAAAACGTGGTGCGTCACGCTGTGTTCAGTGGTGGATGCAAGGGCTGGCTTTTGGTGCAGTTGAGCGCTTCAAATGGTCGTAGTTCCCCTTTATAAGGGTCCCTTTTTTACCAAGAGCGCCTTTTTCTGATTTCTCACCTCCCCCAAGCAAGATACTGCGAAAGATGTGGCCGATAGTGTGATCCCTATTTCCCACTGCCCCTCCACCAAACGCCATGAGCAGATCTGCAGTTGAATGTGATTCAAAGCACGTTTGCTTGTCAAACACAGTTAACAAAAGCAATGAACGTCATTTCCTCGGCAATATTACACGTAATTCTCGTCCAGTTTTACGCATCTGGAGTTTTACATTTGGCGAAATGTGGAAATCTGTGCGGCACTTAACTACTGGCGTTATTTTGCCATTTAATTAATTTTTGTTTGTTTTTTTCTACGTGTTTGTCTGTGTGCTTAGTTTGTTTTCCTTTCAACATGATGGCCTAGTTGAGCTATCGCGACGACCGCTGTGTCTTTTGATTGATTCAGAGAGATTGTATTTATAGAAAAACCAAGCACGCGCTTGTTTTTTCTGTGGAAACGACATTTCAGCAGACGATTCAATAGCTTCAATTCTTCCTTCACAGTTTTATACTTTTAATGCCGGTTAAGTGACTAAAATATAAAGCTTGCATATACGATACCGAAGGATAAAGAACTACGTTCGTTTCAGGCACAAACGTTACAGCAATTTAGTTGTATGCAGTGTTCCCTCAAAGAAAATTTTGCACTGCGCAAATGTTTGTTTTAGTGCGCATGCGATTGCGCAACCATGCAGACACACAACCAGTGAAGCGTTTCAAGCGTTAAAAGGGCCACGAAATATATAGACGATATTAAATTTGGAATGTTGCAAGTGCGCGAGAATGAGATTTCACTGCGCAAATGGTCTGGTGGTTCTGCGAATTTGCGCAGTTACGGACCTCAGAGGGTATACTACTTGTATGTTATTACAGTAGTTTAGAATTTTGTTTTATATTTCACTCAGTAGTAATATCAACCTTGTGAAGAAGTTTTACTCCAGCAAAACTATAAATGCCTGAAGCTAGCAAGTTGAGGTTATGCATTTCATTCTTCTTGTTTTTTTCAGCCTTTTTTTTATTAGTGCACAAGTACACTTACCGATATCTTGAAGAAGGGAAAAGAAAATGCAATCTCTCAGCTCAAAGTTTTAAGTCAGGAAAAAACATACAAAAGATCAGGAAAAATTCTTGGAAATATCCAAAATGTTAGGTTACTTTTATTTTTGCCGGGTTATTTAATAATTGTGCGGACGACATTGGGCGAAGTTGGGCAAAAGTGTCAACAAGTTTTTTCCTTAGTCGCTGGGATAGTTTTGGAAAATGAAAGAATATAGCCAAATAAATGGGCAAAAATATTTTGGCAATTAGCTTTCTCCACCTGCACATTTTCGGGCAACAGCCAAAAAGATTGTGTGAAGTTTCCCTGTGATCTTAACGGCTCCCTTTCCTCCCATGATTCGGCATCCAACGTTTTGTAACACAAACCGCTGGAAATTTTTACTTACTAAAATTTCAAAAGTGTTTACCAAAGTCGCGGTGTACCGACCTTACAGTTTGAAATACCGACCTTACAATCTATATTAGAGCGCTTACAGTCCATAATACCGACCTTACTGTCTGAACTACATCGTTCTCGTTCTTCCAGCCTCCAAGACAGAAAAGTTTTCCATCAAGAACAGCTGCTCCTGGCAGATAAAGCCGTTTCAGGCCAGTGTTTTTCACCGTCTGCAGCATTGTCCATTTTTCATTCTCCATAACTTCGATCGAAAAGTCAATACCTTCCCCACCTGCGAGATAACATTTCGTAAAATTGTACGCTTTTGCAATTGGTAGAGAGAAGTGACTTGCGATCAACCTGCAAGCCTTCACTGCCAATATAACGTCGCAAAAAAGTTATCCATCTTTGTTAAGCTCTCGTTTTTAGAAGCGAGCAATGCTGCAGTGAATAAGACTTTTGATTATGATTCGGACTGGCTTATGAGCACAATCGTCAGTTGCATTGAACAACTGCCTATTCCTGCGTAGACAGTCAAAAGCCACTTTATGTTCATGTTTTATATCAACTCTGCGTTACATCCATGATTCCGCCGTTCTTTCAATAAAAATTTTCTCAACCATCCTCACTGTATTCTACTAAACTTCATAAACCTTTCGTATTCCACTGTGCTTGCGCAACGATGCGTTTTCACAAAATCATATATCGTTGAAGACAATGACTCGGAAGATAATAATTTTTACCTATTGCGTACACCTTGCCATTGGTTGTCAACATCACGTGAGAGTCTCTTCCTTTGTTCATTGGTTGCATCTTGCTCCACGTGTTCACGTCCGGATTGTACGAGAACACGCTATCGTTCTTTGCATATCCACCGCTGATCATTATCTTTCCGTTGACCACACAACCCGCGTGCCTAAATCAGAATATCAAAATTAGAATTTTCCACTCACCGTCTAGATTCTATCACACCAGAATCTCGACGCAAAGTGGAACTCTAGAGCCATCGCCACGGGAGGATTAGGAAAACTAAGACCCCAAATTGCAGTTCAAGCCCAATAAAACTTAGACTATAAGCTGATATGGTTTTTGGTTGGATTTGATTTTTCCCTTGAGCTCCGAAGTTCACATTAAAACCGCCTAGAAACTGTTAGCTGGGTAACTGGGTGTCTTGCACTTCAGTGTAGACTGAAAATGTTAGAAATGCAGAATTTCCTTGACCACTTCACTCTTCAATTTTTAAACATAAGTTGACAACAACTGAGGCGTTGTAGCACATGGGCTCCTAAGACTTACAAAAACTAGTCCCATTCTAACACAATACATCTGCATGGAATTGGAATCAGTTTTACCAAACCTCGTAAATTTACAAAATGCTGTTCGAAAGAGTATCATTTCGTAAGCCTATCATAAACTTGATTCTCATATCACCCCTCTCCTGCAAAACCGTAACTTTCATGGAAAACCCACCACAATGCTTGTTTAATTTGTTAGTGTACTTTTCGAATGTCGATTTAGGTGCAAGTTCAGTAGCATTTTTGTTTCTACGAAAAGAGTCATCATATTTTGTTGTTCCATGCGTCTGACACAATTACTTTCATATTTGTTTAGCAAATCTAAACTCAAATGCAAAATCCCGTGCATATCATACGCGCGTGGGTCTCAAACGTGTCACACAGGGAGCGCATTTACCAACTCAACCAGTGAGATAATGACAAGTTTTCAAGAAAACTTCCACATATCTTGTCTGATTTCAAAGGTTTTGTACACAGGTATTTAAATAAAAGGGCCTAGTTTTAGGAGCACCTGTATCTTGTATCAGGAATGGCTGCTGCCATTTCCCAGCGCTTCCCACGACGATCCAATCGTTCCACCGTGGCAGTGTAACCGCCTGGTGTCAGACCGCCTACTGCGTAAAGGTATCCGCCAACCACGTGCAAAGTGAAGCAGGATCGCTTGATCTGCAGTAAAAATACGTTTAACCTACTTTTATCAACAGGGCCAGCCTTAAGCCGATGCAGCTGCACTGGGCCCCGCGCCATAGTCAGAGCCGGATTAAAAGGTAGCAAGGGCAGGGGCAAATTTTACTAGAGGGCCCCTATGACGTAATTCATGACGTCATCCTTTGTAAAAGTTGTGTTTTCGCTGATTAGCAAGGTTCCCGTTTATTTTTTCCGGTAGTCGAGAATGTGCTTACTCAAATCCACATACAGTTAGCTCCGAGAAGGGAGTTTGTGATATGGATACTAGGGTGTATTTCTACTAAGAAAAAATATTTCACAGACTAAAGAGTGACTCAGCAAGAAACAACATTCACCCGAACAATAAGCAGAAACCTGAGATTACAAACAAAAACACCGGAAAAAGAACATGTCAATATGGCCAGCCAGGCTGAGTGTGAAACTTGTTTCCAAGCTAATGTCTTGATTTTCACCTTAATTTTCAGGTGCTCTGGTTAACGCCACTGCTTTAAAACGTTGCTGCTTGAAAGTTTTGCTAGAAAAAGCGATTCAGTCGCGACGTTTTTGCCAACACTGCCAGATGCTTGCGTTTGTTCTTCTTAGAAGCTTTGCGCTTTTCAAGCTCCTGATGTCCTGAGGGCATTTCAGTTTCGGCATCACGCTAGCTAAACATTGCAATCTCGTTTTCTGCTCTTTCGTTCTATGAATCGACTGACTGAAACCTTTTCTGACGGACCGCGCAATGACATGTTGTGTAAATGGCTTGAATAGCTTCATGTGTTGATGATGTAACACAACGATAGCAGCCATCGGAAGAAAAGTGCCTTTCCACCATACGTTACCCTTTATGACGAAACAAAGGTGCAGTTCGGTTGCGGCGACCTCGAGACAGCACCAAACGTTCGGGATCATTGATACTAGCGTTGCCAATTCTGATATTTTAACATTCAGGGCCGATGAGAGGAGGGTACGAGAGGTACATTGTACCCGGGGCCGGCAGGTTCGGGGGCCCGGGAAAGTCAAAGTGCATATGATCAGTTTTTCTGTAATCAAGCTTAAAATTATCAGTGTAAGCCAGCTGCCAGTATAACAAGTAACGGGTTTGTAAATGTTAGCATGACAGCTGATTCTGATTACTATACGAACAAGCTATACAAGTTTCGACGAGGGCACAAGAAAATAAATGGGTCCGGTGTCGGTCTTCGTACCCCCTGGTAGAATTTCTCTCGGAGTCCATATTAACATGACATCAGACGTGATGTTCTCAGATAAATTTCTGATGTCTGATGTTTTGTGGACAAATCTGATGTTGACTGGGTTCTTGTTTTTTTTTCACATTTTCTCTCATTTCAGGACGAAACTAAGTTAGATTCATGATTTTTAAGTTTCTTTCATCAATCTCTCACCCTAATCAGTGGCGTAACTAGAGGTTTGACCCTCGGGGGGAAAGCTTAGTTGAAGAGGGCCCACTAGCCAAAACTCAGAAAAAACGTTAAGAAAGATAGTGAATCTCTTGATGTCGTGGATATCTGTACTAGATAAGAAAATGAAAACACCCCGAAAAACGCAAAAAAACAACCTAAAGAATACTAAATATCAAAATGTCAACTGGAGGGGGCCCAGCTTTTACATTGAGCTTGCCAGAGGGGAAGGTCGCTCTTTGCTCCTGTCAGTTAAGCCACTGACCCTAATGTGTGTTTGGTTATCGTTTCAAACTAAAGAAGCTCTCTTCGCTGCGTTGAAACAAACATTTTACGTAAATCATAAACGACTTCTCCATTTAATGGCGATATTTCGCTCTGTTTTGGATTCAACGAGGGTACTCGCGTTTTGTTAGGTTTGTTAACAGAAGCATTTAGCTTATGTGAAATCGTAGCGTAAAAATTTGATGTTATCTGATGTTGAAGAAGACAACAATCTGATGTTAACGAGACTGACCCCAGTGGCAACGTTGATTGATACTAAACAGCAGTCAGCAACCACTAGCTGTTAGCACGCAAATAGTAATGTTTTCGTGACATTTGTGCAATAGGCGTGATGCACGAGTGGAGAGTCATACCCATGGCAAATGAACGATTAGTAGGAAAAAATCACCAGCGAAATCAAATATATTTGCATTCAACAAAACCGAAAATACTTATAGTCTATTCAATAGCGATTACTGAAACTGGCAGACAGTCAAATTTGTAGATAAATCAGTTGCTGTTGGGGGCCCTTGTCCCCTTGATACTTAACGCAACATATAGGAATATAATATAGAGTTGTATTCTTGTATCGCTTCTGAATTACGAAATTTTTCAAACGGGTATTTTATTTGAAACAAATAAATTTCATCACGGGGGACCCCTTACAGCGGGGGGCCCGGGGCAATTGGCCCGGTGGCCACCCCTTAATCTGGCCCTGGCCATAGTGTTTGGGTTGATTGTCCATTTTTGCCAGATACACCTTGCACTTGAGAATTCAGTAGAAACACCATATAAATTTCATTGTTAACAAAGAACGCTCTCGTCAGAACTAGCAAATTTCCTCTGGAACGTTAGCAAACGTGCTCAGTTCTCGTGTCAGTGCTGCACTGTATATCTGCGCTCTACCACGATCGTAACACGGTTGACTGAACACGATGACGTCATAACATCACTGCTCAGAGGGGCCCCGCGCCTAGGTCTTGCATTGGGCCCCGCGCCCAGGTCTTGCATTGGGCCCCGCATCTGCTAGGGCCGGCCCTGTTTATCAATGTTACTCTTCAGAGCAACTTGTGAGCGGAAAAGTTGAAGTCGTTTGAAAAATTAATCAACAATCCCAATTGTAGAAGACTCGAGTTGACAACAACAACCCAGAGAAACTGCAATGAGCTTAATCTGGAATTAAGTTGGCGCCTGAATTGCAGATGCGTTTCTTCTGAATTGTTTTGGTACACGAAAAGCAGAAGTGCTAAATAGCCTTATAATGAAAACCACGGCCAATGAAAACGATACATATGACATATTGCAAACGTTTCGATAACTCCTGTTATCATCATCAGTGCATTGCAAATTGAACTGCAGTGATCATGTGGCAAGTTCTTATTGGTCACTCAGGAGAAAAGCGCTGTGAAAAATGAAAAATGCGAAGGGCTGTTTCAGTAAAGCAAGTAAAGCTTGCCGATCCTTAATCGAGAACTTTGAAGCTTTCGAGCACTTTGAAAACAACGCAGCTTCACGTCCACTGCAGCCTTGTGTCTTATAAAGCTGCTAAGGACCGACAAGCTTTACTCAACCGTTTTAACGTTGTGCATAAGCTTACGTACTCATGCGGTGCCTCCTACATCGGGCAAACGCAACGCAATTTAATAAATCGTATAGAAGAGCATCGAACGTCACTAAGCTCTTCGGTATGCAGACACTTGCAAGCCAACCCAGATCATCGGGTTGACTTTCACAACCCTGAGGTTATTGGCAGTGACATTTGGCGTTGGCTGCAGATTCTTGAATCTTTGTTGATTCAAGAACACAAACCAGAGCTGAATGCAAGCATCCCGTCGATGCCTCTATGCATTTTAACTTGTAACACAGCTTCATGCCTCGCTCATGAAGTCACGCACCATCACCATCGGAGCGTATCCAGTTGAGTCATGTGACTACGTATGTTTCGCGCCACTACGCCACTACCGAAACAGCCCTTCGCGTTTTTCATTTTTCACAGCGCTTTTCTCCCGAGCAACCAATAAGAACCTGCAGCATGATCACTGCAGTTCAATTTGCAGTGCACTGATGATGATAACAAGAGTTATCGAAACGTTTGCAATATGTCGTTTGTATCGTTTTCATTGGCCGTGACTTTCATTATAATTCTAAATTGTTGTTTGTGATTTGACTCTCTCCTTACATATTTTGTTTATTTCTTACAAGCTGGTGAAATTTCAATGTTCTAAAACTTTGTGCTAAACTTGTATTCAGTTTTTCTTATCATATAACTTTGGTTTAAGACTCAAATTTTTTAGCCAATCTCTTTATCAGCCTTTGGCGATCAACAACAATTTGCAAAGTTCAATTGTTTGTACCAGTCCGGAAGGAAACGACTGAACAAAAAATGCTTCCCATCATGGTTTCAGTCTGACAGCAAATTCAAACTTCAAAGACTCCAACTTACCCGCAAGTGTGGCATTGTATGCCAAGTTCCATCAGAAAGGTCAAAACAGTGGACCGTGTTAACAGCGCAGGAAAAAGAGTCGAAGCCTCCTGCGACGAATATAAAGTGATCACAGGCAGCAATGCTATGCAAAGATCGGGTCTCTCCCATGAGGGCCAACTCGTGAAATTTTCCTTCGTCCGGGTCGTAGACAGTGAAGTGGTTATCGTAACTGACAGCCGTGTAGCCTTGTTCCTTGCTTGTCACGTCCTCGATTGGGTAACTGCCTCCCAAGGTCACGATGCATTCGGATCCACGCATTGCGACCTCGTTGGGAAAAACTTTCTTGGTTTTCCCGGAAATGACATTGGTCACGTGCTTGCACAAGTTTTGGTTGGACACAACCAACATATCGGTGGTGACGTGGTCAATGAGAGCTCTTTCTCCTATGAGGGGGAATCGGACAACAGACATTACCTGCAATTCATTAGGGCCTTGGTCAGCGATAGATAACGAAAATTTACGCTAAATGTGCTTTGGACAACCTTTTCAGTCTTACAGTCACGTTCAGAATTTAACAATATAGGACCGCGTAGCAGATCCGGACAAATCAATCAATATTGGAAAAGTCAAAATGAAATTTATTTTTTAAGAAAAAATGCAAGTTTTATTAACAGTGCACAGTACATACTTCAAAAGCTATGCGACCTAATTTATATTAATGAATTATTTTAAATAATAAAAAACGAGATAGTGATTGTTTTTCTCAAAATGTACAGGTCTCACAACCTGCATCAGAAGGCCATCTACAGTGCAGCCTGCGCTGTGCAATACGCACATCTGCAGCGCAGCCTGCGCTGTGCAATACGCACATCTACAGTGCAGCCTGCGCTGTGCAATACGCACATCTACAGTGCAACCTGCGCTGTGCAATACGCACATCTACAGCGCAGCCTGCGCTGTGCAATACGCACATCTACAGGCGCAGGCGTTGTAACTATACTGTAATAAGGAACTCAGTTTAATGCGCCGGTGGAAAGGTTTCTATGGAGAACCTGCGACACCAAGTCTGATATAATCTTTCTCTTTTACTAACATAAGTGTATGATCTGATCTCCACACACAATCCGCGCACAGCGTTTCGATCACTCCAGTGTCAAACTATACTTCGAAGCATTGCGGAAAAAGGTGCGGTCATTTTACCCTGAGATTTAATCCCAAAATTTCAGAGTTCTGTTCCCAAGCACACTTTAAATATTGTGATTTGAAACTAAAATAATCGCGTGGCTCATCACCCCAAACAACCATCTTGTTCTGCAAATATTAAGCGAAATTTTGAAGACAGGAATAAATGACAAAAACTAAGTCTACTAGCAAAAACATCTTTCAAATTTACAGATAGTAAACAAGGAAAGCCTCAGCTTACAAATTCATTCGTATATTCACAACTCAAACCAATGTCGAAACCAATGACTCATTCCTACGTAGTCTCTGTAGGTTCTTAGTGTCTGATCGTAGTTGTGAAAGAATTCCTTTCCATAGACACTGAGTGCCCAGTACTACATTTAAAGAATTTGAAGTGATAGTTGTAGGGTTGTCACCATTTTGGTGATAGTAGAGGGATAAGGTTCTTGGACTGTCAAGTTTTTATGAAGTTGTTTTTTTCAAACAAAGTATTTCCTCTGGTTCTTGGAATCCTTGCTTAGGATATTCTAAATGGTGTAAAGCCGTTTGTGTCGTACAGTAAGTAACTTGTCTCAATTTTGGCTATTCTTCAATGCTTTCGCATTGGCGTGTGCACAGAATCGAAGCACAATCGGTGATATCTAGTTTCTCTGCAATGGCATAAAATCTATGATTTCAAGGAAACCTTTACACACGCAGCTGTGACTTTTTTGTAGACTTGAAAAAGCTGACTTCACCGAAAGCTGCAAACAAGTACAAAACAGCACCTCTTCAAGATGTTGTTTTCTGCTGTTCTCGTCGTGGTTGATCCACTGCTTCACAGCGTTGAAAACCGCCATTTCGCCCACGGCCACCGGTGCGTCCACTTCTATCTCATTTGAACTGACGATTTCAACCAAAGCTTTTGGAGACAGTGTCATAAATCCGGGAGTTCGTACGACGGAGTGGAAATTATCGGCAATGAACTTGTGAACGATCGTCTGAAGAAGATAAGCCGTAACCTTGCGCTGTAAATCACTGAGAGTGGAGAAAAATCAACTCGATTACTGCATCATAAAAATGAGTACATCAGGTGATGATAGAGGTTAACTCGTAAAAATATCTTTATCTGCGTCATTTACCAACTCACCGTTTTTGAGAATTTTTAAATCCTGTTTTCATTTTTATACTGCAGTAACTGTTTTCTTTTGATGAGAATAAAACAAAAACAATTGTTTTTATGAAATGATTGTTTCCGCAAGTTTTGTTTTTGGATATAAAGCTTCAAGTATCGTCCTCTGAGATCAACGGTTTGAATTCGTTCAGAAATGCAGTAATAACATCCTTCCTTTTGTGACATTCTGACTTTTATTGTGCAATGAAAGCAATCATCGCATTTCCAGTGCTTATCATAAAAAACCTGCTTTGAAAAATATTTTGTGTTGCCCTTAGAATATCGCAGGCTTACATTGCATTTCTTATTCCTATAACGTGGAGTTGCTGCCTACCTTTATTTTGTCCAGATTATAATCAATCGCCATCTGTCTGTACTCAACACACTTTTGAACGGTCATTGACGACTCCAGGAATTCCGCGCATCCTTCCAGTAAATCTTTTCGTTGCAGCACGTCGCTTCCATGCAGCAAGTGTCTGACGCTTTGCTGGCTCAGACCTATCTTTCCCGTGTAAAGAAAACAAAGCAAGGACTCCAAGACGCTTTCGTCGATTTCGGCAACTTGATGCTCAGCGTCACATGATGCAGCGATGGAGCTCTTAAAAAAGCTGGACCCAGCTGCCAAGACGGCTCGATGGGCCTCGAATCGAACCTTACTGGCATCAGAAACCACGACCACGTCCGTGTAACGTTTCGCTTCCCGCAAGCTGCTTAGGTGCTCCAGCATCCTGGTGGGCAGCAACGGATCGGAATACCGGAAGCGGAACTGCTTCGATGCTGCGTCTTTTTCTTCGTCAGTCTCCATGGGCTCCGTTTCATCTCGAAGCACTTTGGCGAACTCGTCGCAGGCGGTGACAACGTCGACGAACTCGCATTTCGCGGCCGTTTCGCGAAGAGCGTCGACGTTTTGCTGTGTGATGTCGATGTGAGAGGTGTACAGAAAATTGATCAAAATTTCCACTGGATCTTTCAGCGCTGCGGGTACTGGGGTCAGTGATAGGTCTGTTTCGGCGATCCCGTCACGAACACTCTCTTGATCATCAGTAGATTCTCGTTTCAGTTCAGCAGAAAGAGGTGGCGATAAGTCGTCCTTGTCGTCCGACAAATCCTCTTCAGCGTGTGTCTCCACTCCGTTTTCTGCTGGTGTTGTTTCGTTGTCTTTCTCATCAGATTCAAGGTCAATTTTCTCTTCAGGTTCTGAATGACTCTGATCGGTTAATATTGTTTCTTGTGACAATGCTTGTGTTACTTCACTCTTTCCTCCCTCAGCAGTATCTTCAATTTCATCACTTTGGCTTTCACTTTCCTCAACAGGTGGCCTGTCCGGTTCATGTTGAGACAGTTGCTCGTTTTCTTCTGTAATTTTGCTTGTGTCCAGCTGGGAAACTAAGCCCTCGTCGGTTGTATTTGCAGCATCTGAAGCAGATTATGAGGGATGCATCAGACAAAGAATTACGTAAAAAGCACGTACTCCACACTAATTTAACTAGGTTGAATTTCTCTGGTATCTAAACTGGGTGTCTTGCATGGTTGTTTTACTTTAACGATACATTAGATGCACATTTTACAAAAAAATCTTGTTACTCTGTTTTTTCTTTTTACTTAAGACAGTTTTTATCACATTGTCAAATTAAATAACCGGCGGGTGTTTTGCAAGTAGGAAGCCGTATTAAGATTACGTCAAGTGCGAAACGTTACCATGCACGGTAAGCCAATACAAAATAAAGTGTTGGTATCATTTTTTAGCATATGTATACCACCACCTTCTGCTCCATTGCTTTCTTCTGTTCCGTTCTCTTCCATGCTCACAGCCACTGCTTCTTCTAATGTTTCAGAAAGCTAGAAAGGTAATAAAAGCCTCGTTCATGATTTAAGGAAAAAACATAAACGCAAATATCAAAGTTTCTCTACAAACAACCTATCATGAACCTAGCTTTTTATTGTTATAACTATGTTCAGGGTTTTTTAAGGAAAATGTTAGGTACCCGGTATGGACCTGTAGGGACCCAATTTCTCTGATTCCAGAGACCCGATGATAATTTACTCTGATTGCAGGGACCCGATTTTCAATTCTAGGGACGCGAATCGGGTCCCTAAAACGCCTTAAAAAAGCCCTGACTATGTTGGAAAGAGACGTTTTTCTTTCACCAAGTTATATGAACTGAGAGGGCAAAATATCAAAGAAAAGATTTTTGCAGTTAGGGTCGCCGAAGAGCGGAGGCATAACGGGGGTATTGTCCCCTGCCATTTCAAAAGGGGGGCGACCGGAGCGTATGTGCCTTTTAATAGCAGTATCATAGGTAATTTCGTGGTTTGTCAAGATAGACTTGAAACAAAACTATTGCAGTCATGCGCGCATCCAGAAAATTCAGATTGTTTTTCTTATAATTCCTGTTGTTCTTTTTGAGGTCAGCATTGTTGCTGAACAGAAACAAGCATAGACCTACTAATTACTAAGGATTATTTTTTGTTTTTTATATGCTTCGGTTGCCCTCAACTCTTTTACTGCTTCCTGTCCTACCACTGTTCCGGCGTTCCAGCTTGCAGTATCACACAGTGTTAGAAGCATTCGTTTCTATTCCCACTCGCTTTTCTTCTGGGGAATGTGGCAGGGGTAGCAACCCTAAGAGGTCTTGAAATACCTCACGGTTTTCAGCAACTCTGATAGTTTTGCTGGCTCTACACCAAGGCGGAATCAAGCAATTTCGGAGATGTTGCCACTCCACGTTGTGCTTGGCCGGGTATCCGGACAACTGTCACCTAGGACAACTGCCACCTATGACAACTGCCACCTAGGACAATTGCCACCCAGGACAACTGTTACCCAAGACAACTGCCAGCTAGGACAACTGCTACTTAGGACAACTGCCACCCGGACAACTGCCACCTAGGACAACTGCTACTTAGGACAACTGCCACCCGGACAACTGCCGCATAGAACCATTGCCAAACACGACAACTGCCACCTGGACAACTGCCACCCGAACAACCTGCCACTTGGACTGCTGCCACCCGGACAGCTGCCACCTAGGACAACTCCCACTCAGGACAACTGCCACCTAGGACATCTGCCACCCCAGAGGTGTCTTGGGGAGGGAACACGTTCCCACACTTTTTCATGTTCTTCTTTGTAGTGCAATGAAAGTTAATACATCAAGTAATAAACGCAAAAAACACATTATGCCTTAGGTGGCAGTTTCCCGGGTGGCGATCGTTCTAGGTGGCAGCTGTCCGGGTGGCAGTTGTCCTAGGTGGCAGTTGTCCTGAGTGGCAATTTTCCTGAGTGGCAATTGTCCTATGTGGCAGTTGTCCAGGTAGCAGTGGTCCGGGTGGCAGTTGTCCTGAGTGGAGATTGTCCTAGGTGGCGATTGTCCTAGGTGGCAGTTGTCCGGGTGGCAGTTGTCCTGGGTGGCAATTGTTCTAGGTGACAGTTGTCCTAGGTGGCAGTTGTCACATGTGGCAGTTGTCCTGGTTGGCGATATCCTAGGTGGCAGTTGTCCTAGGTGGCAGTTGTCCAGGTGGCAGTTGTCCAGGTGGGTATTGTCCTAGAACCGTCAAACTTCACGACAAAGTGCGCAGCTGAGAAATCCGTAATGCCCTGATTGTTGAGCCACTCCTCCTCCGAATAAAGAGATCTCAGCTATGATGGTTCGCCACGTGGCTGAAATGCTCCAAGAAAGATTGGCGAGACGGGTCCTACTGGCTACACCCACGGGAAAGCGACCCAGAGGCCGGCCAAGCGGTTAGATATAGAGTTGTTGTGGAAAAGTACGCACATCACAAATCTACAAAAATGTCTTTGAATGAGAAAATCAGTGTGCAATTAATTTTGCGCTGTATCTAAAACAGACACTTACCTGTAAGAGGTGTTGGTTGAATGATAAAATAACAGAATGAGCCGGTTGGAAACGTGAAGATTCGGAAGTAATATCGCAGAAGCTTCCAGCACCACGCATCAAGGCAAGCTCAGACATGAGCGAAGTAGCATGCTCGTCGATGTTCTCTATGTAATGCTGTTGCCGTGTTTGCGAAGTTAGGTTTCCCATGTTTGGTATCAGTTTGCGAATACCTGTGACAATAACAAATGAAGCATAAGCTGTTATTGATTTTTCACAGGAAAAACATATACGCGAAATTCCTGTTCAGCTGTGATTTCAATTTTCTCCAAAGGATTTGGAGATGTTGCGGTAACATTCAAATGTGTGCTTGGAATCAGATCGGCGGTTTTGGAGAAACGAAGGCACTTTCCTGAGAAAAATTTATGTTTAGAAAATGCAATCATTTTAAATCTTAAAATCCTGATTTTGTGCGAAATGGATGATCTCATCAGTTTTTTGTTTTATCGTGGGCGGCGCAATAGCTGATTTTACTTTTGTCAAAATTTCGAGGGCTATATGTAGTTATCATGAGTCCCGGTTTGACCGGGGCAGTGCGGTTTTTGGGGGCTTGTCCAGATGTCTGTTTGCTTTTCCATGAAAACTAAGCCCGCTGCAAGGAACAGGAAAATACCTTGTTACAAAAAGAAACGACAGAAATGAGACACGAATCCTTCCAATTTGGAAAGGAAAAAAATTAACTTTTTAGTATTGTTTTTTGCTTTTTACTTTGTTTTTACCGAAAAGCATATGCACTTGCGCATCATCTTTCGATGTGAGAATTGCTAAAATTGCAGTCACTGTGGCTTGATGCAGTAGCTAAATGACGCAATACTGGAAAAACGTAAAGTCGCCCTTATTATAGCAACCTGTGTAAATGGGTGATCAATTTTATAATTGCAAAAACTGATGAGAGTTAGTTCATGCGTAAATTGTATACATTTAACTATTTACTATTTGCATGATCATTTTTACCTTAATTCAAACCCGTGAACATTTCAGCTTTTTTCTTGTGAAACTTTTTTCATTTTTTTTTCAGATATTTATGATGTAACAGCAGTCTGCTGAGATTGATTGCGACCTTTCAAGTAATTTGGGCTCCATTTAGTGCATCGGTTGTGGTACGTGGCTTTTTAAAAAGACTTGCGAACTGTTTAGATTTTTTTCAGTCAAAATGGTGAAAGTGAAAATGTGATTACTTTGAGAGTAAGATGTGCAACAAAGAATTAATATCCACGATGGTTGCTAATCCGTCTCGGGATATTACCGCCGGTATTCACTTGATTAAATAGAAAAGTCGAATTGGAACAAGATCGAAGATCGAGCTCAGATTACAGTATGTAGATCACCACATCACCGGGTGATTTAAGCTTTTCCGCGAGAAGTATCTGCATTGTCAAATTTTCAGTAGGACCATGTTTGTTCTGCTTTGCAATACTGTTGATGCTGTCAACTGTTGATCAGATTATGACAGCTTGCCAGGGTACTTGCTTATGGGATAAAAGGAATTGGTTTGGGGTAAGAACTACAGTATGAAAAACTCTGCTAATTTTGGTTAAAAATAGAAATAGCCTCTTAAATGTGAGTTGTTTACCAAGACGTTTGCTCAAAGTCCACATAAAATTAAGCAACGCTTTTTTCAGTGCAGGTAATTTTCTTCCTTCACACGCAATCACCGAGACCGTCATTAATTACCAGGCTCGAAACTGAAATCCTTTTCTCTCACCTTGCGAATTAAACAACTACCTACGTAATCAACCGCTATTAGTTCATCGAGCAATCGTCCATCAAACATTCAGTGGTATAGCATATGATTAACAACAACCGATTTCAACGCCTGCTGAAACTTTACGTAAGTGGCGCAGAAAGAATCTATTGAATGCTTTCGAAAAGACCAAACTTCCTCCAAAACGTTTGACATTAATTTCTGTCGGTGGGACTAGCCTGCCCTTATCATTGTAAAAGACAAATCCCTTTAATCTGAGTTGAATGACTGACTGTTTTATAAACCGACAAAACACTTGCATGATCAAAATTCAACAAAATCAAACAGTTTATGATTTCACTCGAAGTTCTTGGCGATTAAAAATTCTCACAAAAGTTCACATAGCACAAAATACATTCAGAATGGTATGGTAATGTTTAATGATCGATCTGTCCAGTGTCAACAGGACGCGTACATCTTGACTTCTTTTTTCATCTGGCGGTGTTGTGCATATTACAGAGTAGTGGTTTTACAAACCATTTGCTTTTCTGTTAAATTGGTGATGAATGACGTAGCTAAATGCGGATATGACGTTTGAAACAAATGCAACTCATGTTTTCAACACCGCAAGCGTGCCACTGTTCCTTATTCCAGAAACAATGTCCGATCTTTTTATGTTTGTACTTACCTTTAAAATTTAATTTTTTTTTTGTTTCTGAGGCGCTATTTTCTATTTTCTTCCAAGGACTGTTTTTGTTCTTCAAAGATTTTAAACCTTTAAAAACACTTTTGGACATGATCTCAGTTCATGCTTCGAAAGCTTCCTATGAACATTCAAAATAAAAATAATCATTCAAATTCGATAAAAACAAGTTGCAGAATATGATTTGCATTAGATTCACCAGTGAACAGAAATCATGCTAAGGTGACTCTTTGATCGCATTTTAGTCGAAAAAGCATACACGGAATAAAACTTTTGCGCTTAACCCATACAGTAGGCTACATATCTATAAAGAATAATGTTCACATATGCGTTTTCCGAATATTTGCTTCCTATAAACGATTCTCGCTTCATGTAACCTTACTCAAATACTCCAGCGTTGATATAAACTGCATAGTTTCTTCTAACGCAGTAGCTAAGATACAACCGCAGCTGAGAATGAAGCTGTGCCTTGTTAGCTTGCTCGTACATGCCACAGCAGCTTATTAACAGCAGCAAACTTAAGTGGTTTTGAAAAAACACCAAATAAATTCGACCTTACGTTGGCAAGGTAAGGCCTCGAACCGGTCTAACAACATTAAACGTTGTCTTCCAGTAATATAGGCCTATGGCGAAGAGTTCAATCCCCCCGGGCGTTTGACAAACGCTGCATTCAGACGTGGCTGGGACAACGAGGAAGCTAAAATTAAGCGGCATAGTCAGCCAATTGACAACAGTAAAAGCGTTGAGGAAACGTTTTTAGACAACAAATGTTGCCTTATCAGTAGGCATCAGAAGTTAATGCTTAGTGCTTTTGTTGGGGATATCATAATTTCCAATGCAGTGTTTATGGCTGGTACTCTACATTCGGTTGCGTGCTGTTAAACTGCGATCTTTGAAATTCTTGAAACAAGAACTAATTTACAGAAAATATGTTCCTTTCGAAATGAAAAAGAGTTGAACAGGACAATCATATAACATTAATCTGTTAATTGCAATTCATAAAGAAAAACAAAGTAAAGTCTGAACGGTGCAATATGGGTTGCAAACCATTTTTGGTTTTATGCTAAAGTGTACTTGGAAATATATTGCAGGAAGGTCAGGTTTCATTAACCGTGACTTTAGGCATGGCTGACGAGGCGAAAACAAGCAGCGAGAACATCGACAACGAAACGAAGCCAGGTAAGTGTTAAGTTTAAAGTTATTGCTAATTAGACACATTGCTGGGCACTGAATATTCCTTGCTCGGCAATGTTGCCGAAGGACACTAGATTTTGCAAATGATTTAAACATTTTGGAAATATTGTCGTTACTGCAATAACAATCCTCATCAATGTTAGCCTTTGTCTCCTGCATGGGATTTTGCAGTTCACAATTCTGCAGTGAAACGAAACGTTTAGGAAAAATCAAGTTGATCCAACTTCTTGTGTTGGTCTGTTAAAACGTATCAATCACACATTTTACGTCAGCTACGCACCATTATTGTCTAGTGTGCATCATCACTCTTAATTTTGAACGATAACGCAAACGGATGAATGATTTGTTTGATGTGGGTCAACTCACGATGTTGCTTAAATCAGCTCTAGAAAATAGCACAAAAAAGACAATTCATCAACAGAATGTTTGTTCATAAACTACCTTTCTTGCTCAAATCATGTTTAGCAAAAGAAAAATCTCCTTTGCAAACAAGAAGCATCTATGGTGAATTCCCTGGCCATGTGCTGCGTGAGCTGTATTTTTCCATTTTGCTGCTGTGGTTAAAATATTCCTACAAGGTTCCAATGCACAGATACATCCCTTCACATTTTATGCATGTCGGTGTTGTTGCGATCGGAAATCCCGAGCGGCATATGCGCAAAGTTTCGCAGTGTGGCAGCAAGCAACAATAGAGATCACATGCCATGATCGCTCTCCGCGTACGCTAGTCGTTACGTTCAATCGTTCACAAGTTAATATCGGCAGAGCTTCCACGCCACGATCACTCTTTTATTGGTTGTTCGCGCCACATATATGTATGGTGTTGTTCTTCACGCACATCCCGTTCGTGGTGAATCACACAATCAACAGAGGTTGAAACAGTGTCATTCACACGATCACACTGCGCAAGTGAACTTACTAATGCTTTCAAGATTCTTGACCCATTAAAACTCAACTGCTTTAACAAATGATCTCATCAGTATAAACAATAACAAACACGTAGTGCCATTGTAATCAAGGACGTCGTGCCAGCATCAGAAATTGTGGGGCCGAAAATCTTCAAGGAAACTTGGGGCAAAATGACAGGAGTTCCCATCGAAGTGTGGCTCAAGCTCACACAGGGACGCCGGAGAGCGGGGGCGTGACGGGGTCATTGCCCCCTGCTCTTTCATAAAGGGGGAAACTGGAGTAGAGGTGCCTTTCCTTAACAGTGTCATTGGTAATTTTATGGTTTACAGAGCCGGATTAAAGGGTAGGGAGGCCCGGGGCAATTTTTACTAGAGGGCCCCTATAACGTAATTAATGACGTCATCGTTTGCAAAAGTTATGTTTTCGCTGATTAGCAAGGTTCCCGTTTGTTTTTTCCGGTAGTCGAGAATGTGCTTACTCAAACTCACATACAGTTAGCTCCGAGAAGGGAATTTATGATATGGATACTAGGGTGTATTTCTACTAGGAAAAAATATTTCAGAGACTAAAGAGTGACTCAGCAAGAAACAACATTCATCCGAACAATAAGCAGAAACCTGAGATTACAAACAAAAACACCGGAAAAAGAACATGTCAATATGGCCAGCCAGGCTGAGTGTGAAACTTGTTTCCAAGCTAATGTCTTGATTTTCACCTTAATTTTCAGGTGCTCTGGTTAACGCCACTGCTTTAAAACGTTGCTGCTTGGAAAGTTTTGCTAGAAAAAGCGATTCAGTCGCGACATTTTTGCTAACACTGCCAGATCCTTGCGTTTGTTCTTCTTAGAAGCTGGGCTTTTCATAGCTCCTGAGGCATTACAGGTTTCGGCATCGCGCTAGCTAAACATTCCAATCTCGTTCTCTGCTCTTTCCTTCTACGAATCGACTGATCGAAACCTTTTCTGACGGACCACACAATGACATGTGGTCTAAATGGCTTGAACAGCTTCATGTGTTGATGATGTAACACAACGATAGTAGCCATCGGAAAAAAGTGCGTTTCCACCACACGTTACCCTTTATGACGAAACAAAGGTGCAGTTCGGTTGCGGCGATCACCAGACAGCACCAAAAGTTCGGGATAATTGATACTAGTGTTGCCACTTCTGATATTTTAACATGACATCAGATGTGATGTTCTCAGATAAATTTCTGATGTCTGATGCTTTGGCGACAAATCTGATGTTGACTGGATTCTTGTTTTTTCCACATTTCCTCTCATTTCAGGACGAAAATAAGTTAGATTCATGATTTTTAAGTTTCTTTCATCAATCTCTCACCCTAATCAGTGGCGTAACTAGAGGTTTGACCCTTGGGGACAAAGCTTAGATG
>Ga0210059_1003000_pt1 | contig 26797 bp, 11 predicted proteins | sample Ectturendosymbi2_FD_188042 | JGI IMG/M metagenome (GOLD analysis project Ga0210059, IMG submission 188042) | Ecteinascidia turbinata endosymbiont from Florida, USA - Sample 2 (SPAdes) (version 2) | ecosystem: Host-associated > Tunicates > Ascidians > Unclassified | place: Key West, Florida... | reverse complement strand
CCATAAATGATTTTCGTTGATAACGCTGCCCTGTTGAAATTTTCGCAAGAAGGAAGAGGGTAACTCAGAAAAACGTCGTTGTGGCAACCTTTCCAAGCCACAACTCGTTTGATTTCCTACGTTTAGCCGTCTGCCAGAAATCTGAACGTGTGAAAAACGCCTGACCTTGCTGGAAGCGCCATTTAAATCCGCTGTGTATCTTGATGGGTAAAAGATAATGTTATTTTTTCGCAGTACGCTAGATGGACAGCGCGTCAGAGAGGTTTTAGCCGAATCCGTAGAGCCTTCATCACGTGGCTTATGTCGGCGAATACCTCGTCGGTCGATTTCTGAAGAAGATAGATGTTTCCAATATGGCTGGGCCACGTGGGGCAAAGGCATTTGACGAAGCAAACGGGGCGTTTTTTTGCGATACCGCTCTCCAGTTTTTTCAAACTCGCTGTGCCCGCAATCTCTCCAGGGAGCACACTTGTTTTTTTGACGAAAAGACTGCGAAGAATATGGATTGCTCTGCACTGATCGTGGATAAACTTGTTCGATCTGTTCAACAGAAGCTTTGATTTGTCTTGCTTGTTGCAGATTTGAAAATGTAACTGGCCATTGGCCAACAGCTTCGGAATGCCCTGTCTTTGAATCCTGCGTACCGCATTGACATCTCTGTGGTACAGGAACGTTCTGGTGTGCTATCGACTGTCTGCAGGCTTCATGCCCGTTTTGAGCTTCTGGATTTGATTTATCGTATCTTTCAATAAAATAACTTTCGCCATCATTCAGCCACACCTTCGTAAAGTAATGCTGGTTACAATCTTCCATTCTGCATTCGCTGCTACTGGTTTCATCCGTGATAGACGGGCAAACTCTAAAATCAATTAATTTATTACTGTATATCTCAGCATCTAGGCAGAAATCCACGTACATGACACGCAGAATGTAACACACTCTTATTTCAAAAAGATGCTAAAAGGCTGAGTAAAACATTCACTACGTTACTGCAACAATGCCCTGAAGCACAGTTTTATGCAGCTTTATAAGTAAAAAGGAAAAATATATGAGTGTTAACCAAAAAGTATTTATTTACAAGTAGTTTCGATCTTTGAATATGATGCCGTTTAAGCGCTTTGCAAGGGTTGAAACTTCAGCTGGCCGTGGCACCAGTGGCGTACGCAGAAAATTTTCACGGGGGGTTTCATTCAGTCGCGTATGGTGTCATTTGTATTTGGTAGACGTTGTTTATGACGTCATAATTTGACGTCATATTCATGTTTTCCAAACTATCGCCAACGTTGTGGCGAAGTTTGCACTGATCAGCCACAGCAGACAGAATAAAGACAATTGTTTTGGATAAAGTAAACTACCGCGGAAGCCAATCTTAAACATGCGTAGTGGACGAAAGGTCTGCAACAAGTGGTGAAATGGTTTCTGGATGCAGACGATAATCCAGATTCCCACCAAAACCTAATAATTACTTTTTGGCCCGTTTACAATGTTCCTTGAAATTTGCATGCCAGTTCATTCCGTGGTGTTTGCATCAAGTCGACAAGTTAATAAGCAAAAGTATGCGAAAACAATTAATCTCCTTTACGCAGGTAATAAGTTTTTGTAAAATATCAAGCTCAAGGGGGGGTTTAACCCCAACCCCCCTCCTTGCGTACGCCCTTGCGTGGCACCGGCACTTGCTTCATTCTGAACAGAGAAATGTGGCATAACAGTGTTCCTGCATTGGATTTATTTGAGTCAGTTTTCTTGATAAAAGCGCAACTAAAGGCAAAGGTAAACCCGTGGGACATGGTTTTAGTAAACGTTCGTAACTTCTACGAAGTTTATTTGTCTGTATTATTGATCTCTAAGATAGAAGTCCTAAATTGAATTTGACTGATAAGATAGGTAAAAACCAATATTGTTGACTATTATTGACAGAGAATCTTTACTCAGAGGTGGAAACACACAACGAAACATTTGACAGTTCTTAATGCGATGTTATCGCCTTGATTTCCGGTTTGAGTTAGAGCGCTACTGTCAGATAAAATCAAGACAACTTAATTTGATGTTATGCTCCATAGTTGTGATAATTCTATTAAAATGTTTGATAATATGTATCTCTGAATCGTTGAGTGTATACAATGCCATGGACGTAATACTGCCCAGGTAGTTTTCTATAAAGTGCTGCTATGTGAATTGTATGACTCAAGTCATTGCGTCCTTGGCTGAAAAAACAATGTAACAACAAAAAGTAAACGACAAAATGAAAATACTTTTTTTCTAATTCTGAATCACTATACGTGAAAGCTTATCAATGTTTCGGTGACTATCACTGAACGATAGCACAACGTCCCATTACCTTTCTTCTGCCTTAATATGAACAAGGCTTTTCAAAGCTGAAACAGCTTTTACCCGGTATAGGTCAACAAGGGTTAGATACAATGCTGGCAAGACCATTGGAACGAGAAGAACGGACAATCGATTCAAATTGTTGTACCATACTAAAGTTCTTGTGGGACAGAAAACAGTGAACTTTAAAATGAATCCAACCTAGAGAGCATGCACAAAACGTTGTTATCGTTTCACAAAAACAGGAGATAAATATTGTCATACTTATAACTAGGCATTTAGCAAATCATATGTAGTTACTGTTGCTTTTACTTCAAAAAACTAACAATAAAAACATAAAACTGGAAAACTAAAAAGTCACTTTATTCCATTGTTTTACATTATATCTTGCAAGTTATGGTCCAACATAGCCCCTGATTTAAAGAGCCTTGCAACAGAAAGTGAATTAATTCTTGCTTGGCATTATTTATGATTAACCAAAAGCTGACAACTAAAAATGATCAAACACACAATAAAAACGCATCCCTGTAGACGACTTACAGTTATTGGAAGATATATTGCTGGAGGGACAAATGCTATTGAGAGAGTTGTTCTCCAGTTTGAAGTCCATATTTTTGAATTCATGGTGTATGGATTGCTGATATGAGGGCAGTTTTCCCTCTCTTCTTGGTATCCATATTCAGAAGAATTATTTAGCTTCACTATGGTCACCAGTAAATACGACGAGATAAGATGAAGCAAAATGACAATGGACAAAAAGCCAAACGCCTGCAGAATGTTGTAGTAAAATTTGTAAATTCTGTTGGATTTAAAGATTTTAGATTAGTATTAATGCAGCTGTTGGCATTTTTACGTCAAAACATTTGCAAAAACTCAAAATCAAAAGACAGTTCAGTAATTTTGGCGTCTAGAAGTTGTTCACTTGTCACTGTGTGTGCTTCTTTGCACTTTCTACTTACAAAAAGAACAAAACGAATCTCCATATTGTGCTCAGTGTTCGTAGGAAGCCAGCACACGCGATAAAACGGGTCATAATGATAATGAGCTCCAGCTTCTACGACAGGCAATGAAAAAGATATTGCAACTGTCAACACCAAGCAAAGAATCATCGTCAACCTGAGCGTGGATATGTGATGGGGTCTGCAACAAGTAGGAAAAATGAATAGGTTGTACCACATCAAGTACACAGAAATCTGTATTGTGACAACCAACAACAGTATTCCATTTAAAAGTTTATAACATCTGATGAAAATGAAAATTAATTGTGCATTTCTCATTGATTGAGCGACATAACCAAAAGCCTAATTCGTCAGTCATTTATTCATTTCATAGCTCAACAATTTTAACTGAATTTTGTGGGGATTGTGGTTAAGGAGCGTTTTCGGGATAACTTAGATTTCAAAACTGTTGATTTCAAAACTGTTGTCAGATGTTACCTATTTGGTCAAATTTTTGAGCAATTTGATATTTTAGATTTATGCAATTGTAGCTTTTTAAGCATACTGTTGAATAAGAGGACTACACATTTCGTGATTTGTGGAACTTGCTAACATGTAATAAAAACACTAGTGACTTTTTGTAAAAACCACGATTTGTAAATTAGCTCATGAAGAGAAATGTGCAGCGTAGAAAACATACAAACGGGTTAAACAAATACAAAACGTCAGTTAGTGTATACTGTATACTTGCAAATGTAACATACAAAACACAGATGAGAAAATACACAGGTATTATGGCCTTGCAATTGAAAGATTGTGTTGATAAAAAGGCGTTGAGATGCCAAGAATAGGTCAAACATGATAGTGTACTCTTTTTTCATGACAGAAAAATTGCATTTGTTGCTAATCCTGAAATTGCCTTTTCTGTGCTTTTCGGGAGTATCTACTGCCTGCAACCTCTTTTTTTCAGCTCCAGCAATAGTCTACCATCATGTTGGTATTCAACCGTCCCTGGTATCTTTTTTTCCATTGTTTTTATATCTTGGTGGAAGGACCCTCCTTGCTCTTCCATCATGCTTCTAAGTTTTCAGAAAAATAGTTTACATGAATATGAAAAAAATGAACCTTCACTTTCATGTTGCACCCTAAGAATTTAACAGCTGTTTTAAAAGGTCGTGGTAGTTTTAAGCTTTAAAATTTCCTGGGAAGTTTTCGACAACCGCTGTAAAGGAACGCCAAGCATTTTTTCCGGGTTATCATGGTAAGTAGGAAATATTTGTCCTGCATTAAATGTCGTATCTGAGGGCCATCAAAAATTCCTGCCCTCAACTTTTCAATGCTCAGTGCAGGGAACTTTTCACACAAATATGCAAAGCAGTCACTTTCCTTATTTAAAGCTGTTACAAACTGTTTCATCAACCCTACCTGGCTTGATATGGAGAGGATGGAGTAGCACCTAGTTTTGAATTAATCAAAGGAGAGTGTATATTATTTCTTTCCCCATTCTCCAATCCTTCTCTCTTTGGCCAACTTTCCTTAGTCCAATGCTCTTGGCGAGTCCTGCTGTCCCACAGACACAGTAAACACGGAAACTTTGTGTATCCGCTTTGTTACCCAACCAGCATGCACAAATTCTTCTAATTCACCGCAAATCATCTAGTCATGCTCATTAACTATGGTACGAGGCACAGACTATTCTGAGATAGGATTTTATTGTAGTTACCACTTATCAATAGGCTGCTACTAACTCACTCTCTATGGGCCTACGCAGTTCAACAACAACTGATAAAGCATTTCAGCATTTAAAAGCACCACCAGTGATTACAAAATCTGTTTTTAAGTTAAAAATGGGGGGAGTTAATTTTTAAACTTTTGGTGAGGTTTTTCAATATTTTGTAAAAAACTGCAAAACGTATGGTCGGTAGCGGCTAATCCTGACGAGGCGGATAAAAACGGATGCGATTTTTGGACTCAGCGCCCCCCAAACCCCAAATCCGTTACAAACTTCAAGTCCCCATAAATCCTGTACAGCGGTGTTTTCAGAACCGCATTTTCTCCTTGGAAGATCGCATGTAAGCGACAACATGAAAACTACCTCGAAGAAACCCCTGAGCATCCACAAGAGGGCTTGAAACATTTCACCGTCGTGAGCAACCTCTGGTAGTCCTGCAAGCTCCATGCCAAGGCGCGGACCAGCCAGGATGGAGATGGAATCACGTCATTTGGTCCTTGACGGGCCTCTGGGTCGCTATCCGGTGAGCGTAGCCAGCAGATCTCGACAATCTTTCTTGGAACATTTTGGTCAAGTGGCCGAACCAGCATACCTGACTGTCTCTCTATCCGGGGATACGTGCCTCGACATTCAGGGCTTTACGAATTTCACAACTGCGCACGTTTTCACGTAGCGTTAAGCCGTGAACTCTTCGTAAAATTTCACCTCTCCGCTTGTGCTTGTGACAGTACTCTGTTGGTCATTATCTAAGACTCGTGGCTGTAGGTGAGTATTGGAACAAAGATTGATTAAAAACTGGAACCTAAGCGGTTTTTGAAAGCTCTCACTTTGTGGCCACGGAACGTTGAACCTCAGGCAATACTGCATTTGCTTTGCCGATCCATTTGTTGATCTCCTTATTCTGCCTCCGCTCACTCATTAATACCACCCAAAGGTACTTGGTCTTCTCCACCTGCTGCAATGTCTTGTCACTAACTAGCAGTTTTCGCTAATTTGGGTTTCTGGGAGACACACTACCACGGTCTTTTGAGTGCTAATTTTCATTCCAGCTTGATCGCACGCAGCTGCAAACCGTCCAAGTACTTGGAGATACTATTTAGGAGATGCAAGAAACACTAAATAGTCCACGAAGAGCAAACGGTTGATCATGCATCTTCCAACAATGACACCTTCGTCCAAGTGGAGTACTTAGAGGTTTGAGCCAGGGGGGCAAAGCTTAACTGAAGGAGCCCATTGGTCACCGTAGGGGGGGCCACTAGCCCAAACTCAGAAAAAGGTTATGAAATGATAGTGAATCTCTGGACGTCGTGTATGTCCATACTACATAAAAAAAGAAAACACCCCGAAAAACGCAAAAAAAACAAAATAAAGACTACCAAATATCAAAATAACAATTGAAGGGGTTCAGATTTTACATTTAGCTTGCCAAGGGGGGTGGCGGCTCGCCCCCTTGCCACCCGTCAGTTACGCTACTGCTTCGTCCCTTGTCGACACGGCTGTGACTGTCTACCTAATTCACATACAATGAAGAGGAGTTGCGATAATACAGACCCTTGTATAACATCCACTGCGAACGGTTTTTACGTAACGCTGCTGGCACGGTCCTAAACGTCTTATCGGGAAAGCACGGCTTTGACGGCCAGCAGCATGTGGCCGTCAACACCGTACTTTTGCAAAACTCCGGAAAGCTTTCCTCGAGAGAACCGGTCATATACTTTCTCGAGGTTGACAAACACAAGCGCAGGTATCTGTGGCACATCCAGTATTTCTCGAAACTTTTCTGGAAAGTGTAAATTAGTGCAGCGGTGCAATGGCCAAGACACAAATGGCACAGGGTATTTCCATCTTAGGTTCAGTTAGCTCGTGGCATCGTCATACACTTTTGCAGTAAGGCTAAAGAGGGAAATGTCCCGGCGGTTGGTGTATTGATGAATTCCCTTCTGTCTCCCTGGTTATGCATGGGTATAGTCAACCAGTTGTTTATCCTTCGGTACCCATCCAGATCGCCATGCCACTAACATCACATGAGTTAACCAAATAATTCCTTCTCTGTTCAAGGATTTAGGCATTTCAGGTCGGATTTCATCATAATTTGTAGCTTTCCAGTTGTCAGTGTCTTGGCAGCTATTATGACTTAAGTTGCAGTGATCGCAGTTTCTTCCCTAAAATATAACACTTGCGTGTCTGATGGTATGAGAGTGACTGAGTTCAACATTCGTCAAAATAACCTCTTCACCTGCCCACGATGTTTTCGTCTGAGTAAGACCGCTTTAGTCTTTGGTGGGTCTAGCAGCACCTTTTCTCTTAGACACGACAGATGGTTTGCCAGAACAATTTGTTGGCTTGCCAGGGAATCTAGTATATGTATAAAATTCTGCCAAGATTGCATTTTGGACTTTTCTACCACTTTAGCTGCGACTTCCGGCCTTAGTGCATCATGAATGAAAAGAAGGCTCAGCTTTGTTCTAAAGCCAGATATTGCATGCTAATTTTTTGCTCAGATAGCACATTTCACTTCCTGATTCCACCAGGGGCTACATTTTGCCAAATGTCGTCTCCCGAGTCGTTTCTGTCCACATACTCCAGCGGCTGACGAAATGAGAGTTTCATTTAACACCCGTCACTCCTCGTCTACATCCACTGAGCATTTCCGGAACTCCCGGAATAGGGACAATACCCTTGAAATTTTTACATCTTTCTCTGCCTACACTTTTAGGAACTTTGTCTGTTCACTTATTATTTGCCCTGATAGGTCCACTGTCAGGCGAGTTGAAACGTTGGCGTCGTTTTCAAAAATCAACAGTTGAGCAAAAGGAAATTTTGTTTTTGAAGGACGATACCCTGTTTGCGAAAATCTTTCTTACATCCGAGTCCACCAGGGGCTCATCGCTTTATTCCGTAGGACCTCATAGATCCGCACGACCCTGTGAGTCCTGCTGGCTTTTCCAGTCGTAATTTGAACATAATTGAGTGGTGATAGGTCGACAGTTTTGCACCACTTTTCACGCGAACATCCAACACAGATCGGAACAGGTCAACTGAAACGATGGAGAAATCATTTATAGTGACTGCTGTCCCAACGAATTTTTCTAACAGGTATATTTATGCCAATGTCTGTGTTGGAAAAAGTGTTCATGAAGTAAACCGCGCTGTTGCAGTACAGTTGCAGAAGAAGCCTTCCGTTGTCACTGAGGCTAGCATCACCATGTTGACCGCATAGACGCGCGGTTCACTAAAAATTGCTGTGATTATAACCTAGTAACTAACTGGAGATTATTGCAGGGAGTTTCAAGTTGAACGTTCAGTTACAAAATATTTTTAATTGTGTTCAGGCTGTTAATTAATGTACATAGTCGCTGTAGACACTGCTTATACGAACACGGTCTATCGAAAGGAATCCTTTACCATCTACGAATAATCTTAACAGAGCATATCTGCTTATAATAATTTAGAGTTTCAACTGCCCAATTCTTTCTGTACTCCGTTAATCGTGTTAAGACATCTATGCTGTCGCTATGTTAGACAAATGTGGCAACGTCGAAAGTTACATCATCTTTAAAGAAAAAAGTAAATTTTTCACCGCAAAACTGACTTTGCGGGAAAAACATAATGCTCTTTAAGCTTATGAAGGCTTTATAAGCATTATTTTCATCAATACAACAGCAAAAACTTGAAACCAATTTTCACGTATCATGAATTTTGGTGTTGTGTTTTTTATGAAAAATGTAAAGAATTTTGAAATTATTTGCATCAATATTTCGCTGAAAAGTGAGGCTATAAAAGTACAACACTTCAGTTGAAACGTAGAATAAATTTCTGTACAGATGATTCTACTCCGAAACACGAGTCTATCGAAAACCAATAACGAACTTCTGCGGAAAAAAGCACTGCGACATTGGAGCATGCAGCAAAATTAGGCATACGTGGCGCAAAGATAACATTTCTTTATTATTGAACGGAATATCAAGTAGTATGCTTTCACTTATTGTTTACGACTGCAGCTTGGTAAGAAAGGCATGCTTACCTTAAACTGTATCGCTTCCAACAAAATCCAGCCATCACTGCGTCCAAGCAAATCATGGTATGTAGCACCAGTGGTGTGTAAAGTACGAACCCAAAAATGAAGCCGATTGCTTTGCATTTTGTTGTTCCAGATTGTTGGCACTGGTGAATTTCATTTAAGCCCTACATTGCAAATAAAAGAAACCTTCACATTGGACCCAATTTGTTTTCGAATAAATACTGTGGTAAGACGAAAAAAAGTTTAAAGAAAATATATGGTGAAAGTAAGTTTTAAATTTTGAGCGAAATTGTAGTCTAGCACGGAAACCGGGCACCAACGCTTCATTTCATAAAAAAATTCTGAAAGGTAAGGTTTGAATAAAAGAATTAACTTACCTCATGTGGCTCATTGAAATACCCTTCATCAAACAATGGTCTTGCGTCCTTTGCGAAAACGCCCGAAAAATTTTGATTTTCTTTCCATGTGAACGCAAACGGAACTACCATCAGGAGGATTGCCTATCACACCGCTATAAGGTTAGTGACATACATTCGGCCAAAACTTTTACCCTGGATGCAATACGTAAGAATAGATGTGATGGCAAAACCATCATGTTTTGCTTTCTCCAACTAATGATTGTAGTATAGCTGGTTATACAAACCTGAAAATTAAACCTAAGCAGAAATGAAAGCTGCTGAGGGTACACAAGTAATGCAATGTGGGGTTGTTTAATTTAAACCCATACTTTTTAAGTGTGAAACTTCATCAATATTACAAACTAGGAAACAGAATATTACAGTCTTGTTTTTGACCAGTTGAGGTATAAGGTTTTACGAGATTGGAGTTATTCAAACTAACCCTTCTTGAAGTGACCATTTGCTCTATCGGCAACAAAACCAGTTTAGAGAAAAAAGTGAAAAAATATCCAATTGTAAAAACAGCTGAATTGAAGAAACTCGATATTTATGCTTATAGATTGTGAAATCCTTGGTTTGAGATAAATGATCGTCGATCTCCCTATCATTCGAGATCGGCTTGATTCCCTGTTCAATATAAGGCTGATGTAATAGCGTGCATGGCTAACATATGCTCACAGAAACAACTGCCCCGATCAAGTTACTTATTGTTTGTGTTGGACAGCATAAAGATTTATAGGACTACCTCGCAGCTGCATAGATAAGAGTGCTGTATTCAGAGGCGGATTAAAGGGTAAGGGGGCCCGGGGCAATTTTTACTGGACGGCCCCTATGACGTCATTCATGACGTCATCGTTTGTAAAAGTTATGTTTTCGCTGATTCGCAAGGTTCCCATTTGTTTTGTTTTTTCCGGTAGTTGAGAATGTGCTTGCTCAAATGCACATACAGTTAGCTGCGACAAGAGAATTTATGATATGAATACTAGAGTGTATTTTTACGAAGAAAAATATTTCAAAGGCTAGAGAGTGACTCAACAAGAAACAACATTCACCCGAACAATAAGCAGAAAATAGAGATTACAAAAAAAAACACCGGGGAAAGAACATGTCAGTATGGCCAGCAAGCCTAGTGTGAAAGTTTTTTCCAAGCTAATATCTTGATTTTCACCTTCATTTTCAGGCGCACTAGTTAACGCCACTGCTTTAACGTTGCTGCTTGAAAGTTTTGCTAGAAAAAGCGATTCAGTCGCGGCGTTTCAACCAACACTGCCAGATCCTTGCGCTTTTTCTCAGAAGATTTGCGTTTTTCATAGCTCCTGATGGCATTACCGATTTCGGCATCGCGCTGGCTAAACATTGCAATCTCGTTTTCTGTTCTTTCGTTCTGCGAATCGACTGATTAAAAGCTTTCTGACAGACCACGCAATAACATGTGTTGTAAATGGCTTGAATAGCTACATAATACAACCACAGTAAATATCGGAAGAAAAGTGCGTTTCCACCACACGTTACCCTTTATGACGAAACAAAGGTGCAGTTCGACTACTGTGATGTTCTCAGGTAATTTTCTGATGTCTGATGCTTTGATGACAAATCTGATGTTGACTGGGTTGTTTTTTTCCTCATTTCCTTTCATTTTAGGACGAAAATAAGTTAGATTTATGATTTTTATGTTCTTTTCATCAATCTCTCACCCTAATGTGTGTGTGGTTATCGTTTCAAGCTAAAGAAGCTCTCTTCCCTGCGTTGAGACTAACATTTTACGTAAATTATAAACGATTTCTCCAATTAATGGCGATAATTCGCTCTGTTCGGATTCAAAGAGGGTACTCGCGCTTTGTTAGGTTTGTTAATAGAAGCATTTAGCTTATATGAAACTGTAACGTAAAAATTTGATGTATCTGATGTTGAAGAAGGCAACAATCTGATGTTAACAAGACTGACCCCAGTGGCAACACTGATTGATACTAAACAGCAGTCAGCACTAGCTTTAGCACGCAGATAGTAACGTTTTCGTGACATTTGTGCAATAGGCATGATGTACTAGTAGAGAGTCATGCCCATGCCAAGAGAACGATTATTAAGAAAAAGTTATCAGCGAAATCAAATATATTTGCACTGAACAAAACCGAAAATACTTACAGGCTAGCTATTCAGTAGCGATGACTAAAACTGGCAGACAGTCAAACGTATGGAGAAATCAGTTGCTGTTTGGGGCCCTTGATACTTAACGCAACATAAGAATATGATATAGAGTTGTATTCTTGTATCGCTTCTGATTCATGAAAATTTTTCAATCGAGTATTTTATTTGAAACAAATAAATTTCATCTCGGGGGACCCCTTGCAGCGGGGGCCCCGGGGCAATTGCCCCGTTGCCTCCCCCTTAATCCGGCCCTGGTTGTATTGTTTTCACAATTAGAGAAAAGGATCGATGCTTTACTGTACAAAGCGCACATTCAGAGCAGCAGTTAGAATAGTTGTAATTTTCTGTAACATGTATATATAATAATCGCTGTAACTTGACGTGTTTCATATTGATAGGACGCTTAATGGCACGCCAAAAACAGAAGTGCTGAATAACCTCATAATAAAAATAAAGGAGAAAGCAGACGGAGTACGAGGCATTTCGTAGCACCGTATGCTGACGATAAAAAGAGTTTTTACCAAAACGTTTCGTTTGTTTTGGGTGTTATTTTTATCATTATACTTAAAGGTATATTGAGACACTTGCTTATTTTTATGACAAAACTAATATGTTAGTCTTTAGTGTTCCAGACCTAGCTGAAGACCTAACTCATAGGTTCTCAAAGTGGGGTCCGTGGAGCCCCAAGGGGTGAAAAAATTGATGTTTGGGGGTCCGTCAACTGACAAAAAAATTGAAGAGATACAGATTTGTGAACAGCTTGAAAATATGTTCGCATTAATGCAATAATACTAAACCACTCCTTTGGCTATTTGCTGTTTTGTATTCCTGAATAGTCCAACTTACTTGGCCGTTTTGAGCAAAAGCGTCACGACAATATCAAAGGCCATGGTTACATGTTGAAGTTGGTTGTCAATCGTTAAATTGTTATTTCACAAATACAAAAGTTAACAGAACATAAGAAAGACTACTTAGCCATCTTTTATTATAAGCACATGTTCGCTATAACCAGGGCTACCATAGCGTCCTTTTTTATAAGATTTGTCCTTTGTGTGAAGGAGCTTTCTTAGAAAACTTTAGTGTAGCCTACTTGCTTTTAGGAAATGTACTTCTTCTCATTATACCCTATTTTCAGCAATAATGTAAGAAAGCGGGTTGAAGCAGCAACAAATTTTTTGGAGTTTTGTTCCTACTGTCATGGCCAAAAGTTTAGGACCACCACGTAAAAAGTAAAATTTTTGTGTTGACGGGTTGTATGAGGCTGACGTATTCGTTTGTTAGTTTATTACAGTCACTTTTATTTGCTCAAAGAAGGCATGAATGTAATTTCATACATGATTTTTACACTTATGCTGACGTTTAAATAAAAAAATATGCCGATAAATATTTTTTTTGTGGTCGTCCTTACTTTTGAGTCCAAATCGATGGTAGCCCTGTAACTCTATAACCTTTGAGGCAAGAACAAGTAGTGCGAGCAAAAACAGCTGGACGGATGAGAGATCATTTTTAGCCGACCTGAACGAAATTAATGACGAAGAAGGTTTAAAGAAACTCTCAGATTCGCGTGCCAATAATGGAGTCAAGATAAAATTCTCTTTAATTTCGCTGTCTTGTTTCTGGGCTTCTCAGCTACAAACTTGCAGTACAGTGCTGTTTTTTATCGCTGAAACATTTCGGTCAGTTCTGCTGAAACATTTCGGTCAGTTCTGCTGAGACATTTCGGTCATTTATCTCCGCACATTTGTATTAAAACTCGCCAAAATAGTGTTTTTAGCCTATAGTTTAAATCATTCTGACCAAAATGGCTTAATATTTTTCGGTCCTTCAAAAACGTTTTGGGCCTATGACCGAAAAATGACTGAAAAAACAGGTACAGTGGCTTATATCACGGCATTGAAAGAGAAGTCCTTCCTTTCACCATTATGTATCAATGCAGTCCCGTCGTCAAAAGGGATTTTGGTGGGCTTATCTCCCCCAAACAATCCCCCAAATTGAAATATGAAACACTGTAAATTAGAGTTTTTGTCAATTTTTAGAATGTCAAGTTCCCCTGCACAAGCGTAAAGGCCCCATATTGAAGATTTTCGGCCGACGGTTCTGTACCAGCGTGAGGTTGGTCATTCAAGTTTGGTGAAAATCAAACCGAAATATCGAAACATAATGGATGTTTGACTAGCTTTGCCCAAAATCAAGCCAAGAACATCAAAGCCTGTAGGAGAATGTTGTCAGGGGCATAAATCTCACTGAACCTTAGATGAGTCTGTTTTGGAGACAACAGCATGAATAAAAGACTTGTGCATTTTGTTCGTGTGTAGCCAGCAGTCTGTTGTTTATTCGTTATATTTACAGTATTCGGGGATCCGCAAAAAATAAATAAATGACTTAGGGGTCCGCGAGATGAAAAAGTTTGAGAACCGTTGACCTAACTGAAGTACCTCTGACGTGCAACTTCAAATGGTATTTTTGATGGTGTTTAACCAGAAAGAAGAATGTAATCACACGCACTTCCCGTAAAGTTCAAGCTTACCAGCATTGTGCCGCAGAAGCACGTGACAATCACGCATGAGCTGATAAACCGATTATCGAGTTTACGATGTAAAGACATGGACACGTATCCCAAGAAAAGGTTTTCAATGAGCACGAAAAACATGTAAAACTCCACAACAATCCTCCCCGATGACCACTAGAAAAATAAGTCGTAGCACTGCGTCACCAATTAGACTACCAAGTTGCAGTGTCATCATCAGCTCTTATTCAGATAGACGTTAGGAATCACTGTCAAGTTTACTTCCTAGTTTGTGAATGAAAAACACGATAGTTATAACTCAGCAAACACAAAATTATATATTTTGAAACTTAAGTCAATCTATGGGGATAATGCCCATCAGACTTCATTATCGTGTAAGAGTTCTCTACGCGTAAGGAAGAACACAGAAAACTAATCTCATATATTATTTATTTATACTTAAAACAGTCTAGACGATTCAGCTATATCCGTAGTCTGGTTCCTACGCTTATTCCAGCTAAATGCCTTGTATACAGGAAAGTATTTTCAAAAAACTGAAAACGTTGCTCGTTGCCTTACTGTTAATAAGTTATGTCAAGATTGTGCAGCTATAAAGAGCTTCACAACGCAAGTCATCTATTTGAAGTGGCTTAAATTTGAATCTTCTCCAATAAAGTTGATGAGACTACATCTTTATTCCTTTTTTCGTTACAACTTGCTTCATTGAATAAATCGCCCTGTTTCTTGACAAAATAATTTTCACTCACATTCGAGCACTTTGTCGTATCTGCAATTTCATCAACAAAAACAGATGCAGTCAAGGCGTTTGTAGTCCATAAGTAACCAGAATACAGGGCAATTCCACTGCTTTCCATAGTAATAAATTGTTGCTTCCAAAATGGGATTTCTTCTTGTTACATTTAAACCACTTACCAATAAAATCTGCATTTGTAAATACCAGAAAAATTATTATAAAAACTGTCATTGCTCCAATTACTTGAATACATTTTGTAATGTAAGATAACACACTTGCCTTTACCTTGACAAAGCCCTGTTTCAATTCATTTTTTCGTTGTATAATTTGCAACATGTTTAACACCATTGGTAATCATATTTTCAGCCCTAATATACGAATCTTCATTCTTCAGTTGGGAAGTTTTCTATGCCTAAAATTCTGTCATAAACTAGAAACGTTTTAAGAAGCAGCCAAAACTTAGCTCCCCATTTGCTGCAGTGAAATCAAAGTTGCTGTTGTCGGTATCCACTGTACCCAAGCCTAAAAAAGCATACCAAACAGGTTCTTCTCCACCTTCAATAAATTATTTACGCTGGTAACTTTTGAAATATTTATGCAAAAATTGATGTGTAAACTATGCAGCGAACCACGAGTAAATGTTATTGTTTAATTTGGAAAAAGCGATGAGAAATTGCCCTTTTTTGTGTACCCATCGGTGAAAAAATCTATCATGCGAAACACGAATAGCTCACATTTAAAATTTTCTGTTCTGCAATTAAGCCACTAAAGCTTGCCGGGCATGCTGTCTCGAGTACTTGAAAAAAACAATTTCGCAAGTTTTACTTGGTATTATTTCACAGAGTGTATTTGACACCGGTGAGCAAACTTAGGTTTACAGACTGTTGTAGCAGCATTTACATTATGAAAGCTAAACTCAACAAAAGTTTAGCTGCAAAGTGTGCCTATTTATTCGTTGAGTAAAACACTTATTTAAACTTGTTTTTCAACTGCAACAGTTCCAGTTAAACAAATAAGATTAACTACCCTAAACAATAATGTTTGAGTATAAAATAATAAAACAACTTTTGCGTAATATAAACTTTTTTCTGCAGTAATGTATGGCAAGGTTTGTACAGAAAACCACACAACGATCACGTTCGACGTAAAACAAAAAAAATTCTTTGTTACAAAATTTTCTGATTAAAAACACTACCTGAAAAAATTCTCTGTGTGGCTATCTTGCTCGTTACCTGTCAGTCTAACAAAACAAATGTCAATGGTGATAGGACAAGATCAAAAATCCAACCGAAAAATCAATAATGAAGCAAACAAACTAACCGAGAAATGAAGTAATAAAATTTTTAAAAAGTGTCAAAGCTCTATACTTCTGAAGCAATAAACCTGTCAGATCGAATGGTTGCGTACTTGATACGAATTCAAACCTCTGACAGCTGGTACACCAAAATTTTAAAAAATTTTAGCCACAATTTTTGGACAGAAAACCAGTCTTGGCCAGGCAAAATAAAAAATAGACCAATATAAGCTCCCCAAACGGCAGGAAATACTGAAGGTTTTAAGCTATCCATTACTAACGCTATTTTCACAGCTGATACGATCTTAACCAAAGCAGTAGAATAGACTCTACCAGTTCGACCCCACTATATGAAACCATTCAGATTGCTAAACAGTTCTAGATGTGTGTGTGTGTGTGTGAAATGCGCTACATTAATTTTTGATTTTCTATAGCTGCAACTTTTTTGGAAAGTATACACATCTGGGACTGCTGCTTTGATGTATTTTATACAGTACGCACAGTATATATCATTCTGTACTTTAGCAAGTGCTGAACTGAACTTGAGTATAGGTTTTAATACACGTATTTATGTTACTATGCAGAATACACTTGGATAAACTCCCTTACAGGTTTGAACGCAACTATGTACATTTCGGAAAATTTCGATTTTGTAAGTTCGTGTTGGATTCTGCCGATGACCCACCCCAAACAAAGCAAGCTCTTCAATTCTAAATTTTCTTTCTATCTCTTCGTTGAATAGTTACGCCGACATCACGGCAAAAAATTTTGTTTCGTGTCAGTTCTAAGGTTGCACATGCAAGACAGCCTCAGGTTGACCCAATCAGATTAATCGCTGCACTTCTTTAAGGCAATCAAAGACCATGCAGCAGCTTCGTTTCATTTCTGCATCTTAGTTCTCAGAGAGCGTACAAGCAAAGAGCAAAGGAATGGCGCCTGCAACACAACCCAATTTACTGCTTTCAGAAAAATGCTTTAGTTACAGAATAGGCGTTGCTGTTCTTGCAACTGTGCTGGGCACAATTTTGATAACGTTGGGTCTTGTTGCCTTGCGATGGTGGCTGAAGAAACGAAAATTTCGGAAGATGAACAAAAAAAATGGAGGAATGATAACGATTGGACGAAAGAACAAATTTTCCTCCAAGAATACCAATTATAACGTACGTATCGTGTTTGCGCTAAGGATGGAATTTCAAACCAGGTTGTGCAACCACCGTTAATGAGCCTCCAAACACTTTTGTTTTCTAAATGATAGCCCACAGTCGTTCTTTCGCTGTGAACTTAGTTTAACTTTTAGTAAAACTTAGTTTCCCTTACAAGATCAGATCGTCTGGCCCAGTTGCAATGACCCATTGACCCTCGTACTGCCCAGAACGCAACTTTGAATTTGAAATGATTTCCTGTCTATTGCAATTTTCCTCATGGTGTCAGCTGGTGTACATTTCGTAGATGTGCAACAACAATGCGCGACCAAACTTATCCACTCTGCGTGACACGACCGCGTGCCCTGTTGTGGTGCCCTCAATCCAGATCACGGCCAACGCGGATGACCGCACGGACACTGACGTCACCTATGCTGAGATTCGGAGGTTAAGATCCCAACCAAGTTTGCGAAGGGCAGCGATTTCTGGTCAGTCGAGAAGTTCAAGTAAAGGCTCGGGTGAATATGTGGATCTCACGGAGAAACTTGCAAGTGAGCTAGTTAACGTCTATCCTGTTTTTGCATCCATTAAAAAAGATGATTTACACCACTGCGAGTCACTTGGGATCGTACATTGTGACGGCGTAGTACGTCACATTCCTAAAGCGTGCAATCAGGAAGTGCTTCAAAAATGTAGCTACGCACAAGCAAGAATAGAGTAAGTCTGGTCGAGCGGGGATCTCTATTGTTCCTTGCCCGTTACACTTGCGGACTTGGCGTTCTTTCCGTTGCGTGTTCGCATTTTCCATTAGTTACCGTAATAAAACTGGTGGCCAGTTTGGGGACGGCTTAACGTTGCGGTTGTCAGGCCCGCATCATCTACACCCCAAAACGTTTTTTTGCTTCAACGCTAAAAGACGATTCGTTTGTTCGAAAACTATCATCGGAAATTTGCAGCAAAGCTGATATTTTATTTTTGTACTTTTTCTTGACGTTGTTGAACACTACATATAGGGTAACTGCGTTTCTTTGCTACGCACTTCATCGTATGAAAACTTAACGTACATACTGTATATGTACTACCTCTAAAAAAGGTCATTGTTGTCTAAGTAGCGTTCGAATAACAGCAATTACAGTAAACCGGTTCCTTAGACCCCATAAAGCTAATTGGAGACCCAGGCAGAACTGTCGCCAGAAAGTCGTCAATAGGGGGGCTTTACATTTGTGTGGGGTGGCTTTACGTTCGTGCAGTGGGGCTTGACATTCAGATTTGACAAATTTTAATTTATAGTGTTTCATATTTAAATTTGGGGAGACTTGGAGTTTTTTGGGGTTGGCTAAGCCCACCAAAACCCCGTGGCGATGGGGGGATTGTTGACCTGCCTTTAAGGCATTATTCAACGATTTAATATTAAGCGTCAAATTCCTTTGCCAATTTTAAATCCAAGGCCTCAGTAGTGTTCTTTCATTTTTTTCCGGTTTGCATAATTTGGCTTATTAGGCACAGTTGAGGTATAATAACGGTAGCAAACAGGTGTAAACCGGATGATCTTTCATTATACTTGATTGATTAAGTTCACATTTTTTCTGATGCGTGTCTGCAGCTGCACGATCTCTTTACTTTTGACCAAGTCTAAATCGCGATTATCTTTTTGAGATCTATAAAACCGTTTTTTGAATTGTTTTGCTTGATATATCAAGAGGAAACCTTTTCAAGTTCAAACCCAAGGATTTGCAGTTTTCATGTTTCAACAAGTTCAAACAGTTTACTGTGGTCAAAAGGTGTTTTTACCTGAGATACAGTCAGAGGAAAAATGTTTTGTAAGACCAATGCTTTTCTTGCAAGAATATGTAGTCTTCACGTCCAGCCTTCAGGGTCGGTTTCATAATTTTTTGGTTTCAGATCCGCAAACACTGATACATCAGAGGCTTGAGCAAGACAACACACGCGTCAATGAAACGCCACTAGAAGTGAAGATGTATCATAATTCAAGCTACGTGTTGCAGCGCTATCGAAATATCACATTCTAGCCAACAGAGCAGTTTGAAGTTTTTAAGACGTACTAGTTTAGCCAGTGAGACAAAATCCAGGCTCTCTCAGGTTTGGAACAAAACAGTAATTTTCTCGCTGCTTTTTCTCGCAGGTTCAGTGGTGAAGCCATCACCACATCCTATCAACTCCAGTACTCCAGTAACGCCAACTACCAAGCCTGGTGGAACTGTCGCTACCGAAGCTACCTACGTAACTCCTGGTTGGTAACTATATTACTAAAATGACGTTGACGTTGGCATCCTGCAGTTCCACTGGGGGGAAGACGCGTCTGCAAAACTTCAAGACTTCTGTATTTGTCCAATAAAGTAAATTACTTTCAGGCAGCAGTATATCTACTGCCACCCATTAATTCAGCAATAAAACGCAATCGGTTGGCGATGATTTATCATAAAGTTCGAGTGTTGGTCTTAGTTAATATGTGTTAAACGCTATCGTCCATGTTCTTGGCAAAAAAAGTTGTTGTCATTTGTTCGAACCAGCACAGCTGACAGTGAAACCGCGCTTCTGCAATGATCGCATGCGTGTTCACACACTGCCGTAAAAGATTTTCTCAAGGGTGCTCATGTACTCGGTTCAAAAATAGATACTGATAGTGCTTTTGGCAGCATCAATTTTTATCTTTAATTACATCGTGAAGACAGTGACATGATACTGGCTTGCTTTCCCACTGATAATAATACTGTAGTTCAGGGATGGGAACTTATTTACTATCACGGGCCGCATGAATTGTGGAATATCGCCGACGGGCCGCAAAAATAAATTTCATCTTATAATTGCACCTCTAACAAGGAGCTAACTACGTGAAGGAGCGAGAGATTTCTCTTGACTTACTGTCTATGTATTTACTTGTCATGGAGTCTCGTTTTTACGCGATATTTTGTTCCAACTTGGGTAATGAAAAATTCTGACGCGGACCAAATTTATTGTTAACGCGGACCAAATTTGGCCCGCGGACTGCAGGTTCCCCACCCCTGAGTGTAATTAGTGAAGTCACTGATCAGCGACATGTTGATTGCCTACCACGTCAGAAATCGGCTAGAGCGACAATGACGAATGCACGGAAGTGGTAAACTTAATTTGGGTGACGGAGAATGATTCTGATCCATTTTCTCACCTCAAAGGTAAAACAATATTTTTGTATGCATTTTGCAGTCCAGTACGATAAAAATAAGCAGGATGGCACCACCAACCGAACCGGAAACGACTCAACAGAAGTTTTCGACAGTGCTCATCATATTTTCCGCGTACGATCACGAATCAGTGAGTTTTCTCATGGGATTTCTTGTATTGGGAAAGCTTCCAGTGGGCTAGTGGAAAGCTTCCAGTGGGCTAGTGGGAAGCTTCCAGAAATTTTGAACGACTAAAACATGTTGAGCTAACTTCTTTGCCCTTAATGGAAAGAAGAGTAAAGTGGATTTGCCAACTACAAGACTGGTTTTTAAGCCACGTTAACATTGTTTTGTGCCATAAGTGTAAAATCTAATCTAATTTAATTGCAATTCTGTGTGTATCGGTGCTCTCGTATTGACCGTTGGGAAATTTCACAAACCAGGGGTCAAACAAAGATTTAAGTCGTAAAATTAACAGTATCAAGGTAGCTTTACGCATTTCGCTCATCTGAAAGCAAAAGCTTATGAGGGTCAAAATCATTTGATCACCACGAAGTATTCTTTCGGTATCAAAACTGTATTCGAAATCACTATGTTCGTCCAAAGTTCTTACCTTCTATGCTTTTAACCAGTGATTGGTAGACAGAACATTTCGGACCACCTTTTCAGTGCTACTATGGATTCTAAATAAAATTTATTTTAAGACACAGAGCAGTGGATCCCATTTTTTTTCTAACAGCATCAGCATTTCGCATGCTTTCCGGAAGGATTTCTTCAACAGTATCTGCGCTGGGAAACCCGTCCACAACTGCACTTGCACCCGTAAACTCTCAGAACATCGCTTGTGAGTCACAAAATGGAATTTACCTTTCATTCGATGATGCCTCTGTTTCCAACAACCCCTCCCCTTCTTTAAAGTAAAGCTTTTTACACTGTTTATAGCAAATTTCTTTGCTACTCATCTTTCTCTACTTTTTGCGCTCAAATTCTGTTCGCACTAGCTCGTAAATGTGAAAAAGCAATGCATTTTGATCACAGAATCCTCGGAGAGCAAAAGATTATAGAAGGACAGAAACGCGTTTCGGTGCGCAACATGCGTTTCAGCCGAAAACTCATGCAAGTTGTGAGGAATGAGACTTGCTGCGGCAATAATTTAAGCGAACACCGCGTTTGAAGTCGCATAGCAGCTGGTTTTATCGGTTTGTAAATATATGACAAACAGGTGTTCCATTTCTTCATGATAGCGGCTTACAAATTCTTGTTTCGAAGTACTGTATGCAAATGAGCTTGCTAACTTATTTGTATGCAGTGTACATTTCTATCACGCAATTGACTTGTCACTCTACCAACCATTTCTGAATGGCTACTTGTAGCGCGTCATTTAACAACAGGGTAAAGTGTGAGGGTTCGTATCAAAACCTACATTCCAGGGTTTCACTTGAAGCCAACAACCGTCAACCAAATATAACAAAAGATAAACTGCACCAAGCGAGACTTCTACACTCAATCAGCCTTAAATGGAAATCCCCCATTTTCCGTGTTTATTAGTTCAATAAATTATGTATTACAAATCGTCTGCAGCGATGGTCTTATTGATTTGCCATAAGTAAACGCTGTAGAACTGTATCGCAACAGACCATGCAGTAGTTAACAGGATGACTTGTTGCAAGGCAATTGCTGCAAAGTTATTAGCTTCGGACGTCCTCCTACAGGTGTGATGAAACTCTCGCCCATATGATGAAGCATTTAATATGTGTTATCATTTGGCAGCTGTTTGAGTTAGCAGTTCCATAGCATAATGTGCTAGGTCCGTGCACCGCCTTGTTTGCACTTTATCTGATAATCTCCCATATTTAACGTATGCAACTGAAAGCAACGATTTTGTGGCGGAAGACAACGGCAGACAAACAGATTAACGTTTTCTACTGTCGTTTCAAAAGAAATTTCAAAGAAATTTTCAAAAGAAATTGTACCATTTCAACAGGAATACCAAATTTGGGAATGTGATGTAAAAAATGATCCTGTTGGATATCCGGAGTCGGAGTCGGAGATGGACAAAAAATCCGCCTCCGACTTAACCGAACAACCTCCGGCTCCAGCTAGGGTTCCGACTCCGACTCCGAAACCCTGGTTTGTGCTCCCACTGTTTGTTGGGTATGGCTGACTTGTCGCTTTAAAAGTCAATTTATTCGCATAAGCACTATGTAAACACAATGCCGCAGCTGATTAAGGGCAGTGATGACGAAATCATAGACGTACTGCAGGTCATATCCTGTTCAGCTTAGCTCTATGCTGTACGATCTACCCCTGTCTCATCGAAGCACATCTTGCGTGTTAATGTCGAAGCATCCTTTTCCGTGATGATGTCACTCGGGGCTTAGATCAATATTACTCACCTTCCTGCAGCAGGGGTCACGCAGATAGATGCTTTTAGAAGATAATGTACGGAAGCAAGACAACAAATCCAGTAGCGAAAGTGAGAATGGATGGTGCTAGTTATTATCCGGAGTGCAGTCAGAAACTTGTTCACGTAATTTCATGTTAGGTACTGCACACAATGCCAAGCCAGGAAAACGCCGCAGACTTTTGACAAGAGACTTATCCCCGTATTTGTTCTAAACTAGCTCTGAATGCTGTCCTAAAAACAAGGTTTCTGTAGTACTAAGGTGTTTCACTAATGATTACTGCAGCAAAAGTCTTGGAAAGTCTCAAACGTTCCACCAGCAAAAAAAATTTGAAAAGATTGAATGCGGCTGTGTATTTCTTATGGCGGTGCGGATGAAATGGGATGTAATGCTTCACAGCTATGAAGTTAAAGAACGATGTTGCGTGATATCAAAATCATTGAAGTCAATTGATCGAAAAAAGCTTACAGCAAAATTGTTAACAACTTGAGCAGCTTTTTCTGTCACACCAGCGATGGCATAACATCCGAGCAGTGGAACAGTATAGATTTCGTAGTGTCATTCTTTACAACGTTTTATGTGAATGTAGTCATGGTTGTCGGAAGGGGGGGCCTTGATCCCCTGGATTTTGAAAATTGAAATATGCCTATCAACGTTTTAGTAGAAAAAATGATTTTCTCTTAGTTTCAAGTCGGTAAAACGAAATTTCACCACTATTGTCCCCTTGGAAAAATACGTTAGGTACCACCTTCAAAAATCCACCATTGGCCCCCACCTGAAAAAACTCCTTCCGACGCCCATGAACGTAGTGTCAAGATTTGGAACCATTTTTCAGAAGGAATATAAGATGTTCTAAAACTGATGTAAAGTCTGCGTTGATATTACTGTTTTCAACTCCTGCAAATGTAAACGCGGCATTTCGACTTCAGTCAGTCAATCAATTGCATTTTTCGCGAGGTATAAGCATGCCATGTTTCAACGAAAAGATTACGAGGAGTGGCGAAATGACGGCGAGTTCAACATGTTAGCCAACCCTAAGAAAGAACAAAGAAAAGGGCAATCAAAGATTATAATTAACAAAACGAAAAAACTCATGACATACAACAAAGCCACATAGTAGTCACCATGAAAAGGACTGTAACGAGCAGAGCAACAAACATCGAACCAATCACAGACAAATCCGGCAACTGCCTAGTTTGAATGAAACACATATATAAAAAAATGAGGTAATGAAAACTATATTTGAAAGATCAGCTGTTTATAGAATTTTATAGAAGTATGGTCTATTTGATAAGTCCTTCTGAATGGCATTCCGTAGCTTAGAGGCTCTGTAAACAAAATGGGGTTGTTGTTTAATGGATTTACACAAACGAATGATTAGTATCTTGTTATCAAGTTGTCTTGTGTGAAAATTGCGATAATTTGATTCATATTCACGTTCTTCTGTTATTTCTTTTGGTAGCATCTGATTGCATATCTTACAGATATATTTTGCAAGTTTGTATGTATATATGTTTTTTATCTCAATAATATAAGTAGAAAATTGTGTACCTTTTATGGGTATTTGTTCATTGATGTGAATTTGATGTACACTGCGTTTACCTCGGTTATTTAGTATAACTACACACAATCTAACAAGGTTGAAATTGCAGATGCAGTGCCCCACATAAGTACTGCATAGTGCAGGTGACAATACACAATAGAGAAATAGATGCTACGAAGTAGATCCCCATTTACGTACGGCTGCAACTTATACAGTGCCGCAGTACCACATGCAACATTTTTTCCCCACATGAACATCAGTATAGATCCCAATTTAACCGCTAATCTATTGTAATTTGCAACATCTAGGTATTTAATGTTTTTAACTTGTTTTATTGTGATACCGCCGCAAGACAGGTTGGATGGGGAGGTTGAAGGTGGATTTATAGAAAAGAGTATGCTACATACAGCCCCTTTCAACAAATTCTTTCATGGTGGTTGCGCATTGCCAAAAAGTTAATGAAGAATTTAAAGCATTTATTGTACGTTTTCTCATGAAGTGAATGACCTGATGACCTGATGAGCAGTGCAGTGTGTTCTTCATGAACGTTTCTTCACATGGAAACCAGACCTTTTGTCCGATTTTACTATTCCAAGTTTTTTTGATGTTGTGCTCCATTCTAATGTGCTGAAATTACCTACAGTATAACAAACTGTAAAATTACAATTTGTAGAAAACGAAGAATAACTGGGCTATGAAAAATCGTAAAATCGTTTTCATTCGAACAAGCATGATGTCGTGTTTTCCGCCTTTACCTTCTCCTCGTAATATTTCCACTGCTTTCGCACATGCTACACGCTGGTGATAGTAAAATATGTTTTAGTGATTTTGTTTTTCCTAGTTTTTTTAATTGAATGGATAACAACTTGTGTGGCATTATTTTTCACTTGTATAGATTGCAGCGTAAACTATGTTTTTAGCCGCCCAAAAATTGTGGTCTAAAACGTAAATAAACACCAAAATCCATAAAATCCTCATGAAGAGTGCGGTTTCAGCAAAGCCAGAGCATTCATGTCCTGTGTCTTATGGGTTAAAAGGTGACCACCAAGTCGTGTGCGGTAAGAACCAACCCCACCCGTATTCCGCCCGATTGACATTGCCAGTTTTTTTTTTTTATAGTAAAACATCCAATTTTATTTATTTTTCGTTTCGTGTACCTTTGCCACGCTGGTTGGGCGGAAAAATTGATGCGAGGTAAGATTAATGTTTGAGAAAAGGCAGATTCACAAATGGGGTCCGTGGCCCAATATGTTTGCGAAACTCTCTTCCCTAAAAAGCCTTGACTGCTAATTTGTATAGGCAATAATTCCCAACTAACCAAAATCTGCATCAGGAAATTGAATATGTCTGATAACGAGGAGCTGAGAAGCATCAAACGTAGGTCTGTGAATGAAAGTTCTATGTTTTTGCTGAACTAATGCAGGTGAAAATGATTTGACCTGAAGGTGTTACGACTTTTGCATAAATCTTAATCTTGTGGAGCAAGATTCTGATAAACAAGCTGTTTCTTCAATAATTGCCAAAGGTTTTCCGGCAATTTACTTCGGAAAGTGCTGTCACAAATCATTTACTTCTCAGAAAAAAACTAGCAAGGTTTGCTTATCGTCGTTCTTATGTTTTCTTTGAATATTCTTTGAAACAATCATTTCCGTCCAAAGTTTCCTCAATTTTTATCTTATGCTGGCAGGAGATACCGCTAGTGGAAACACTATCTTCAGATAAACTAACGCTAGAATCCCATGCTTAGAATCGAACAAGTATAGACCGTTATAAGCATGCAGCATCACTCATCGCAATCTCTGGAGTGTCATGTGTTTATTGCTTTAATGGTTACTTCACTGGGTAACGTGGTCTGTGGATTCAATGCATTGGCAGAAGATACCGTACAGGTGGTCAACAACGGCAACAAAGAATTTAACCATTCTAGTTTCTTTGGATACACGTTTGCGGCGAAAACTTCATCGACGTTGAAAGATAACATCAGGTAAAAATGATTGGAAGAGATAATTTCAAAAAATTACTGCAAGCTGTAGGATTTAGGTTCTTGTTACATGTGTAGATTTTCTGGCCGCAGCAGCAATATTTTCAAATTACATTTGTAAATGAGTCGGATTGCGGAGCAAAACTACTTTCCCAAACGGTAAATGTTCGAGACTTCGCACTACGCCATTGCCGTCTACATTGAAAAAAAATGATGTACATCTAGTGCTCTTAGAATGAACTGAAAGTCGTATCAAATGTGCTTTGCATTACACTTTCAAACTCGTTTACACAGCCTTTGAAAAGCATTGTAAACTTTGAAACACTCCCCTACCACACAGGGTTGCGGAATCAGAGCCGGAGTCGGAGGTTTTTGTGGAGTGGAGTCGGAGTCGGATTTCTAACAACACTAGGAGTCGGAGTTGGAGTCGGATTTTGTTGTCCGACTTC
>Ga0210059_1002999_pt1 | contig 26802 bp, 14 predicted proteins | sample Ectturendosymbi2_FD_188042 | JGI IMG/M metagenome (GOLD analysis project Ga0210059, IMG submission 188042) | Ecteinascidia turbinata endosymbiont from Florida, USA - Sample 2 (SPAdes) (version 2) | ecosystem: Host-associated > Tunicates > Ascidians > Unclassified | place: Key West, Florida... | reverse complement strand
ACTGCAGTGATCTTGCTGCAGGTTCTTATTGGTTAATCAGGAGAAAAGCGCTGTAAAAAAGGAAAAAACGCAAAAGGCTGTTTCGGTAGTGACGTAGTGGCGCGAAGCAATACGTAGTCACATGACTCAGCTGGATACGCGCCAATGGTGATGGCACGTGACGTCACGATAGAAGCATGAGGCGTAGACACGCTTTTAAGTGGTTATCAATCATTGTTAATCAGTACTTGGGCTTGATTATATACATATGTGAGAAAGCAGACTCGCACAAATAATAAGTTGATCCAAAAAGAGCGGGTTTCTCAGTATCACATCTTCTGAGATTGGATAACTAAATCATCCTTTTCCCATTTGGGGTGAACATGGTAAGTCCTGGCTCGTTTCCTCTCAGTTATGTTAACTTGGAATGTTGTATAACTGCTCTGATCAGTGTTGTAAATGGTGGGAGAAGGGGTGCGAACACCTCCCCTGGCAAGTTAAATGTAAAAACTTTGCCCCACTTAGCTTATATTTTAGTATTTCGTTTTCTTTTGGTTTTCAGGAGGTTATTGTTTCTTGCATTTTTCAGAGTGTTTTCTGGTGATTTCGTGTTGCAGTATAGACATTTGCATCCAAATTCCCTATCATATATCAATTTTTTTAAAGTGTTGGCTAGTGGGCCTCCTTCAGATAAGATACCAGCCCTTTTTGTCAAAAACGAAATTTGGGTAAAAAGATTTATATAACACAAATTTTGGTTATTTTACCCTAACTTTTGAACTAGAAACCTTAGAAAGCTACTCAAAAGGATCAAAAGACTTGGATTTTAGCCTAGTTTCCACTAAAACCTTGAGGGAAATACTTCCCTCTTGCAGTTGGGGCCCAGGGCCCTATAACGTCAGCCAAAAAGGCATAAACTTACCCACTTATGACGTCACCCACAGAAAAACTGAAACCCAAACTTAACTTTTTTTCATTGCAAAAAGTCTTTTGAAGGTTTGAACAGCAGTCTAGTACAATCGACTGGTGAGTTTTGGAGTTAAAATTGGTGTGAAAATAGAAGCTTAATGTGGGATTTCAAAGTGTGACATATTCATACACTGACAATGGAGGTGTTAATTGTCAAGCAATGAAATGGTTTGTGCTGTGCGAAGTGTAGCACAGTATTTGTCAAATTCTGATAAATCATTTCAGTCATTGTGCTTACTTTTACATCAAGGAAATTAACCAATGTAAAAGTGTGTAAGGGTAAATTACTTGTGTTAAAGTAATGGCCCATTTTTAAATTTTACAGGCAACTGTTTGAAACAATATTGCAACAGTCTTCTGCTCAGAATCGGCCAGGAGTGAATCAAAATGTGAGGTATGAATGTTGGTTAGATTGTGTATCTATGACTAACCAAGAAATAACACTCTTGCATAATTCCCTAGAATTCATGATGACCAGGCAAAATAGTAATACACCTCATGCAGATTGTAGCTAAGTCTTTCAGACTGTTGAGGTTTCAGTATGTTACCAACTCAAATCAGATAAAAACATTTGAGTTAATCCCATTATTGACTAAATGCTACATTTTAATCCCCCTAGCATGACTTGATTCATAAGTCACAATATAGTGGCTCGAGCTCAGTTTCTCCAAAATGAATCAGACTCAACTTGAGTCATGCAAAAAGTGTGATGCACGTGGAATCATCATATGATTTTCACTGAATGTGGCATGAATTAAATGCAGACAAAGTTTTTCGTTGAAGTGACGCTGTTAACTAATGTGTTGCCATGATTAGTTTTACATATGTGTTTGCACTGATTTTAATGTTGGAAAAATTAAATATTACCGCCTATATTATAGCACTCCATATATGATTAGCTTTCATGGATTTGGTAGGAGGTGCAAGTGCTTCATGCAAATAACTGAGTTTTATTAATGATTAGAAATTAAAACTTATATGAAGGACTGAATTGATCAAATTCTAATTTTGTTTGTGCTGTATTACTTCTGAACTGACAAACGTTTATTTGGGTTATTTGTGCCTATAATATGTTCTACTATTGATTTTCTGGCTCTCGTGCCCCTATAAAAATGACTGCTTTGCCATTAGTTGATTTTGCTAGCATTTAGTTAAGCAGTTTTTGTATATAACAAACGTTTCAACAACTGTTTCATTTTGTTTGTGATTCATGTGTTTGCTGCTAATAGTTCTTTAATCTTTTTGTATGAAATATGCACATAACGTAATTAGTGGTTTAACTTGTTTGATGATAAATTTGTATTGCTTGTTTCATACATTTGTTAAAGGGTGTTGTTCTTGTTCAGCATTAAACGAAGAAATTATTTTGTTGCAGCATGGATGTTGGACAACTGACTGATTTACTTTTGAAAAAGAATGGTGATTTGTCTGCTTTGATGGAAGTAGCTAGGGAACAGCAAGATTTAGCAATCAAAATTGCTAAAATCAAAGAAGACATCAGTCATCAAAATCAAGTGGGTAGTTCTGTTTGATTTCAAATTTGCATAAAATATTTTTTAATAATTGTTTCTGGCATAAAATATTTTTTAATAATTGTTTCTGGCATAAAATATTTTTTAATAATTGTTTCTGGTGACAACTGCAAAAAGCAACAAGTTTATATGCAGATTTTGTCCAAGTATCTCTTGACATACTCAACAGTTCAAACTCAGCTTTGACGTTGCTGTATGAAGCTTGCTTGCAGAAAAGAAGTCCAAGCTCTTATTCAGCAATTCTGTTTCATGAAAATGAGCTCAGAGCTTCTTTTGATAAACAAGATGCACTCTAGCTACATCCTGATTTCTTTAGCAATAATAACCTCATTTTTTGGCTAGTACTCAACAGTTCATACTCCTGGATAAATAGACATATCTTTTGTTCTCCCTTGTACATTTTTCACTATGTATGTGGTATTTATTTATTTACGAACAGCCGACGATGGCAGGCCAAGGCCTGAAGAGGTCATTGGCAATGCAAAGGTTAACAAAAATAGGGACGCACATACAGGAAATTACAAACAGAAAAAACGGTAGATGGTGAAGCAGGCGCGGATTTACCATTAGGCTAAAAAGGCATATGCCTAGGGCCCCCGATTTTGGGGGGCCCCAAAATTTTGAGAGAATGACAATTTCCAGCATTTCTGAAAGCATTATATTTGCAGTTTTGTTTTGCTTCAACGCACGTGTGTTTACTATGCCACTAAGAAAAGATCTCTATAAAAGAATGAGCGCGAAGGATTGAAGTGAATCACGATGAGCATTCTCTTTTTCTGGGTTTGAGAATTGGTTATAGTTACGTAAATGTGTGGAACAAAACGCTTGAATCCATTTTCCAGATTACACGAGGCCAGTTAGGTACTCAACAAATATGTAATGGGAGTGTGGTCAAATAATTTCACCGCTGCCTTTTTCGTTAGTTTCATTGTGACTGTTTTTGTTCCTGACAGTGCCGTAGTAGCCCAACTCTGCCTCCCCGAAATGCTACCAGGGGCCCCCAATGGTGATTTCTGAAAAAATGTTTCGACAGTGCGGCACATCCCGAGGCCAAATGGCCTTCAAAACAAAATATCCTAATTTTTGTTATTTTATTTCACTATTTTTTAGTTTCATCTGCGGTCACAATTTCGACAGAACCGTCGCCATAAATCTTTAGTTTCATCTAGAATCTGTTTGGTTAAAAAAGGTGATGCGGCCTATAACCAAAATTTCATTTGTCAAATAGTCTATTAGCTCCAATAATGCTGTTGGTTCAACAGCGTCCGTAACTGCACTGAATGGCCGAAACATGACTTAGTGAAAGCTTCGACATGAAGGTAGTCTGGTAAAGCAGCAGGGCCAGGAAAATCAAGAAATGAAAATAACAGAAATGGTAACTTTAAAATAATTGAAGTGAAGTTGATAAAGCTAGGATGGCATGCCTTCCTGGCCATGACAACAGCACATTATTGATAGATTTGTAAGCACCGTAGTTAGGCAAGATCCACTCAACCGCCCATCCGTCCTACAAAAAGATCCTTCTACGTATTAACCCATTGTTCATTGCGGAAATAAGAAGGAAGTTTTTGTACATTAGAAAAGTTGATTAGATGAATAATATATGAAATTGAAATTAACAACAAAAGTATTGACCCTATGCAGCAAACCTGAAAAGCTGCGTGAACGTTTGTTCCATTCACTTTCATCATGTTCATTCACCATTACTTGGTGGACGTTCGTCACTTTCAGAACCACATAGTTGTATATTTCTTGGCCCTTTTTTGGTGCCCCCTTTGACCTAGCGCCCTAGGCGCCGGCGCTGATCAGGCAGTGTTATTCCAAACAACAGCTGCAGGTGCTGCTCCGTCGATAATTTACAGGACAGAAAAAGATACGGATATCATATTTAAACTTGGGGGGTTGAGGCTTTGTTTGGTGGTGTTAAGGTCTGAATTTTGGGTCCTCTATTACAGCGTGGGCTCCCAATTGGGAGGTGTGAAGAGCGGCTGACACGGTTCTGGTTCCTGATATTGAAGGAATTCAGAATAAAGTAAAACGGTTGTGAATTGGAACAACTTGTTCAATAAATGTAGCAAGCACGTGTAGTGATGATTTGTGTGACATCAGTCGTCGCAAACCTTCAAGGGGAGCCCACAATTTAAAATAGCCTAGGACCCCGAAAATGAAAATTCGCCCCTGTGGTGAAGTTATATTAACAGGGTAGGTACTTTGAAAAAAACAAACATGTCTGCTTTAAACAGGCATAAGGACAGATTTTTAGATAGTTCGGGATGTCCAAAGTGAAGTATTTCGATTAGTTCAGTGCGATTTAGTGTAGTAAATTCAAAGTTGGAAAATATATTTTCATCAACAAGAATCTTAGAAACATCTGTGATCAACATTTGGCGTGATGTATAGGTGGAAGGACATTCAAAAAATATGTGAACTTCTATTTTAATAGCGCAACATTGACAGATCTATTTGTAATGGCCATCTATGTATGTTCAATCAATTTACTATGTCCTAAACGAAGCATACACAAAATGGCAGTTGCGTTTGTATTGCAACCGTACAAATGCCAAACATTAGTTTTTTTGGTAAGGAACAAGTCTGATACTTTGGAGCAGAACTGGCGTAAACTTAAATTATGAAAGGCAGTGGGCAGAGAGTTCCAGAGTTTTGAGTCTTTATGGAAAATATCATTATGTAGGGGATGTGTTTTACAGGAGGGTAGCTGAACATTCATATGGAAACGTAAAGAGTAGTTGCAAAGATTTAAAAAAAATTTGGAATCAAAGGCGCATACGAAGGATGGGCATGTTCCAAAAAGGTTGGTACGGAAGGCTTTGAGAAAGTGAACCTGACGACGGACAAACAATGGTGTAAGACCAAATTATTCTAGAACAAAGGTTCCCAACCTGGAGTACATCAACCCCCAGGGGTACATTTGCCTATCTGAAGGGGTACATTTAAGGTTAGCAATAGAAGAGAGAAATATATTTACATACCATTCCTTTCCAAATATTTATACATATATCAGTGAATGATATATTCAAAAATCCTGATATGCTTATTGTCAAATACATCTATGAATAATTATGACAAAATATTTTGTCATGAGAAATTTTAGGGGTACGTGTTCATCTGTCGAAATGCTGAAAGGGTACATGGTAATTTGTTGAAATGCTGAAGGGGTACATGCTCATCTGTCAGAATGCTAAATGGGTACGTCGTAAGAGGAAGGTTGGGAACCCCTGTTCAAGAATAATCTTACGTGATGTGGTCCTGAGACAACCGAGAATAAGCTGAGCTGCAGCAGTCAGAACGCTTTCGAGAAGATTAGAGTCAGTAGTCGTACAGTTACCATAAATAATATCATCATAATCAAGGATGGGCAAAACGTATGCACGATGAAGTACAAGAAGTGAATACCTGGGAAGAAAGTCCTTAATCGTTTACAACGCATTAATTATTGACATAGCTCTGTGATCAATGCAAGATTTAGATGTGCAAATGCCAAATCAGAGACCGATGAAAAATATGCCATAGATGCTTGTGAGAAACAGTTTTAGTTAGTGCTTGGTTGCAGAACCGTAATGGAGGACGAAAAAATAGATTATTTGTAATCGTAAGAACTTGGATTTTTGCAGCATTAAAAGTAACACTCCACAAGTCGGACCACATCTCCAACTGACGTAAATCATTTGCTAACGTAATGTGTAAAGCAATGGGGTTTTTAGAAGAACAGTGTCATTAGCAAATAGGGAAAGTTAAGATTTGATTTAATGTTTATACCAATGTCTATACTAACAAAGTAGCGGACCAAGTACGGATACCTGAGGCACGCCATAGTTTGTAAGTAAATGGTCAGAACAAAAATCTCCTGAACGTACGAGTTGCGACCTACCTGATAGGTAGGACTGCAGTAAGTTATAAAGAGAACGTGTCACGCCAAGCTGACGCAACTTGAAAAGAAGAACGGAGTGAATGACTTTGTCAACTAAAAACACAACTCTCGGTGAGCAACCACTGTCTTTGGCAACGAGAAGTTTATGAGTAACTTCTAATACATTAGATGTAGTGGAGTGGTATTTGCAGAATCCAGAGTTGTGATTACAAAGCAAATTGTTGGCTTCGAAATAACTGCAAAGGTGTTTATGGATTAGCTTTTCAAAAACTGTCGATGGAGAAGGATAGAAATCGGTCTGTAATTTTTTACATCATGTAAAGATTCGGATTTGTGAAGAGGAATTACTGACGCAATTTTCCAAGCTGTTGGAAAGTGGGAAGTGGCTAGCATGAAGTTGAAGAAAAGACTGAATGGAGTGGCAAGAGATTGAGCGCAGTTTTTAAGAAGTCGGTTGGGCAGATTATCAAAACCTTACGATTTATGAGGATTAAAAGGTAGTAGTGCATGGTAAACATCAAGGGCCTCGATTAAGAGGGGAGGAATGCATAAATCAGTGTACATATAAAACCTAGGAAGAACTTTAGACAGTATGGAGTCGGATGCGGTGGAAATGGAGGTAAAATATTAAAAAACTTTGCTTTTGATGTCATGTCATAGTAAACAGTGTCACCACAGACCAAAGGAGCATTTGAATATGAACGTTTGCCAAGCAAATCTTTTCCAGAAAGTCTGTTTTCCAGAAGTCAGGTCGAGATTTCGATAATGAATCAAGCTTGCTGAGAACAAATTGGTTACACTGATTCTTAAGATCCTTGATGTATCTCTGAGTTATTTTTCGAAGGCGGTTGTAGGCAAGGCGGTGACGGCAACATTGTGTTTGTCGCCATTTAGCAAACAATCTACGCCTTTTGAAGATCATCTTCTTTAGATTTTGATTGATCCAGGGTTTAGCATTTAAAGATGTTGACTTGTTCGATTCAATTGTTCTAATGGGAATGCAAGTACTACAAGCACTTTGGTTGATTATGTCAGTAATATTAGTCAAGGCAATGTCCGGTGTCGGAGATACAGCTATGATGTCTTCCCAAGGTGCTATAAGTAAAATTTCATTTAATTTCTTGATGTCGGCTTGAGAATAATCCCAGCATCTGATGAACGAAGAGATATGCGTACAAAGATTGAAATTTAATTCTAAAAAGATGGGAGAGTGGTCAAGATTTCCTAAAGGAGGTAAAACATCAGAATTTATGACTAGGCGAAAGTTGTTAATGACAAACCACATCTAGTGGGTGATTGCATAACCTGGTGAAAATTAAATATGTTAAATAAACAAAGTAACTCAGTTTGTTGATGAAACGGTTTGCCCATACAATGATCATTAAAGGTCAACAGCAGAAAGAATGGTGGTCCAAGCATCACTCAAAGTCGTTGATATTTATGGTAGAGCTCGACTGATTAAGTTCTTTTGGGCCAATACAGATGTTTTTCATTACCGATGCTGATACTGGTATTTTTGAATCAACAAATGCACAAACAGGAAAGTCTACTCACTGTGAAGACATCTGTGTCTGCGCTCAGATCTTATGAGTACGTAAAATACAATGCGTGACGCATTAAAACCACCGCTTCACGATGAAAAACCGTACAACATTGAGTTCTGCGCAAACCTGGATCACTGACCGCTGTGACGTTGGCACTTTTTTGATGCACGCCGAAAGCAAGGCTGCCTAGCCTAGACGGTTTGATAGAACAGCCAACCAGCAAAAACAAGCAAGTAAATTTGAAAAACAAGTCAAAAGTAAGTAATTTAACCGAAAAACAAGCCCAAAATGCGTTGCCAGGAAAAATCAGCAAAGCGAAAAATCAGCAAGAAAATCAAATACAAAATCAGGGTGGCAAATCCGAAAAAAGAAGCCCAAAATGAGCAAATTTTCACAAAAATACGCCCAATATGCCTTTGGCAGTAAATTGAAACAGCAAAAGTGCCATAACATTCGAAAAAAAAGCAATCCTCAAAACAGAAATCTGCAAAAAAACAAGCAAATTTCAATTAAAACAAGCCCAAAAACAAGCAACCCGCACGTCTTCAAAAAAAACGCAACTCCGCAAAAAACAAGCCCAAATTCGCGGGAAAACCGCAAGGTTGGCAACACTGCAACCAGCACAACAGCACGTAACCTAGTTTGTTTGCAGACAATAATCTGCTTACCACACGAAAACCTGCGAGCAAATGTTACGTCATAGAACGTTTTGTCGGGACTATTGTACAGTGGCCCCACATGCATGAAGGCTCTGCGCTAGGAACTGGGCAGAGCATTTGCGTTAATCAATCAGGGTCAGAGACGAAGTAGCAACTCGGGTTTGCGAACACTCCATGCAGAGCAACAGCGTAACACTTTTATGAGCAAATATTGCGGATATATATCGGCGAAATTTTGCCGATACGAATACGATACATCAGCAACATCGTCATATCGGCCGATATATATCGGCATGCCGATACGTCGGTCGAGCTCTATTATGTAGTACTGCGTATTTTTTCAGGAGATATGTTTTAACCACATATAACGTGCACCTTACTAATAACAAAAAACAATGAGCAGTATGACATTGCCCTGAAGAAGCCCACTTGAATAGGTGGGCGAAACGTCGGCTAATAATAAAATAATCGCCAGAACAGTTAATTTATCTGCTTGATTTGAAACTTGGTGGCAAATGCTACGAAACAACATGAGTAGCAAAAAGAACAGCAATTAAAAAAGGCAAGTTGTACTGTCAATGGTATTGCTCTGGAATCTAGATCATGGGTCTACAAACTATGCCCCGCGGGCCAAATCTGCCGGGCGAAACCATTTCGTCAATGATAAAAAAAATGATATATTTATGAAAATGTGGTGATTTGGTAGAATGTAACATATCCGCAACAATCACATTACATAAGATGTCTGGTCCTTGAACAGTTGCTTAATAGCTTATGTGGCCCCATGACAAAAATGTCTGGAGACCCCTATTTGAGATAAATACTTTGCACTCCTTTGTGTTACAGTATGCATGGCCAAGATTCGAATGTCCAATTTGTTATGTTTGTTATTTTTTGAAAATAATATACATTTTAGCTTTGTTTGCTTAACAAGCGTATGATTTTACAATATACTGTATTTAACTAAGCCTAGTTCATAAAGCAAAAATGTTATTATATGCAAAACGCACAGTAAAAGCAAATTCCTTGCAAAGGTATTATGATCAAAACGTGCGCTGTGCTCTTTATAAAATGATGTTAATTAGCAGAAGGTCATCCTTAAAATGCTGTTAAGCCATGAATTTGTGAATATCGTTTCGGTTGCTTTTGTCTTGGCAACTAGCAAACATTCTGGTGGGCTAGCTATGGGACTTCATTGCAATTTACTAGAGCTCATGTGTTGCCACGTGCTGTGACTGAAAATTGACCGCAACTTGATTGGCGTTGCCGCAAACGCTTATTAAAAAAAGATCGGCAAGTTTTGCAGTTCAGATCTGTGTTTTGTGGAAATCCTTGAAGAAGTGAGCAACGCTGAAAAAAATAGTTGGGGCGCAAAAAGACTTTGAACATGCGCGCACTTTTCAAATTATTATTAATTACAGTTCATTTTTGTCATGCTCGCTTTGGTGCTTCCGTCGAAGTGTCAAGAGTTGTGTGCGACGCCATCTCCGTTTGTGCTCTCTGGTGTTCGCGCAACTACATGCGCACTGGTGGCAGGCCAATGGCAGCACCGCGCGTGAACCTTTCCCTTGCGCCCACCCACATATCTGCTAGCTGTAGCCGATTGAAAATAAGATTGACGTTTTTTTGGCCGCAGCGCTTTTTATCTAACTCGTCTATAAGCCGTTTGATGTCGTTTTGGGATGTTGATTTGTAAATTCTTTTGAGCTTTATGTGGAAGAGTGATTTATGATATTTTTGGAACAGGCTATCAGCTCCCTTCAGAAGCATTTAAAAAGCGCTGAAAATCTCTTGGCTCAGTCACTATACCATGCGAAAGAGAAGTTAAAAAGTTTTGACCGGGCCAATCAAGGTTTGTTTATTGCATTTTTGCATTTTTGAGGCTGATTTTCGTGAAATTTTATTATATATCACTGCTGCCTTTTTAGGCTCTGTTTTTTCTGAGGAAGTCATAAAGTATGCTCACAAGATTAGTGCATCTTGCTCTACTGCTGCCCCCTTGAACTGGTCTCCCGGTGACCCTCGTCGACCATATCCTCAGGTTAGTGCGAAGTAGAGGTGGCCGGAGGTGGTCACTTTTTTAGACTCCGCTCCTGTTCCAAAATTTTTGAATCCGGGTCCGGCAAGTTTTCAAATTTGAGAATCCGACTCCTGTTCAGACTCCGACTACCATCATCGATCCAATAGAAATTTACCCATGTTTTTACTCAAGAAATGACCACAAAGACTCCTGTTACTGCCGAAACTGAAAAGTGACTCCTGATCCGGCTCCGGTTTTTCACAAAATTTTGACTCCGGGTCCGGATCCGCGTCCGAAAAAAAAACGCAGAATCCTGCTGGAGTCGACTCCGGCACTCCGGATCCGGTCCCACCTCTGGTGCAAAGACGGGCACAAGTTTTCTGTCCCTTCAGAGGATTTTTATTGTTGGCCGTTTGCTCCTTTAAACATGCGTTTCAGGATATTGAGATGAGGTGCGGTTGGCTCGGCCGGCTGAACCACATGCATCACAATGCCTTGGAACCCGATGGTGGTATCAAGCCTCCTGCACAATTCGGAACAGGTTCGTGTTGCTATTTTTCGCCCTCGCTATTCGGAGTGTTTTTTCCGTGTGACGTGTTACGATTTCCCTGACGAAATACGGTGCAAGGGTATCACAGTCGGCCAATGCGACCTATTGCTTGCATAGCGATGTGGCAATGTAACACCCGCATGAATTGACGATTCAGTAGAAACATCACAGTGTCGTTGCCCAGGCTGTTTTACTGCTAGGCCGAAATCCCATTGTTGTCAGATGTCACGTAGCAGAGCAATCAGGACTACTAACATGTTGCTGAATTTGTACTCAACCAAATGTCCCAGAACGGTGTTAACGTGTTTTTTTTTGTGTTTCAGACGGAATCCAGGTACCCTCATATTCCAGCTTTCATCAGCAAGTAAGCACTTTCATTACTATTTTCGAGTTTTATCCAATGTTGGTAACATGCAGCCAGCACCAAGGTCAAAATAGCCAAGTTTGTGAAGGCTGAGATCGAAACCAGGAAACATGAGCCGAAGTGCAAAACACGAAGCATACAAAGTAATTCAAGACCGGGACTGGGCGAAAAAGTGTGAGATAAGGATTAAAAGTGGAAATTTATAAACTTCGAAATCGTTATTTTTGTCGACTAAATTCTGTGGTCGCCACAACGCGCTATGTTATTGAACATCAATTTTCTTGTTTCGTCACGCCCAATTGCCACAGTGCGATTATCCCTACGGTGACAAATTGTCCTTGTTTGATAATTTGCGTGATTGGGACAGTTGTTGGACCGAAAATTGTTGACACAAGAGTCAAGACTGAGAAACAATGTTTTAAGAACGCAACCACTAGGAAAGTTCCACCACTGTTTGTTATGACGCTCCATTCTTCAGGTTGGTTTATGTTATAACGACGAAGATAAACAGAAAATCTACTAACTCAAAAACCAAAATGTTAGCATTTTGTGTTTATTATTTTGTGAAACGTCTTCAAACCCACACGCAGTAGAGTACTGTCGCCTACACATGACGCTAATAAGGAGCACGTAAAGAGATGGAAGAACACGAGGCGAGATTGTGGCTCTGCTTCGGTCACAGACCGATTTTTCGGTCACAGACCGATTTTTTTCTGAAATGACCGAAACAAGTTAAGTCAATTCGGTTGCGATGTCCGAAAAGATAGGCTAGTGAATACTGTTGTGGCGAGTTTTGATACTCTTACAGGAGAAATGACCGAAATGTCTCAGGGAAAAAAACAAGTAGACCGATTCATAAAGTGTATGGGGGGAAGCTGCGAAGGACCAGTGGTCATTTGGACTGAAGACCTCGAAATTGACTTAACTTTGCCACATATAATGTTTGCATTTTTAGCGAGATTGATATACGTTGGACATTGGTGATCGCTGGAGATCGAAATGCGTCACTACAGTTGTGGAGCAGTGCAGTGTAGCAATACTCATTCATTCAGTGCTACCATGTGCGTCACAAAACTTAGGATGTTGAAAACGCGGCGTGCAATCGTTCGTTCGGGAAATGGAGTTTCAGCCGTTCTGGTGACTCATGCACTGGAACGAAAATTTGATCACTGCTCGATACATACGCGATTTACAATATAATCGAAATGCGGTTAGAGGCCAAAGACACCCCACTACATAACACAATTTTCTAATTCAGAAAACACGATCGATCGATTTGTAGTGAGCGTAACGAAAACAAATTAGCAAGAGATGGATGCAATGTCTTCGGTGATGCAAATTGCCGAGTTTTAGTTTTCTTTGATGAACGTCTGTGATGAGCTTAAAATAATCGTTAAATGTAGTCGGTGCTGTGATTTACTGGATTTAAACATGAATTTGCCCACTTCAAGAGTGTAAGTATCTTTTAGTTGCAGAATTTTTTGCGTTTTACAAATACGCATAACTTCAAAAAGTCGCCATTCCGGATGTGTTCGAATCTACCGTCATTGGCTGTCGATGACATGAAGCTGCTCTTCCTCAGGCAATAATTCCGTATTGCACTTGTGAATTCATTAGGCTACTACGATATAGCAGGCGAATGGTTTGGTTACTCACATAATGCTAAACTTTGCATATTACACCAACGTATTTGCATATAGCACAACACAACCATTTAGTGGTCTTTGCATGTCAGTTTCTCGTCGACGATTACACCAAGATACTTTTGACTTAATTTAACCATTTCAATACGACGGTGTAATAGTTTAATCTTACCTAACGCGTTTAAGCTTCCTGATAGCTTTATTACGTTTTCTTTGATTAGGTTATCACCTTAAAATCCGGAGCGTTATTGCTTTTTTTAGAAATCTGAAACTAAAACTGTTAAAGGAAGCTTCATTTCGAGCAATTATCTGATGCAGAACATCTGACTACAGCATCCAGTGCATGGGTGTCGGAAGGGGGTGGCAGGGGAGAAAACCTTCTCCAGGATTTTGAAATTTGATATTTTGTTATTAACTTTTTAGTAGAGAAGTGTTTCACTCTTAGTTTCGGAGTTGGTAAAATGAAATTATTGCCCTGGTTTAACCTTCCGACACCCAAGATCCAGTACGTTTTCCGTTGTTGGCATGATGTGCTGTACCTGAATACGTTATGCACAAGTTTGCACTCATCTGAGAGGTTACACAGTGGCTGCAGAGTTGGTCGCAAACGTCGGCAATTCAATCACTGCATTTCATCCTGGAAAGCTTACGACGCATATTGTCTAAGTTTCAGCTTTTTGAAGTCTTTCAAACCTAGATCCATGACGTCACTTGGTTCACGCCAGCTTGAGAGTATGGGACTTGGTAAAATTTTTGCGCAAAAGATGCCGTGTAAAGGCTCCCGTCTGCTTTCCTGCATTTCGCTTGTCAGTTGACCCGGGTTCAATTCGTGGCAAAGTTTTCAAGGTTCTTGCGCGCGAACTTTTAAAAAACGTTCATTGTTGCTAACCAGTCAATTTAGAGCGTTGTGTTGATTTTCACTAGACTGCAAACATAGCTGAAAGTATTTTGCTGTGTAGTTAGACGACGAGGGTCAGAACAAGCTGCCTGCCGGTGCTGATGTTGAAATCGGTCCAAACTCACTATTGTCAGTAAAAACGTTTTAAAAAAAGACAAAAGTATCCGGTGACTATGGGAGTTGTGAAATAGTTCTGACTTCAGAAGTGATTCATGACTTCAGTGCGCATTGGGATGCATCGTGAAGTTATAGGAGATGGAAATATCCGCGTTGTATTTTTCTTTGAGATTTGTTGTTCAAGAAAAGATTGGATTGTCGAAATCGATAAGAATTTTGGTGATCAGTGCAGCAGTGGATGTTGCAACAAGGTATCAGGTTACAGAAAGAATCCATGCATCGAAGTTTTCATCGTATGCGAATGTCTGTTGCTTATGTTCTTCTTAAGCATGAATTTTCGTAGAAGCTATGCTTAAGGTTTTCGATTGACTCCCAAACTGCGATGAATTTAACCCCAATCGTTGTGTTTTTTCGTACCAGGAAAACCAACCAGAGCTTTCGTTCCTGAACGGCGCCAAATCTGCTGATGATGTTGAAATCATGTCGTCAGACTCATCTACTTCAGATTCATCCGACTCAAGCACAGGCAATGATTAGGTTTGGTCAGATTGGTTAGGCTCTTGTCGGGAAGATGGTTAGTTGACAAGGATCAAGCTTGGGGAGGTACACGAAGCCGAGCTTGTTGACTTCCAAAGCGCTCCTGTGCTTTGCTGCCATAGAAACAACAACGAGCAGGAATGTAGGTTGTTTCGTCGCAAAAGGCATGAGCAGCACCATTGTTTCGTGCATAATTTGGAACACAGTGTACTTGGTGTTGACTCGGAAACTGATTCTTCCTTTCTGCTATGAGTTCAGCGTTCATAGCGCTTGTTGGAGACTTTGCACAGTAATTTTGCTGCGTTTGAATCGGGTCGCTTGATTGCAGACATTCCTATTTCCTGAGAAAACTGGTTTCTAGAACGCAAGTCCGAAAGTGCTGCTGGCATGTGAATCATCGACTTTATATTATGTGGCTTTAATTTTCCGCCTTGGGGCAGGCATTATCTGCATAAAGATTTTGTTTAAGGTTACATAAAATTGCAAGCGACGCTAAGATCGTGTTTTGATTTGTGCTGCTGTGTGTTGGCTTGATTGGAAAAACTACTGCAGAGAAACTGCGATGCGTCGAGCACTTGTGTATAAAATTTCGATCAAACAGACGCAAGTTGCGGAAGTTCTTTGCGCAGTTTTATGCTGTTTTTCCTCAGCTACGTCAACCATAACAGTCATGTTATATTGCGTAGCAATTCGGCCTAAATCACAGTAACACAAAATCCCGCTTCCTGCGTTGCAAACGTAAATTTGCAATACCCGACCGCCGAATTTGACAACTGTCCTGAGTTTGGAAAGTGTCTGGTTTGCGGTTAACCAGAGAAGACCACAAGATTGTGAGTTCTGAAGTTGGATAGGGGTCAGTTATCAAGGCGAGCCAAGCCAACGCGTAGCTCAAAACTTTTGGTACAAAGTTTCGTTCTGGTAAAGTAGGCGGTGGGATTCTGGAACTTTTTGTTAAAATATTGCATTTCGTTACTGGAGTGCGGCTGATTCGTCTCTCGCACCTTTGCTGTTGCCCGCAGTTGCGTGTCCATTGTCCCCACGGTGGTCATCAGCAACTTGGGTATCGTGTACCGAGCAATCGGCAACTTCTTGTTTGTCTTCGCAGGTTGAAACACGACATGGTTTCTTTGGACAGACTAGGGTTAATAATGACACGCAAATCAATCGTTACTATACCTTTGTTTACAACGGGTGTTGTCAATGGCGATCACCAAGCTTTTCCATGCACCAAATAATAAGACGAGGAGTAGCATTGTGTCTATGGCAAATTCTGTGTGCGATATCCTGCGCGCTTTTAAAGGTTTTTCTTGCGCCTTTTAGCAGCGCTGAATTTTCCCTTCGGTATATCATTTTCGAAACAAGTTTGCGCCATTTTGTGTGGTTTACAATTTATATACTGACCCAACAATCTGATCGGTAACGGTGCAGTTGCTGTAGTGCAGCGGTTGCATTTCATTATTTTTTTATTTTTTATTTCGAACGTGTGCTACCGTCTTCTTTGTTTATTTTCTGAAGTGCGATCGCTCCTGCGACGTCAGACAGCCAAGAAAGGTCAAGGCTTACTTAATAATTGCTCAGTCAATGGAAACATAATTGTTCGTACCGTTTCCGCTTTCAATAATTGGTAGCGTTTCATTTTCAGATAGAATGCTCAGAAAATACTTGTGTCGTGTTTGATTTGTAACGTGTAACCTAAAAATGAAAAGAAATGACAGAAAACGCGCAGCTGAACCGTCTGGAGAGAAGCCGGATGCCGTCCTGCAAAAAAACAGCAGTTCTAGCAGAAATGCAATCTTCTCTTCATACAGCTCTTCAAAGAGGCAAAAAGTATGCTAACAAATACAGTACTTAATTGTGTGCTTTCTTCACATTACAATCCACGTGTTTTTTGGTATGTATGCTTTGTACTGTAAGATTGTTTTTCATCGTTCTTTTCGCAGATGTTTTTGGAATCCTCTCGCAAAAGGTCGTCGAAGTCTTTTAACACTGATGTTCACCCATCAAAAAAGAAAACAGCGCACCCGTTGAAAGAAAGGTGACTTTTAGTTTATACGAAAAAAGAAGTAAATGCTGCAAGTTTTTGGGGTGCGCGAAACATTAAGTTCATGTCAGTTTAGGTGCTAGTGCGGGATCAGTGTGCGAATATTTGTGCCTCGTTTTAGCTCAATAAAACACTACAAAGCTTGTTTTGATTTGATCAGTTAGCATACAAGTTGACTCAGCGCATCTTAGCATACCGTGTTGTATCAGATGCAACGAAGCCCCATCCGAAAGATCAAAACGACCGTCACCTCGTCGCGGTCCAAAAAAGAGCGATGCATCCCAAGCTTCTAAATCAGGTTAGTATGTTCATCTCCGTGTATGTTGTTCTTTTGCTGCGGACTGTCGATGTTTGGATTTTTTGCTCTGAAGCACCAGTTCGTTTACCTTAATAATATAAGGTCTTGGGAGTTCGCTGTCACTGTGAAGAACTCAAGTTTTGTTCAAAGGATGTAACTGACTTGGGTTCGGGTTAGCGAACGGTTAAGGTTTGAATTTTGAACGACAAAATCAACGCGGACGGATTTTCCTGAGGAATTATGAGACAAATATCGTGTAATGCACGCATGAACTCGTCTTGTTTACCCAGCAGGTTGTTAGCTTTTTCAATCTTTTTTCTCATGTGTATATTGTTGCAACCTCTCCGGTGGCGTTGCGTTGAATGTGTGATTCACCACGAACGGGATGCGCGAAGAATAACAATATATAATATGGCGCGAACAAGCAATAATAGAGTGATCGCGGCGTGTGATCTCTATTGTTGCTTGCTGCCACAGTGCGAAGCTTTGCGCGCTTGCCGCTCGGGCTTTCCGATCGCAACAATGTGATCTCTGTTCTGTGTCTTGTTCGCGCATTTGTGTCTGGTCCGTTATTGCTGACAAAAATTTTCATCAACACTCTATGTGTTTTCAAACAAAACTAATGATGAGGCAGAAGAATTGAATCAACTTTTTGTTTTTGTGAATTTCATATTGGAAAACTTTTGTTTTTTAGAGAGAGATCATTTTGTTTTTTTCTTGATTCCAGCTTTAGTTTGCAGCAGTGGACCACTACGCACGTGCTCGTTGAAATCTCTCTTATTTTTTAGCGTCACTTCATTACATGTAAGTCACAGCAGGTGCAAGTGCCTTTTGCGTCAATAAAGTTTAATTAAAACTTCCCCAGGTGTATTCTTTTTAACGACTGAAGTAACAATGGCCAAAATTGAACCCAGGCTTTTTACTTAAGCCGGTGCTCGTCGACAAAAAAGATTTTTCGAAAAACTTGTACCTTACAGTAAAACGTCAAACTATTCAATTTGGTGTGGTGCAACAAATTCTTTAAAAGCACAGAACAACACATTTTGGGGGTAGACCGTCCGAGTTCCAAAACGCATCACAACGTAGAAATGTGTGAAAACGAACAAAATTATCTGAGCACAGTTGAAATTCCCATCCACCTGCCACAAACTGTGCAACAGGTACGAGCTAGTCTCTCTGCAGGAAATGAATACGTAGCGAATGAAATAGACTTCCGAGTGTGGAAAATGCAAGAAAATCAATTGCGATCAATTCTGCAATATCCTTAACGTCGCAATAGTCCCGGAAGTCCACTCGAAGGCCCGATTCCATTGCACTAACGCTAATTGTGTGGATGCCTTTCATTCCTTGTAAATTATATTACGAAATTCGGTCGTTTCCATTCCAGTCAAGATGGTTAAGACGAAAAATTATGTGCATTTGTTAAGAGCAGCAGAGCAACGTGGCATGAGTCGTTGAGCTTAAGTAGTGGCAGTTCTTTCAAAAAGGTATTTAGCAAATTCCAGTCACTCCATATCCACTGAGAACGCAGCTCAGTTTTGCTGAACGTAATCGTTGGCAGAAAAGGCTGCGGATGCAGATATGGACTTACAAGTGTAGTATTGCTAATTTGTTATGCTGTGCGATCTCAGCCGGAAATCGGAAATAAGACAACCTTGAACAATCTAGTTTTTTTTTTCATCCCAGGTCTACTTTTTTGCAGCATTTAAAAGTGCTACGTTTTGACGTCTACAATTGCTATCAGCGGTTGGGAATCATTTTGACCACTCTTTGTGCACTCTAAGCTTCTTTGTGGTTGCTTCTGCCACGGGTTAGATTCAGGAAAAATGTGAAAAATAGGAAATTAAATCCTTGATTGATTTGTTACTATTTTTTTCGTGGAAGCAATGTCGACAATTGTAAAACCAACTAGCGGTCATCTGATCAAATCGCCCCTTGGTTTATTACCTTAGAAATTTTATCCGAACACCATGAAGCGCGACAGTTATTGATAACTCGAAACTAAATGCCTTGAATGTGAACCAGGTCATCTCAGAAATCCTCGAGTTTTTTGTGTCTTGCTGTGCAAAAAGGTAACAGCTGAGCGTGTATTACAAGATTTTTAATAGAAAAGTTGAGCTTGCTTCTTCAGTCATACCATCTTTTGAATTTATCCCGTAAAGGGTGGCCTCGGTGATCCAGCATATTGTTTTTCTTTACTGGTCTAATTTTACAGAGAAACTGGAATCTGTTGAAGAGCCGGTGAAGTGCAGTAGGTCCTCAGCTTATGCATATGATAGTCTTCTGGTCGCTGCCTGCAACTGAACAGTTGCTTGTGTCTTTATTTGCAGAGCCGCAACCGTTGTTTGAATTCAAAGAAGGAGTTACAGCCCGACTAAAGCGGAAGTCACTGTTTTGTTCGCAGGACCGGATACCAAAACTGGTATGATTCAAGCATTTTGCTCAGACTTCATGCGGATTTTCTTAAATACGTTTGCTTGGCTTTTGTAACATTCGTAAGGGTTATTCGACGCAGGTAAAATCTCAGGAAATGACGTATGAAGACATCACTGCAGATCGTTGTCAAGAATCTATGATTGATGACGTTATGTTTCAAGAAGAGCCGTCAGCACAAGGTGTGTTTTGCAAGAGAAAAAACTCGTTACTAGACAAGCTCACCAAAGTTGTTTTCAACGCACATCTGTGGCACAGCTGTTCCGGTTTGAAGATTGCTCGTGAAGATGTATGGATTTTAAGCGTGTTGGTGATGTGCGCGGTGTGTTGCAGTTGCGTTTCTGATCTTGCAAGCGTTCAACCGAGATGCTTTGCTGAGTGCGTTCGTTAATGCGATCCCTTTCCTGAAATTTTGGATAAAGAACGGTTGGCAGTCAGCTCGCAATTCATTACAACAAAAACGCTGTTAAATTGTGTTCCTCGTTTAGAAAATATTGATTTTTATGCATCTCCCATTCGTGAGGAAATGGCAACTTTGGGGCAGTAAAATTAAGCGAGTACCAATATTGCATTGGAATCAATTGACTTTTGTCAGTTTCAGATCGTGATGGTGCAGACGAGAAACAAGCCGCCAGCTTCCTTTCACAAACGGAACGAACGAGCGCATCTTCGAAAACCGCGAACTTACCCGTTGCACCTCAGAAACTGGTCAGAGCGAAATCCTCGGACGACGTGCGGAGCGGCACGAAATCCGACAAAGAAAAGAACAAACTCGCTTCTCTGCCGAGTCAAGCTTTCAAACCTGCCGCTCCTGGCGCTGTTATCAGCCTTACCACTCAAACGACGAAGATAGTGAAAGTTCCAAGCACAGCACCAGTTGCCAGTCACGCTAAAAACGTTCCCGCCGACGATGTTACAAGCAAGAATGCCTGTTCTGAAGTGCCTGTCACAGCCTCAACGTCGAGTTCCAGTTCTGGGCCGTTTTTTCTGGGAGCGGCTTCGACGACGTCGTCCACAAACCTCCCCCATTCGTTCTTCACACCTGCCGTCACCTCAGCCGGCGAACCGGTGTCATCGCTCTTATTGAACGCTGCTTCTACGGCAGCTTCACTCGTTTCTTCCCCCCAGGCCACCAGCAGCGCCCCTGCCACCCTCGACGGTTTTTCTCTGCCCTTTAAAAGCGTATTTGAGACAAGTTCAAGCACCGACCGCGGCAACGCGATCACCACGTTATTTCCGGTCGCGAAGACGAATGCTGAACCAACCGCGAGCACTACGCAACTTCCCGTTAGTCAAGGCTTGTCCGGACCGGCGCTGGCCCTTCCGTCCTTGTTTGGTTCTGGCGCACCGGAACCGGCTGCCGCTTCTGCCAGATCCGGCGCAACTGTCGCCAGTTCGTCCGGACTTCTCAGTGGCGTGTTGAGCACTCCTGGTGAAAAGTTTAAGTTTGGTTCGATTCCCGTCGCCATCAGTGCCGCGTCGAATGAGTCGGCTGCTGCCAAACCCACGACTGCAGCAACCGCCGAAGCTGGCGCCCAGACAGCTTTGTCGAGCGCTGCCTTTTCGTTTAAAATTTCGAGGCCATCATCGAGCGTGAATTCATCGTCTTCTTTCAATTTTCAAATCGCAACAAACGCCGAGACGTCACAGACGACCAGCCTTCCTATAGCACCGCTTATGTCCTCAGGCTCCCAGTCGAAGAGCCTTTTTGGTTCCGGACCCGCTCCGTCGTTTGGTGCTTCGCAGCCTGCCGACCCACCTGGCGCCCCGAAGTTCGGCTTTGGTTCCGCTTCGACTGCGACAGGTCCTCGGCCGTTTGCATTCGGGGCATCCCCTGCCGCACCAGCACCATCTGGCTTCACTTTCAAGGGAACTGCGACAGACACTTCGCTGCCTGCGCCCGCACCTGCTTTCAAGTTTGGCGGCGACTCAATGGTGCAATCGCCCACTCCGTCGAAGTTCAGCTTCGGCGCTGCTAGCACATCGAGCTGCGCCTTCAAAACGGATCCGCCCAAATTCTCTTTTGGAACTGCATCAAACGCAAGTTCATTTTCCGGTCAAAAGGCGAGTCAAACCGGTCAGAATCCTACTCTACAGAACCTGCTGCAACCCAATGCTCCGTCTTCGTCGCTGTTTTCTTTCCAAAACGCTCCGGACAGCACTACGCCTGCGTTTGGTAAGTTTTTTTGCAAAGCAAACAAGTTGTATTCGCTACGGCAACTAAGTCGGTGCTCTAGGTTTTTCTTTAAACCCCGGGGGCCTTCTGACCGCAATTTTCTGTGCTTGAAAAGGAGGTTTTCTTCTTTCGGAGCGGTCCATACATAACACGTACTGTAGCTGGATGATATCAAGTAAAGAAGACTTCGAAATGTTGAACAAAAATTGTGGCTAACGTAGATAAGGATGACTATAGGGCAATTTAGTTCCCCAAAAAACTGCCGAATACCTAAACTGCAGACCCATTACCGGGTACAGTTCAACGAGTTGCCCGGGAAATTCATTCTTCCAAGGTTGATCGGTGACAACCTCTGGAACACTTCACCTGGCCTAAATCTATCGACTTTTCATCAGTCAAAGTCTTACTCCTATATGTCGATGTGTGCTTGAAGCTGTCGAGCCCTACCACTGAAATCTGTCATAAACGATTTTGGGATTGCATGTTGTTAATCAATATTGTGGTGAAAAATCAGTGATTAAATCAGTGATTCCGTCTAACACCTCGATGTTAAGACGCACGTACACTTAATATCGACTTATCTTTGCAACTATTGTTTGTCCGCGCAGGTTCTAGTTTCCAGATGCCACCCAACCCGTTCAACCAAAGCCCGGCCCCGACGCCCACCATCAATTTCAATCTTGGAACGAGTGGTTCGACCACTCCGCAAAGACCGAGAGCACGCGCCTCCAGACTGGCGAACAGGCGAAATCAGCGCAAATGATTTGTGTCGTGCTTTTGTTGCCTTTAATTGTTACCTTGCAATAGCTGTGCCCTCCAAATAAAAACAAAATCGAAAAAGAATTATTCCTCCATCGCTTTTTTGTCAACTCAGCAGCAGGAACAGTGGTGTTGTAGAAGGCCGTTACTGTAAAATCCTAAAACCTTTCAAAGAACGGTGTTTTCCTGTGACAACATCATGGTAACAGTTACGTCGTTTTTTCAGTGAAGATTCTCTTAAAATCCCCACCTGTTTTGACTGTGGTACAGTATTTCTGTTTTGCGACAGTGTATACAGTAGAATTGCCCTATAACGTCATATCACGGGATCGGAGAAAAAGCGCCGTTACAGCCGAACTACAATAAATCGTTCCCAAAATGGCATTTTAGTTCAATGACAAGGGCTAAAAATGTTCTTTGATTAGGCTTGCCCCTTACTGTACGTAGGCGTAGCCAGGGAGAGCTACACCCCCCAAATTTCTCTAGCATATTTTGTCGTTTTGTGCTTTCAGAGGCGGTGTCCCAAGTAAGTACTGTTGCTCGCCTAATGTCAATATATTTCGTCCCTTCCAAAATTTTGGGCTGGCTACGCTACTGTTGCTGTATCGTGTTTTCGCGTACATTGATGAGGAAAAGAGAAATTGAGTGATAAGAAAAAGAAACATGTGTAGTTTTTTGAGGGCTTTTTTAGCGTTGATGAAACTTAAGTCTGTGCCAATTTTATGCTCCATAATATTTTGTTTATTGAAACTTGTCAACGTCATTGTTAGAATATCGAAAGCTTTTTGAATTTTGACACTTTCATAAAATTTTCGCTATTGAGCGAAACAACGATGCCAAGACTTTCCATAATGGGATACTGCTTCTTTGTTGGACAATTTACGCACTGCTCTACGAAAACAATATCGATGTCAAACTGACTAATCCACGATACTGAACAGTAAAACTCATGTAACCATTTCCTCATTCCTCGATGCCCTTGTCATGTCAAACCTGTGAAAGCGTTGGTCCTTTAACTGTGTTCCTATTCGGTCAAGAGAGATTTGTGTGGTGACTCCACATAGCCAACTTAAATTTCAAACTGTGAATAAAACTTGCAACTGTCGTTACAAACAGAATAACGACGAATAAAATATTCTGCAGGGACTAACAAAAAGCGTCGCTATAGGCGAAGTGAGGATGTAGCCGAAGACCCAAAGTCATTATAGCCAGGGTTGCGGAGTCCGAGCTAAAATGTCCAACTCCGACCTTTCCAAAATTTCCGAGTCCTTAACACAAAGTGAATAAAGTTTGGGTGTCAACAATTTTGTGGCAACTAGCAATCAATGGAAATCGAGGTACGGAGCAAGAACAGTGGCGATTCTAACGGAGGGCCTGGGTCGGCCATGGGCTCCTGGTTGGCCGCTCAGTTGTGTGCTTAGTTTCAAGTTCGTTTGGTTGACATGTACAGCAAATAACTTTCAGCCGGCAATATTTTAAACCAGGGTTTCTCAACCGGGAGGAATTCCCCACCAGGGGGGATTTTGTATTTAGGATTTTGTTTAAATGTAATATACTGTATTTTAAACATGCATTTGTAGTGTCCAGTTCTGTAAATGTACTAATTGTTTTGTGGTGTAGCACTCTCAGGTGCTCTCTAAATTGCCACCCATTTATGCGCAGCACACAAATTATAGGCCATGTCGGCTATCGACTTCGTTCATATTGCCAGTTGAAAAAGTTCTCGATAGTTTCCAGGATGAATTTTTAGAACTCAAAGCTCATTCTTGCGCAAGAGATTTATTCAATGAAAAATCAATCACTGAATTTTGGCCACTGATGTGCGATTCATATCCTAACGTGGCAAAAAAAATTACCCAAGGTATCCTTCCGTTTGTCTCCACATATCTATGCGAATCTGGGTTCTCAACTCTCTTGCAAATGAAAACAAAACAAAGAAACAGATTGGATGTGCAAATTGACATGCGTTGTGCTCTTTCCAATAATTTTCCACGGATCCATGAATTGTCAAAAAATAAACAATCACAAGTATCCCACTGTCTGTTAAATTCGCATCATGAGTACAATAAATTTCTTTTCTGTTTTGAATTATTCATTTCATTTTAAAATATCATTCAGAAAAGTTAATTACTAATAATTTGGTATTAATTAAATTAGAGGCCAACGAGCTTATCAGTTGTGAAGAGTTTAGTTTCTCTTCTTAGTGTACTGATGTAAAAGTGTTCTTTACAAACTAAATTTCTAAAAGGGGTATTTTTTCTGTAACGGGTAAAGGGGTGAATGGGATAAAAAAGGTTGAGAGCCACTGTTTTAAACGATAATTTTGAAGCCCTCTAGCCTGCATTCAATATTTAACAGATGCATGGTAAGCTGTGTTCTTGTGTCTGAGGGCCAGGCAATGGTAGTTGTTTATGACGACACATACCAGTTCCTCGCATCCTGCGTGATATCTATTCTGACCGCAGTCGTAGTGGTGAAAGATTCAGTTCGAAGCTAACACACAGTTGTAGAAATGTGAAAATTGATCTTCTGTGCAGTTCAGTGTGAGGTGGAACTGGATTGCATTGCTGTCAGCTGATTGTTGCTTATCGCAGTAGCAATATGTTTGTGAAAGCATTAAGAATTGGTGTAGGTTAATTTGCATTGGTTAGCACAGAATATTAGACATAGCAGTCAGTGGCGTACAGAGGTCTGGTGATGCCCGGGGCGATTGCTTGATTGGATGCCACCTACCAAAGCCTAATATTGAGCCGTGGCGTATGATGGCCATTGTTACTGGATATACGCTGTTTGTAACGTCACAATATGACGTCATATTCAGGTTTGCAACCAACGTTTTGGCGAAGTTTATTGACACAACATGCGTATTTGGGGACGCCGGGGCAGCGACAGGGCAGGGGGGGGCAGTAAAACAGTTGAGGGCAATAGGAACTTACAAAAACAAAAAGATCGTCACCAATTATGCTTGTTTCTGTTCGTCAACAACGTTGACCTCAAAAATGATAACAGAAATTATAAAAAATCATTCTGAATTTTCTGGGTGCCCGAAAAGCTGCAATAAATTTGTTTCAAGTCGAAGTCAATCTTGATAAACTACGAAATTACCTATGATCAGAGCCGGATTAAAGGGTAGGGGGGCCCGGGGCAATTTTTACTGGAGGGCCCCTATGACGTAATTCATGATGTCATCGTTTGTAGAAGTTATATTTTCGCTGATTCGCAAGGTTCCCGTTTGCTTTTTCCGATATTCGAGAACGTGCTTACTCAAATGCACGTACAGTTGGCTGCGAAAGGTAAATACTAGAGTGTATTTTTACTAAGAAAAAATATTTCACAGGCTAGAGAATGAATCGGCAGGAAACAACATTCACCCGAACAATAAGCAGAAACCAGAGATTACAAACAAAAACATCGGAAAAAGAAAATGTTAACATGACTAGCCAGACTGAGTGTGAAAGTTGTTTCCAAGCTAATGTCTTGATTTTCACCTTCATTTTCAGGTGCTCTGGTTAACGCCACTGCTTGAAAGTTTTGCCAGGAAAAGCGATGCAGTCGCGGCGTTTTAGCTAACACTGCCAGATTCTTGCGCTTTTTCTTTGAAGCTTTGCGCTTTTCATAACTCCTGAATGTGTGATGCGACGTTTTAGCATTACAGGTTTTGGCATCGTTCAGTCTAAACACTGCAATCTCGTTTTCTGCTCTTTTGTTCTACGAATCGACTGATTAAAACCTTTTCTGACGGACCACGCAATAACATGTGGTGTAAATGGTTTGAATAGGTTCATATGTTTATCATGTAACATAACGATAGCAACCATCAGAAGAAAAGTGCGTTTCCACCACACGCAACAAAGGTGCATTTCGGCTGCGGCAACCTAGAGACTGCACCAGGAAGTTTGGGATCATTGATACCAGGCAGTGTTGCCACCAGTAGCGGACACAGGCTGATTTGGTGGGGGGATGCGATGTCGATTTGCAATCCAATGCTTCACGGGACCATATTGCGTAAATCAATCACTTTCGCATACCTACATTTACGAGGAAGCAAGTCTAAGCTTGGTTTAGAAGAAGCTTGAGTGATAAAACTGGTCAAACTTTAACACTGCATAGCTACGGAACCAATAAGCAAGGTGGCATATAACAACGATCTGACGCAGTCAGTGGCGGCTCGTGGCGAAAATGGCCGGGAGGGCTGCGAAAATTTCATCTCTGGCTGAACATATAGGATTTTTGCCCTGGATGTTTTTAATCATTAGTGGGGTTTCTAGTCACTCCAGAGGTCCTAATCCTGTCAATATCATAATTTGCAGTTGTTCTTTCACTTCAGTTTCATTAGACTCGCTTTGTACTTACTTGCAAGCAACGGTTAACAATCTCTTCGCCACTGCCGGCCC
>Ga0210059_1002998_pt1 | contig 26804 bp, 18 predicted proteins | sample Ectturendosymbi2_FD_188042 | JGI IMG/M metagenome (GOLD analysis project Ga0210059, IMG submission 188042) | Ecteinascidia turbinata endosymbiont from Florida, USA - Sample 2 (SPAdes) (version 2) | ecosystem: Host-associated > Tunicates > Ascidians > Unclassified | place: Key West, Florida... | reverse complement strand
ATGCTCGTCACCAAGCGAGCCCTTCGGTTCCAACGCGCTCTTTCTGTGAGAGCATTCTCTTTGTCCGCCTGGAGGCGCTGAGAGGCAGTGAGCGGCGCGTGGTGAGAATAGTAGGAATGGTCGGACTTACACTTGACGAGACCCTTGTTTACTTTGATTACAACTTTTCGGCTGCCACTGAGTTGCTATAGGTCAGCCAGTGAGCCAGTGTGTCATTGATTTGATTAAAAAACAAAGTGATTAATGAATGTATGCATCACTGAACATTACCTTCACCTTCATGGAAAAAGCAAATCGTCTAATTGATGCATCACACTGCACTTGAGCCTACTGCTTGGTTACAAAGCTGGGCCTCCGGGTGCAAGCAAACTGACAATAATGGCCTAGCCTACTGCAAGTAGAACTAATTTGAAAACTACTAAACCTTAGACTAGATCATCCCGTGTATAAAAGCTTGTTTTTCAATCGTTTTCCTGCCTTTAGGCTACACTGGAATTAGTGAAGGCTTTTATTACCTTTAGCTTTACACCGCTGCAACCAAAGTTACTATAAAGACAAATTGTGCCGATCATAAGTCCCATTGTTAAGCGACAATGGACTCCATGTTTGGTCCCAAGTTGGGCTTTCTGCCCATCTAAATGCATGGGAGATCGCACAAAACTTTTCAAATAGTTTTGTAAGGTACTGTATATTAGCACAGATGCCTGTCTGCAGTACATTGCAGACCCGATATAACGCACACGTCGGGATCCACAACATCAGACTGCGTTATAAGTGAGTCGCGTTATACCGAGGTATTTTATTACGTAACAAATGGTATGCAGTCATGACCAAGAACATATATTTCCGTGACAATGTGATGTTTATACTGAAAACGATCACAATGTTATCAGTAGCATGCAGAGGGGGGCGGGGGGAACGGGGCGCCGGCCCTGGGCATCCCAGGCTGGGGGGCATCCAAAGATTGAAATTACAAACCTTGAAATGCTGTACCTAGATGATTATTCCTATTGTAAGTCGACTAATACATAGGTTCTCAAAGAGCTCCGTACGGAGCCCAAGGGCTCCGCCAGAGAAACCTCGCGGCTCCGCAAGGTATTCGTTTACTTACGTTTTTATTTTTAGAAATTTGTTGTGGGGCTCCGTAAATTATGGTCAATCTCTTCATGGGCTCCATAACACCAAAAATTTGAGAACCCCTGGACTAATACATGGTGAATGGATGTGTTTTTTCGAAACTTGTTTTGTTGCCAACACTAGCGTTTACGTACTAATATGCCAGTAATTCTCAGCTTCTTCATTACCAGGGTCTTTTAGTCTAGGTGTACGGCGCACGCCCAATCAATCTGATAGTGACGTGACTTGTTCCAGATCGTGCGATCAAAGGAAAATCACAAAAAAGGAATGAAAGATGGTCAGGGTTGAGAAAAACCCGTTTTTTCAATCCAACCCTCCTGTTATTTCAAATCCAGTTTTTTGTTTTTTTGAAAAGAAACAGGTTTATATTCTTTTTTTCAAAAAAACAAAAAAAAACATTCTGAATTGCTTTTATTGCATTATGCAATATTACCACTTGCGGAATCCCACAATAATAAATTGTTATAGCTATTACGGCATTCTAATCTGAGGGTAAACACATGTACCCCATCTTTGTTTTCGCCAAGTGTTGTTGGTCATTTCACTCCAAAGTGGTAAAGCTTAGCAAGAATGCGCGCAGCAAACAAAGAAAGGCCACTCCCACTCAAACTCTGCAGTTTTACGTCAAGTTTATGCACGTGCCCTGCTAGTTCAGCATGTATGTAGTGTATTGTTTTCAATATATGGTTTGGTATGGTCCAACATCAGAAACAGCTTGGATGCAGAGAAGGCAGAAAAATTGATTAAAATATACCGATTTTGCAGAACAGAAGAAGATAATCAGTAGAATTTACTTAAACTGTTCGAATTATTCTTCTCTTTTTTTCAAGTTCTTCAAATTTCGTTGCTGTTCGTTTTGTTTCATCAAAAGAAATTTGCAGTTAACTCTACAAGTGGCTGCTTATTTTACTTTTTACTTAATAGTACATTTTTGAAAGGAAACGTTTGAGAGCCGGCGTACGATATATTCGTACTTCGATTTCGGCCGAAAAAACAGCAATTTTCGGTTGCCTTACCAACGCCCTACCTCCTCCGCCGATTGCGCTAGAGAGCTGTTCAAGGGCTCAAAAGAATCGGCCAGTCTAGTAGATTACAATCGAAAAAACATTTTTTGGTTGGGGGTGCGGCTTTTTTGTGACTGACGTCATAAGTGAAGTAGTTTTAGGGTCATTTTGTCACATGTTGCCCGGCCTGGGGCCCAACCGCTAGGCCAAAGTGTTTCGCTGAAGTTTGCATTGCAATCTAGACTCGAGTCCGAGTCTTTTGAGCCTTTGATCGACTTTGTAGCGTTTCTGGTTCAAAAGTTATGATCTAAAATAAACAAATTAATTAATTATCTAATTATTCTAATATTTTTACTAACTAACATCATTACTTTTGAACCCGAAACCCCAGCAGGTCATCCTCCAAAGTATCAAAAGACTCGGATTGTAGCCTAGTTTCCAGTAAAAACTTCGGCGAAATGCTACCACCTAACGGTTGGCGCCCAGGTCCAGGCAAAGTGGGCCAAGGTGGCCTAAAATACCTCCAATTATGACGTCACTCACAGCCAACCCGCACCCCCCAAGAAAAAAAATTTTTTTCGAGTGCAATCTACTAGACTGGCCGCGTGTTTTGAGAGTTTCGCCGAGTCGCTAGAGCGAACAGGAGCGGAGATATTCATCCGCAAAGCCAAGTGCGTTTTGGTGTTTTTTTGCCGAAAATCCCCAAAACCAGCCGGGTGCCAAAAGAGTGGAGTTTTGATGGATTTTATTGTTTTTTCATGTGGACTTTTTAAAACTGGTGATTTTTTGGTTGGGTCCAATTACATCAACGCTAAAGGTAATTATGAACGCTTGATTTTGTGAGTTAAATGTCTTTTTTTTTCTCAGTTAAATTTCTTGATCTTGAAATTGATTTTCTGAGTTAAATTTCAAAACTGCTCAATTTCAACGTGCTTGATTTAGCTGTTTTTATGACGCATCACTTGTTTCCCGTTTCGTTTTTTTGTGCTAATGCACTCGCACACCCGTGCTTGCAATACGTGTTTCGTCTCGAGCATCGTCATCAATTGGCAGTTCAGGCGGATTGATCGTAATGGCTCAAACAAGCCCGTATCTGTTTTTTCTACTTAGTAATTGTACATATAACAGCCACATATTAAAAAATGAAAATTTTGTTGCGAACTTTATGCGCATCCTCAATTCTTGTGTAATTTACAAGTTTCAAACTGTCAACCCTGAGTGTCCGCCATCCCAGGCGCATCCCTTCTGATCGATTGCTATTCGACGAGACATTCGCGCAGCCTTGTATTTTTGCAGTTGTGAACCGCGCTCACGTAGCTCGGAGTGTGTTCTATTTCCCTGTTTTAACGCGTTGCCTGATACTTTTTCAGTTATGAACTGCTCTGTCTTAGGATACCGCTGATAATAATTAATGTTCATCACAGTGACAAATTGTAGCCGACAACAACGAGTAAAGAGAGTGCATGTAGAATAATATGCACAGGGATGCCGGAAGATGGAGGCATGGCGGCGGCATTCAACCCTCTGTCCTTTCAAAAGGGGAGCGACGGGAGCGGAGGTGCCTTTTCATCATAGGTTTAGGACCAGGCAAATTTTTGGGGTTGCGAAGGATTTTTGCCCGAATTTCCCCAAACTTACCCGAAAAGTGTTTTGTGCAACTTTTGCCTGCATCTTTTCTCCACAAAGTTCAACACGAGCTTTTTTGGTGAGACCTCCAATAAAGGTCTTCATGTGTTTTTCTGCAAACCTTGGGCGCCGTTTTTTGAAGACAAGCAACATTGGGCACTATTTTTACCCGGATTTTCAGGGATGTTGCAAAGATTTTCAGCAAATCAAAACCTCCAACACCACTGCTTTTCATAACAGCATCGTAGGTAAATTCGCAGTTTAGCAAGATCGACTTGAAACATAGTCATTGCAGCTTTTCGAGTATCCAGAAAATTCAGAATGATTTTCCATAATTTCTTTTATTATTTTTGAGGTAAACATTGTCAAGGAACAGAAACCAACGTAATAGGTAACGATTTTTCTTTTTTTACAAGTTTCCATTTTCCCAAACTGTTTTACAGATCCCCCTGCCCTACCGCTGCTCCCCCTGTCCTACCGCTGCTCCCCCTGCTCTACCGGTGCTCCCCCTGCCCTACCGCTGCTCCCCCTGCCCCACCGCTGCTCCCCCTGCCCTACCGGTGCTCCCGTCGCTAAATATGCATGTTGTGTCAACACACTTCGCCAAAATGTTGGTTGCAAACTTGAATATGACGTCATATTGTGACGTCATAAACATTGTATATCCAGTAATAATGACCACCATGCGCCACTTCTCAATACTAGAATTTGGTAGGGAGGCATCCAATCAAGCAGTCACCCCGGGAATCACCAGACATCTGCACACTACTGAATGTGATGTTTATACTAAAAAATATTCCATCTGATCTTTCCTGGGAAAAACATGTTATCACGGTTTTGTCCAGATGCGATTAATTAACTTTCTTTAAACGCTTTCTTTGTAGACTTTCACTTTAATCGAAAAACGCGGTTACTTACCTTAGCTTCGCTTCGTCCTTTATTCACCCTCGCAGAGTAGATTCGGTAACACACCCAACTCTTTGCACACATTTGCCCGCGTCTTTCCAGTTTTAAACGTTTCCAGTGCCTCTAACTTTTTTCCACTGACCATGCCTATCTCCTCTTTACGTCCTCCATTTCACAACACTGCTCTTTCTGTTGTGATCATCGAGCATCAACAACGACAATGATAACAGCAGGGCACGTCCACGTGTGTCGTCAGCCCAAAGTGCTATAACGTAACAAGAGCTAGTCTGTTTTGCTTGGCGAACCGTAAGCGCCAGTGTTGCCAACCTTTCGGTTTTCGCGCTACTTTAGGCTTGCTTTTTTTAAGGATTTGCGGGTTTTTTTGAAGACTTGCGGGTTGCTTGTTTTTGGGCTTGTTTGTTGCTGATTTCTGTATTGCGGATTGCTTTTTTTCAAATTTTATGGCCATTTTGCTCTTTCAATCTACAGCAAAACGAAATTTGGGCGGGTTTTTGTGTAAATTTGATCATTTTGGGCTTGTTTTTCTAGGATTTGCTTCCCTGTTTTTGTATTTAACTATCCTGCTGGTTCGATTTTTTTTTTAATTATCCTACCAAACGCACGTTGAGCTTGTTTTTCCGTTGAATTTCCCATTTTGGGCTTGTTTTTCAAAACAGCTTGCTTGTTTTTAGAAAATAACCTGGCATCACTGGTAAGCGCAGTCTCTCAGAGATTTTGACTGGAACTTGCCCAACAGTTATTACGGGGATATACCTAGCATATGTCATACCAGTGCCGTCGCCACGGGGGGGCTTAGCCCCCCAAACAAAGTTCCAAGTCCCACCAAATTAAAATATGAAACATTATAAATGAGTGGAATTTTTGTAAAATTTTAATGTCAAGCCCCCTGAACAAACGTCAAACCACCCCGCACAAACGCAAAGTCCCCCTATTGATGACTTTCTGGCGACAGTTCTGTGTCATACGTGGTCTCGACTGCGACAAAACCGTATGAGACTGCGCATTTTGAGATGTTTAAAATTATTTACCCAAAAGTACTGTATCGCAGCAAATCAGTTATGAAATCAGGGTGTAAACTGAAACCGCGTTATATCCGATTCCGCGCTATGTCGGATCGCGTTATATCGGGTCTACAGTGCAGTTAGTGGCAATTTAGCTATATCTCCCACCTTGCTGTAAATATTGACAACACTTTGGCAGCTTTTAAAGGTCATCCGGAAAAAGCAGCAACACACACGCATTCGGTAATAAAATCTGAGAGTAGAGGCGTGAGCAAGCATTTTGACAAATTCAAAGTATTCACCAGGGTATCATCCTTTCTGCATGACGTTTTTGAGTCCAATCTAAAAAGTAGTATTTCCTTGGTGAAAAAACGTATAATTCACTTGGCGTGGTAGAAGATACTGTATTTATGCTTGCATGTGCGGTTATAGATGGGTCAGCAGGGCGGAAATGTGCTTTTTAAAGTAAAATCGCTGACACAATGCTATCATTCAGAAGAGTTTAGCAAAATTTTGAGCAATGCATCCTAACGTCAGTTCAAGATATGGAGAACATAGTAGCATCTCAACAGGTTGAACAAATGTGGCGAACTAATTTTTATGAATACATTTTCGATAAATTGTCGAGAAAGTTTGTTAAATTAAGCAATGTTTATGGCAATAAAATCGGGAATTCTTCTGACCAATTGCTCTCAAAAAAGATGATACGATAAAGAAATTGTTCAACAATGAGAAAGGTCTTTAAATTTTAAGTGCCTTCTTTGTTTGAAAGAAGCCTCAACAATATTATTAGTCAAAGGTGCTGCTGCACGCAAAAAGGGTACCGCGTGCAATCAACAGAAGTAAGAGATGAAAAGCGATGCTAGCTATTTGTATCATCTCTGTCAATATCTGCATTTTACGTCAGTATAATAGCGGATATTGCGGCAGAATAAATATACGTCAGAACCACGAGCGAGCACACTATGCTGCTGTGGGTGATAACCGCAAGAAGAACTTCCTTATCGACAGAACAAAAATAGTACGTCTTCATCAGATTTCTCCGCATCAAACCTCACAAAGCCTAACACATAATCCTGAGTCACTCTGCGTTTCACTGCTGATGCGTTCTTGTCGGAAACAACACAAAGGGAAGAAAACGCTCAACCACTACCACTAATTTATCGTTGAGTTAACGTCAGTTAACAATCATTGATTAAACTTCGACTTTGACCTCAGTGACTTTGACCTTAGTCTCAAAGCAAAGAAACCGCTTGCTTATTCATAAGGGAGGTCATCTGCGACTGCACCTCACTAAAATGTCTCCCAATATTTCGAAGCTTTGTGAAGGTCGCCAAGCACATCTATCACACGGAACTGGGGACCATGGTATGTATCGATTTCTGAATAAAATTATTTAAAAATACTACGTTGTGCTTGCTGTATCAGGCTTGGAGACGACAACGATGTGTCGAGAGTGAAAAGGGGGCGATGGAAAAAAGTTTGAGAAGCACCGGTCTAAATTGCACTATTTTTTGGCAAAATTGCACCACTATGAAAACGTATCGGTGAACCACCTTAAATTCAAATAGGCTGTTATAGCGGCGACCCAGGTCAACATCATTACTCGGGTTCATCATGCGATTTACTTTGACTGAATAAAACCGTTCGACGCTATTACGTCACTGAAATTTCCATTTGCTTTCATTCTGGCTGGCACTATCGTTGCTCTGTGACGTTCGTTACGTAACAGTAATGAGAAGTTCTCATGATAACTTCTCCATTGTTGGGTAACGTACGTCACATAGCAATTGATAACGACAGTAAGTCCTCTGCTTATACGCTCATTCATATTAGCCCGAGTTGCTGGACAATTTATGATTCGTTTGAATTATTCTCGAAATCGAAACTGCCCATTGGATTGGACTTCCAATAATTGAATGTTCCATACAAATTCATTCCTTCAAAAAACATTCAGTCCGATTTGAACTATGTTTCAAAAAATACATAATTGCATAGGGCAGCTTGGGCTCTAATGGATGAGCCCGCATAAAGCGCGAGCGAACGAAGTCGAGAGAACGCCTACTACGAACGATATTGTTTTATCAGGTCACCTGCAACATGAACGCGAAAGGCCAGACATGGAACGAAGATATATGAACAGTGACAAGCATAAGTGTATGGCATGGGGATGCAGGGGATGCGGCCGCGTCCCCAAAGCTGATAAATTGGCCATTATTCGGGCAAAAAATTTCAACATTTGGGCAAAGTATACAGCTACATTCATGTGTAAGTGACGTAGGATCTATTTTTCCAACTAAGGCAAAATAATGGTCAAATCAACGGCAAAATAATGGAGAAAACGGAATGTAGCTGTATACCATTCTTTTACGCCCCTGATGTCAAACCAGACACTGCCCATGAGTGAACTGGAAACATGTGGTAGTTCCAACAGCTTTCATCAAATTTGGGCCAACTAAAAATATTCATTCAAGTTTTGGGTAAAATTAGAAACATTTGAGTACACTAGGAGCATTTGGGTACAGGCCAACAGCATCAATTGAATTTGGGCAAATGAGAAATGCTTCCTTCAAATTTGGGTGAAAATAAAAGCATTTAGATAAATGGGAAACATTTCGGTGAAGACCATCAGTCAAATCAAATTTTGGCAATACGCAACAGCTTCATTCGATTGTGGGCAACTTTAAACGGTCTTGTTCACAGCTGGGCTATATAGAATAGCTTAGCTCCATTGAAATTTTAGTACATTTACAAATGTCTGGGTAAACTATAAGAGCTTTAGGCCTATTCAAATTTGCATGAAATCAAAATCATTAGGGCAAATTTTAACAATCTCAAGGAAATTGTAGTAAATTGAGACAACTTCAATCAAATTTGGGTGAAGCTAGAAATGTTTCCATAATTTGGAAAAGTTTGGGTACGCCTAAATTCCAACAGACTTAATCAACTCTGGCCAAATGGCAATAGCTCCATTCAAATTTGGGCCAAGTGGAACATCTTCGTTCAATTTTGGGTAACTTCAAATAGCTATTCAATTTTGGAAGCTTCCAACAGCTTCATTTCAATTTGGGTAATTTAAAAGTCCTTCATTTAAATTTATATACAATTACAAACATTTGGTCAGGTTCCAACAGCTTCAATCATATTTGGGTAATTCAAATTGCTTCATTCAAACTTGGGCACAATTGGAACCATCTGGGCAAATTTAAGAGTTTCTTTCAGATTTGCATACGAGATATGTTATAAATATTTGGGCAAATTACACCAGTCCAAATTAAATTTGAACCAATTGAAACAATCTCATTCAAATTTGGGTGGACTAAGAAACATTTCAAAATTAGGAACATGTAGTGGTAACCCACCATTCCAATTGACCCTAATTTTTGTAAACCTCAAATTGTTGATGCTGTAAACATCGGCGTCCGCAGAAATTTTTCCAGGGGGTGGGGCAAAGTCGACATTTTGCTTATGTTTTTGTGGTTGTTGGCGATGCAACGCAAATTGACCTATACAAAAAAGAAAATGTCCAATGTTACGGCATCAGTTGCATACAGTGCTTTCCTTGTAAGAAAACTTTACACCGAGCAAATGTTTGTTTTAGTGAGCATGGATATTTTAACGACTGATTTAGCTGAGTTCTAAATGAATTATAAACTTTGTGAATTTTTAGTGTAAAATCTTATGAAAATACGAACAAACTACACATTTCATTCAAATAGCTTCTTGTTTTCGTGCTTTTCCAATGTTTTGGAATGTTGGAAGTGCGCGAGATGTGATGTCACTTCGCAAATGGTCTGCATGGTGGTTCTGCGCATTTGCGCACCTTCAGAGGGGGATTGATTGCAGAAAATGCGCTTTGCTGCCAGCAATGCTTCATTTTCACTGGTGGTTCTTTACACATAGTATAAACCAGGTGTGGGCAAAATTGTTCAATGGAAGAGTCAATTGCAGAAAATCCAAAACACCAGCGAGCCGCAAAACTAGTTTGTAGTGTCAATACAAATACGGTGAAGAATGCAGGTTTTACATGAAATGATGTACAGCAATTGTTGGTATGGTTTTTGCTTGATTTTCTACTCCCCGAAAACCTGGACAGCATGTTGTTGAAGCTGTGCGAATTAATTCTCCCAAGTGTTTATTTTTCAGGGTTGCGCGTTGGTTTGATTTTACGAACTTCATTACAGAGAAAAAAATTTCTTCACAGCAATATGTTGTTCTAAAAAATTCTCAGCAATATGTTGTGCTATACACAGAAATGAGTTATACACTGGTATTTTAAATCCTGGTTATTCACTTTCTGGAACCTGTCGCTAAAAATTAAGTGTTGAGTGGCATTGACAAAACTTTTTTTGACCCAGATTTTCTTGCATGTCGGTCAGTTCTTTTCTACAGCAGACAAGTTTCTAACAATCGACTACATCATTGCCGCACGCCCTCAAATAAACACTGTAACGTCCGAGCACTCAGTCGCAAAGTAAAATGCGGTTGTAGTGTTCAAAGAATACGGACGAATGTAAACAATCTGACTGCCAGAGACGTAACGAGGGGGGCAAGGGGGCTGTAATTCCCCGGGCGCCGAAAAGTCCTAACAATGTCACAAGTACTTTCTTCAACAGCAGATTTGCTTCCGAAAGACCTCAGGTTCGAACACGGGGGCGCCAAACTTGTTTCTTGTCCCAGGTGCCATATAACTTCGTTACGCCTCTGCTGACTGCATCAAAGTGCGCAGCCATATGTTGTAAGAGTTTCTGCAACGTTCAAGAAAGAGGTACGCATTTTTTTACAATAAGGTCTCAAAGGTAAGAATGTTGCATTAAACCTGATGACTACTACCTCTCGCTCGCCACGGCAGGTTGTATAGAGCCCTGCACCCAAAATTATAGGCCACTGATAATTTGACAATTTGTGGCCATATTTGGTGCAACATTAGTTTGCAGCATTAGATGGAAAACACTTTCTTTGAAATGTTATAACCGCGTTTTCGCATAATGTTCCAGAATCTCAAACCAAAACCATTTACCGGTATACGTGAGAAAATAGTCCGGTTGATCGCATAAACTTGATATTCAAACAGAAATGTTTTTTTTTATTTGTAGACTTAAACACTTGCTCCGCGCCGTTTAATGTGAGTGAAAGACACGGTTCCCAGATTGTGCAGCTGAGTGTCGCCATCGGGATGGCCAGAAAGCAATGTTACTATCTTTCTTTGGCAGAGAAGTCGATATCGCACGGTGGCCTGTAGCTGCCAAACCGAATTTAAGAACTTGGTCTCACATTCAACAAGAGAGTGGCTCAAGTGCAATTGACTCGTCATTAATATGCATTGTCGCATCACAGAAGAACGCGGCGGGAGTACTGTAGAAAATTAGCATCATGCAGGTTTATGGCCACATTGCAGAAAACTCGTTGAATTGCAGAAAGCCATAGCTGTATTCCAAGCTCCATGGAGCTGTGCAGCGTGTGTGCATTCAAGTTTATCTGGAAAGGCGAGCCGCTCTAGGATGCAGCCGGCTATCTTAAATTCTATGTGCACCATGCTGTTCTCAAATGCCAGAACGGCACAGATGTTATTGACAAACGGACTTGACATGCCGACTAAAGAGTCCCCCTAGTTTCGCCCCTGAATGTTTGCATGCAGGCTCATATTCGGCCTGCAAAATTTCAAGAAACTTAGCCCCGACCTCCATCTTTACCTGAATGAAATAACACTTAGGGGTGGAAAATTAGCACTGGTATAACGTTTGGAAGTAACACATTCCTGTTCAAAAACTTTCCATGTTATAGAGCATGTAGCGCTCGCCCCCCCCCTGGAAATCTCTTGACGCCCCCTGGGGGGCGTGCCGCCCCGGTTAAGAACCACTGGTTTGGAAGAACCACACAAAACATATTGGCGACCCGCAATTAGACCACCATTGGTTTGAACCTACGTGCCGTAGCGCTATCAGCAGTTACTGTCTCGCTGGATTACCTGCCAAGACGTTTGCATTCAATAGAAACATGCGGCAAAACGCCTACCACCGCAAAGTGAAGTGCATCTTCGAAGATTTGTTGCCATGTTATTGTTACGCAACAGAGGCCATAGTGGAACAATTCGCTCCCGAGTTTCGCAATCTGCCTCTGCAGCCTGCAGGCAAGGAGCGGACATGAGTGACTGCAAGCTCATAACTGCATGTTACCAAAACAGTGAACCTGACTCTTGTGCAGTGTGAGTGTCATATCGGCAAACGAATTGCCATTGCAAGAATTAACCCAAATAATCAGAATTAAATTCCTGATTTCACGTTTTCCAGAACTTTTTGCTTCTTAATCCCAATTTACAGGGGGGGCAAATGCCCGTCCCCCCCCCTGCGGACGCCAATGGCTGTAAAGTGTACAACTAAAATGTAGCTGTAGCTGCAAAATGGTTTGTGGTAGTAATGTGGTGCAGCTGCGATATGATTCTGTGAAGTTTTCATGTTTCAAACTTGCTTGTTGTTGTGAAATTTGCAAGTGTGAATCTGTTAGCGTGAAGTATTCAATGAACAGAATTAACTACGTAACTGCAGCGGTAATATGTTGTGTGATAATAATGTAGGTGTGATTTCATACTGTTTAGGTTTTCATATTTTCCGTGTGTTTCATGCAATGAATTTCATATGTTGCATTCTGCCAAATTTTATTGCTTTAATTTAAGGCTGTGAAGCGAGGTTTTCATGAACTGTAGCAACTGTACTGTTTATTGCACTGCTTGATTCACTAATGCTAATGCAGTCCAATGACGCACTGCTATTTTTATAAAATAGGCTTGTTGAGGTTATGTCATTTGTCATTGAAAATCTGCACTTTTACACATTCCTTTGTAGTTGATCATATATGCTGCAGTATTTGTCTGTATCAGCTTCATATTGCTATTTTTTCTTAGCGTGCTGTGTTCAGTGCACATTTAAATATCTAATCTGGAGAGGATTATAGTTTTCATAATGTGACGTCAGAAGCTGTAACGTTTAAGTAAGTTGTAATATTTTACGTACAACAGTCAACACATTGTAGGAAGATAGCCTAATGTAGAAGGCTAAGCTATATGCTATGTATTAAACTGCCTCCTTTCCCTCTCCTTACTTGAGACTTGACCTATTTGCAGCAATGTAATACTTCAGATCGTAACCTGATATATTTTACTCCTTTCCCAGATTGATTTCGATTGTGGCTAACACAAATGCACACGTCTACTGTATGCTAGAGAAGCACAGATCTTAACTGCTAGGATGACTTGCCTTAAAAGAACAAGCATGCAACTTGTATAAAAACTTGAAAATGAAGATGCTGAACAACACCTACCACATGTGGTGGAATGAACAGCAATTTTGGGAGGGATTTTATTGTAATTGACTAAACTTTTTCAACAAATAAATATTGCCATTATTCAAATTGTGGCTATGCAGAATACTGATTGCTAGTTGCGGGTGTACGGCTTTGAACCCTGGTAATTGGTAATTAGGCATGCAAGCACCTTGGTTTGTTTACAGTGGTACGTTTAAGTCTTAAGATTAAGACTTGCTGTTTGTACGTTATTTGGGAAAAACAAGATCTAATTTGGGCAAAAATTTTTTGCATCCCCTAAAATAGGCACGCCCGTACGGCGTACACCTATGGTGACAAGGTCCAAACAAAAGTCCGAGTTAACAAAGTAGTGAAGTGGGACGGTGGGTGGTGGCACAAATATACAAAGCAGGCAAGCTCGCGTTCTCCGATATAAATCGTATTTGAAGACTCGGGCCAAGCCCGAGTAGCCCGTGCGCCGGAGTCGCCACTGGGCTGTTAAAAATACCGAGAACGCAGCTTAAAAACAGGCAAACATGACACAGCATTAACACCTGTCTTAAACACATTCAAAATCACACCATTTCCACATCTTGAACATAGAAGTTATATGCCTGAATGTTCATTCTACAACTGCATTAGATACCGGAATGCAAAGACAAGACAAAAGTATGTGTAGCCACTGGTGTAGGAGGTGGGGATGCAACCGCATCCCCAAAACTCTTGATTTGGCGAATATCAGAAAAAAATACCTTAAAATCCGGGCAAATCTGTGGAAATTCGGACAAAATGTATGAAAACCTTCGCAAAATTGCTGTATGTGCTTTGATTTTTCAAAAATGGCACCCAAAATCAAAGTGCAGACGATTCTTTGGTGATCATGTTTTTATTTAGTTCTTTTCGGACAAGCTAGGAAAAATTTGGGAAAGTTTTGGTGAGATTTGCGCAAACATGGTGTTTGAAGTGCATTGATTTGAAAAAATGCACCCAACATGAAATGAAACGCAGTCGTTTTTTTGTTTTTTTTTTCGGAGTTCATTTTCTTTGGAGTTTATTTCGGGCAATTTTGAGGAAATTTGGGCAAACATACTTCACAAGCCGAAATTTTGCCTGTTCCTACACCTGTGTATGTAACATTTAACAAGTTATCTGTAAGGATGCCAGTTGTGTTGCCAATGCAGAAATAAAATACAGCTATTTAGCGTTGCCAATGCAAAAACAAAAACACAATTGAAATTGATCTGCCAAATATTTCATTTTGTGTGTGAGTTTTAGCAAAATTCCTCTATTTAGAATGGTGTTAAAACGCTTGAAATTACACCAACTTTTAATAGTATGACACGCACATTTTCCTACACACAAACATGGGTGTCGGAAGGGTGGCAGGAATTTGGAAATTTCAGCAAAAATGGCTGTTTTATTACTTTCCGAATGGTGAAAAACGAATTTCACCACTTTTGGTCCCCCCTAGAAAAACTTTTGGAAAAATCCACTGGTGTAACCCCACCTGGAAAACATCCTTTCGAGGCGCGTGCATTGCAAATTAGACCATTTTTGGAAAAATTGTGTTGTATTTCACCATTTGGCAACACTGTTCAACAGCACCAATGCGTAAGCAAGCCACAGCAGGGTGACAAACTGTGCACGGCATATACTGCCAAAGAATTACGAAATCCTGCCAAATTACAAATAATATATTACAAATGATATTGACAAAATACTACCAAATCTCTGCAATATTTTTTCAGTAAACAATTTAATTTAACAATGGACCTAATACTAATTGTGTTACTTAAACTCATTTACGCCAAACTCGAAATTTAAAATTGGGGGGCATAGGCCCATGCGGCCCCCCGGTTCCGCCATCTATGACTCGGGTCCTTTGGTATGAAATGGGGCACCACGTTTTTCTGTAATTAAGCCCAATATTACCAGTGTAAGCCATTTGTCAGTATTGCAATTAATCTCCATACATCTTAGCTAGTTTGTTGTTTTATCTATATTCTGATTACTACAAAAAAAAGCTATACAAGTTTTGACGAGGGCGCCCATCTCCATACCTTTGATAAAGTTTCTTTCAAAGGCCCTGTCTAGACGAGAAGTAATCATTCAATAAATCAACCTGCAATGCTGTGCTTTCATAACTCTGGGAAGATTTTCACTGCACTTATTCACAGTTCAGTAACAATGTACCACAAGAGCGAAGGAGCAAAATCTGCTCGCAAAATGTTGTACTAGGGAATCGATTTCGCGTCGATTACGCATTTTCAATCCTGCAAGGGAATAAGTTTCAGTTGCACGATTTTAGGGAACATTCTTCATTTTAGCAAGTTTAGGCAACCGGCGTATTTTCCATGTGGTTAGAAATTGTGTTTAGTGCAGTTTTCCAGGAAAGTTTAGACATTCCAAAATCGCATCAAGAGACAGCAGTTGCAGATCACGTGACAGCAGTTGTTGACCACAGGAAGTTGCACCTTATTGGTGTGAAGCGCTGCTTTCCTACAGTTGGAAAACGTTTTGAAGAGGGTACAAAGTTTAACAAGAGAAATCTTTTGTTTCACAAACCTTAGCATTGTTTTGAAAAGCTTATTTTCCGGCCATCGGAAATTAAAAGTGCATCCTCTTTTGACTTTTTTAAATTATGTGTGCGTGAATTTATCCCATTTATTTCTCGCTCGGAAGGTTATTTGATTTTTTTTAATTACATTCAATAGCACTTGTTTTCCTGCGATGGCGTGGTTTTTACATTGCTTGTGCTTACGTTGTTATATTGGCATTTAAGTTAATAACTTTTCTTTTATGTCGACAAACAAGAGTCACTTGTGATGAATTTATCGTGTTAACGTCATCTTTTAATACTGAGCAAATCGTTTACATATAGGAAGTACTATCAGTCGATAACGCATTGATAATTATCAGTTCCACCAGAAAGACAAAGCTACGAGACAGTCCATTAATTAATGAGGTTTGCCACTTTCCACTGCTAGGTACGTCAGGGTACCTTCTAGAAAGTCGCTTGCGCAACAGCGGGTATTTCTTTTGTTTTTAGTTGTAGAACTTCTTTTGCTTTTATATTTTACTTTTCAAGGAACAACATTATTCATTCTAATTCAAGTTGACATATGTTTAACACATGGAGATTCCAAAGCAGAGTGTGCGATGTTTATAAAATGAAAACTCTTCATAGATAACTGAGTTTTCTTTTTATAACCATCGCATTTTGTAGCCTAGTACCACCTAATATTATTGGCTCTTTTCGCTGCAAATTGCCATGACGTGCGCCTGAGGTGTTCAGTTTTAATAAGCAAGCAATATTCGCCGTTACGGTGGCAATCACCTTCACAAAAGGAACTCTTTCACAGACAATCGAGTGCATTTCATATGTATCGCTAATTTCACCCGCTGTTTTGTACAAAATGCAACCCTACATGTAGGGACGCCGAAGTGCAATGTCATCTCTACCCTTTCAAACCGGAGGCGGAGGTGCCTTCTTCATAAAGAATATCATGGTCAATTTCATGTTCTATCAAAATCAACTTCAAGCAAATTTATTTCAGTTTTTCTCTTATCAACAAATTTCAGAATTGTTTTCTCGGTAAAAATTATTGCGGGATATGTAAATGGGGCAATAGCTTACTGCCCATTTCTGCGCTCTTTTGCATTGAACCCTCAAGTAAACAGGTTGGAAATCGTGGAATGCCAAATTGCCAATGCCTACAAATGCATCAATCCACAATATATTTACAGGAAATGATCCACACACCGTTTCCATCTTGTGTGGAATAGTTTTTGTAGTGCTTTAACATTTAATAACTTTTTCTACTTCAGTAATCGTAGACACTGAAAGCCATATTGGTTTGCATCAGTTTTATGCTTGTTCTTCTAATAACACACGTGTTTGTTTTGTTTGCTGGTTTCATGGAATTTTCATAAGAGTATTCTAGTGTGAAAATGTCGAGTTTTGCCGATAGTTCACTGTTTGGAAAGAAGCAAGCATGTGGGTTACGACTCCTTTATTTATAAAAAATTTTATTACACTCAATTTTCCTACTTTGTCCCATCCTCTACCGCTGCTCAAGCCTCTCTGCCCATGTACATCATTCGTGTAGAGCACAATATTTGCTATGTACGCGACTGTTGTGTTGACCTGGCTTACGGTTAATATGACAAACACTTTAAATGTCAGTAACGCAAAGGCGTCGAGTTGCTGACAAGCAATGCTGTCATAAAGATGGACGTGACCATAATTGTCGGAAGGGGGATGAAGTACTTGCATCCCCTGGATTTTGAAATTTAATATTTACCTATTGCCGCTTTATTAGAAAAATGTTTTACTCTTAGACTGGATTTTGCCGCTGTTGCCGCCCCTGGAAAATTTCCCTTGGTCATTCACTGGAAGTATCCACTATTAGTTCCCCCTGGAAAAATCTTTCCGAGACCCCTGGACGCGAATGCACTTTTTACCAAACATCTGAGTAATGTCTAAGTGCATATCAAATGAGGAATCTCAAAATTGATTGAAGATAAATGGAATAGCGATTCTGGTTCTTTCACTCTGAAACAATCAACGAAAAGTTTCAAAATCAAGATCGTCTTCGATTCGCTGACTGACGGCTTGCACATAGGCACGTCTCTTAGTCTTGCGTTCATAGCGACGTTGTGTTTTGATTTGCGTTGTCGGTCGTCCCTATCCTTGTGAATCAGAACTCACCAAGCGTTGGATTGTTCACCCACTAATAGGGAACGTGAGCTGGTATTAGACCGTTTTGAGACAGGTCAGTTTTACCCTAGTGATGAAGTGTTGTTGCGGCAGTAATTCTGCTCAGTACGAGAGGAACCGCAGTTTCAGTCATTTGGTCCATGTGCTTGACAGATAAGTCCATGGACGGATTATGATTGAACGCCCCTAAATCGGAGTCCCGCCTGGAAGACCACAATGCACTCTTGCTCCGCCGGCGACGGAAACAGTTAGACGGCAGTTGGGCTGTTGCTAGAGCCGATATCTGACTTTACACGAGCCCGGCAGGGGGCGCTCCCAGGTAGGTGCATCCTCCTGTTCGAAAGGCGGGTTGCTAAATCATTTGCAAACGACCTAGTTGAAGATCGGGATGTCCTAATCACTACAGCAGTCTTTTCACCACGATTTGTTCAGAGTAAGCTTCGAGATCTATCGGTTTTTCGCCTGATGGAGCGCCGGCGCGAAGTAGCGCTATGAACGCAAAAAGCAACGTCGCTGTGAACGCTTGGTCTAAGGTTGTGAATCTGTGTCGTAGGCCTGTACGGCAACAGGTGAAGATCCTGGTATAGTGTGTGCATGAATGAACTTCATGAAAAATCTGTCCCCCGGGACGAATGTCGGGACTGCTTTAAGCAATGTCTCAACAGTCAAGATGTGATTTTCTGTCCTGAATGACCGTGGCCGGCCACTGGTGCATTTAATGTTAAATTTCCCGTCTTCATGAATTCTCCAAGGGGAATTTTGTTGTGAGTCTGGCTGGAACGTTGCTGCCTGGAAAGTCTCCTGCACGGAATATTTTTCTGCTTGATCCATTGGAATTGGGAGATGAATTGCTCGAGCTCTAACTACGATACACCTGGAAAACAAAAGACCGCAGTGCAGCGGCGTAGCAACCCACTGGATATTCTGGCTGTAGCCTGGGGCGGCACGTTCCAGGGGGCGGCAAAATCTAGTCACCAATTGCAAGCAGAGATAAGTGAAAAGAGGTGGGAAACTATTCAGACTGATTGAAATTTAAACTTTCCTAATTTCATCAGCTAAGCCCACATTCTTTGGCAAATGAGGGCGACGCAACCTATATTACTGTATTAGTACCATGGTTACAGCCATGTTATGCTCACCACCGCTTTGTCGCTACCTGCATCTCAAGATTATTGCGTAACAATGGCCAGTATTTCAGGAATCTATTCGAAACGCGCCTATTCTAGCAAGCAGAGCTACCAACCTTGCGGTTTTCCCGCGAATTTGGGCTTGTTTTTTGTGGATTTGCGTTTTTACTTGCGGGTTGCTTGTTTTTTGCAGATTTCTGTATTGCGGATTGCTTTTTTTGTCTAATTCCATGGACATTTTACTACTTCAATTTACCGCAAAAAGAAATTTTTGCGTGTTTTTGTATAAATTTTTTCATTTTGGCCTTGTTTTTTCGGATTTGCCTCCCTGTCGTTGTATTTGATTAACCTGCTGGTTTTATGTTTTTTTAATTTACCTATCAAACGCACGTTGGGCTTGTTTTTCCTTTAAATTACCCATTTTGGGCTTGTTTTTCAAATTTGCTTGTTTTTGCAAAATAACCTGGCTTCACTGCTAGCAAGCTGCAACATCGTTCGTTGGTCAAGGTCCAGACCAGTGGTTCTCAAACGTTTATGAGCCGTGACCCCTTCTGAGTTTAACTGGCGAATACTTAAAAGACGCTTAATATATCGTGACACTTGGGTTATGACCACGGGTGGCGGAACCTTTTTCACAATGGGGGGCAAAAGTGCACATTAAAAAATTATAGAAAATTTTTGTTGTTTGAAATGCAATTATTACGTTACAAGCATTGAAATATGACGCCATTACATATACACCATATGAAGGTATAGATTACACTATTTTAGACAAAAATACACCACTATGAAAACGTAACGGTGAACCATCTGAAATTCAAATGTCATCGGGGCGACCCAGGTCATCAGCGTCACCGAGCTCATCATATGATTTATTCTGACCGAATAGAACCGTTCGACGCTTGCGTCACTTATATTTCCATTTGCTGCAATTCTGGCTGGCATTATCGTTGCCCTGTGACGTTATGTTATGTAACAATAAATGAGAAATTATCATGAGAACTCCTCCATTGTTGAGTAACGCACGTCACAGAACAGTGATAACGCCAGTAAGCCCTCCACTTACAAAGTTCATTCACACTAGCGCGAATTGTTGGACAATTTATCTTTCGTTTGAAATTATTCTCGAAATGAAAACTGTCCATTGGATTGAACTTCAAATCCAATGTTCTATGGAACTCCATTGCTTCAAAAAACATTCAGTCCGAAATGAGTTATTCTTGAAAAATACTTAACTGCATAGGGCAGCTCGGACTCTGATGGATGAGTTTGAGTAAAGCGCGAGCGAAGTAAGTCAAGAGCACGCCTACTACGAACGTTACGAATGTTATTTTTTATTAAAGTCACCTGCAAAACAAACGCGAAAGGCCAGGCATGGAACGAAAATATATGAACAGTGACAAGGCCCAAGAAAAGAGTGCGAGTGAACAACTCAGTGAAGTGGGACCGCGGATGGAGGCACAAATATACAAAGCAGACAAGCTCGCATTCTCCGATATAAATCGTAGTCGAAGACTCGGGCGAAGGCCGACGGGCCTGTTTGTCGGAGTAGCCACTGGGCTGTTGAAAACACCAAAAACACAGCTCAAAAGAACAGACAAAAATGACACAGCATTGATACTTGTCTTAAACACATTCAAAATCGCACCTTTTACACATCATGAACACAGAGGTATCATGACTGAATATTCATTCTACAGCTGCATTAGATACCGGAATGCTAAAACAAACAAAATATAAGTAGCAACTCGCAAGTTGTTCGTAAGGATGTCAATTGTGTTGCCAATGCAGAAATAAAATATAGCTAATTAGCATTGCCAATGCAAAAACAAAAACACGATTGAAATTGATCTGTCACGTATTTCATTTTGTGCATAAGTTTCAGTAAAATTTCACCAATTAGAATGGTATGAAAACGATTGATATTACCTCAATGTTTTAATGGCGTGGCACGAAGTTTTTCCTACACACAAACATGGGTGTCGGAAGAGGGGCAGGAACTTAAAAATTTATGCAAAAAAGGCTGTTTTCTTAGTTTCGAGTGGTAAAAAACAAACTTCACCACTTTTGCCACCCCCTAAAAAAACTATTGGAAAAATCCACTAGTGGCCCCAGGGGTGTAGTGGAGTGGTAACGGCGTCCCCACACCTTTTTTTGTGTGGGAACACGTTTCCACACCTTTTCGAACAAGAGTTAAGCTACATTAAAACATGGCCTCGATCTCACAGATGTGCTAGCGACACGCAGATGCGCACTGCTAGTCAAAAGCCTACAGTAAAGTGTGGAAATTTTTGTAGACTAATGCTCACTGCGTTCGAACTATTTGGTGCAGTCTTCCTTTTTATTTGGTGTGGGAACGGCGTTCCCACACCTCTTTTTTTAGCACCGCACCCCTGAGTAGGCCCCCTGGAAATATTCCTTCCGGCACCCGTGCACACAATCACGTAAAATTACACTATTTTTGTGAAAAATTGTGTTGTACTACACCATCTGGTAACACTGTTCAACAACACCAACACGGTAAGCAATCCATAGCAGGGTGACAGATTGTGCACGGTGTATTCTGCCAAACAATTACGAAATCCTGTCAAATCACAAATTATATATTAGAAATAATATCGAAAAAATAGTTCCAAAATTCTGCAACATATTTTTTCACTCAAAGATTTTCTTTAAGACTGGACCCAATACTAATTGCCTTACTTAAACTTACAATATTTAGGCAAAATTCGAAACTTAAAAGTGGGGAGGCCAGGCCCCCCAGCAATAAAAGTGGGGAGGCCTAGGCCCATGCGGCCCCCCGGTTACGCCACCTATGGTTATGACGCTTAATATATCGTGACACTTGGGTTATGCAATATCACGGCCAAGCTACCTAGCGAAGACCTCTTCTCGTGGCCCCCAGAGAACCGCTCGGTGGTTTCAAAGGGGGGCGAGCGCCCGGTTTGAGAAGCCCTGGTCCAACCACTACAGTTGCAGCTGGCCTTTTTAAATTAGTTGCCACAGTTATTCAGAAAGCTCTACAGTAGTTAAGCTATGGTTCTGTGCTTTATTGATAGGAAAAGGTAGTTGCTTACTTGATAGGAAAAGGAAGTTGCTTACTTAATGAAACTCGTACATTAATTGCGACATGCTGCACGGTTTCTTGTCCTTTTGAGGTAAGGGGTTCATTAACAGGAAAACGCAAAGTGACTCATGGTTATTTTTCAGTCTTCATGTGATTCGTCACAGTCGGAACTATTGATCAACTAACTGTTTCGTTTTCGCGCAGTAAGCGCTTTTTGCGGTAATCCCCATAGCAGCGTATTGACAGCGTGACTCGCAATTCTAAAGGATGTTTCGTTTCAAGTGAATTCTGCTGACTTGTCGACACTGATGGTGGATATTGACAGAAAAACTACAAGCATCACTTTTTAAAGTGCCAACTCCATCCGTTTACTCAACTATTCCTTCTGCTAACTGCAAGAGGTTCTTTTGTTGTACGAATATATCTCGTTTCTAGTTTATTCCAAACTTAGGTGGCAGTGGTTCTCGGGATACAGCTACCGCGTGGTTCGTCAAAGCTTTTTTTTGTTTTCATCGTACAAAAAAGTGATTTATAGCAGTGGTCTGCAACGGGAGCGAAATCGCCCCCTGGGGGTGACTAAATGTGTTACGGGGCGATTTTGTGATATACCAGATTTGGGGAGCGATTTTAGTTTCCATGAGGGCGATTTCTGCAGGTTAGCGGATACTGAAATTCTGAATTGATTACAAAAATAAAAACTACATTTTACACTTTGGAACCAAATCATTTGATGCACTTTCGACACCATGGTTCCAAACAAACATTATAAAACACAATATATTGGACTGGTGATGTAAAAATCAAACAAACATTGTCCTGTGTAACGCCTTACTGCACATTATCCAAAGCCACAGGGAGTGTTACTGGTTGGCAGCCAAGCACTGCCGTTATGACGAAGTTCTAGGTATTAAAACAAAGCACAATAGTGGAGAAACTGTTGCAATAATAGTTGCTAGTTTGTTGACCCTGCCGTTGCATGAGCAGCGTCAACTAAGGGACATCAAGCAATGATATTTGCAAATATCAGCACGCGCAGGATTTTGGATGTTTCTCGTATACAGCAGTATGCATTAGTTCGTTTTATTATACTTATATTGGTTGAAAGCGATCAATACTGATATACCTATCCGAAAATACCTAACCAGTCGAACTCCATTTTTGAAAGAGAAAAACTTCAGTTTCTTTATAAATACAAAAAATGGTCCAAGAATCATAAAATTACTATCACTAAATCATCGCATTGACTATAGCCGCGAGCGGGAATAGTAATCAAAGGTTGCCATAAAGTTTGGCCTAATTATTTTTCGCCATGAACTGTCATAAATCCCTCCAACTGTAATTATCATTTGAAAAATTGCCTTGAAGCAAGACTTCATATGATCTTCGACAGAGCAGTGCCAAACCATTGTTTCATAGGCAAAGACGTCATAGTTCGTTATTAAGTGTTTTATAAACTTTGTTTGGTAACTTGAGTAAAACAATGGAACTAAGTGTGTTCTATTGAAAAAATGCCTAGAAAATAACTGTTGCAAGACGATTTAGGTAGCAATTAATGGCTAGTGAAACTAATTACAGTTAGCCGTAAGTCGCAAAACTTGCTTATCGTGTTTTTCAGACAGTTCGAGTGTTTTATTGTGCTTGTGGATATAACTGACTGTGTGCATCTGACTTATGACAGAGTATACCTGTAGAGTTGGCTAGGAAAGAGAAAACTTACACTAGCGAGTAAGTCCAAATAATCCCATCTTGACTAAACTAAGAATTACAAAAAATCTTTTTCGCCACCTGCAGTTTGAGGCTTGGTAAGAAGTCGATCTGTTGTGGAGATCACACCGAAAGTTGGATTGCGTAGAAAGTGACTGGGTGAAGTGCCTTTTTGCGAATTAACTAACATAAGTGATACGATTCCACATTCAGGAATTTTTAATCGACTTCCAAAGTGATGATGAAGCCCAGGCCGGTAGCCACGCGGGCATTCCGGGGCAGTTCCTCCAATTTTTTGTGCCCCATAAAATTTTGTTAGTCCCAGAAAATGGTATTTTAAATATATAACAAAAGCAAAAATCTTGCCACCCTAAAAATATATTTTGCCCCTCCAAACCTTAAAAGCTGGCTACGGGCCTGGTGAAGCCTGCGCCATGTTTTATTAACACGGATTTTCAGACTTTTGGATCAAGTGTAGCGAGCGTTTTTCAGAAGTTTGGGGAAAAGTTAAGTTAATATTACTACTATAGTTTCCCACGATGTATTTTCCTGAGCAAGGTTTCAGCCAAGTAGGGGAGATATGGGACCAGTGAGCCATTTTTTACGTTTCAGGTCTTAAGTCGCAAAGTTTAGCTAGCAAATCTCCAAAATTTAGCACGAATATTAATCATCTTTACCTCTATCCACACACAAAAATCAGTAGGATAAAAATTTCACTTGAAAAAATACTTGTTTTGGCTCATTGGTCCCACATGTGTGGGATCAATGAACCACTGGTGTGGGGCCTTTGAAACACCTCTAGAAACCCTGTCATATTCAGGTGCAATGTAGCGAATTCGTCCAAAAGGCAGAGATTTCAACCAAGGGCAAGATTTCCGGTTGCAACACAGTTTTTACAATGTACTGAATTCCAGGGAAAGAAATATGTAAGAACTCCCAGTGCCTTTTTTATTTGTTATAGTGAAACAGCACTTTTAACTGCATGGTTTTGAGGTGCCATGTTTCGTTCCTGTGGTTATTATTAAAATTTACGGCCAGTTTGCTTAATATAGTCGATGACAAATGGATTGGCTCTGGTTTCCTGTGAATTTGTATCCAGTGGAATCTGATCTTCAGTATCTGCAGGGATTGTCGGAGCTTGGTTCGTGCTAAAGTGTATTGGCCGTAGTTTGTCAGGAAATGTGTAACGGTTTCTGGTGAGTTATATTCGTCACATAGGCTATTCGGTTAATGTACCATTCGATGCAAATGGTAGTATGAGTCTTCAGTAAACCGCATGGAGGCGAAAGATCAAAAATTGACTGCGTTGTATTGGGTTATTATTTTGTTATCTACTGTATACGTGGAAACAACCGATTGTACTTAAAGGGTTTTATTGGTGTTTGTGTAAAAAATGAGCCATAATTTTTTTAACTGTTTTCCAAAGGGTAGTAAGTTTGGCATTGCTGTCAATAGAAGAACAGTAAGCACCCCACGACGACTATTTGGCTTCGAGTACTTTACGAGCTTTTCTCTACACTGCTCAAAATTAATTCTGTAGGGCTTCTGGCGCGTTTCATGCGATTAAATGCATGTTTTTTAATTTTTTTTGCCACTTTATTTTTTATTGTCACTTCAGGAATTTTGTTAGAGAAACGCACTCACAAGCAGATTCAAACAAGGATTTTTCGAAAGCAGTATACACTTGACTTGATTGACCGAAAAGTTATTGGAAAATTCTAATGTGAAGTTTTTCCTCACTGAATACCAAAGGCTGTGCAGTTCGTATTTAAAAAGTGACTTCTTTTACTTCGTTTATGGATTGGAAACGGTGGATGTGGATACGTATGATTAAGTAGTCACTACCAAGGAACTCTTTGGTAACATGGATACAGCAGCTGCGAACAGCTGGAGTTGAGACCAAGGTAAGGCCTAGTAAGTTCCATATAATCAGTTTTCTTTTCAAGGAAAATATTAGGTACCCGATATGGACCTGTAGGGACCCAATTTCTCTGATTCTAGGCACCCGATTTTCTCTCATCCTATGGACCCGATGATAATTTTCTCTGATTTTAGGGGCCCGATTTTCAATTCTAGAGACCCGAATGGGGTCCCTAAAACACCTTAAAAATAACCCTGATATAATCGAAGGATTTGAGAATGAGTAGGGTTAGTAGTATTAAAATACAACGTAATCATTGTTTTTCATGAGACAATATTCTACCATTACAGTTAGTTGATGAACTTCCCCACATTCTGTGCAGACTGTTAAAATCTCCACAAAGTACATCTTTGTTCCGTGCCATCTGAATAATGTCGTTATATCTAGAGAATTGCTGGAGGGGTTATATACACTGAAAATATTTACGTTGTCTAACCTGATACCCATAACTTCCATTCTGTTTCGACTTTGGATGGCTATCTGCGTGTAAATTATGGAATTTCTTATGTGACATGGAATGGTCTGTCTCTGCATAAAATTGTATAATTTGGAAGATTCGGCTGACATTTTGCACTGACATGGGTTTCCTGTAAGCAGATGATATCTGGTAGAATATGAAATTGGAGAAAAACTGCTAAATCCTGGGAGTTTTCTATATATGGATCTACAGATGCATTTGCAATATTTTGAGCTCCATTATGAGGCAAGCGTTTAAGGTGTTCAGTGCTGATAGGCAATCCCATTTCACTCCGGCCGCTTCAGTAATTATTTCGAAAATGTCTATGGATTTGCTTTTTTCTTTCACTAATATTGTTTCATCTATAACTTCAACAAGTAATTCGATGAATAACATGGGGTTTCCAAGTGTGTGAAGGCAGAATTGATTTCTGGATCCGTACACTCCGAGTTTGAGGACTCAAAACGGAAACTTCCCCACTGGATCCCATATTGCGCTCCAGTTCCTGGCTAGAAACAGCCCCCCGCGATTAGAAGGCACGGTCTAGGACAGTTCGGCGACGAATCGTTTCGGCGACCGGACGTTTCGGCGATGGTGGTCGCAAATGTATTATGCGAAAAAAATGTGTGCTTTTGAAATACTTTGGAGGTTAGACTACGAAGGATGTTTGCTTCAAAAGTATTTTTGTTGTCATCCTGATGGCCAGTGGCCAGTGTAGTTTCCCGTCCGTCAGGATTTTGGAAGAACTTAGTGCGGCCGTGACCACGTGTGTAAAGAAATATGGCTTGTGACGTTTATTTTTGCTGGGATGAGG
>Ga0210059_1002997_pt1 | contig 26807 bp, 12 predicted proteins | sample Ectturendosymbi2_FD_188042 | JGI IMG/M metagenome (GOLD analysis project Ga0210059, IMG submission 188042) | Ecteinascidia turbinata endosymbiont from Florida, USA - Sample 2 (SPAdes) (version 2) | ecosystem: Host-associated > Tunicates > Ascidians > Unclassified | place: Key West, Florida... | reverse complement strand
AAGCACGCAATCGGAGGAAAACCTCCATACGCAAGAAGAAGTCATTATGGCTGTCGCCAGCAGGGTAGATGTGGTGCCTGGTACCCAATTTGTGATATATGCCCTCTGCCGCCAATTGACCAAGTCATTTTTGGGCTTTTGTTGATGATAGCCTCGCCGTTTAATTTGCTGCCCTCAACCGAAAACCGACGACACATCTGTGAGTCACTCAACCGCTGTCTTATGTAGAAAGTAATAAATTTGAATCGGCCTCATCGGTAACGCTCGAATCTTTGGCTGAAACAATTCTCAGGAAACAACGAGTTCCAGAACCAAACCATCTGGATTCATTTAAAGTTAAGACTTGCTACGTAAGCGTTGTCATAACTACAGGCCGGCGGCCCGTATGTGGGGTGAGGACAGAATTTAAGACCCGCGAGCTTTTGCAGTATTGTTTTAATGTCTTGTGTATGTTATAGTAGGTAATTTATAACAAGCATAACGTCTTTTAATCAAAATGTAGAATAATAACGGCGTTAGACTAGAGCAGTGGTTTTCGACCTTTTTTTGTAGCGCGACCCATTATAGCAACCCGCTGTAATCAAACGACCCCCATCTAAAACACGAATAAAGCAAATGTAATACAGCTGTGTGCATGGAATATCTACGCACAGCCCCACCAAAATTGTTCACCACCCTCTGGGGACGTGACTCCAGGTTGGAAACCACTGGACTAGAGGGTTCCCAACCTTTTCAAACATGTGGCCCGATTAATACACAGACAAAGAGTACGTGGCCGACCGACTGCAAAACTTCTCCAGTGCAAAAACTGTTGCGTTGCACATGCACAGAGAGAGTAAAAATACAAGCAACTAAAGACGAAGTTTAATAGCACAACGTGCGCTGCAATCAGTGGGAAGGCTGAGTCTGTTTATTGTTAGAAGCATAGATATTTGAGGCTCAATACATGACCATGTACAGATCAAGTCATCTTCCACATTCAGCCTGCTCTAGATTTTGTTTTCACGGCAACAAGAGCTGCCTATCTGCCTGAAAATGCCTTCAGTAACTGCATACTGTTCACAGCTTGGTAGACTACGTGGAAACATCCATGGCGCACTAATTTCTAACACTGACGAAAGAGAGCATATTGTGACGTTGTAGTTGTACCAGGCAGCAACCCGTCAAAATTTTCCCATGGCCCGCTAGTGGACCATAGCCCACAGATCGAGAAAGGCCGGACTTAACTGTAGAGAGCTTCTGGAATTAGTCAGCAAAGATTGATTTCCTGATCTGAGAGGTTTCTCACCAAACTGTACTCGACGTTTGGAAGCGCATACGTGTGTGAGCGTGCATTTTCTACGACGAAACACTGGAGCGTGCATTTTCTACGACGAAACAGCAAGCCAAACATCTAAACCGAAATCGAATAGCAGACGAAACACTGGACGATAGTCTTCGACGTGCTACCACTGACATTGGTATTGGTATGGGAACGGTAATGTCAGAGAAGCTTGGACCACAGGCATCCTGCTTACAGAGATTTGCAATAAATTGCTTTTTGTTGTGATGTAATACTGTAAATTCAACAATGGTCTCAATTATCATTCCTTTTTGAGTTTCAAATGTTGCAATTCTGTTGTTTTATACATCATTTTGTTGGAAGTGGCGCGCAAGTTGTGAAGGTTTTGCAAATTCGCCCGCAGGTCAAAAAGTAGTTGGACCCCCCTGTGCTATGTAATACCAGGGCCGGCGTTAGCAAGTGCGGGGCTCGATTGGAAGCACTTCTGCGGGGCCCCACTCAGTGGTGTGGAGACAATTTTGAGGTGATGCATCAAGGCATAATGATAGAAATTGGTGATGTTAAAATTAAAAAGGCGAGGCCTGAAAGAGTGACACCAAGACCTCTCCAGTAGAGACTTAAATGGACAGCGCCTGCAAAGCTAATAAATCAAAGAATTACAACCCTCCCTTCTCTCTGACCAGGTACCTCCCTGACCAGAAGGGAGGTACGAGTATAGTACCTGCAGAGAGGAGAGGTATTACGTGCTGTGTTAGTGCATATCCAGAACTGAAAAGTTTGTAGCAGCTACAGATTCCATTTATCTAGACCAGGAGTATTAGCCATGGATGACCTACCTCTTCACCATTTGCTGGTATTGTTTTGCCGTGAAACTTAGAAAAAAACCGTGTCCCATTACTCTCGTTGCTGAGGACAACTTCTATTATGATCGAAGGCGGTCCTATTCGGGCCAAATAGTCCAGGTTAGGTCCTAACATTCCGACTCATGACACCTGGCTAAGGAGCAGGATCATTTGTTCATCAAAATTTTGAATAATCGTGCACGCATGCCTCATCAAATACACCATGCGATGAGGATCCTTCTTTGTCAGAATCAACACTTTCGAAACGATATACCACTTTCCGTACATAAACGTCCACTTTTGAGTATCTGGCGTAACATGACCAGGCTGTCTGCCTATTATGTTGTTGCCTTCTTAAATGTGGTGTGGCATTGAGAGTAGGCTACATACCCTCAGTGGTTAAAATACTTGTCCAATACTTCTTTCGTTTTTTATGCTTTAGTCATTTTCGGCCTATGTCTCTTGGTCTTTCACTTATAGTATTTAGCTTAGTAGTAGATAAAATATACTCTTAAATACATTGCTCAAATTTTACTGTTAAAGCCAAAAACAAAACACCTTCCTATCACGACATACTTTACACGTGGAGAATGGTTACAGTGAAAAACACTTCATAGAGCACCGATTAAATCAGTAAAAACCGCTTATTTCAGCAGGTTTTGAATATCCCGCAGAGGTTTAAAAATTCTCTTCTCTATTAACACTAAAGAAATATACGAAGTGATTCTAGATCTCCCAATAAGTTCAAGCCTAATTTTTAATATTTCAAAACAAGCAAGTCCTGTAGTATAGCCTCAAACTTCCACGAAAGTTATTCCACTTTCCACCTTTTTAGATTTTTTACAACTTTCAATTGGTTAGGCTATATCTCAGAGATTACGACACCGATCTGTGCAAGATTGATGGCATAATCCTTATTTCGGTATTTATTTTATGATGCAATTTTCATCACAAATACATCCATGAGGCTTACTTCACCGGAACAAAATTGTCACTTCTGTTACTTTGCAAATGGCTTAAATGTTAAGTAATTTTTTGTGACTTTACCGTTATTTTTTCCACACCTGAAGTAGTCATTCATAACTAAAACTAGGTTTAATTTAAATCTTTTCGTGAATCTGAGGTTGCTCCATCAAATCTTAACGAGTGGGAAAATGAGCAATGCTATTGAAAGACTGACAAAGCAACAAGCATTTGCTATTACGAACTGAAAGTTACTTCCAGAACACATGCAGCAGTAACTATTGACATATCAACAACCACCGACCGGATTTTGCAGCAGCTATTGAAACCTGACGTGCCTAACAAGAAACGTTTTTGTAAATAGAACAGAAAACAGCTTCAAAACGTAAGCCCTCTCTGCCTTAACGAGGTGCTAGTGGAAACACGTGGCTACACACTATTGAAAACAACGACCATATTTGCTATATTATTTTGATGAGGGCGTTAAAAACCGCACAGTGCTCTTGGATTTTGTTGGTAACGGATCCTACGCTCACAAAATATTGTGGGCCCCTCCAGAGTTTTCTTAAGGTTTGACATTGCTGACTGCAAAGACACTTTGAGAGACCGCATCTGTTTTATCTGAATACCAAGATCTGGTAAGATGCTTTTAAAGCAAGTTTTGGTGTCTTTTGATGGTGGTAATAAAGCGAGTTTATACTGTATTTTGAAAAACGTTGGAAAAAATTACAAGATCGGTTTGGTCTCTCAAAAATCCTCAAGAATTACTGGGCTCCGGGCCGGCACTATAAACAAGCAGTTTCAGTAGTGAGTGGAATTTTGCGTTGGTTAAGAAGAAATCGGTCAAATCGGCTTAAAACCGGCTCTGGCAGTACAAGTGCACTATGGTTGAACATAACTGACCCATACCTTGCTTGAAATTTTCTGAAATATGTCGTTGGAGCAAGAGGAGACGTACAACGTAGATATATCAAATCGTGTGTAATTGTTATTGACACCTTCTGTAGCGCAAAAAATTGAGGCTTTGGAAATATCTGAAAATAACAGTTAAAAGTTCTAGGTTTTCTGTATCCTTTCGAGAAGTGAGCCGACTGTATTCTACATTCATCTTTTTGCGATGATTCAAACTTGCACGTATGTATATTCAAGTAAGTACTCTCCACAATGTGGATAAGCAAGCAGTCGATCAGCAAATTTTTAATACGAAATCAATTTCACGTGAAATTATGCATCCTCAGTCCTAAAATATGCTAGCAAAGCTTGCGAGTGAAAAGTTGAAAGGCTGAAGTAAGCGCAGAGAAAGCAAACAAACTTAAAACTAAAATGAATAAATCAGAACACAAGATCAGGAAACAGAACATCTTAACTAACAAATGTGACAAAAAACTGGGACAAATAAAAACTAGACAAAATGTTTTGCTCGAATAAATGAATGGTTTCAATATCTGAAAATAACTTAACTTCCAGTGATTATTGTTGATATGTCTACACTTAACAAATTGGGCTTAACATACGCAAAAGGACTCATTTTTCAAAAGCTCAAACTTTTACAGCAAGTCAAGCAACTTGTTTCATAATCCGTTCTTTAATGTTTCATCACATGACGAACAAGCTGATGCGTTTGTGTAAATAACCAACAAAGAATTGTAAAAATCTCACTTGTTTCTGGGCACGTCTCTGTAGAATAGGCTCTGAGACCACTGAGCGTCTTGATGAATGTAACAATTTGCTCATTTGACGTCAAAAAGGTTTCTTGGGCGCACTCTACACAAAACGCGTTAAAAGGTAATTGAGGCGTGGAAGACTGATGGGAAAAGCAACAATCAGTTCCTTAAAATACAGCTTTTTATGACGCTGCCTGCAGCTGCAGAGAACAATCCACATCCAGTATATTTTAAGTCTGAAGTAGGAGTTCTCATCAAGTAAAAACAAACGATATTTGCTTTTTTTGACATGCAAAATAGCATCTGAAAGCCAAAATGTAATTTTGTGAAACTTGTCATATTGCAATTAAGTCATTCATACATCTGCACCAAAACACCAAAGTGGTGATGTTTCTGGAATATCTGTTGCATTTCATCTGTTTTGACTTGGGTGAGTCAAAAGTTGACCGATATTGCAAAGACAGCAATGATTGTCTCATCTATGAAAATTGGTCCAGTGGAAATCTAATAATGAAAAGTTAAAATAATGACAACGTAGATATTAGTAACACTTTCCACGCAGTGGCTGATAAGACTCAAAATTTTTTGCCCGAATTTGAGAATGACATTATCAAACCGTCGTTGAAACTGCGTTGCACAAAATTCTACTTTTACCCAAACAGGTCAAGTCAAGAAGCGTTGGCAAAACGAGTAAATTACTGCCTTGACAATTTTTAAGTAAGCATAATCTGTTTTATACCAAAAAATAAAATACCACATGTGATAGTTATTTAGTTTCCGTGGCAAGTACTGCCTCATGTTTTATCGTGCAATCCATTGCTCCTTTGCTGAAATATTTTCTGACGATCTCGAAAACACTGATAACAGCCATAACGCGCCTATAGATTATTCACTGCCTATAGATTATTCACATTCCGTCCAGGCAGCCGAGGGTAAGGAGCTCCTTGTCAGAGCAGTCGCCTGCAGTGTCATGGAGAATGTCACCTTCAGGCATTCAAGAAATCCGATTGCGCAGAATGCACAAAGTGAACCCACGCTGAATGAAGTATTCCAATTGCTCCAATCAGTTGAGCGGCGCCTTGCGCAGATTGAGTCCAGCCTGAATCTACGTATCACAGCTGTCGAAACAAGCTTAGAGGTTGCTCATGAGAAAATCAAGAACCTAGAAAGCAAACTGGCGAGTCTAGAAACTGAGCTCCAACTACAAGCAACGGAGAATCGCAAAGCAGCAATCATGCATGAACTTCGTACGAAAGAGTTTAACTTGCTGTTCCATGGTATTCCTATGAATGAAAAAAGCGAAACTTCTGTGAAGATCATTCGTACATTTATGTCTGAAAAATTGCACTTTTCTGCCTCAAATCTCGACCGAATCATTTTCTCGAACGTTCATCGCCTTCCACGGAAAACGTCTGCCATTACTTCATCTTCTTCTGTTACTGCATCACCGCTTGTTGTGAAATTGGTGACCATGAAAGACCGGAACTCTATCTTCAACCTAGCTTCCCATGCCAGACAGTTAAATGCAGCATAAAAAAGCATCTTCCATTGGCAATGCAGATTCAACGACGCACTCTCCTCAAAATTGCAAATAAACTCTACAAGCAAGGAAAGCGAATCCAATGGAAAATTATCGACGAAGACTACAGACTCTTTGCTGACGGTGAGCTTGTCCATAGTAATGTAACCTGCTCCACTCAAGGCTCACCTGTCCATCGAGTGCGAATGCACGGTGACAACATGCATTCATCGAGTGCGAATGCTTGTCCTCCAGTGTTCAAGCTATCGACCTCCCCATGGACTGCACGGCCTGACGGTTCTGGACGACGAGACAGTTAAAATGGCTGCTCAACACCTGTCCCGAGATCTAGTGCGGACAAGCAGTGGATTTAAACAACTCGCCCAAACGAGAAAAGAAGAATCGAACAATGCCAGCTTTTACGCTTCAGTTACAGCCTTGGGCCATCCATGATTTTCCCGTGCTGTTATATCCACACATGATTTTATTACGCATTTTGCCAAGGTTGATGACTTCCTTGAAGACATGATTTGTTTGAGTGATGATCAGAGACGCTAATCAAAGGGTGCAACCCAGGCTCACAACCGGGCAATTACCCCTCCCGAAATTTTCAAACAATTTTGAAAGCACCAAAGACGTGTTTAGTTGTAAGGAACAACAAGTATTCTGCCCTACCCCACACCCGAAAATATCAGCTGGTTGCGACCCTGGTGCCACATCAATTGCTGGAATTGTCCCTGCATTTCAATATATTGTCGTGTTTTTCGTTTGAAAAATGAAACCGACTTGTTTTGTGATGTGGATGTTTGTTCAAAAGAGGAATGCACTTGCTACTCAATATACGGAGCCTCAGTGGGATTAACCAGGTAAAACTAAGCCGATTTTAACAACTTTCGCCAAAAAATAGCAGATAGTGATTGAATGATTCCTGACTATGGGATGCTTATCGTCGTGACACTCCGCTTGTAATCTCTCAGCATAATGTGACCGCTAGCACTAGACCAGCTATTTCCAACCCAAATGGCTTACTGAGCCAAAAATTATGTCACTGTCTTGACCAGGGCCGCACACTGAATGACATATTACTGAGGGCCGCACATCGAATACTTTGATCTTAGCAAACTAAATTCAGCTTAAGCTAATGTAGCGAAAGCATTCGAATCCTAATTGCAATGGTAACAGACGTGATGAAATGGCACTGAGGACCACCTGCATTGCCAGTATGTAGGATGCTTTTACTACAGCGAACACCTAAACTGAGCCGCACAAAACCTTCGACTAGGCCGCATGCAGTTCGCGGGTTGGACATAGCTGCTCTAGACACAGCAGAGGCCAGCACCCTGAACATGGCTCAGCACATATATAGAATAGCTACGCTGGTCTTGTGCAACTGAAGTAGCAACAAAAATTGATATCAGCACATGCTTGGGGAGGGCGTACAATGCATGTATCCACAATGACATAAAAATTGAAGAAGTACATAGAAATTTTCGTATAATGCTTTTCGTAGAATGAAGATTTTGAGATCTTCAAAACATCGACATATGAGGCAAGTTTTAGTTTTGTGCCGTACCGTGTTATGCAAAATACAACAGAGTGTTCATAACAGATAAGATGTTTAAAATACGTTAAGAACAACGTTGTTCGCACTCGTCCGCACCGTGTTTGTCATGCGCACCCAAGGTTTTCTCATCCGCACCAGTGCGTATCGTCGCACAGGTTGAAAAGCACTGGTATAGAGGATGCCATTGCATTTTGAATGCGATCACTTTAAAATCTTACAATACTTTTGAAGACTTTAAAACAAATTCCAGACACTGTGGGCTCCGTCAAAAATATCTGAGCAGTTGTGATACGTTTAACCCAAGGCAACCAGTTGGCCTCGTATCCTAAAGAAAATCCGAAATTTGAAGATTGTTGACAGTTTGCGAGTTCAACTCGAATCGTTTGACATCAACGATTTTGAAGTGGTTGATATGCCCAGTGATTTGCTTCGAGCCCAACGCAAGGGGCAAAGCCCACGCTGAATACTTTATTTCTACCACATAAAGACATAAAAAAATTCTTGCAAATGCTTAATACAGTGCAATATCATGAGGCATATCTCCCCAAGAATCCACTGCAGCTATGTCATTGCGGTGTGTCCGACAAGTTTTTTTCAAACAATGCACAGGATTGGCTTTAATATGCTTACCTTCTTTTACCGCAAAGTTTGTTAAGTCTGAGAAGTCAGTAGTGTTTGATGTTGGCGGCAGATTTGTCGTGGGATTATCACCTGAAAGTATGTGGTTTTAAACAGTGAACACAACGTGAACGTTTTAATCGCAAATCAACTAATTTGGCATTCAATGATAAATGCGGTATTCGCTGCATTGCACTGTATACAATATACATGCTTCATTGCCAATAAAGCAATACAGTTGCACTCTTTAGCAATCCACTGATTGTAGAATGTTGAAACAAAGAGCTGATATGTGATATGCAGGCTTGAGTAGATTGTAATCCCAAAACGCCAAGCAGTAATCAGTGGAGTACGCAGAAAATTTCCGGGGGGGGGCAAAGTTACGTCACAATCGTGTGACGTCACAAATCAACTTTAGGGGAAATGCCGAAGGCACGACCATTTCTGGGGGTCCGACGGCATGGCCCCGGGAAAATGGCCCATTTTTGTGCATTCTGGAAACAAGTTTTAGTATAATGCTTTTACGAGACGTATTAGCCGGTGAGACAGAAAACTGAACTTTTGTTGTCTGAGGCTCATGAAATAAACCTTTATGCGTGCTTGGATGTTATAAGTTTCAGACATGTATCGCTTATCGAAGACCCTTATTGAAGTTTGTGGGCTCAAATCTCACGCAAACCGAAGCTTTTTTCTGGTGTTCATTGTTACCTGTGTTAAGTTACTTGACAGCCACGTGTGAAGTAATTTTATTAGCGAAAGAATTAAATCGTAAAATAAACATCAAGCAGAGGAAACGTACAGTAGTCATAAAAAAATTTACGTAGTGCGTATATCAGTGACCATAAAACAAAGTCAGTATATTTTAAAGTGAGGCCCTTGCCCCCACTTAGTTACACCACTGCCGAATACTGTTTATACATTTTTTTATTTTTAGGGTCTGAGGGGGGGCATGGCACAGTGACCCACCTCCGTACGCTAGTAGCCGTAATACAATCTGTTTTGACCTGCTTCTCACCTATAACGGGGTGATGGGGTGGTGCAAAGGACAACGTTTCAGTCAGGTTTATACCAATGATTTTCTACAAAAATTGAGCTGCTGTGCAGGGACAGAGCGGATAATCGCGACAAATGGCACGTGCGCTCTGAACCTATGAACCTGGTGCTAATAGAGTTTCCAGAGCTATGTGCAAAACAAGTCGAAGCACATAGTGTATGAATACATGTGCTAGTATTACTGTGCATGAAAGTAATACCAGCACGTATCTACAGAAGTTTCTAGGTTTGTTTGAAATGCGTTGGTTGAACATTTGCGTAGCGAGTTTAATATAGTGATTGCACGAATTAAAGTAAGTTCTTCTAAAACGGTTATTCGAGGAAAATTTTAATTGCTAACGCAAACGTTTTTGCTTAATCGTAGTAGATCGCTTCACGGTTTCAACAAAAATGTAGAAAAGACGCAACTAAAGAATTTTTTTCACGTAATTTCTTTACATCATCGTAAAAAGTTTGACCTGAAAAAGCACAAATATTTTCTTCCACCTACTTATCACAAATATTATCAAAAGCTTTGCCTTCATTATCTGATGTCAATATCGGGTGCAATTTTTGCAAGCTCTCATCAGTTTATTAAAAGTTAAATCAATATGAATCGTGTCGTTGCTTGACACCTCAAAAACGTTCCCATAATAAAAGCAAGGCACAACATTTTAGGTGGCTGTATTTATATTTTTATTGCTTTTGATGCTGCCTTTCTTGAGTTCAGGATTTTCCACATTTAGTATAACTCCCAGAGGCCGTTATTATGCTGACGTTTCTGAACATTAGGTTTACTGTATTTCAGGATAACAGCCATCAGTGTTGCCTAACATCAAACAAATGCCTCTAGAAGCTTCTGTACGCATTTGGTCTTATGACATCACAGCCCGTACTACGAATCAACGTAGAATGAAGTTAAAGTCGATCGATTGCCTGGAAATGAACGGAAAAGCATCCAACCGGTAAAAACTTTTGGTTAAATTTTACTCAGGCTATTCCTCCAGTTATTGAACGACAACTCTCAGCTAGGGCACAGTGAAATTTAGCTTTGGATTTGCCATTTCATGCGTAGTGATCTAAAAACCTAAAGAAATGAAACATCATCTATGCTTTTTTTCCGAAAAGATAACAGTATATTGCGGCAATTGGTGAATACTCTAACGGTTTTCAGGTCTTTCGATCGTGAAGATAGAATCAAGACGTTACTCATCAGAACAAAAATGTAAAAATTAAATGATTTCAGTGATAAAATGATGATATAAAACAAAAATTTGGTTTAAGTAGCCTCAATAAGCAGCCAATCAATGCAACGAATGTAAATTGCTTTAATGGTCCATTTATCTGAGGTTAATTCTTAACCAAAAAATTTACGATAGTACTGCAGAACAGCAACGGCAACTCAAAATTAAATGCCTAATAATCAAACATCTAAGCATCGGCAATGCAAAGGAATAGGAAACGGTGTAATTCACGAAAAAACAATCAAAAACATCGAAAATTAGTTTTAAAAAAGTGTCTAATCTAATGAATCGAACCAAATGTATAGATCGCAATAAATGAGAAGCAAAAAATAGCGTGACCGGCAAGATTTAGTGTGGTCTCTCCAACAGGTGAGTGACCCCATACGCGGCGAGATAACTGTCACAGATTTTGAAAAGTGACTAACGAGAGTAATTTTGTTCATAATGCTTGTTGGCAGTTGGTAGTAAATTGTACTCAAAGTAAATAACTTATCCAGAACTTACGTTGACACGTCACACCGTCCCCAGTGAAACCAGATCTGCATCTGCAAGAAAAGCTTCCATCCGTGTCTGTGCAATCAGCGTTCGCATGGCAGTTGTCCACGTTGAGATCGCATTCGTTGATGTTTGTACACATACTACCGTTTCCTTTGAAAAGATTTCGGTTCAAAACTTTAGACACTTGATATATCAACCAGAAAGAATCCAATGCTTTCCAACAAAACACTGTTCACTTCGGAACGAAACAGTTGCATTACGTTGTAATAAGCGTCACTTCAATATTTATCATGTTGTTCATTACTTTTGCGTAACTCGTGACGGAATTATCCACATGGCTAATAATGTTGCAAACAAAATATCCTTTCGCACATATCGCTGCCATATGATATGCTACAGACGCGTGCGCCGGCAAGATTTTTCCAGAGTAGGGTGAAATGAAGTTGAGATTACTTGGCAAAATATAAAATTGGTGCTCAACCTAAGTTTCAGTAGTTTCTGTCCCTTATTGGCCCACCTTGAATATGCTGTTGTTGCTGAAAGAAAACTTGTACGAACTTTCAACATACTCTTTGTAGGTAATCTATCTGGAATATCTGTTTTAAGGCGCTGCGGGCTGTGCGGAGAGGAGGAACACTCTTTGGTACAAATTATACACAAGAGCAATAAGAGACAGCGACGTCAAAGAATCAGATCTTCCAACAAAAAGTATTTTTACAAATAAATTCAGGAAGGATTAATTGCGGTTGCAGGAAACCTTTCTTTGACAAACGGCTTTAACCCTTTAAGTCCCGCGTGCGCCACTTTTCTTGTAGAACTTTGCAATCCTATAACTTGCCAGGCGATTGAGCTAGAGAGCTGTTAAAACCCTGTACGGATTCAGCAAGTCTTGTAGTCGAAATCGAAAAAAACAATTATCGGTTTCGGTGGGGGTTTTCTGAAGGTGACGTCACAAAGAGGATATGTTTTGGAAAAGTAGGCCACCTTTGGTCGGCCCTGGGCCCCAACCCAACGCACAACCACTTTTCCACCTAAGGCAGTTGTAAATAGGCAGCTTGAAAGTCAAAATCAACTGATCTCTTTTCTGTCACATTGACAAGCTACCTGCGCTACACTCCGAAGTTTCTTTGCCACAAAGATTACACTGCTGCTTATCTCAACTTCGATTCCTTCGAAATCAATCAGAGCAGACAGCGTCAGATGAGAGTTTCCGGTAATTCTAGCTGTTCATTGCACAATGTGAACGCCGTTCAACTACTTGCTTCAAGTTTTGCTAACAGGCTGTCAGCAGAAATGATAACATGCTGCGGGAAAATAGTGCGTTTCATCAAATGCCGATTTTTCACTACTTCGGCACCTGAGCAACGAATACAAACCTGAGTAACCGTCGTTGCACGCGCAAATGTACGACCCGATTGTGTTTGTGCAGGTAGCTCCTGTTGGACTGCATGGATGTGGAGAAGCTGAGCATTCGTCGGTATCGTTGCACATCAAGCCTGAGCTAGTGAATCCAGTGTTGCAAGAGCACGAAAAGCTGCCCATTGTATTCGTACAGATCGCATTTCTGAGAAGACGCCATAACTAGTGACGCATGAATTGACTGGCATAGTGCTTTAGAAGTTACTGCACAAAACTGTCGAAGAGAATCAAAATCGATGTTTGTAAAATGCAGAAAAACGCAAACTCAGTTGTTGAAGATTGCACTGCTGTTGGTCCTATCTTTGATTGCACTCGCGACAAACCAACGAAGCAGCGAAAATAGTTCCGAAGAAGCGAAATCCATCATGGTTTTTCGATTTGGAAACACCAAACAATGAAGCACGATAAAATTGCACTGCTTAGAAATTCACAGCATTTAAATCGAGCCCAGACCTGCCTGTAAACTTCCAGTTACGAGACAAGGACTTAAACGCTTGTGCACTGAGCCGATGGCAGCATGCATCTTGGACTAACTTTATTCTTTTCAAAATATGACTAACGTTTGGAATCAACTCAGCGGCCAGGTTACTTCCACAAACTCTGGAGTTGTAACAGCCATGTCCAAAATTATTTGGATTTGGACATTGGTGTTTTAGATTAACATAAACACCAAATTAAAACTGGCATTGATCACAGTGTGAATTTCCAGTAACAGACAAATTTGATCACAAACCCTCCCTTGACAACAAAATTGAGAAAAATAGACGGAGACTTACGTGTGGCAAGGCATGGATGTGCACTCGTTAAAGTCGGTGCAAGCTGTGCCGTTACCCGTGTAGCCAGCGTTGCAAGTGCAATCGAAGCCAGGAATTGTATTTCTGCATTCCGCATTGCTGTCGCAGACGGTAGAACTGGACAGACACTCATCAATGTCGGTGCAATTTGTCAGCCCGTCACCAGTGTACCCACTATTGCATTGACACTGCAAACTTCCGCTGACGTTCTGGCAAGCGGCGTTTTTGTGGCAGGGTGAGGTGAGATTACAAGCTGCGAAAAAAACATAGGTTGTTATGAAGTGTCAATTACCCTTCGCGAGCATACTTTCATCCTCCCGAGCCCCATCCCGGGTACGATGGATCTTTTGTACCCCTCTATCGTAGGCCCTGGCTAAGGTAGGCCTAAAGTGGCTTCCTTCCGTGAAGACATATGTGATATATGCAGAAGGTATCAAATTATTTATATAACTTCGCCATGAGTCTCACAACATTGTCGGTTCAATTGAACATACATTTATGCAAAATGCAGCAAACTGTGTGGGAAAATGTGTTCATCCAAACACTGTAGTTGAAATTAAAAACAAAAACTTTTCTGCAGTTGCTTGGCATGGACTTCAGTTACATGAAGCAGGTTCCGAAAAGCATAGTCTTTTCTCCACAGTGTACAATTAATAAGGCGCACGACTGAAATTCCCATTAAATATTATAATTATTGCTCAAACTTTTAAGTCAATCATCAACCACAGTAGATAAAAACAACCGGTTCTGACTATTTTTCTGATTGTTATCTTTGAGGTACACAAATGGGGTAAATTCATGGGAAAATGCACTTTCAGACCCCTCTTCCTACACCCTCAAAGCACCTCAAATTCACGGGAAAATTCACTTTCTGACCCCTTTTCTTTCACCTCCCAAAACACCACCTTATACGTTTTCAAAAACTAGCTAAAAAAATCAAAGCTAGTGTAATTTGCCCCACCTCAAATATAACAATCATAAAATTAGCTACAACGCGGTTGTTCTTATCTACTGAACCCTCACACCTCTCAGCTATCATTTCATCATTTCAATCCACACCAACCCCATATTTAAAAACTGTGACATATTCAGATCTGACAAACGTTTCAACAACTTCTGGAAGCTCTCTTCGAACTCATTTTCGTACAAAAAATCCGTTTAAGTGTGAGAAAGATTTTAGCTTTTTCTGGCTTTCGAAGCAGCATGACTTTACATTTTTGACACTTCGGCTATTTGCGTTTTTTCTCTACTCTTGAAGCTTTGTAAGCTGGAATTCTAAATCATTTATTCTTTGAACTAAATTTTCTTCAATTCTATCAATTTTTTGATTTAATATTATTTCTTTTAATTCGTCTGTTTCAATATTTTCAGTAATTCGTTAATTTGTAACTACAAATGAAGCTTCTATTCTCTGAAATTTGTCATCAACGTGAGATTTAGTTTCCAATCTTAGCTGTTCAATTTCAGCACTTTGTTTTCATTTGTTTGAAGAATTAAATTATGAGTATACCTTTGGCTTCAACGCATTGGTGCCAGTCCATACGTATTTGTCCATAAAGTTGGGCCACTGGCCGCAACAACAGAAACCAGATGGTCCATGCTTCTGATATTGTGTGGTGTAGCTTTTTTCTGGGTTATTTTGACAAGTTTGTATTGGTTTTGTAAGAGACTCAAAATCTGCATAACAAAAAATTAGTACTCTCATTTCGTGCTTGTGGTTTTTAAATTGCAAAATTGCTCCTTTTTGTGACATCGTAGTTTTTAGAGAGTCATGGTTTTCACAATATTCAAGGTGTTTTTCCAACAATTCTTTCTTTGTAAAGCATATCAAACAGTTTGAACAGAAAAACTTTCTCTTTTTACTCTTTGAAGTCTGGCACGACAAAAGTCTTGACGAATTTTTGATTAAAACATAATGCTTGTTTTCTAGAAGTAACAGATTTACCGGTGTTTTTATTTTCTTAGAATTTCTCAAAGGGTAAACAGATTTGGTTTTGTTATCAACGCCTAGAACATTCGCAGAAATTTCTGGATTTTGTTTCTCAAACTTGTTCAAGCTAACGGGAAATTCAATGTCAAAATTGAGAGATTTTGCTTGTTCGCGTAATATTTTTTTGATATGCTCGGAGTTGCGTTCAACTGGATTAAGCCCTCTTGCGACGCACCATTTAAAGCATTGATTGTTCTTATTTTTCATGTTAATCAGGGCTTTTTTGTCTGCGAGAAATTTTAAGTGGAATCCAAGAACTTCCTCTCAAGGGCCTATATTTTTCCGTGTGAATAGCAAGACCTAAAACTTCACTGAAAGTCCACCCCAAACCATTCATTTGAAAGACTCTTATATTCTCAAGAACCTGTTCACACATTTCTGACCACAGCTCATGTAAATCTGTAGACTCGAGAACAATTTGTATTTTTGACTGAAAATTTCGCGTTTCAACCCTTCGATTATTTTCAATCGCTGCTGGAACGTATTTTTGTATGTTTGCTCTCAAAACAATTCTAACGTTTGTCTGTGGTTGCGACTTTTCAAGAGCTTTTTGCTTGACAGCATTCAAAAAACTTTCGGGATCATATTTGATTGTAAATTTTGGCTCAATTGAATAGTGTGTTGTGAAACCTTTCAAAGACGAAATTTTTGTTTATTTGAAATCCACTTGTGTCTTTAAGTTCTTTCTTAAAAATGTTCAGCATTTTTTTGACATGTGTTTTTATAAAACCTGTTTTTACAAAATTATTGAAAAATCGATGTAAATGTTATTTATGCTTGGTGATTTTATACAATAAAAATATGCCTTCGTTTTGAGCGCTCAACAAATTTTTTAACTCATCTTTTTCAAGTTTTGAAAATACTCTGAAGCCTTTGGTTTTTGCTTTATCTTTTAGTTGTTTAACGTTTTGTTCTCGCTGATTTTAATTTACGCATTGAATCTATCTCTCTTTTTCGATGATCTCTGGAAAGATTTCTCCATATGAAATCTGAAAGCTCTTTGTTTCGGGAGCTTTGAATAGTTTGAGTTTGTATTTTTTTGCTAGTTGTTGTAAATATATTTTCGTAATCATATTTTTTGTTTGTCTTCTTTATTCTATGTAAACATTTTTTTAAGCTAAAAAGTTTATCAATCTCTTTTCCAAAGGTTGGTAATTTCAAAAGGTTAATTAGTGATAATTAGATTGATTTTCATTTCTTTCCCATTCAAGGTACAGACTCTTCCATTGTACTACGTAAAATAAGTGTAACATTTGCCATAAAATATTGCAGCTGGTGTTGAACTTGGAAAATATTTTGTTTCATCTGTTACAAGGTCAGTTGTTGAAACCAACCAAAAAGGTGATTTCTTTTTTCTCTCATGTCTCTTTGGCTTCTTTCGATATACCTCAACTTCATTTGCATTTTCAGTAAGTCCTTTTTCTTCAATTATTTTCCACATTTACCTTTTGTTTTTGTGTGTTAAACCTACAACATCCACATTTTTCAAAACACTCATCATTGTTGGTCTTGAAATCTTGGTAGTTGAACTTGTCGAGCTTTCCATTATATATTATGATAAAATTTTGTTTAACTTTAAAGTATTTTTATCTTCTTTGAAATTCCTTTTCTACAAATGCGACAATTTTTGTATTTATTGCTACAACTAAAACAAGCACAATGTCCACAACTTGTAAATGTAATTTTGTAAATATTTGTAAGACAAATTTTATATGACATGATTTCTGATTTTTCGTCTATTGCTTCATCGCGTTCTGTTTCAAACAACTGTATTTCTGTTTCATCTCGTCTTGCTTGACTGAAACGGAGTATGTCCATTTTTAAACCAGTTACACTATCGCGCAACCAACAATGGAAACTTTTATTATAATTATCACCTCTTTCAATACGTGGAAATTTTCTGAATTTCACCCCATTCAACCACCTCCAAAATATTCCTTCGTCGTTGAAATAATCATTAAAAATATCATCAATTAACACATTATATAAAAATCTATAAAAAGATTTCACAATGTCAACAACCTCTTGGGTTGAGTATTCATTGTAACCGTCAAAAAAAATATTTTCAAGCTCTTTTAATCTTTCTTCTGTGTTACCAACAAGAGGAATTAATTCTTTGAGTCCATCAGGACTTTTAGTCAAAAAACTGTTAATGATAAGTTCATATCGCAAGTCATAAATTTCATCTAGTAAAATATCTGTCAGTTTTTCAACACTCTTTTCCTCATTCTTTGAACATTTGAAATACCAGACCTGTCAAATAACAACGCCCTTACTTCTAAAATTTTAAAAGAATTTATTTTGCTATATAGAACCTCTTTATCGCTGTTTCTTCGTGGCATTTTTATTATAGGATAAAAAATTTCTTTAACCTTCCTTTACCATTTCAATGTCAAAACCGGTAAAGAAAAAAAGATAACAATAGAGATGTTAAAGAAAGCTTTTTTTATTATATGGAAAAAAAATTTTAATACTCAATTCGCATCTTGTTGCCGTCGCTCTGGAAAATCAAACCTTTATCGCTAATCACAACAGCGTACGCTTCAGTATTTTGTGGCACATTTTCTGAAAATTGCGCTTTTATCTGAACGTCAGTGACAGAGTTTTTCAATTTTTCGCTTGTTTTACTCACATCAAAGACAAACAACGGAAACAGCTCTCTGTAATCGCTTGGATTTATATTTGGTGAAGAAATCAGTTGTTCAAGCCCGTAAAATTTTGTTCCAAACGCAGCTGCGACTGAAAAAATGCGCCAAAATTTTTTTTGTGTGAAATTGTTGTCGTCATAATCGATTTCGGGGTATCTTCTGGAGTTAAGCATCACAAACATATTTGTTAGATTACAGTGGTCAAAATTACTTGGGTTGTGCTCTTGGTTTCCTGATTTATCTGTTTGAAAAGCTACAATAATCCATCTTGGTTTTTCTGGAGCTGGCTTTACATTCAAACGACAAGTAAAATTTCTCGTTTGAGCTACTGGGATTGAATCGCACTGAATCATTCGATAAACAACTGGAATTGTTGATTTGCTCGCAATTGTTTTGTACAACGCGAGTTTTTGTTCAAGTGCCGGTAAAACGTGTGGAACATACCAAGACAATTTTGTTGAAACAACTTTTCCAGCATCAGCTGCAGCGTTTCTGAAAATAGCGTCATTGTCACCTTTTCTCACAAGAGTGAGTTGATGTTTAATACCATAAATTACTTTATCGCAATCGACACAGAACCCAAAGATATGTTTCAAAGGTACACGAAATGAAAAAGTTCCATTAGGGTCCGGTTTTTGTACTATATAGTTTTGTCTAACACCAACGCCTGTATTATTTTGATGTGCTGTTGTGTGTGAATCTTTAAACCATAATTGATTCAAGCCCTTGCTTTTTTGAAAATCGTCTAGACATTTATGAAGTCCATTGTTGTTGCTACGCCGGGGTGAAACAGACTTTCAATCTCTTGCCCACTTAACTGATACTTTATATTGCTGAAAAGATGCATCATAGCATTGTTTGTAAGAGCGACGACATCTGCGTTTTCAAATTCAGCATCGTCGTTTTTCACCAGTTTACAATCAAAAACCAAATAAGACCCACACGGGTGTGTGAACAAATCTTGTGTTTCAAATGAAATTCGAATCTCACCGGGATTATTTAAATTAATGCCAACGATTGGTTCATTAGAGTGAAATTCATATTCTTGAATGCTTTCATCAACAGAAGTTTTTTCAGTAACGTTAAGAATGTCCATTGTTGTTTATTACATGTAATTTATTTTTATTTTTTATTGTCGCTGGTTCAATCTTTTAACAAGATCCTGTATTTTTACCACTCCCGACCCTGCTGTCAAATTGTTTAAAATTGTTGTGACTTGCGACGGCGGTGTTTTTTGCGATGTTTTTGACATTGTCATTTGTGTCGGAGACGATACAAACTTTGACAAAATTTCTTTAGATTTAGGGGTCTTTAGATTTAGAAGATAAAATATCAATTGCTTTTCGTCCAACTGTTTGATCTGCAGAATTCGCGATATTCATCGCTGTGTTAACAACTAGTTTTTTACTGATAAACCTTGACAGAATATCTTTAAGTTTCGAAAAAATGTCAGAGCCACCGACTTGGTATTCTCGTTTATAATCACGTTTTATAATAAGCATCTCTATTTATTTAACACTTTGGCGTCCGGCCGCTTTCGGGAATTTTCGGGAAAAAATCCCCGAATCGCACTTGGCTTTGCACGGGAATTTCTCCGGTCCGGTATGCGCTGCAGACCCGGTAAAAGTCTCAAAAGACTCGGCAAGTCTTCCAGCATGCACTCGAAAAAAAATTGTTTGCTTGGGGGGTGCGGATTTTTTGTGAGTGGCGTCATAAGTGGAGAACTTTTAGTCCACCTTGGCCCACTTTACCTGGCCCTGGGCGCCAACCGTTAGACGGTGGTATGTCGCTGAAGTTTTTATTGGAAACTAGGCTACAATCCGAGTCTTTTGATACTTTTGATGACCTGATGGGGTTTCTGGTTCAAAAGTTATGACCTTTGATTTTTAGAAATGACCCATTTATTGTATGTCCAAATTTTTGGACATGTTTTGAAGACTCCAAAAATTTTGGAAAATTTTGGACTAATTTTGGATACTTTTGGAGTAATTCTGGATCTCACAGTTTAATTATAATTTAATTAAGTCTTTGTTGTCAACTCAAGAGTTGAAACGTTCTGGATAATCTTTCCATTTTGCAAGTGATTTTGTTTTACCTTTCTTCAAAATCTTTTCGATTCTAAACACTTCTTGTGTTGATTTTTGTAATTCTTGCTCACAAAACGTGCCCTGAATCTCTTCACCAATGTAGTAGGTTATTTTATAACTAATTGGATTTGTTCGTTGAACTTTTGAAATTTAAAAATTTCATCAGTCCAGTTTGGAGTGTAAGATTTGTCAAAAATTCCCTTTTTCCAATGTTGTGACAGGACTCATAATCTGGATAGAGATTTCTAAAAACTGTCACTTCGTTTTCTTTTTTGCTTGCTTCAACATGACTCATTTTAATGCTACTATGCCTGGTGTTGTTGTCTTTCTCAACAAAACTGTCCAGAACGTCAATATATTTGTTGGTATTATTTGTGGTGAAATATTTATGCATCCGCTCTTTCATTGTACGATTCCCGCGTTCAGCCACTGAAGATATTTCTTCATTTTCTGTGCTGTAAAGTTCAACTTCCAACTATAGCACGTGTTTGTCATAAAATTCGCGACCTTTATCGGTCCAAAGCTTCTGTCGTTTCCGCTTTGAAGTTTTGAATATCTCTTTGAACGCACTACTAACGTTAATAGCACTTTTGGTTTTCAGCGGAAGCATCCAGCCGTATTTTGAAAATACGTCAATCACTGTCAAAAGATATCTGAAATTGTAGTTGACCTTGAAAATTGTTGCATTTCAACGAGATCTGCATTCCAAATTTTATCGATAACAGAAACATGAACTCTTCGTTTTTGAAATTTTTTGACGACTGGCTTGTGAAGTTCATCGGCAAGTTGACTTGTCCAAATTAGGTTGTTTTTTTATTCCAGCGCCCACAGGTGTACCTACCCCGAAACGCTTTTTAGCAGAAATAATTTGTTTTATCACCGTTCGAGCGCATCGTTCTTCTACATTTGGATTGTAAATGCCATCAAGCGAGTGCAGCATTTTTTGGTCGGCGGTGTTTCTGTATTTTATATCTGAAAATTTGGAATAAGCAATATCATGATTAGCACAAATTTTGTCAACAGAATTGAAAGTTGGTGTTATGAAACTTCCATCAGAGGCTATTCTTTTTGACAATTTTGTTCCGGGACCGCAAAAATTGTATTTCTTTCCAGTCATTGTTCTCAAATGTGCTTCAAAGGAAGGTAGTTTATCAGGTTGTTGACAAATCCTTTTCCACTCATGCTAATAAATTTTGACTTTTTTGTTCCACAAACAACACAAATGCTTTGGAGCATTTGACGGTTGTTTTTAATTGTTTTTTGTTTCACGTGTTTTGCTTCCGTAAACTTACGACATTTTACACAGTATATTTTTTTCATTTATAAAATGGAAATGAAAAACCTTTCTTGGAATTGAAACACAACATCTAAAAATAATCACCCTTTGTTGCCAAAGAGTTTGAGAGGACTGATTGTTGGAAAGTCGGGCTGTGGAAAAACAACATTGTTACTTAATTTACTGCTTCAACCAGATTGGCTCGATTATTCACAATTGTCTGTTTTTGGTAAGTCTCTGTTTCAACCAGAGTATAAGAATTTTAGAAAAGGTTTTGAAGAACAGCTTCCTAAAGTTTAATCATGAGCTTGTTTGAAAATCCTGAAATACAACGGGAGGAGATCCCCCAAAATTGTTGACTGAAAAGTGGCGAGGTCAAATAAGTGTAAACTAACGACAAACAGACAACAGATTCAATGTAATTTTTTGAGTCTGCAGATGATGTTCCAGACCCAAAAGAGATGTCCTCAGAGCATAAAATCTCATGATATTTGATGACCTTTTGTTACAAAAACAAAACAAATCTGAGGCATATTACGTTCGAGGAAGGCATTTAAACTGTGATTTTTTGTATTTGAGCCAAAACTACTTTAAACTTCCAAGGCAAACAATCAGAGAAAATGGAAACTTCTTTTGTCTGTTTCATCAATAAAGTATAAACGGTATAAAGGTACTTGTGTTGTGGTTTGTTGACGCAATTGCACCACATCCATCGCAAATCAAAAAATCGAACTTAGTATGCTCAGAGCAAATGGTGATACAAATTCTTCAAACTGATATCCTGGTATTTTTCGAACCCGTAAGCAACCGTGCGGTGGACGTGTAGGTAAGAAGCTATTATCAAAGGACAACTATAACTCTGATAATTTGGTCTTCGTTGTCGATAAATAACCGAATACCCTTACCCCCTAACCTGTTGCAATAATCAGAACCGATATAGCGTCAACATTGCTAAGATTAGGTGGTTTCAATCCGGAAATGGTGCAGGTCGATCATACTACTTAATCCTTCACACATTATAATATGCTTTGATCCGCACAAAAGGCCTATGAAAAGCTTAACTCAAAAAATAAAAAAGTTAGCTTAACTACACACAAGACCTGCTTCACCAACACACCTTTGGTGTTTTTATCACGTGGCCGATACTACGATCCCAAGTTTGGTCGAGACGTACAAATTGACAAATTGTGAAAACGACAAGAGATACTTGCCCCGTATGAGTAACAGCTACTTACATTCACACTTGGTCACTCCGTCTCCAACAAACCCAGGCAAGCATGTGCACGCGAAGCTACCAGGTGTGTTTGTACACTGGGCATCCTGATGACAGGGGGAAGTCATGCTGCCGCATTCATTGATGTCTTTGCATGTGGTTCCATTTCCAGTAAAGCCAGCGTTGCAATCGCATCTGTGCAAATATATGTGGAGGTATGAAATGGCTCAGAACAAAGGTAAAAAACAAAACAAAATTCCGGGTCGCTTGTTTCCTGATGATATCCTTTGTAAAATATCGAGTTGTCTGCAATATTTGTTGGGAATTTGACGCCGCCTAACAGATCTCACCTGACATTTCTTTTGCCAATTTTTCAATGAGTTTTATTGCTGGTCACGAACCATGCGCGGTTTCTCTTTTTGTTTCTCCCTATATTCCTTACTCAAGTTTCATCAACAGAGGTTCGATGTAGCGTTGTTTGTGCAACAAAACCTGAGGGACTCGCCAGCTGCACACAGGGTACTTCACCAGTAATCAACACGTACAATCGGGAATATTTGTACAAAAAACTTTCTGAATTATGAAACAGCAAATCGTAGGGAATGCAGTTTTGCCAATAAAACGTTGAATTTCAAGAACTTTTGGACTTCACAAATAATATGCGCAGTCCGGACACTGCAAAATATATCTTTACCATCAAATATGATACTGGCGCGGTGTACGTTGAATTAGCAGAATAGCGTTTTTGAATAAACTATAAAACGTTCTTAAAGTTAAATCATTCAGTCACTACCGCTGCTTTTAAGCTGACACCCTACTACTGATACAAGTTATGCACAACGTGATCCTAAGTTTTTTTGACACTTGAATTATATCATAAACACTATATGTACAGGATTGAATGAAATGAAAGTTGCGTTGATAATGAAGCACTTTCTTCTAGAAATGAAAGCGTTTCAGCACAGGCAAGTACAGGTCATTTCCAGATCAACCAACACCACGTGATTAATTCAATCCTTTAAGTCCAATGAACATGGGATCAAGGACGCATTTTTCACGAAATATGATGCACAAACGCATTTGTTGTAATTACAGAAATGTCAATGCTTCATTTCCACTGGGAAACCATTTAAGCAACCTGACTAAGCAAGCGAAGCGAAATCTTCTCTACATTCACACCATTTATTGCTCGAATCCTACCCAGATCAAAATAAGATTGTTCAAGCGCAACGTACATGAAACTCCCAACGTTGTTGACGCACGTGGCGTTGTCAACGCAAGGTGTGGCTATGGTGCATTCGTTGACATCAAAGCAGGTGAATCCGTCCCCGGTATATCCCTTATTGCACCGACACCTGCAAAACCAGCAAAACATGAAGAACGCACTACACACGCGATGATCGATGTGGCAAGCAGTCAGCGTTTCTATTCCGGCATTACTCAAGCCATTTTAGGTGGCGACGTGTGAACATTTTTTAGCAAGCCATAGTCTCTGCGTAACTGATCCTGACGATTTTAATAATGAACTTTTTTGCTAATATTTAATATATAGGCAAATTTCAATGAGGACGATGACCACTCTGCCAGTATTTGCAGGATTATGTGCAGGTTTCATGGCTAAAGCAGCACTGATTTATAATATAAGGAATAACACTACATCCATAAAGTGGTGATCACTGGTCATCAAAATTGTGAAACAAGAAATATTACGTGAAGCTTTGGACTGATTCATCGGTGCAATTTGCATTTCTCGAGCAAGGGTTCGTAGAACAGCTGACTTGAACTGAAAAAAATTTAAAGTTTTGAAGCAGAGAACTCTGTGCTGCAGGTTGAAAAAACAACGAAGCAACAAACTGAGACGATATTTGCGTTTATGTACTTTATGCTGATTAGCATATGAGCTTCACAATGTGAAGATTCCACGAACTAACCATAAAATTAGGCGGTCCTTGGCCAACCTAAGATATCTTAAGCAGGCAGTGGACGGTCTGGGAATTTGTCAAGTTAAAATTTGGGAACTTGCACATTTACAACTTTAAATCGAGTGCATTGTTGCCTCACCTTTTCTTAAGCAGCACATATTTTAAAATAATTTCCTTTTCCAAGTTTCGTTAGAAAAGACCAAACGAGCGAAACTGATAAAAAATTAATACATATAAAATATGACAAAGTGCTAAGGTACGTTCCAGTTTAAACTTACACCCTATTGCAGTGAACAAAGTGGCGTTGGACAACTTCGGAATGACCGCTTGTTCTACACTGGCAAGTGTCGCAGACGCATTCGTTGATTCAACCACAAACCTGCAAATATCTTTTGATGTTTAAAAGCGTAATGGCGAGACATATGTATTTTTATTCACGTCAATCCTCTAAATTAAATTCATAACAATACAAACAATTCAAAATTTGCATTTGCAAAAATGTAGTTCATTCGAAGTGAAACACGTCGTAACAGGCAACGGTATAAAGGTACTTGTTACACAGCTTCGCTGTTGTCTACGTTGGAGACATCATTAGGTCAGTGTTTCATAACACGATAAACTCAGTGCTCTAATAAAATGTCACAAAGGTTCAAACGCAATCATGTGCAGACTAAAATACAATAGAACTGCCCTATGAAGTCACTTCACGGGACCGGCGAAAAAGCGTCGTTACATTCGAACTACAATACATCTAAAATGGCTTTTTAGTTCAATGCCAAAAGCAGGCAAGTGTTACTTAAAGTGTTCTTTGATTAGGATGGTCCGCTTATTTTATCGTGTATTCGCGTATACTCTGATAAAAAAGAGTAAGAAACTATTTTGTCTTTGTTTTTCGAAACTGTAGTCAACGTCTTTGTTCGAAGATCGAAATCTTCTGCAAGTTTTGCCACTTTCGTAACACTTTCGCTATTGAGCGAAAGAACGATGTTATATTTTTTCCCTAAGGGGTTACTGCTTCTTTTGTTCGACAATTTGCTCACTGCTCCACAGAGACTATCAGTGAAACTGACTACAGTCGCAGCAACACCCTAATGCTCCTGTACAATAACTCATGTAACGATTTGCCTCCATTGCTGCTGATGGCGTAACCCTTAATGCCATTCCAGGTCAAACCTTTCACCGCTCAACGATTGGCCGCTAAACTGCTTTCCTATTCATTCACAAAAGATTTGTATGGGGCTCCACATAGCTGGGCTCACACTTCAAACTGTAAAGAAAACTTGCAACTGTCATTAGAAAGGAACAAAATATTCTGCGGGACCGACAAAAAACGTCGCTGTAGGCGAAGTGACCATACAGCCGAAGTCGTTATTGGCCTGGCCAAGCCGCGGCTCGCGAGCCCCATGCGGCTCTCATGTAGATACCGTATCTGTTGGCAACAACGTAATACAAGCCAGATTTGAAGAGGAATGCTCAAGACAAGGTATGCCAGAAGTCCCACTAAGTAATATGCATAATAATAAATGGCTCGTAATTATAAATTTCTGTCATTATCATGTTGGTGTGTGATACTTACAATAAATCTAGTTGAGCAAAAGTGTGTGTGAGTGAGGAAGAGATGGGGTGATGTTCATGTGTGCCCATGTGTATGATGTGGCTTTTTGCGGTAACACAGTAAGAAATGTGGCTCTTCGTCTCTGACTGGTTGGCAACCCCGTTATTGACGAACTCGAATGCACGCAAAAGATAAGAATTCTGCCGGGACCGAAGAAAAAGCGTCGTTATAGGACCTATAACTATAAAATAAGCGAACTGTTGTTAGAGCCGAATAATGTAGGCGAACTGTCGTTAGAGAAGAAGTCGTTATTGGCTAATTCTACTGGATTTACTGAAAAATGAAATGAATTCTATTGATCGCACTTTATTAAATGCTGGAATCAGCAAAACATTTTCGGACATAGTAACAAAACGTAGCGACTTGCACCAATAGGTGCGATTTCCCTACGCGAGAAAAATGAATGACATTCAGGACCTCCTCTAGGTGTAAACGTGATGAAATATATGTGCAGATATTTAGCACAGCTTAAACTACGCATGCACTGCATGAAACTGGTTTAAGATGAAGTTATTTCAAGCTGGTTAAGGAACAAACACAAAAAAACGGACGTGTGGCCTAGTGGTTAGAGCGCTCGTTTCATATCTGGTAGGTCGTTGTTCGTGTGCTTCGAATCT
>Ga0210059_1002996_pt1 | contig 26813 bp, 14 predicted proteins | sample Ectturendosymbi2_FD_188042 | JGI IMG/M metagenome (GOLD analysis project Ga0210059, IMG submission 188042) | Ecteinascidia turbinata endosymbiont from Florida, USA - Sample 2 (SPAdes) (version 2) | ecosystem: Host-associated > Tunicates > Ascidians > Unclassified | place: Key West, Florida... | reverse complement strand
CTTCCAGGCTCTTGATCTGTCGAAGGCAAGTCGATAACGCAGCGATTCCTAAGTCGGCCATGTTGTTTTTGCTCAAATTCAGCCATTCAATCTGTAAGGAGGACGCTTTAAAACCACAATACAAGCCTGGGCCGGCTATTACTTCGTCTAAAGGTTACTTTCCATTGATGTTTCAAACACATCTTCGTTAAATTTCACGCCCGGCTGACGTTAGTTCAAGAACCTTCGGTGATCTTTTGCCATTGGCATGTTGCACCGCTTATCACGGAAGTAAGTACAAAATTATATTGCACAATTCTACAAAATAAGCAACGCTGCTGCAGCTCCAGTACCGCCATTGCCGCAGGACGAAAAACATAGCTCGAGACAAAACCGCGAAAATTATCTTTACTCCATAGCAGGTTGATTTTCGAGTTAAATCATACAAATCTTCTCACCGGATATTGGCGGAGGCGTATACCGTCTGCCAGGACTTCCACATCATCTCCGGTTAGATCGCAACGTTCCAGCCACAGCTGCTGTACATTCCAAATGCACAAAGACATGGACGACACGCTTCTCTGGCACATCTTGTTACCGCACAATCGTAACGCCTGCAACTAATCGACAAAAGTGTATTCACCCCAACACAAGTCCGTAGCCAGGTTATAAGATTTGGGGGGAAAAACATTTTTAGGGTTCAAAATTTTATACATTTAAATCAACGTTTTCTTTGCACACCTAAATTTGGGAGGACTGATCCCGAATGCTCCCCCGTGGCTTTGGGTCTGCTCCCACGCGCAGCGCAGTAAACTGACGCATACATGACAATAACAATTAGCGATACCCAGGAGCACGAACGAAGAGATATGTATCGGTAGTAGAAAACCATACATGCAAATTGCGTTAACATGGTTACGTTAAAGAAACGCAAGCGTGTGTTACTATTAAACAGCATACACGCATGGATGGCACCAACACGAATGTTATAATGTATAGCACTGTTGCATAGTGCTGCGATGAGTTCCAAGTAGACCGGTTCATAAAACTCAAGGAGGCTGCGAAAAACCAAGGGCCGTTTGGCAGACCCATCCGAGGGCGAAGCCACTTATACTCTTCGATAGAGGAAACAGTTTATAGAGGTAAGTAAAAGTCTGTTGCTCTGAGCATTAGGTTTAAAATGTGCACAATGCGTTTTTAGGATGAATGGGAAGCAAACAACGTTGCAGGTAATTCCAAGCCACCAGAAGAAAATGTTTTAACTGCGCCACATAAAACCTTTGCAGTTTCCACATATAGGAGGAATATTTACGACAGCTAAACAGGAAATGCGTCGGTAGTTACGGACTACTGCCGCACTGCAATGGTGTCATATAATTTAAACAGGTTGAACACAAAGCGTCCAATCAAGTGTTTGAGAAATGCATTTTCAGTTGGTGCAAAGATTTATACATGGGAACGAAAATTCGTTTACTCTTCGGTGGAAACTTGAGTCGCAATGCGATTGGGGACTTCCTATTACTTTATACAAACGTACAATGCCACCAACTATAGTGTACGCAACACTAACCAAAATTAGTGAGATGCAATGGCGACACCTCATGATTCGACTACTTTTATAGTAATAGCGTTTGGCAATTAAATCAGTCCAGATGCAACCATTTGTGGACCTCAGAAGCCGATATATCGGCTTTCCGGTGCAATTTTCACGATTACTCACGATAACCCAAGAACCACTGAAGCTACGTCGGCATGTAAAACATTGCAAAAAAGGTTTTCGAGCGATTTTTCCAACAAACTTCCAACAAAGGTACGTTTACATTTGAAAATTTTGAGAAAAATGGATGTTTTTATCTTCCGGAAGCGATTTTTAGCAATTTTCGCTATCTTCAAGAAATTGGCTTGAACTCCTTGCAAGTGCAACAAGGAACCACCGATGTCATAAAATGTCACCTAACTTTGTTTGGAGGGAAAAATTTGGGAGCGATAAAAAGATTTTTGGAAAATTTTACAAAAAGCAATTTTTCGATTTTTACGCCAAAACTGTTGTCAATAACGAATTTGAGCACACCATAGGAAAGAAATTTTTAAAAGTTTTTGACTAATTTTTGTCAACTTTTTAGATTTTTAATTACCGTAACGTTTTTTCTTCTTAATATTTCTGCTTGAGGTTTGGTAGGATGTTGTAAGATGTGGACACTGTCCACTGGTGTAGAATGTGGGGGTGCTGGAGGTGCAAGTGCACCCCAAAAAGTTTTGATTTGGTGAAAATCCGGACACAATCTGTAAAAACCTGGGCAAAATCTGTGAAAACATTCGCAAAATCAATGAAAATACAAGCAAAAATAACGCCAAACGTGGTTATTTGAAAAAAATGTCGCCCAACATTGGCAGAATCACATGAAGTTCTATTTTCTGGAGGTCATTCCAAAAAGAGGTCTTCAAGAGAAAATATTTGCACAAAAACTGGCTAAATTGTTCGGGCAATTTTGGGGAAATTTAGGCAAAAATCCTTCGCACCCCAAAGAATTAACCTGCTTTTTCAACTATGGACCTGGATGTCTAGACGTTCGGCAATTTTCAGACTTTTTTGTGTTCAGAACAAAATACGGGCCTTTGAAGGCAAAAAATGACAAAAACATCCACCCAAAATATAAAAGTTTACTCCGGAACCCTCCAAAATGTCATATTTTTTTTAATTTTTGGGTCATGACAATTCTTTGTACATGGACTTTTTCTAACGTGCTTGGATCTCCATCTACATGTCTTTGCATATAGCCACTGCTTTTTGGCTACGCCAAAATTGTGGTTTTCCCCTGCCTGACGTCACAAATGACGACAGAAATGCGTCGTCAACACCTCAAAAAACCTGTTTTACAATGTCTCACGTGTTGACGTTGCTTCAGTGGTTCGCGAGTTAGAAGTTTATTGTCTATAACGTCTTCACTCCCACACGCAACGCGCGAGGCTTAAGAATACATGGCAGGGACAAGGCACACACATATACATGAATGAACTCGAAGATACAAAGGTGGAAGTAGTAGAAAAGTATACGCATGATGGCGTTAATACATTTACGTTGATGAAACGCAAGCATCAAGGGCACACGCATGAATGACGCCATTACGATTATAATGTAGTACTGCGATGACTTCTAAGTGCACCGAATTATGAAATGCATGAGGGAGTGGGATGCTGCGGAGCACCTCCCACGCAATCATTCAGGCTGCAGACCTCCCAAGGAGCAAGATACTTTTCGTATAAGGGAACAGTTTATAGCAGCAAGTCTTTGGTCTGAGCATTAAGTTTTGACTTATTGAAGAAAGATGCGTTGCAGACAAGGTCAAGCCACAACAAGAAAATGGAAACATTAAACATTGGCTGTTTTCACATATTCACAATATTAATGAAAGCTAGAGAGGAAATGCGTCAAAAGTAATAAACTAAGGCAGCATTGCAATGGTGCCACGGAATTTAAGCAGGTAGAGAGGAAGGCCTCCAAACATACGATGTGGAAAGAAACTTTTCAGTCGACGTCACGAGTTGTGCGTGGGAACGAAAATTTGTTTGCACTTCGCTAAATTGCTTTGTGCTCGTAGACTAGTTTTAGTGAACGCACCAGAAACTAAACTGAGTAAGATATAACAGCGATATTTCATCATTCGATCATTTCCATTGTATCAGCGTTAAATAGTTATATCAACGCACCTGGTTTATGTACACCAATAAATAGAACACAAGGAATGTTTCTAGTACCTGAGTAATGTATATTTTTTGTTTCGCTGAAAAAAGCGCCAAACACGGTTTACCTTTTATTTTTAAAGGAATTTTTGACCAGATTTCTATTGCACTGAACTTTATCATTTTAGGACCTGAGTTTAAACGTGCTTTTGGCAAAGCAAGTTGTCGGGTTTTGATTTGTCTTGTATTTTCGGATGAACATATGTAATGAGTTTAAAATAATTGTTGAATGTAGCCGGTATCTGAGAGCAAGTATATTTGTACATAAATTTGCTCACTTCAAGGTTGTATATATCTGTCAGTTAGAGAATTTTCTGCGTTTTATAAGTGGTAGTAACTTTGCTAGTCATAAGTTCATTTGTGTTTAAACATCTCATGGCGCAATTCGAAACAACCAATATTGACTGTAGATGACATGAAGCTGCACTTCCTCAAGCAATAATCCCACACTGTGCTCGTGAGTTTATTAAGATGTGTTACAACATGCATAACGGCTGCTTGTTAACACAATGTTTAGGTTTATGCATTACACCAATATATTTGGATATAGTACAACACCACTGTTTGCAATCATCAAAAAGTACACAAAGGTACTTCCAAGTCAAAGTTCTTTCAAGACAATTACCGTTTGCAATTATTGCAAAAAGTACTGTGCTTACGTGTTTGTTAGTGGTTAACATATATTTTGTTTTGGCAACATTTATCGCAAAAATCGTGACGTGGTCTGTTCGGAATAGGGTCTGTTATGAACGTGGTCTGTTATGGAAATGGCGTGTTATGAAAGTGGTCTGTTGCGAACGGGTCTGTTAGGAGCATTGGGTTATGAACGGGTCTGTTATATACGTGGTCTGTAATGAACCTGGTCTGTTATGAACCTGGTCTGTTATGAACCTGGTCTGTTATGAACTGGTCTGTTATGAACCTGGTCTGTTATGAACTGGTCTGTTATGAACTGGTCTGTTATGAACTGGTCTGTTATGAACGTGGTCTGTTATCAACGTAATCTGGTGTGAACAGGGTCTGTTATGAAAGTGGTCTGCAATGAACCTGGTCTGTTATGAACTGGTCTGTTATAAACGTGGTCAATTATGGATATGGTGTGTTATGAAAGTGGTCTGTTGCGAACGGGTCTGTTAGGAGCAGTGGGTTATGAACGGGTCTGTTATATACATGGTCTGTAACGAACCTGGTCTGTTATGCACATGATCTGTTATGAACGTGGTCTGTTACCAACGTAGTCTGCTGTGAACGTAGTCTGCTGTGAACGTGGTCTGTTATAAATGTGGTCTGTTGCGGACGTGGTCTGTTGCGGACGTGGTCTGTTGCGGACGTGGTCTGTTACGGACGTGGTCTGTTACGGACGTGGTCTGTTACGGACGTGGTCTGTTACGGACGTGGTCTGTTACGGACGTGGTCTGTTATGGACGTGGTCTGTTATGGACGTGGTCTGTTATGGACGTGGTCTGTTATGGACGTGGTCTGTTATGGACGTGGTCTGTTATAGACATGGTCTGTTATGGACATGGTCTGTTATGGACATGGTCTGTTATGAAAGTGGTCTCTTGCGAATGGGTGTGTTAGGATCAGTCTGTTATGGACATGGTCTGTTATGAGTGGGTCTGTTATGAACATGGTCTGTTATAGAAATGGTCTGTTATGGACATGGTCTGTTATGAAAGTGGTCTGTTGCGAACGGGTCTGTTGGGATCAGTGGGTTATGAACGGGTCTGTTATGAACGGTCTGTTATGAACATGGCCTGTAATGAACAGGATCTGCTAGGAGCGGGTCTGTAATCAACGTGGTCTGTAATGAAGAGGTCTGTTTTGAAAGGGACGCGGCGTGCAATAAGCGGGAGACAGAGCTTTTCAATTGTATTTGAACATTGAGTAAATTGCCTCTGAGCTTGTTTGCTGTACAATGAAGTGTTTGTTTTGTAAGTGATTGTTGTCCTTCAGAGACGCATGAAGTAATACGCCAAGATATTTGACTGGTTTCACAACCCTTCTGAGTAGTCTCTTGTGCTTTAGTCTGTTTACACTTATTTAAAGAATGTTTGTGTAGCAGCAAAGTCACAGCGAATATTGAGACGGCCTTGAAGAGACTGATCCGGAAACGTGATCATCAATGAACTGTAGGCTGTTAACAACTTAACCATCACTGTTTGAAAGCTAGAGCTGCATGCATACGAAAAAGCTTGTTTTTTAATTTCATGTAAAAGATGAAAACCTTGACTGCTGTTCTTTGTTAGGTTTGTTGCAACCTTTTTCACAAAATCAAAAACCGTTAACGACTGCCAAAATTATGTTTCTGTCGCTTACGACCGCTTTTGCTTAGGTGTATTGCAACGTGTCAGTTGCTTCCAAATTTAAATGCTGACACAGATCACAAGAAAGTGACAGCTTTGATCTTAACAGGTTGGCGGTTTTAACACAATGAACACCGCAAGTATGGCAGAAAAAAATATTTGTAAACTCACTGGTTGGGGCCTTTCTGCAACAGCCTTTGACAGTATATCAATCTCACGACTCCGAAGGTTGCAGTCCCACAAGCGAAGAGCTTCGTAATTCATAACTTGAGTTGCAATTTTCTCTGCTTCTTTAGGACCGATAGAAGAATTATCGATACGGAGTTTGGTGATCTGAGGGCAAAGATAATCATACGCTGGTTTAGTTCAAAAGTCGAAACACGCTTGTTTGTCATCAAATTCACAGATTTAGTGAAACTTTCTTTCCAGAGAATCAACCAAACCTTGCTCATTCTGCAGTTCAATGTGAAAACCCGCCGGTTGAGAACAAAACAATTGCAGATAATCGCAAAGGAATGAGAACCTTGGTGCCAGGAAATTACTGCTAGCTTTTTATATTATCTAAGCGAGCCACAAAAATGCCACCGTTTTGGCAAGGGTTTGCAGCAGTTGCCAATATTATTATCCGCCCTACAGTGGGGCAATTTGTTGTTTAACATACTCGTACTTGACATGAGGATGGTCTTCAATGACGGATTTTTAGAGGAAGTTAAAATTTTATTCAACCCATAAGCAAAGATGGCTTGGCTTTGTGAAGAAACAGAAATTACATAGTACCACAAATTGCTAAACTTTGCAAGACAACTATCGCTTATAATTTCTATCTTCATATTTACCTGAATGTGGCTTAAAGTGTTGTAAAAAATTTGCTACTGTTGAAAAAAATTGACTGGATTTCAAAGAAACGAGATCTTGAGACCAAAACCGACGAAACAGGTGTATAATATAAATTCTTTCTGCAGCAGTAATTAAGTACAAGGATCACAATAACTTTAGCCTTCATACCTCAAACAAGACCAAATGTTGTTCTGATGGATGGTCTCCTTTCATTTTGTTGCAAAGAAGTTAAAGTGATCAAATATTACAGAAAATGTGTCATTTAAGGAAGTTTGTTTTTATACATTTGATTCATTCATCTATTCTGTTTCAATTTTTTTGATTGCTATTTTTTATGGCGAACATCCACTAAGATTTCAATATTATATTTTCTACTTCATGGGAGAATACTCTTTTTCTTCATCATTTTAATATCACTTCATATCATTTTTGACTTCTTAGGCCCTCTTTTTCTTAGATTCCCTTGTTTTTCTCTTTCATGGTGCCACGGTCTTTGTAACTCTGTTTGGACGGCGTCAGTGGCCATATAGGCTTCCTCCACGTAAACACGAGTTGGCTTAATGACCCAGAAGGGACATCAGGACTTTGGAGATGATTATGAAAAGCATGGCTTAAAATAGATTGGCAAACACTGGTTCTAAGTACCTTATTGAAGCGAAACAGAACGAAAAATATCGGGCAGTCACAAAAGCAAAGGTTTGGGAGTTAAATGACTTATCCCGTTTTGAAAAAACTTTATCTCACTTACACACAAGCACGGCGAATAGATTGGACCCACTGCTTTGTTCCTAGTCACACATTAAACTTTACTGAGGCACAACTGTAGTAGAATTGTAAACGTCCCTTCATGGGGCCGGAAAACATTTGGTCGTTATAGACGAACTGCAATAAATCATTCTCGAAATGGCTTTTCAGTTCAACGCTAGAGCCTGGCAAAGGTTAAAACTGTTATTTATTCAATATTTCCGCTTACTGTAGATTTTTTCGCGTATGCTCTGATAAAACCTGAAAATATTGTGTCTTTTTTTCAAAATTGTAGTCATTAGAACATCGAAATCTCTTGCGAGATTTGTCACTTTCATACCGTTTTCGCTACTGAACAAAACAACGATATGATACTTTTCCCGTTATAGGATATTGTTTCTTTTGTTCGATGATTAACGCACTGCTTCCACCAAAACAATCGACTAGACTGACTAGTCGCAACAATCCCTAATACTGTACAGCAAAACTCATGTAATGATTTGTTTCCTTTGTTGCTGATAGCGGAATCCTTGATGGCATCCCTACGTCACAGCTGTCAACGATTGGCCGCTAAACTTAACTGCGTTTCTATTCGGTCATAAAAGATTTGTGTAGTGCCTCCACATTGCCGAGCTTACACTTCAAACTGTAAAGAAAACTTGACCTGTCTTTACAAACGAACAAAATATTCCGCGGGGATCAACAAAAAGCGCCGCTATAGGTGAACTGTCGTTATAGACGAAATGGTTATAGGCAAATTCTATTGTAAAACATTTCAGAGCTTATGTCCTCAAGCCGTTACGCTACAAACGCTACAATTTTTGCAGGCGCTGCTCCTGTGAAGAATCAGCTACATTTTTTAACCAATCGGTCTTGCAAATCACCAAATAAAACACGGATTAGAGGAGATGCATAAGAAAACAATAGTTAAAATCATGGGCGTCCGCAGGGGGGGCAAAACGGGCATCCCCCCCTCTGGAAATTGGGACTAAGAAGGAAAAATTTCTGGAAAACGTGAAATCAGCAGTTCAATTCCGATTAGTTGGGTTAATTCAGTGGTTCCCAAACTGTGGTACGCGAAAGCCTTCAAGGTGGTACACGAATAGACCTACATTCTGTTTTTCTTCACAAGAAAATGCATTCACAGCTATAATTTTTACCTGTCGGGTTTTGTTAATAAATTCCTGAATTTTTGTTGCCTTCTTCCCTCCTTGGTTTCTAAAAATGGCCAGAATACTTTCTCGCAGCTATTTTCTTCATGTTGCATTTGTGTCAATTGTGGTTTTCCAAACCTTTGATCGAATGATATTTGGCACATTGACTTTTTCTGGAACAAGGTGGTACGTGTTGACAATACGGGACCCACAAATGGTACGCGACCAGAAAAAGTTTGGGAACCACTGGGTTAATGCTTGCAGTGACAGTTTTTTTCCGATATGACACTCACACTGCACAAGAGTCAGGTTCACTGTTTTGGTAACATGCAGTTATGAGCTTGCCGTTCACTAAATTCGCTTCTTCGCGAATTTATCACCATAGTATGGGTTCTGCCGCATGCAACTATTGAACACAGACATCTTGGTAGGTGATGTACTGAGAGAGTGACTGGTGATAGCCATAAGCCACGTAGGCTTATACCAGGGGTGAAGAATCTATTTGCTATCGCGGGCCACTTTGTCAGTTACCGCTGCATAAGCGGGCCGCACAAGTTTTTAGTCATACTATGAAACCTGTTAAAACGAAAAAATTAGAAGCGGGTCAAACAAAGTTCAAGACTGCTGGTCTCGTCTGAATGCTTCGCGGGCCGCACGAAATTCTTTTGCGGGCCGCATGTTCGTCACCCCTGGTTTATACCAATGGTGGGCGAACTGAGGCTCGCCGACATATTTTGTGTGGCTCTTCTAGATGAATAGCAATATCTCAAATTGATAGAGAGTTGTTCCCTCATATTTAACGTTTGTTTCATTTATCAATGTCTTGACACAAGTTCGTGAAGTTAGTCACCAGCAGTGGGTGGCCCTGTAAGAAACTTTTACATTGCGCAAATGTTTGTTTTAGTGCGCATGCAATTTCACAACCAGTGAAACCTCTACTTCGAAGGCGAAATATATATTCTGTAAGATCTTACTGTATATACTCTGTAAGATCTTACTGTATATATAAATATATACTCTGTAAGATCTTCGAAGGCGAAATATATACTCTGTAAGATCTTATATATACTCTGTAAGATCTTACTTTCCATAGCCAACGTTTTGACCGGGTTATGCGATGACCGGGTTATATACGATATCAAATTTGGAACGTTGCAAGTGCGCACGAATGATATTTCACTAAATCGCGAGTTAGGCTCCTTAATGAGAACGAATGATTTTCGCGAAGAGGCAGTTGTGGACCACAATGAATCTTAAGACTACTGGAGGAGTTCCAAGCTAGATTTGACCATTTCCATGAGTCAAAACCATGCTTTGCATTCCTTGTAAATCCATTCAATGTTAATGTATCGGTGATTGCTGTCCAGTTCGCTGACCATTTGCTGCAAACGTGTCTGCAGTAGAAATAAAACTGACCGAAATGCAAAAAAATCTGGATAAAAAAAACTTTTGTCAGTGCCACTCTACACTTAATTTTTGGTGATAGGTTCCAGAAAGTAAATACCCAGAATTTAAAATATCAGTGTATCACTCATTTCTATGTATAACACAACATATTGCTGTGAATTGTTTTTCTCTGTAATGAACTTCGTAAAATCAAACCATCGTGCAACCCTGAAAAATGAACACTTGGAAGAATTAATTTTCACAGCTTTAACAACGTACTGTCCAGATTGTTGAGAACTAGAAAACCAAACGAACTTAATACTGACAATTACTGTACATCAATTAATGTAAAACTTGCGTATTTGTATTGACTCTACAAACTGGTTTTGCGGCTCGCTGGTGCTTTTGGTTTTCTGCAAATGACTCTTCTATTGAACAAGTTTGCCCAACCCTGGTTCATACTATGTGTAAAAAAAACGTGAGTGAAAGAGAAGCATTGCTGCCAACAAAACGCATTCTTTGCAACCAATGCTCCTTCTAAAGGTGCGCAAATGCACACAACCACCAAATCATTTGCGCAATGGAATCTCATCTCGCGCACTTGCAACATTCCAAATCAATGGAAAAGCACGAAAACATGGAGAAGCTATTTGAATTAAATGTGTAGTTTGTTCGTATTTTCATTAGATGATACACTTGTTACAGATTTTTTTGATACACTTGTTACAGATTTTTTTAAGGAAAATGTTAGGTGTCCCGGTATGGACTTGTAGGGACCCAATTTCTCTGATTCTAGGGACCAAATTTTCTCTGGTTCTAGGGACCCGATAATTTTCGCTGATTCTAGGGACCCGAATCGGGTCCCTAAAACACCTTAAAAAAACCTGCTTGTTCTAAAAATTCACAAAGTTTATGATTCATTTAGAACTCTGCTAACGCAATCTTAAAATACCCATGCTCACTAAAACAAACATTTGCTCAGTAGTGTAAAGTTTTCCTTCAAAGAAAACACTGTATGCAACTGCTGTCGTAACATTTAACATTTTCTTTTTTGTATGCGTCCATTTCTGTTGCATCGCTAACAACCTGAAAAAGATAAGCAGAATGTCGACTTTGCTCCCCCTGGAAAAATTTCTGCGGACGCCCATGGTTAAAATGAATATCACGAAAGGACACTGAGGAAAAAGGCAATACTGGCAGAGTTGTGCGCAAAAATCAAACATATAATGAAGTCACGATTAGAACCTGCCTTATGCACAGACGCATCAGTGGCTTCCAGAAGCATACACAGGCTGTTGCTTTGAAAAGTTGCCGGCACATCGACTCCAACTCGAATATTGCGGGGTCTTGTGATGTCAGAACGCAGAACGTAAGAAATACCGACAACGTCAATCGGCGAAATCGACCCGTGAAGGTAGATCTTTGATGGAAGTGCAACGGTGACTCTGTTCACTACGGCGGAGTGGCCCGATTCCAACGCCCATCCACACAATACAAATGGCCGGGAGCTGCAAAGTGGAATCAAGTCCAAAATCTTTTCCCATTTTGCATCAAAATCCTGTTCAGAAAAGCCCAAGAAATACCGCGAAACTTTTTTTAAAATAACGCGGTTTTTAAGACCAAATGTGAAGGTTAGCGTTGAATCCCATCGGCTGTGACAGAATTTCGGCAACAATTCGTTGAACTTGTCGAGGGGACAAAGGAACATTAAATTCAAAGCAGCGAAATATTCCTGCCAAAGGGCGTGGGAAAACGAAAACTTTTTGTCAGATGAAAATATTTTTCCTTTCAATTTTATTCCGTTGTCAATATCAATGTTTAGAAAAACCTCCAAGATCGTTTGGTGATTTTCACTGATATTAGTGGCATCAAAGACATATTTTTCGTTGACCATCCCATTCAACGCTAATTTGGTTATTTCATGCAAACTTGAAGGATTTTCTCTTACATGCTTTGACCTGACGCACTCATCGAAGGTCTCACCGAAGATGTTGGTGGAGGACATTACAGACATCTGCCTATCGATGTTCTTTCGGAGGTAGTTAATGATCATCTTGCAATATATTGGGATGTAGCAGAGTGGAGCAATCTGAGGGTTCGATGCGAGACGCTCCTGAACTTTGCTATGCATCGCCTCGTTTGAGCAGATTTGACGGCTGAGCTCTTTTTGGGACTCTTCGTTTAAACCGAGAACTTTTACATTGAAGCGAGGTCTGTACTTCGGATGAAGATCTTGAAACGGTCCTGGTCGCGACGTAATAACTTTTTTAGCTTTGGGAAGAAGAGTTCCTGCCAAAATATTCATAAGGATAACATCGGTCCTGGACCAATCGTGCAAGTTAATCTTTGGGACTTTCTGATGGAAGTGAGTAAGGTTTGCTTCATCCAAACCATCTAGGACAATTGAGACTTGAGAAGAACAATTTATGCTCTTCAACAATTCTTTGTCGGCCTCTTTGTCGTCGAATTCCCAGTCAGCCACACAAGGTGTTACCAAGAAACGAAGAACAGTGGTGTCTCTCGTGAAGTCTAAATATTTGATGGGGACAAAGAACACATATGGTGATTCGACCTCCTTGCAAAATAACTCAAGGAGTTTTTCTGCCAGGGTTGTTTTCCCGATGCCTGCCGAGCCAACAACACCAACGACGTTTCCTCGCTTTTCAACATAGTCCGCTTTCCGCAGATCGCTATCGTATTTCTCATTAGCCATTTGCTGGGCATTCTTCCGAGCCTCTGTTAACAAGTCCTCAGGTTGGTAGAAGACCAGGTAACCAATCCCCGCGTCCTGCTGCGGACCATCACAACCCTGTTCATCCAACTCGTCCACCGCACACTTTGCAATCTGACAAGGAACGGGCTTCACTTTCTTGGATGAAGATTTTTCCCCAAACTTCGACATCAAAGACTTTTTCAACTTCTCGTCTTAAAAAGGTTATGCAGTGTCCAATAAAAATACTGCACAGTTTAACAACATAAATATGTTGAACAGCACTATCTATTAAAAGGAATTCTTTCACACAGCCACCACGAACTGTTTGTTGGTAACAGATACAGTAAGAATATTTCGCCTACTGAGCAGGTATCTTCAGCTCTTATTAAAATAGAATCTTAAATGCATAACGAACATTTATCACTTCAATTTTGATACCGTGATGTAAACAAGAAAATGCGGCCTTTGGCCTTTACGTCATTACTTCAACATGCTTTGCCGATTAAGTTGTGCATTTTCTCGTCTTTTTAGAATCTGCTATAAGACAACGATACTGCGAAGTTATGTTCACTGCCAACGAATAAAATGAATACAAACACACAAACGTATTAGCATGGCTAGATATTACAGAGGAGGCGAATGAAGCAGTGGCTTCACCCTTCACTAACAGATACTGTGGAGTTTCACTTTGAGAGTTCTGCATTTAGTTTTCGCATTGTTTGTTAAAACGCTGATGAACCACTCTAAAGCCACATTTAATACGCTCTGAAGCACGTCATATGTTTTTCAAAGAAAAATCATGTGCAAATGTGTGGAAGGAGGGCCCTCAACTTTAATGCGCAGACAAAAGAACGATAAAATCAACTGACTTCAAACAATTTACAATGTGAAATGGACTTGTACACCGTGGTTGTTCTTTTTTGAAGAAATATCTGTCATAGCAAAATGTGGGCAGCTTCCAAGTGCCCAGCTTCAAACCTTTACAAAATTTTCGTTCTTTTGTTTCTAGGAGATGATATTAGAATTTAGAGTCCCGAGGCAAACTCTCAGAAAGAGGCCCTTATTTAGTACTTGCTATACAGAAACGTTAATTGTTGAAAGCAAGTCAAATTTTTCATTTTGTTTAGTAATTTGCTTCTGCGTGAAAGTTCATTTCGCATTGTAAATTGCTTGAGGTCACTTGATTTTAAAGTGTTCTCTGTCTACACATTGAAGTGGTTGAGGGATCTTTTTTGGCACATTTGACATTAAACTTGTTTCTGAGCTTATTAAATGTGGCTCTAGAGTGGTTCATACTATTTTTAACATAACACTGCGAAAAATACGTGCAAAACTCTCAAAAGGGGGCCCTCACGGCATCTCTGAGAAATGGGGGCCCGAGGCGACCGCCTCGTTCGTCTCCCTCACTATCCTACCCCGTTTGGATGAGCATTATGCTCTTGAATTTAGTTCATGAGCAAAAACGTGAAACGACTTTAATTATTTTGTTCCTTTACTCCCACATCTATCTTTCGCAATGACAATGTTTTGGAGCCCCTTTCTGAGAGTTTTCCTCGGGTCTTTAGGTTCTAATATCCAACCCCACCTATGGGCTGTATCTTTAATTGACCTGCTCAAATCCAATTTAAGTAACGGTCTCTTGTTTAAAAGGCCAACTTTGTATGTTAATATTCTTCAAAAAAACATATCAGCGCATTTGTCAGCAGCTTTAACAGCCTACTTGAACAAAATCTTTTGTTTTATGTATAATACGTCATTAACAGAACTTGCTAACCATCTTCCAGCAGAGACTGGAACAAAAACAGAGTGAACATACCTTCTCGCACAATTAATGAGAAACCGTGCCCATCTGAAACAGCAAACAAAAGTGGTATTAACAATGACCCAGCGGAGTTGATTTGTTTGTTGTACAACGTAACACCAAGTAGATAACTACCTTAAATCAACATCTGTCTGTAAAAAGAACAAGCAATGCAACTATCATACTTATGTGATACTTGGTTTCCAATGCCTTCTCATGCCTGATAACAACGTACTACTACTATGCTAACCTACTACCACTACTATGGCACACTGTATGATTGCTGACGCAGTCACTGCGCGGCAGTAAACACGCAAGTGCAAGATAGATTCACGAACACAAATAACAACATGCGAACAGTGCAAAAGATCACAGAGACACATACAATGATGCCTAGGCAGAACTTTTGTTTTAGAAGATGTAGATGGCGCCGATGCCGCAGCTACACACCTTTGACCAGGAATGAAGGCGGCAGTACTGTTGTGTTTAATGGCCCTTCTATGTGGACAAGTATGTATGGGCTGGATTCACCACATTGCAAAAGACATTTCATTGATTCTTCCTGCTGGGCACCAGCCGTTCGTACGTTCACACAAAATTTGCATGTATCATGTCACGTAACAGTTACGTCGTTGCGTTGAATGCGATTTTCTGTTCTCATTTCTGCGCGCGTACTTCAGTGGTACCAAACCTGAGGCTTTCCCCCTGATCTCGGGATTTTATTGACTTGGTGGGTTTTTCTTCTGAAGATCTGAGTTTTTTAAGATTCAACTGCGTAGCGCTGATTTAAGATATGATAGGATATGATTAAACACTTTATTTCCTCTTTCATCATCTTGCTTCATCTACGTGCCTTAGTCTTCACGGTAACTGATAAACAAGCAACTGATACCGCATAAGCTCTAAACATCAGCTAGGTGCATTGAGTTCAAGTGATGGAGATAAGATTAAGTGGTACACACAGGAAATAAAGTTAGAGTGGTTGAAAGATCCAGATCTCCAAGACTGGCTACAGCAGGACAGTAGGAATTAGGACTTTAGTTAACGTAACTGCTGCCAGATCACCTTTAGAAATGGAAACAAGCTCATGTTAGATACGCCACTGTTGAGACGGAGTCATTTTCAGTCGTAGGCTAAAGTGTCAGTGAGTCAATTGGCGAGTAAGTTTTTGTCGGAGCTATCGACTGGTCCCTGCTAAGAATTAGTCTATTTACCGCGGCAAAGACTAATTGCCTCGCCTCGTGTGTCCGCCCTCCTGTTCACGTAACGCTTACGGCCTGACAAAATGGGTGACGAATACCAAAATTGAAATTAACGTTTCAGGAGCACAAGCGCATTTTTCAAGAACTCCGCTATTATTTAAGCTCATCTGACATAAATAAACGAACTTGTTGTGTTTCGATATAGATATATTTTTTTTCTCAAAAAACAAACAGTTTTCTGTGGAAAGCTCGAAGTCCTTTTACAGGTTAAATATGAACAACCGAGGTTAAGCATGAGCCACGCGTATCGACTCAGTTCGTCTTATCAGCGAATTCCTTCATGGGACGCAATTACGAAGCTTGCTCGTCCATCAAAATGCCGGACTTGTTCACGATAAAATAGCATTGGTCAGCATCGACTTTTATCACCCTTTAGGCAACTGCTGCCATCTCGGCAGTAACACTCCCTCTTACTCGAAAAATACAAAACTTTTACATACTTCGACAGAAATGCTCGACAGTATGTTTCGAAAAAATCAGCTACTGGAAGAATCTGGTTGAAAAGTATCTTTCAAAGCTTTTCAAAAATTAGTTGAAACTGATTTAGCCAGATGTGTCTACCGCTTCCCGATCAGGGTCAAAAGCAATGAATTGCGGCGCGAAGTCGATGCCTGTTTAAAACCAAATCCACCTTTCTTTTTCCATGTTAACCCGCCTGTTCGCGCATACACAGCTCCATACCTGAGTTTCCTTCCGTTATCACCTCGTCATCAATGACGTAACCAACTTCCGGAACAATGACATTCACCATGCGAAGTCCGCAAAAGATTGCTCGAGTTGTTCCTAGAAACGTAATGAACAATCTTAATGAACATGAAATTATCGTTGAACACAAAAACATTTTTGAACCAAATAGAGCAGGACTTCTCAACCTTTCTTTGGCCATGTACCCCTTCAGCATTCCGACAGATGAATATGTACCCCTAAATTTCTTATGACAAAATATTTTATCATGCTTAACCATAGATATATTTAAAACTAAGCATATAATGATTTCTGAAATTAATATTCATTGATATTTGTATTAATATTTGGAAATAAAAGATTTGTAAATATGCATTTATCTTCTATTGCTAACCTTAAATGTACCCCTTCAGATAGGCAAGTGTACCCCTAGGGGTACATCTACCCCAGGTTGGGAACCTCTGAACTAGAGTAAACTACTGGTTTATTCAATCAACGCCAAATACACACTGCATGTCACATAGTATCAAACATCAGGTTCACTTTTGTTCTCGTACTCGGTGTGGAATGTCAGTTATCAGCGACGCCCGTCTTCGCTTTCTTGTGCTGGAGGCACCGCAGCGATTTTCGCGCTGGCTGCTGCATTGGTGGCACACCGCGTGAACCTTTCATTTGCACATAGGTGATTGTGTCCGGGAAAGAGGCTGGACAAGCCGCATGCACCGTTTTTCATGTCTACGGTATGTCCCGACCGGGAATCAAACCCAGGCTACCAGCTGTTGTGACGCTTTTTTAGCCAACTGCACCGCTTTACCGGTAGTACCAAACAAAGGATAAATGTCAAATTGCAAAACCATTTCGCAGTTTGCATTTCTCTCGGATCTCGACAATCAAAGCTTGCACCAAAGTTTCAACACCTTTATGAGTTGCAATCGTAGGAACTTTTTTAAGCAAATGTGCAATGACCACGTCTATCGACAATTCTAATACTTACTAAGCTTTTCTCGCCTAATCCAGAAAAGCAGAGTTCGAAATTTTCTTTCTTCGATATTCTGCGGGAAATTTATTTGGAGATTTTGAAGATCACTCTCTGGGACATTCAGTGCATTCCGAACAATGTTGGTGTTCCATACCTCAGGATTGGAATAGCTCTGGGTAACTGAATACATCAGCCAGGCGCGATTACGGTCTGCAATACAGAACACACAAATTAAAACACAGCACACGAATGCAGGTAAGTTTAAATTGAACTGGCACAACTGCAATACATATTTTTCGTCAAATCGATCATTTGACGACCCCTCGCAGAGAGTCCACGCTGAAATGGATCAGAGCAAGCAAACATTATTTGGTATGCACAAAAAAGCCATCCTTTAACCACTGCTTATCAAATACCATCTACAACTGCTTCACCAACAACCTATGAGTCTTCATGGCCTCGTTGGGACCAGTACGCACTATTGCAGTAGCAGGAACGCATGTCATAAGTCAAATGAAAAAAAATTTAGCTGCACGAGCTAAAACTAAGGCGATTCAGCCCACACGGCAAACATTTTCTATGTCCCCGGTGTGGTGGCTTCAAAAAGTCATGCAAGACTGGGGAAATTCAAACGTTTGTATCAGTTTCAAAGAATACCATGCCACTACAGCGCTTTCGGACATTATCCTTTACCAACGCAATGATGAACTATCGATAGCGAACTGAACAGTGCACTACTACTCATGCTCGTGGGGTGCTGGAACGGTATTTTGAAAAATATACTGTTGGAACCTTTGAAAAACGCGCATAGGATTAAATCTTGCAGCGCAGTCACTTGCGTTATCAGTGAAACAAAGTTTGTTCTGCTTTGATCAGTATGTCGGCAGTGTTCCCTCTATGAAAATTTTGCACTGAGGAAATGCTTGTTTCAGTACGCATGCAACTGCGCAACCATGTGGGCACACAACCAATGAAGCGTATCAAGCGGTTAAGGTCATGCGATATATATTGGATGCAAAATTTGGAATTCTGCAAGTGTGTTAGAATAAGAGTTCACTGCGCAAATGAGCTGGCAGTACTAAGTATCTGCGCACCTAGGAGGGAAAACTTTTCGGCAAGTTAAGTTTGAGGAAACCTCTACATATTTTGAGAAACGTTCTGAAAACGGCTTTCATTATTTCGTTTTTAGCCGACTTTTGTACATTAATCCAAAAAACATGAATAAATGTCTTCTCGGCATCTCTATAAATACGTTTAGCAGTCCATACTTCTGGGATCAATAGTTATGACCAGAAATTTAATCTTTGTTGTTGGGCCATTCCGTGTCAATTCTCAGGAAGCGGTCAAGGCACCCTTTCCAATTTTCCTGAAATTTTACTCAAATTGTCATTACCCCACATGATGAACATTTGCAAAATTTGAATAAAATCTGTCAAGAATTGGCATGATTACAAAGCTTCTTAGTTGGGGGGGCATAGTCGGGGGCGCAAATTGTTCATATTTGGGCATGTTTAAAGCCTTATTACTGCCAAACTATATCAGTGAACAACCCCAATTTTTCAAGGATGCTAGTACTTTTGCCAGATATTGAAAAAATAACATTGTGCACATTGTGACTCTCAAAAGTCAAAGGTCATTGATCCCCAAAGTTGACTGTATCTAGATCTTGCTACAAATTTTCGAAAATTTTCAAACCTCGCCACAGTTTTATTTCTTGATAGCATTTGCAAGAATTGTTGCTGATAAAATTATCTTTGACCTTAGAAATTTGTATTACAAAATATCAAAAGGTTTGTGAGATATCTTGGGCCAAACTTGGCACGAAACGAAAAAACTAGAAAAGTGGGGTACCTTTGTCGCCTGGGTTACCCATGACCTCAGCGAAAATTTTCGTTGGAAAATTCTTTCACATATTCATTATAATATGGCAAGTTTGCCATACAAAATTCATGAATGGTTCTCAATGTTTTCATTGAGAAAAAATTTGACAAAGTTTGTGCGAAAACTACAAATTTCGTGTAATGCATAGGTCTTCATATGCACTATTTTTCATTATACCATTGTTATTCAAGCTAGCACTATTACTTTAAATTCTAGAATTGTATTGTGTCTTGTGCAAAGCCAATTGCTTGTCTAGGGGAATGAAACTGAAAAATTATATGTTACATTTCACTTAACACTTTGACGGCCGGTCTGCGAATCTATCGTACCTGGATTTCAGCCTAAAACCAGCAGTTTTCGGTTGCCTTGCCAACGTCATCGCTCCTCCGCCGAAAGTCGATCAAAGGCTCAAAAGACTCGAACTCGAGCCTAGTTTCCAATGAAAACTTCAGCAAAATACTTTGGCCTAGCGGTTGGGCCCCAGGCCAGGTAACATGAGCCAAAATGGCCCAAAAACCACTTCACTTTTGACGTCACTCACAAAAAACCCGCAACCCCCAAATAAAAAAAGTGCAGACTAGAAGATTGGTCGATCCGTTTCAGCCATTGAACAGCTCTCTAGCGCAATCAGCGGAGGAGCTATAGTGTTGGCAAGGCAACCGAAAACTGTTGGTTTTAGGCTGAAATCCAGGAAGATATATTCGCAGACCGGCCGTCAAAGTGTTGAGTGAAATGTAACAAAATTTTTCAGTTTCATTCCCCTAGACAAGCAATTGACTTTGCACAAGACACAATACAATTCTAGAATTTAAAGTAACAGTGCTAGCTTGAATAACAATGGTATAATGAAAAATAGTGAATATTAAGACCTATGTATTATACAAAATTTGTAGTTTTTGCATAAACTTTGTCAAATTTTTTCTCAATGAAAACATTGAGAACCATCCATGAATTTTGTATGGCAAACTTGCCATATCATAATGAATATGTGAAAGAATTTAACGCAAATTTTTACTGCGGTCATGGGTAACCCAGGCGACAAAGGTACCCCACTTTTCCAGTTTTATCATTTCATGCCAAGTTTGGCCCAAGATGTCTCACAAGCCGTTTGATATTTTGCAATAAAATTTCAAAGGTCAAAGATAATTTTATCAGCAACAATTCTTCCAAATATGAGCGAAAACTATCAAGAAATAAAACCGTGTCGAGTTTTGAAATTTTCGAAAATTTGTAGCAAGAGCTAGAAACAGTCAACTTTGGGGATCAATGACCTTTGAAAGTCACAATGTAGATAATGTTATTTTTTCAATATTTGGCAAAGTTACTAGCATCCCTGAAAAATTGTGGTTTTGTTCACTAATGTAGTTTGGCAGCAATAAGGCTTTAAACATGGCCAAATATGAACAATTTGCACCCCCCCAATAAAAAGCTTTATAATCATGCCATTTCTTGTTAGATTTCATTCAAATTTTGCAGATGTTCATCATAAGGGTAATATGACATTTTGAGTAAAATTGGGGAGGGTGCCTTGACCACTTCCTGAGAATTGACACGGAACGGCCTTGTTTTGAACGTACTGTATTTCGTGAACCCAATATGTTACATATCTGCTGAACTACCGTTTTCACATTGTCGTTGTGTTGGATTTCAGTGAAAATATTTAATAAGCAGGGCAAAGCACATGTTTGGAATTACTTCATGATACTGTTTTTGCTGCAAATTAGAGCTATTTTGAAAAAATCGCTGAAGTCGAAGTATGTGAAATTCTCCTAACTCCAGCTGATTTTAGCTAGGCGACGACGTGAAATCAGTCAGCTAATATTTTTGGGAGAAAATCGATTTCATATAACTTCACGCATCCTCAGCTCTAAAATCTGTAAGGGGTTCGTACGGGTGAAATGTTGAAAGGTATAAAGCAAGCAAGAGCAGAGAAACCAAGCAAACTCAAGACTAAAATGAATAATCCAAGCACAACGCGCGGTAGGTAAAAAAGAGCAAATAGGTTGTACTTAAATAATCGTTTGTCGCAAAAACTTAAAACGTATTTAGCGCTAATTACGGAGCACATAGCTCCCTCGATGGCTCAACACAACGCGTAAGTAAAATGGGTACGCAGATAGGAGGTCGTAAGGTTGACAGACCTAGCCTTTACAGGTTGAACGTTAGAGAGATACAAGAAAACGGTAGATCAAGAACTACATATATGGAAAAAAGGTAATCAAACAAATGGCAAAAGCATAATGGAAGCAAATCATTGAACATCGCAGAGAGATACAAGAATTGTTAAGAACGATAGAGGATCATGCCTTGAACGTTATTTTGTGCGTTTAGTTTTTAAAACATTGACCTTCACAAGTATCCAGAGAGTCAAAACTGGGTTGTTCTACAAAAGTAACAGTGATAAATAGATGATGTCTTTGATGCCAAGCAACACTGCATATTGGCGCAATAAGGCCATTTAGTCGTTGCCATCCCGCGTATCTGGCTTGTTTTATGCATCTCGGGGCGCTGACCAGCTCGTGGAAATTGAGATTACTGATTTACCGACATACTGTTAATGGCATGTCCCACAAGTCGCTACATAAATACCATAGTTTTAGGGACACCTTGACAAGATAACCATCGGGTCTTTCGGTGTCCCTGCCCCACGTTTATTCTTTTGTTGATGTACCTGTGTATATATAATGTTTTATACTGGCGGTTAAAGCTGAATACAATACAATAGTTTGCTCATAAATGTATGATTCAGCGGGAAAATGTTGGTATTTGTCATAATTTTGTTAACGGTTGGGACCATGAATTGGTTGTTTTCCATTACAATCACAATGTGCTTGCAAGGCCCTGACGAATCTTTGGTTCGTTTATTTCTCTTACTTAAAGCAAGGAGCTTTTAGTTTACTAGTTTTTGCGGAATTGTGGTGGGTTCTTTACAGGTAACCATTGCTTTCGTATTTAATTTTTTTTTTTCTTTGATAGTGAGTAGGTGAGGATATGATGTAGCCCAAGCCTGCGGCTCACCTTTCTTGTCACTGTTGCGATCATAAATCCCGAGCGGCAAGTGTGCAAAGCTTCACACTGTGGCAGCAAGCAACAATAGAGGCCGCACGCTGCGATCACTTTATTACTGCTTATTCGCGTCACATATATATAGGTGTTATTCTTTGCGCACGTCCTGTTCGTGGTGAATCACCCATTTAACGCAACGCCAACGGAGAGGTTGCAACATCACATTTCGGGAGATGCAGTCTTTCTTCCCATTTCATGCCGTTGATATCACGTCACTCATCATGTCCAAAGAAAAGTTTGAGCGGATTGCCATTGAAATCGGCTAGGCTAGTGAGGTAATCTTCTTTTTGTTAGTCGAGTTGGTTCAGTCTTGTTGCCTCTACGAATAAGGTTGACTTACATGTGGCGTCTGCGTGGTGTTACTCACCGTTAAGGAAACATTTTCATTCTGCTGTGAATTTTACAGCCTTTAGGGACAAACACAAACCAACTTCAGCAGTTTCGCAATGATTAACGTCGTGGAATTCCATTTCGTCTCCTCTGGTAAGCTGTGCAGACTTGGCGAATCGCTAGTTCAGAGTAGGGTTAGCATATTTTCGTTAGCCAAAAAGGAAACATTTTTAGCAAGGTGCTGAAATCAAACGCTGGTGTACTTTTTTAATACAGGCCCTCACTGAAAGTAAGCTACTCAAAATTATACTGAAAACCGTAGTTTGTATTAAAAAAAATTTCAAAGGGCAAAGGAAGACATGTTGGCGTTTTTTTAGTAAACTCGGAGCACATTTTTAATTTAAAAAGGAAAACGCATGGCAACCATGCCCATAACCACGAGTTGCGCGGGAGGGCAAAGCCCCCTAAAATTTTTTCCGCTCTCCAAGAAAAATGTGTCGGACATAGTTCAAAATAATTGGGCCCCTCTCAGAAAACTCTTCGCCAAAACTGGCATCCCAAGCTGGTTACGGGCCTGATGGTAGCCCTAATTCTAAGCCAATGTGGGCAAATGCTGAAATTGGTGTTTGTTCATTTGGCGTTTCTGAGGCGCTTATTCATATTATGTAATCGATGAATCTACGGAAACGTTTTGCCTTACGCATCACACCAGCAATAGGCTGTAATGCACAGCAGTGTTTGCCAATGAACCAACAGAGTTTATCAGCGATTACAATTCCGTTTTTTGGTATATAATTCGTTGCAGGATTGGGTGACAACGCACGTTATTAAGGTAAATTTGTTCTGTTCAACAATGATTTTATGGATCTTGGTGCTGAACTCGAAATGCTTATCCAGGACACATTCGGAGAGTATTAGCCAGTGTCTCTGCACAAGGTTGGATGAAGTGCTTTTACATTTGCGACCATAAAGCAAAGCGCAGTCTTTCGTATTTCCCCATCCTAGGCGTTTAGTCCAGCGGTCCTTCCAGTTCAGCAGGTCTCCTATGGATTGGCAACCATCTTGACAAAACTCTGTGTAGACTAGTTACTGGAACACAGCAAAATCATGAAACAGAGCCCAGGGAAGTCTAATTTCTTCAAAGCTTGCAGCAAAGCTGGAGCTTTTAATCACATGTTACCAAAAAAACAACAACTTTCACTTGCTCATTCAATTTTCGATGTTGCGCACTAACTAAACACAGTGTCAAATATGGAAAGCAAGTGGTAAGTGACTGGTTTTGGCCACCAGTGTATTACTGTGCTTACATATCTCCATGCTTTCTAAAACCTTTTTAATAACAATAATACTGCAGTGGTACTGACACAGCTGTAATGCTGTTAGAATGACGAAAAGATCATTACAAAAAGAGAAGTTGAAGTCAAAGATGTTTGGTAACGACTCCACATGCTGAAAAATTATAGATCATATGACTGGCTGCATAAATTAGCGATGTATTGCATGAGTCTGTGATAGCAGGGTGATTAAATGGTATAACAAAATATACAAAAACATGAATTGTTTTTGAGTACAGTATATCAATAAAAGCTCACTAATCTAATCACAAAAAAGACTTTGAGAATAGCATTTAATCATGAAAAATGAGTTCATAAACCATGATTATTTAGCAGGGCTGCAACCAGCTGATATTCTCGGCAGGGACGGAAAAATGGTCTAAAATGATTGTAACTTGTTGTACCTAATAAATAAACATGATTTTTGAAAATTTCGGCTGGGGCAATTGTCTGGTTGCCTCCTTCTGGTTGCGGGCCTGTTTTCCAGGATAAGTTACTTTACAAACGTTTGGACCCAAAAAACTTTCTAAACTGTAAAGAATTTAGAAATTACATTTAATGAATTGATTTGAGGAGCACAACTTGAGCAGATCATCAGCTTCAGTGTTTCGGTTTCCAGTAAATATCTCATCATGAACATACTCCAACAAATCATGGTGCTGTTTTGTAAAGTAACCTAAAAAAATATTGTTATTGTTGGAAGTCTCACGAAATTGATAACATGTATTGAAAAATAAAAGAAACTGGTTTGTCCAAAATTGGATATAGAGTTTCATCAATGACTTAATCACGCAAGGAGATGTCATTAATACTGAGGCTAAGGAAAATGATCACTTTGAAAATTTGAAACACATTAACAACTTCTAGGTGGCAGTAATCATTAAAGGTATTTTTAACAATTACTTACCAACTGGTTGTTGCAACATGCTCACTAGATGGCAAAAATCCAATCGCTCACATTGTTCTTGAACCTCAATTTCAGAAAAACCAACTTTTCTTAAAAATTTTGGCCAGGATTGTAGATTAAGGTTTTCTCTAAATTTTTGAAAAGAAGATATAGCCTCCTGTTCAGAAAACCTGTTAAAGCACAAAGTTCATTAAAGAGCTATGACAGGAGCAATTCTGGAAAAATCTGATGCTTTTCTGATGTGATCATCAAGCACTTGACATTTATTTCAGAAAAAACACCAACAAATTGTATGCATCTTGTATGAATACCAGGCTCTGATGATAATGTAATTTTGAAATAAATATAATATGCTTAACTCTAGATGGCACAGTTTTGACTTTTGTGGTCTCGCCAATGAAGCAAAGAGCTTAAAACTTCGCTGTAGCACTACCAACAAAAGGTAGCCTAGCCATCAGTCATCTGTGGCTACGAGAACAACATGGGTAGTTTACTACAATAATTGCATTGAAGTACGCGATGCTTCTCAGCCAGAGCCCTTCTTACCAGTCTAGAGCAACCATGGTTTTACATAAGACACCATTGTTGTAACATTACAGAAGTGTCTATTTTGCCTCACAAAGTGAAAACACTGCTGTAGCTATTTTGCCTTTAGCTGATAACAATTAAGGCTCATTCCATTATATTTCAACAAAATGAGTCAACCCATGGTCTTGGATTTTTATAATTTTTAGATATGTTTTTCTACACAAAATTCCAAGCTCAATGCAAAAAAAATTTTTGAAATCGGATGTGCGGTTCAAGTTATGAGGGGTTCATTTTAGAAACCACTAGGTGGCAGCAGTAATACCAAGATACAAAAACTGCTTTTTTGTGATCTACTATTGTTAAAGTGATGATGAAACATTTGATTCCACCATTTTCAAGGTCAACGATTTCAAAAATGCAAGTTATTTTAACCTATCATCACCAGAAAAAAAGTTATAGCAGCTTTTAAAAATATTTAGTGTCAGCCAAAGACTGTCTGAAAACCTGTGTGGGCAACAATTTTTTGCATAAATTTTTTCAAAACTTATTCTCAGAAGGTTCATCTATCACATGAAGAAAAAATATTTATGGTGTTTTTTGATAAACTAAGATTACATTTTTCTTAAATTTTTCTCCTTTTTCTGCTATGGGGGGTTATTGCATTAGCACAAGTTTTGTAATTAAATCCCTGCATTTTAAAGTTTGCAAGTATTACAAGTAGTGCTCCAAGTCTTACTGATCAGAAAATGTTGAAAAAAAAACAATACTTAATGAAAAGACCACGAAAATTTAACATAAATAATTTTTGCAATTACCTTCCACTTTAAAGTGTTTTAGAAAATTTGAATGGAAAATCAAAAACACAGCTGTGCCAAGAGCAAAACATACACCTTTAAAAGGATCAACAAAGTAAAGCAAGAATGCACTTGCTGCTTGGTACAGCATAAAGTTGAAAAACAAGTGTCATGTATAACAAAGTCCTAGCACATATCACTCAGAGCTGCTGCTTTGCGTTCCACAAAGTAAACTGTTTGGGAACATTCATCTGTTCAAAGTTAAGCACTCTGTATTTCAAAAATGCACTCCTTGCCATTCCAGCTGCCACATTTAGCTCTGGTTGGCTTACTTTGCAAATTATGTGAGACAGTGGTACCCAACATCGGTCTTCACATGCTGGCCAG